>Ga0207644_10000073_pt1 | contig 73392 bp, 55 predicted proteins | sample KBSS73metaG_FD_184326 | JGI IMG/M metagenome (GOLD analysis project Ga0207644, IMG submission 184326) | Switchgrass rhizosphere microbial communities from Kellogg Biological Station, Michigan, USA - KBS S7-3 metaG (SPAdes) (version 2) | ecosystem: Host-associated > Plants > Roots > Rhizosphere... | reverse complement strand
TGGCGCATGTGAGCGATTTGCAGGCCGATTTTGATATCCGAATATTTGCGCACTTCGTTGATCACATGCGCCAGCGCCGCCTGCGTCTTGTCGTCCCACAGGCCGAGGCAATGCGGCGTGATGCGCCCGATCGACTCGACGGCAGTCGCTTCGATGAACAGCAGGCCGGCGCCGGAATGCGACAGGCTGCCCAGATGCATCAAATGCCAGGAATTGGCTTCGCCATTCTCGGCCGAGTATTGGCACATCGGCGAAATCACGATGCGATTGCGCAAGGTCAGATTACCCAGTTGGAAGGGCGTAAATAATTTGGCCACGGAAGCTCCTCGATCCTCAAAAATACACAACAAAAAAAACGGTAAAGGATCACCGCGCTAATCGGTAACAGCGCGATGATTTGGTCCATGACTACGCCAATGTCTGCGGGCGTTGCATGCTCGCGTTTTTCAGTACCAGCGCGATCGCGAGCACGGCTCCGAATAATCCGCCGCAATAGCCGACGATAGTGATCCAGCCGCCGCAGCGCCAGATCCAGCCGCCGGCCGATCCCAGCACGCTTGCTCCCAGGTAGTAAGCGAGCAGATAAAGCGACGAAGCGTGGCCTTTATCGCGCACCGCGAGACGACCCACCCAGCCGCTGGCAATCGAATGCACCGTGAAAAAACCGATCGTGATGATGGCGGTGCCGGCGATGATCGCGCTCAATGACGGCAACAACGTCAACAGTAATCCGCCCAGAAAGATCAGCGCTCCGGCCAGCATTACGGGTCCGCGACCGATGCGATCGGCCAATGCGCCGGCTGACGAGGAGGCCGCGATGCCGCCGAGAAAGACGAAGAAAATCAGGCCGATCTGCGCCTGATTCAAGTTGTAAGGCGGTGCCAACAGGCGGAAACCGACATAGTTCAAGATTGTCATGAAGCCGCCCAGCGCCAGAAAGCCGACCAAAAACAGAACCGGTAAATACGGCGTACGCAACTGGCCGCGCCACGCGGCGAAATGCGCCTCGGCCGAGAGCCCTTTGCGGATCGCGAAGTTGCGTGAGCGCGGCAGCAACGCCAGGAATACCAGCGCTGCGGCGAGATCGACCGCGCCGATGATGGTCAGCGCGCCGCGCCACGACAAGGCTTCGGTCAAAGCACCCGTAGCGACGCGACCGATCATGCCGCCGAACGCCGTACCGCTTACGTACAAACCCATGGCGAAACCGAGCCGCTCGCGCGGTACTTCCTCGGCCAGATACGCCATCGCCACCGCCGGTACGCCGCCCAGCGCAATACCTTCGAGCGTGCGGGCGAACAGCAGCCACTGCCAGCTCGGCGCACTGGCCGCGAGCAGGTTGAATAGCGCGGATAATGTGATCGACGCGAAAATCAGCCCGCGTCGCCCCAATGCTTCCGACAATGCGCTCGCGCATAGAATCGAGATCGCCAGACAGACCGTCGTCAGCGATACCGCGAGCGAGCTTTCGGCCGGGCTAATGCCGAAGTACGCAGCGAATTCCGGCAGTAATGGCTGCGTGCAATAAATCAGCGAGAATGTCGCGAAGCCGGCGAGGAACATTGCAGTGCTGATGCGGCGCAGATGACGAACTTCAGCGTCGACGCGCGCAGGTAGTGTGTGCAACTCAAGCGGTTGACCGGTGGGACGGGACGGTGGCATGACAGCGTTTCAAATCATCTTTAAACTGGTGCGAAAGAATATGAAAAACATATCGCATGTGCAATCTCAATTTCTTTTTCGTATCGAGATTGCTGGTTGAACCGTCTCACGGAACTGTCTCACTGATGGAATTACGCCACCTTCGTTATTTTCTCGTCGTCGCCGAAGAGTTGAATTTCACGCGCGCCGCCGCCCGGTTGGGCATGAGCCAGCCGCCATTGAGTCAGCAGATCCGCGATCTTGAAGCGGAGATTGCGGTGCCGCTGTTCGAGCGCGGACCGCAAGGGGTAGCGCTGACCGACGCCGGCCGCGCATTTCTGAAGGAAGCGCGCGCGACACTCGATCAAGCCGAGCGTGCTAAGCAGCTGGCGCGGCGGGCCGGCGAAGGCGCCTCGGGTCTGTTGCGGATTGGAATTACCTCGACCGCCACCTTTAATCCCGCACCGGCGGAACTGATCCGCAGTTTTCGTTCGGCGTATCCCGACGTGGCGATCACGATCGAGGAAGGCCGCTCGATCCGCTTGGTGGAGCGGCTGCTGACCGATGAGCTGGACGCGGTATTCGTGCGTCCCAGTCCGGCTTTTCCAGAGGGTTTGAAGCTGCGCTTCCTCGCCGAAGAAATACTGGTCGCGGCGCTGCCGGAAACGCATCGATTAGCGCAGCAACAACGCATTGCGCTACCGGATCTCGCATCCGACGTATTCATTCTACTGGCGAAATCGGCATGCATGAGCTTCCACACCACCGTGCTGGCCGCGTGTCGCGAAGCCGGATTCGATCCGGCCATTGGTCAGACGGCGGGGCAAATGACATCGATCGTCGATCTGGTCGCCGCGGGTCTCGGCATTGCCCTGGTACCGCGATCGATTGCTCGCGTCAACATCGTCGGTGTCGTTTATCGTGACATAGCGGGCGATCCCCCCTCGGTAGCGTTAGCGCTGATAACCCGCAGTAGCGATGTATCGGTGGTTGTAGCGAACTTTCTCGTGAATGGATCCGCGAAGGGTTCTAATTAAAAAAAGAGGAGTTAATCGCCCAGACAGTGTGTGGATTCAGAGTTTCTCTAGCTGTGAAAATTGCAAAAAATTCTTGCTGAGTCATTCGCGCTATAGATCTTTAACAGCGGCCTATGGATGTGCGTCAGGGGATAAATTTGTGTAAGTAGCGAACATCGCGACGCTTCGTCGCGGATATCCATTATTAAATATCACGGTGCAAGAAAATTGGTTTTGATGGGTAACGGGCACTGTTTGTTGTGGCGACTGATCTTCTGGGGTGAAGCCAGGTCTGATTTTTCAGTTTTAATGGCTCGGCGATTCAATGAGGCCAAGCTCGAAATGGAGACTGGCGGGAATCGGCATTAACAGCCGCAACGCGGATAATGGTGGGCTCCCGCGATTTTGGCGCGACACATCTTCGGACTGTCAATTAAACTGTGGCGAAAGAGCATACAATCAATAACACAATCTGATTAGATTTTGACTGAGATTTCGAATGACAAGAACGCTGAAGCTCGGCAGGCCGGTCGATACGGAAAAGATTAAGCAGATACTGACGGTGGCCAGCGAACAATTTAGTCGCCGAGGTTATCGGGCCGTCACAATGCGCGAAGTGGCGGAAAAGGCTGATGTGTCCATTCGGACGCTCTATAAACACTATGCGGATAAGGAAAGTCTCTTTCAGGCTTGCATGGATGCAAATTCGTATGTGTTTTCGATTCCGGAGGTGGTGAGCACGGAAAATATTCAAGAGCAGCTGATGGACTTCGCATTCGCCTTTTTCATTCGTCTTTCCAACGAAAAAAGTCCACAAGCGTTTCTTTCGGTGCTTCGCGCCGGCGGAGAATTTCCTGAAATTCGTCGTGCTGCAAAACATCAGACCAACACCTATATCTTGCAGCCGCTCACTAAGATTCTTCGAGCAGCAGGGCTGGAGCACGCGCGATCGACAAAACGCGCCGCGCTTTTTCTTATGATGCTGTCGTCGGAATGGGCCGATAGATTAATGTTCGGCGAGCCTGCAATGAACACCAAAGAAATTGAAAAGCATGTTGAGCTCGTCGTTACGGTTTTTTTGAACGGCGTCTTACCAAGATAATCTCGGTTCCCTGTTTATCCCACTTCACCCTCACCTCAGGGCGAGCAGCTTTCGCTTCTCCATTTTTTTGCTTTACCTAATGGCGATTTGTTCGCGCTATCGTTCATGCTGCGAAGGGGTTGATTTTTGTATAACCAATGTTATATAAATAGAAAGTAGACGAACTGTTCTACTAAATAAAACTCTGTTTGGAAGCTTTCGACACGCACGCCGCTACATCCACGTGAAATGCGTTGAATGGATGTAAACGATTACAAAAAAATAATACGAGGAACCGTTATGAGCCGCCGTCCACAACAAAAACTGTTAAGCCGCGCCATCATTGCTTCGGTGACATTGAGCACCTATGGCATGAGTCTTCATGCGTATGCAGAAAGAGCATTAGAAGAAGTTATTGTCACCGCGCAGAAAAAAGACGACACACTGCAGACCGTTCCGATGACGGTTAACGCTGTGACATCTGAAACGATCGCTAAGTTTAATCTGTTGGACTTTAAGGATATTCAATCGGTAACTCCGGGCTTGAATATAGCTCCGGTGGATACGCGTACGGCGAGTGTTGCAATGCGCGGTGTAAATGTACTCACTGATTCCGGCTTCGATCCCAGCGTGGCGATTTACTGGAATGAGGTGCCTTACGATATCGATACCGCCTTTAAGGGCATGTACGACATCGGCCAGATTGAAGTGCTGCGTGGTCCTCAGGGCACATTGCGCGGCAATACGTCACCATCAGGTGCAATTACCATCGTTACCAAACGCCCAAGTTACACTGAGATTGAGGGCACTGTTGAGCAGACGCTCGGCGAGCGCAGTCTTTCGAATACGCAAGTTGGGTTAAGTCTCCCGATTATTGAAGATAGGCTGGCATTGCGTGTGGCTGGGCTTTACAACCACAACGAAAATGACGGAATTAAAAACATTCCTACCGGGAAAGAAAACAAACAGGCGGCTAGTAGTGGTCGCGTCACTCTGGCATTGCGCGCAACCGATAAATTGGATGTGACCTTAATTCATCAATATTTGGAAGCCGATTCCTATGGCAGTGGTATTTCTGTTGGCTGCGGAACTGGCAGCTCCATTAAAGAGTGTTTGAATGCATCTGATCGTAAATCGGTTGTAGCTAATCCGAACGATACGACGAATCGCCGAGCAGAAACGGCGCTGACCTTAGAGTGGGATTTAGACAAATATACATTGACGTCGATCACTGGTTACCGTGATCAGCATAATTTCACATCGGTTCCAGTGGATGGTGGGAATGTTAGTCCCACAGCCCCTGGCGGTGCATCCCTCGGGCCGCTAGCTCAACATGTTAATACTAATCTTCACACGTTCACTCAAGAGATTCGCTTTGCGAGCCAGGACGCGGATTTCTATAACTGGACATACGGGTTGGCCGCACAGAAAAATGTGACGAACACTTTTGTGGACCAGCCGTCACTGTCGCGTCTTTACTTGGCGTTTCCTGGGCCGTTTTACGTTCCGATAGGCTACAGCACCACTCCGACGGTAATTGCTATTCCAATTAACTCCGAGGGATATGGCGCTTTTACTAATCAAAGTTTTCAGTGGACAGATAAATTCGAGACCCAAGTTGGGGTGCGTTATCAATCAAAACGGAGTACGACCCAACTGGTAGGGGATGCGGGAGGTAATCCTATTCAGTTTCCAGCCGGTGGTGGTACGGCTCGCAATGTCGGCGAGGGGATCACAGGTACTGCTAGTGCCTCTTATCAGTTAACCGATGATATTCGGGTTTATGCCAACTATGGACATGCTTATCGTTCGGGTGGTTTTCAGGTTGCGCCGAATACACCGGGTGATTTGACGGAATATAAACCTGAAGATTCGGATTCTCTGGAATTGGGCTTTAAGAGCCGTCTTGCCGATGGTCGCGTGCAATTCAACGGAGATATCTACTATCAAAAATTCCACAACTTCTTGGCGCATACGCAGCAGGGTATCCGTACTGTTGATCTAGTTACGCATCAGACTGCGGATAATCTCCTCAGTTACAACGCAGATGGTGAAGTATCAGGTGCAGAGCTGCAGCTCGATGCGTTGCTAACGGATAATTGGCAAGCCGGTCTCAGCGTTTCGTATACGGACGCGAAGTTCACTGACGGTGAGGCTTATTGTAATCAGTACGATCCGGTTACCGGCGTCGTGCTTAATCCTCCTGCTGGTCTAGAAGTTAATAAATGTAAGGCACATGGCCGCTTAACGGGTGAACCCAACTGGGGTGTTTCTGCAAATAGCGAATACATCATGCATTTTGGGCCAGTGGATGGGTATGTGAGAGGTTTATATACCTTTAAATCGGGCAGTGTAGATGATTCGGCTGCCGGTAGCATATTGGACACGAGCAGTTACGGCGTATTCAATTTATTCTTAGGTGTACGAGATCCGAAAAAGGTCTGGGAAGTTAGCGTTTGGGCGAAGAATTTGTTCGATCATCAGCAGATTACTTCCAAAGGTACGGCCGGCTCTCTGAGCGCAACAGGTATAGCTCTTGATCCTGCCACATTTGGATTTGTTGGCTTCGTGCCGGATGCTTCGAATCCTCCAGTCGCATCTGGCTACAGAGGCGTTTCGCTGATTCCAGAGCGCCAAATTGGCATTACCGGAAAATACAATTTCTCACTGTAATTTAAGTCATTGCGAGCTCTCATGATCGGGGGGAGCTCGTATTAATTGGTACCCCGATGGTTTACCTACGTTCTTGGCGATTATATGACCCCCTTTGGTCGCGCACAGCCCGATAGCGATATTGGGCTTTTTTTCTTTCTCAATATAAGTTGCGTTAAACTTTTTTAAGAAGAACTAGAAAAAATACGGAAAATTTTCGATAAATTATCAGATGTTTCATGTTGGACATTGCAACTATTTAACGAACAATTGATTAGATATTCGCTAAAATAATTTTTGAATATCGACATCACAATTTAAGCTAGAAGCCTCAATATAAGTGAGGCTCAGATGCCCTTAAGCCGAGGTTATACAATGATTCGCCGCGATATTTTGAAATACATAATGATAGCAACCGGCGCAGGTTTTACCGGTTCGCTCGCGAAAAATCTGATTGCGGGTGAATTGCCGAGCGCAACTCCATCAAAAAGTATTTTCGATGCGAATACCTCGAAAATGGTGGCTGCGTTATCGGAAATAATTATTCCGAAAACCGACACACCGGGCGCGATTGAGGCGGGTGTCCCGAAGTTTATCGAAATGATGGTTGCCGATTGGTACAACGATCAGGAGCGCGACATTTTCTTTAAAGGACTGGTCGGGCTCGATACGTTTTGCGAAGGTCAATTCAAAAAGAAATTTCTCAAGTGCAATCCCGAACAACAAGTGACGGCATTGAAGGACGCGGAACAGCAAGCGAAATCTTATCATGCGATGGGGCTGGCCGGATTCGGTACCGATATACAGTCAAAAAGCATTGATCGTAAAACACCGTTCTTTAACAAAATTAAAGAGCTGACGGTACTTGGTTATTACACATCCGAAGTCGGTGCACAGCAGGAGCTGGCTTATGATCCGATGCCGATGGCATATGAAGGCGATTATGACTTTGTCAAAGTCGGTAAGCAGTGGTCGTGGTGAGCGGTCGTTCCCATTTCTAATTTTCTTTTGAGTGAATTGATGCAATGAATCAGGCATACGATTTCGATGTCATCGTAGTGGGTTCCGGGGTTACTGGCGGATGGGCTGCGAAAGAGCTGACCGAAAAAGGTCTGAAGGTCTTAATTCTTGAGCGCGGTAAGCCGCTCACGCACGGTAAGGATTATGTTACCGAGCATCAAGAACCATGGAAGCAACCTTTTGGTGGCCGCTCGCCGCGAGAGCTCTATAAAAGCGATTATTACGTTCAAAGTAAATGCTACGCGTTCGATGAAACTACTCGGCATTTCTGGATCAACGATCGAGAAAATCCCTACACCACCGCGCCGGGCAAACCGTTCAATTGGCACCGCGCCGATGTGGTCGGTGGTAAATCGCTCTTGTGGGGTCGGCAGGTTTATCGCTGGAGCGATTTGGATTTTGAAGCAAATAAAAAAGATGGCCACGGTGTCGATTGGCCGATTCGTTACAAGGACATCAAGGATTGGTATTCGTACGTCGAAAAATTCATCGGTGTGAGCGGGCAAGCGGAAAATCTATCGCAATTGCCGGACAGCGAATTCATGCCGCCGATGGAAATGAATGTTGTGGAGAAGGCGGTAAAGCAAAAAATCGAAGCGGCATATCCGGGTCGTAAAATGACAATCGGCCGTACCGCGAATTTAACACAGCCGCTTGGCGATCGTGGTGCGTGTCATTACTGCGGTCCATGCCAGCGCGGTTGTTCGGTGGGGGGCTATTTCAGTTCGCACAGCTCGACGCTGCCCGCAGCGCAGAAGACCGGCAATCTGACATTGCGTGCCAACAGTGTTGTAGAAGGACTCGATTACGATCCGAAGAGCAAACGTATTTCCGGCTTGCGCGTGATCGACACGCAAACCAAAGAAAAAATGCGCTTCACGTCGAAGCTGGTGTTTTTGTGCGGTTCGACGTTCGGCACATTACAGATTTTGATGAATTCGAAATCCGATAGCTTTCCAAATGGACTGGCGAACCGCAGCGGTACGCTCGGTCAATACATCATGGATCACACGGATTACATCTCGGCGGTCGGTATCACTACTGAATTTTCCGACAAATACTACAAGGGGCGCCGTCCCAACGGCATTTATGTCCCACGCTTTCGGAATTTGAACGGTCGCGATGACGACGCCGATTTTGTGCGCGGTTACGGTTTTCAGGGTATGGCGTTGCCGGCCGAGTGGAAGGCAACCGCAATGTCAGTCCCAGGTTTTGGCGCCGATTACAAGCGCGCGCTGCGCAAACCACAGGGATGGGCAATGGCACTCGTGGGATTCGGTGAGTGCCTGCCTTATCGTGAAAATCAGGTAACGCTGGACGAAAAGTTAGTCGACCGTTTCGGTATCCCGCAATTGCGTTTCGATATCGAATACAAAGATAACGAAAAACGCATGCAGAAAGACGCCACCAAACAGGCTGTAGCCATGTTAAAGGCCGCCGGTATGCCTCAGATTATACCGATCGGCTCTGGCGATTCTCCGGGAAGTGCGATTCATGAAATGGGTGGTGCACGGATGGGTAGAGACCCGAAAGAATCGGTATTGAATGCGCATAACCAGGCACACGATATTCCGAATTTGTTCGTCACCGATGGCTCCTGCATGGCATCGGCATCGTGTGTAAATCCGTCATTGACGTTTATGGCGTTGACTGCGCGTGCGGCCGATTACGCAGTGAAACAACTGCAAGCGGGAAAAGTTTAAAAGGAGCAAGCCATGGGCTCGATTTCTCGACGCGAATTATTAGTATTGGCGGCAGGTACGGCAGCGGTGACAACATTGCCGCGATCGTTGGTGCAAGCTGAGCCTCTCGGCTTACCGATAGGTGTTCAACTCTATACGGTAGCTGACGAGTTGCGGAAAGATCTCGAAGGCACACTGCACAAATTGGCGGAGATCGGTTATCGCACCGTGGAAAGCGCTACTTTTTCCGCCAGAGTAAACGGTGCGCAATTACGGGCAGCGCTCGATAAAGCGGGTTTGTCGTGTCAGAGCATGCATTCTTCGTTGCCGCAGTTGCAGAGCAGTGTGCAGAAGGTTATCGAAGAAGCGCACACGCTCGGCGCGAAATACGTGATATGCCCATCACCGTGGGTAGCCAACCCGTCGCGGCTGGCTGCGGCAATGAAAGGTGCTTCGCAGGCGGAAGGTTTCGCGAGGTTTTTGGGCGGGATGACTATGGACGACTGGCGCTGGAATGCCGAGCAATTGAATAAAGCCGGTGAAGCCATAAAAAAAGCCGGTTTGCAGCTCGCTTATCACAACCATAGTTTCGAATTTCGCATCATCGACGGAAAAATCATTTTTGATCAGTTGATCGCAATGACCGATCCGGACCTGGTGGCGATTGAGTTGGATTGCGGCTGGGTCGCGAATGCGGGTTATGACCCTGCGTTGTATATCCAACGTTTTCCAAACCGCATTCAGTTACTTCACATTAAAGATATCCGGCGGCGCCCTGCCAATATGTCGATCGGCGAAATGGATGGCATTCACACCGGCGGCGGTATCGTCGATTGGCCCACGGTGTTTTCCGCAGCGAAACGTGCAGGTGTTCAGGGGTATTTTGTCGAGCAGGAGCACCCTTTTCCTGCCCCGATTTTTGAAGAGCTCAAAGCCAGTTTCGATTATCTGAATGGGCTGAATTAACGTTTTATCCGTATCGGAGCGCTGGCTGATGTTTCAGTTTGCCAATGATCGAGCTCTCTAATTATCAACCGCAAAAAGCAGGAGAGCCGATTATGACCATCGGTATTGGCGTAAATGCGTGGGTTTGGACATCGCCATTTTCATCGAGCGCCATTCCATTAATTAACAAAGCCCATGCGATGGGGTTCGATGTACTCACCATTCCGGTCGAGGATCCCGCACTCATTGATATCGCTGCAATACGTGCCGCGCAAAGCAATACGTCGATTCGGTTTCAGGTGACCGGCGCGTTCGGGCCGACGCGCGATTTAACGCATGATGACCATCGTTATCGCGATGAGAGTCTTAATTACATTCAACAAGTCGTTGCGATATGCGAAAAATTGGGCGCCACTGTCATGGTAGGCCCGATGTATTCCGCTGTGGGTAAGCGAAGACAAATATCGGCGTCGCAAAAGCAGCGCGAATGGGAGCGTGCGGTCGAGGGCTTGTCGGCGGCGGGAAAAATAGCAGCGGACCATGGGGTAACGCTGGCAATTGAACCTCTCAATCGTTTCGAAACCGATCTGATTAATACAGCGGCGCAGGTGAAGCAATTGATTCGCGACATCGATCTGCCATCGGTACGTATCCATCTCGATACATTTCACATGCATATCGAAGAAAAGAACATGTATGACGCGATTGTGTTGGCCGGCGATGATCTGGTTTACGTCGACGCCAGCGAAAGCGATCGTGGAACACCGGGAATGGGGCAGGTGCATTGGCAGGAAGTGCGACGCGCGCTGCGTGATATCGGTTATCAAGGCGATGTGGTAATCGAATCATTTACACCCGAGTGCAAAACAATTGCTGATGCGGCGGCGATCTGGCGGCCACTTGCTCCTTCGCAGGATGAACTCGCTGTCGACGGCTGCAAATTCCTGCGGAAGTTATTTCAGTAATTTTTGCGTGTTCGCGCATAACATGAAGGAAATGATATGAAAAAATTTTTGATTAAATGGAGCGCGATAAGCGCGATTGTATTTTCAAGCATGGCGTTTACAGCCGAAAAAGCGAGGGATTTAACCGATTGCCCGCTGGCTTATGCGCCGTATTCGATCGATACACCTCTTTTCGATTTGTTGCTCGATCCGCGCTCGGCGAGTGTGATTGACAATACGTTGCCTAAACTGGGCTCTTATTTCAGTACCCAAGTGCCAACAATCGCGACGACGATGACGCCAAAAAATTTGACGGAATATATGCCGGCGCTCGCTGAGAAAATGGATTCTCTGAATAGTGCGTTAGCCACAATTCCAATTACCAATGAGACAGCGACTGCGCGTTGCGCTCGATATGACCATGCGCCACCGAATTTGCCTGTGCCCACCAAACATCCTGCGATTTTAGTATTTGAAAAAATCGCGGGGTTCCTCGATCAGCCATCTGTCGATGCTGCCCGCAGGGCGTTAAGCGAAATTGCAGCGCGGCGCGGCTGGTCGATTACGTTCACTGATAACGGAGCGGTTTTTAATGCAGCGCAGTTGAAAAATTACGATGCGGTTGTTTGGAATAACAATAGTGGAGATGTGCTGACATTGTCGCAGCGAGCGGCGTTCGAGAACTATCTGAAGAATGGCGGTGGTTTTGCGGGCATTCATGGCGCTGGTGGCGATCATCTATATTTGTGGGATTGGTATGCAGATACATTGATCGGAGCGCGTTTTATAGGGCATCCAATGAATCCGCAGTTCCAGACTGGAACGGTGGATGTCAATCGCTCGGAGTCCGGCGTTACTGAAGGTCTGCCTGACCAGTGGAGCATGAAAGAAGAATGGTATTCGTTTGCCTCGAATCCGCGCTCGAAAGGCGCAACGATTCTGGTGGCGTTGGATGAATCCACCTATAAGCCCGAAGCAAAGCTGTTAATGGGCGGTGAACATCCACTGGCGTGGACGCAATGCATCAAGAATGGACGATCTTTTTACACGGCTATTGGCCATCGGCCCGAATCATATACCGAGCCCAACAGCGCGAAGTTGCTGGAGCAAGGCATTGCGTGGAGCCTCGGCGTTGGCAAGACATCCTGTAAAAATGGAAAGGAAGTTCAGCGGGCGCACTGAGGAACACACTACCCGATATCCAGGAATTGAATGGCAGGCACATTCCGATCGTAATGGCGTGCGAATATTTACATGATGTCTCTGTCTCATCGGTCAGTATCGACAATATTGCCGCAGCGGAAACAGCGACCCAGCATTTGCTGAGTCTCGGTCATCGCCGCATTCTTTTCATCAATGGTCCTGCGCATACGCCGTTGTCGAAGGATCGATTGCGCGGTTATCACAATGCGCTGAAAAACGCCGGTGTCGAATATGATCCGGGATTGGTTCGACGCGGCGATTTTTCGCTGGCGTCGGGAGAGAAAGTCGCGCTCGAGATTTTTCAGGAAGATTTATCGTGCAGTGCGATTTTTGCCGCTAACGACACGATGGCAATCGGTGCGATCAAGGTATTACGCGGACGTGGACTGCGCATCCCCGACGATGTATCGGTGATGGGATTCGACGACATCGAATTCGCGCAGTATGTTGAGCCGCCATTAACGACAATTCCCCAGCCGCGTCGCGAAATCGGTCAGGCAGCAATGAAAAAAATGATTGCGAAGCTCGCGAATAAGAGCGAGAAAGTCGGGCAGGTCATTCTGAGTCATGAGCTGGTGCTGCGTAGTTCAATGCAAAGCTTAGATAAATAAATAGTGCGGCCCTTAATAACAAGCGTGCTTGTTTAAAAATTAAGTGCTTGGCTTTACGCGCTAAAAAAATTGCGTCGGCGTATTCGTGAGGATGCGCCGGACAATAATCATAACGACCACACGGAGGCCCTATGGCGACCGATCAATCAATGCTGAATCGTAAACGTCTTTTTTTCGCAGCAAATCTCTCCCTCTTCATGGTGGGTTTGGGTTTCGCCGTTCGCGCGAACATAGCGAGCGCGTTGCAGCACGAAATGTTTGACAAGCTGGATCTCGCCAATTCGGCGAGCATGGTCGGGCAGGCATTGGGCATTACATTTACCGGTTTTGCGCTGACATTATTATTCGGTAGTGCGCTGGTAGATTTGGTTGGCGCTCGACGCATGCTGGTGTTTTCCGCCGCCTCCTTTGTGGTGGGCAGTTTATTGGTAATGCTCGCGTCATATCTGTCTCTTGGCGGTATGACCTATCCGCTGGTTCTGAGCGGATTATTGCTGACGGGGCTCGGTTGGGGCGCGGTCGAAGCCAGCAGCAATCCGGTCGTTACCGCTATTTTTCCTGAAGAAAAAGCGCATCGATTGAACGTGCTGCATGCCTGGTGGCCAGCTGGCATTGTGGTCGGCGGTTTGTTGGGATTGGCATTCGGTGCATTGAATTTGCCGTGGCAGATCAATTTGCTGATGCTGATTATTCCCGCACTGCTGCTCGCTTATCTCGCGCTAACCACAGATTTTCCGGTTACCGAACGTGTCGCGATCGGCTACAGCTACGACGATATGTTTCGCGAGTTGGGGCGTCAGCCCATGTTTTATCTCTGGTTTGTTTGCATGATGTTGACAGTAGCTTCCGAGCTTGCTCCAGGTCAGTGGGTGGACCTCGCGCTCTCGCGCGTTGTGGGCATGCGCGGCATCTTCTTGCTGATTTACGTCAGCATGCTGATGTTCGTGATGCGGCATTTCGCCGGTGCGCTGGCTAAGCGGTTGTCGTCGATCGGCGTATTGTCGATCGGCAGCGTGCTCGCGGCGATTGGTCTCTATGGATTGAGTCTTGCGAATTCGCCCGTTACCGCATTTGCGGCGGCAACAATTTGGGGCGTCGGTGTTTGTTACTTCTATCCGACAATGGTTGCCTCCGTGGCAGAGCGCTTTCCGCGTGGTGGTGCGTTATTCATGGGGCTGACCGGATTTGCCGGCGGTATCTCGATTCAATATGTGTTGCCGAAACTGGGAGCCGTGTTCGATCAGGCAAAAATCGAAGCAGCGGGAGGCATCGAAAAATTTGCGCAGCTGGCACCGGAGCAACTTGATGCCGTATTGCAGTATGCATCGGTGCAATCATTCCGAACGGTTGCGATCATTCCTGTAATTTTATTGCCGATATTTCTTTTCATCTGGTGGCGCGATCGGCTTGCGCTCACCGCCGTTGTTGGCGATCGGCAAACTAAAAGTTAATTTGTTGTATCAATTACCGCCGCCTATCGTGCGGCTTCAATTAACCATCTCGTCTTGAGAGATGTCATGAATCGTCTATGACCCGAGTTATTCCGATCGGCGCCGGCGATTCTTCGGGAGTGCGATTCATGAAATGGATGGCGCGCGATGGGTAAAGCCCGAAAGAGTCGGTGCTTAACGCACATAATCGAGCGCATGATATTCCTAATTTATTTGTGACAGATGGCTCTTGCATGGCATCAGCATCCTGCGTAAATCCGTCTTTGGCATCATGGCGTTAACTGCATGCGCCGCCAATTACGCAGCGAAGCAATTGCAAACTGGCAAAGTTTAATAAAAGGGCGATAAGCAATGAGCCTGATTTCTCGACACGAATTATTAGTATTTGCGGCAAGCACCAACGATCTGTTGATATAAAAAACCGCCGGTATTCGGCGGTTTTTTATATCAACGTTCGATGTCCGTACCTTCCATGCGGTCGACGAACAGCGTGCGATGTTGAAAACGCAAGACCGTCCTCGTTTCGTCGCTACGAGCGACGCTGGATCGTTGAACGCTTTTTGTAGTTGCGATTGCAACGTCGGCTCCTAGCTCGTTTGGGAATATTACGCAGAGAATTTTGTTGCATAATTTAATACGCGGCCTGATCTGTTAGCCGCTCCGATCATCGCAAAATAGCAATATTCTCGGCGCCTAAATTTGCCGTGTTGTCGAGATACGCAACTCCAAGGCCCACGTTTCTGAATTACATTTGTGTAATCCTGCAAAGCCTATCAGCTTCATGATTTATCATGAGCGTACAGCCACACTGCGTGTCTTAGCCGCTTTTCTCATCAATAGTCGAAATAGTTCTCACCGTTTTAAACAACTGCGCCGGCGTGATTAATTCGCAGTTCCATGGTCACGAATCAGCAGGAGAAGTAGGTTGATTAATATTTCTGTTCTGTGTCGCATGGGAGCGATCGCGGTAACGATTGCATGCGTTATGCCTGCTTTTGGCCAGTTGGAGCATTTAAATCAGAACAAAAAATCGTTGTTTGACCCGCCTGCGTCCGAACTGCGTTCGATAACAGTTGATGCGTCAAAAAAAATCGGGCAATTAAAATCGCTGCGGGGCGTCAACGTCGGACCGCTTCCATGGTCGGATCGTCTTGAGCTCGATCGCACCCACGGTCTGGTGGAAGTTTCCGATCGCACCGGTTTTCGATCGCTCGGTGCCGACGCGTCGGCGGGTTATCGCGCGGCGAATATTGATTTGATCCGCGTTCACGATAATTACGGTCCCGGTGACATCTATGCGAAATTCCGGCATCCGTGGTTGATGGCTGACGGTACCGAGATTTCACCGGCTTCTCGCGATGCGCTGGTGATGTTTCCGGATTTGCAGGCCGATCCGTCCAAGCCGGAAAACTACAATTTCGGGCCCACCGATCGACTCATCAAATCGATTCGCGATGTTGGCGCGCAACCGCTTTTCCGCCTGGGGGCCAGCGCGAACGAAGGCACTGGCATTCCGAATTCCTTCACGACGAATGCCGATTACACGCACTACTCGGATATCGCCAAACATGTCGTGCTGCATTACAACAAGAGCTGGAACAATGGCTTCCAGTACGGTGTGAAATATTGGGAAGTGCTGAATGAGCCAGATGGTCGTTTCGATGCGGTCAAGTATTATCAGCTGTATGGCAGCGTTGCGCGCGCCGTAAAATCCGCCGATCCCAGTGCTATGATCGGGGGGCCTGCCCTCATGTTCGCCTATCAGGGGCCGTCGTATCGGGAGGCTTTTCTTGAATATCTGCGGACGAACAAGCTGCCACTCGATTTTTGGTCGTTTCACGACTACAGCGTCGATTCGGCAGATCCCTATCTCTTCGTTCGCATCGCGCAGGATATGCGTAAGCTGCTGGACTCGTATGGCTTCGCCAAAACCCAGATCATTCTGGACGAATGGAACATTCTCGGTGTGGACCCAGAGCTGCTGACTTTGGGGGCGCGCGCAGCGTTCACTGCCTCATCGATTATCTACATGCAGGATTCGCCGCTGGATGCACAGACCCTTTATATGGGAGCGAATTTATTTGGTGAAGATGGCAATACACCCAACAAGGTCGGTCAGGCGTTAATCGCGCTCGGGCAAATGAAGCGCACGCCGATACGGTTGGCAGTCGGCGGGGCCGATACGCTTGGCTTCGCGGTCCAGGCAGGTGCGTCAGCCGATGGTAGAGAAATTAATATCGTGATTAGCAACTACGAAGTGCCGGCGAGTTTGAGGGGTCCGCGACCGCTCGGCGATAAAGTGGGCGGGTTCATTAATCTTTTGCCGCGTCGGGAGATTAATTATCGAAGCAATCGCGGTTTTGATTTGAAAGTCGCGGGTCTGCAGGCCAACAAGCTCTACCGTGTGAGCCAGTATCGAATCAGCGATAACTGGGACTACAGGCTACTCAGTACCTTGACGCGCAGAGGCAGCGAAGTGGCAGTCAGTGCAACATTGCCGCCACCCGGGATCGAGCTGGTTGTGATAAAAACGGAAGACGGATCGTAATCGAGTTGAGAGCCATGCCAGATTATAAATCTATTTGTGACAGATGGCTCTTCCATGGGCATCAGCATCCTGCGTAAATCCGTCTTTGGCATTCATGGCGTTAACTGCATGCGCCGCCATTACGCAGTGAAGCAATTGCGAGTGGGAAAAGGTTATAAATGAGCGTGTCATGCGCTCGATTTCTCGGCGCGAACTATTAGTATTCATCGCAAGCACGGCAGCGATCTGTTGCTCAAAAAAACCGCCGGTATTCGGCGGTTTTTTATATCAATGTTCGATGTCCGTACCTTCCATGCGGTCGACGAACAGCGTGCGATGTTGAATTTTTCACGCCCCGTCGCTATTGACGAATTGATCCGTTTGCGCTGGTCTCGGTGGTGTTCGTTATCAGCTGTTGTCCGACGAAATGAAATGTTCGATCATACCTGCGCAGTAATTGAAAAACGTTTGCGATTTCACCCGCACCTTTAACTTCAAATGCTGGCGCAGTGGTTTCCGCCGGACCGAAATACATCGTCAATTTCGCGTCGGATTTAAAAATATCCGACAAATTGTCGAAGTCACGGCATACAACTAAGCGTGGCGTAATGTCCCGGCGAACGATAAGAGCAAGTGGATCGCTAAGAGAGCCTGCCTTGTGCAGGCTCTCTGCTTTTCACCTACTCAGGAAACGTAACGAGGACTTTCGCTGATTTCTCGCGATCCTGAGCCATCGTAAATGCCTCAAAAAACGCGTCGAACGAAAAGCGATGGCTGATCATCGCGGACAAGTCGTTATTTTTATCGGCAAGCATTGCAATCACATCGGGAAATTCATTTGGATAAGCCATCGAGGTGACGAATGACATCTCCTTGGACAGCGCGGAATGGAAGCTGACCGGCACCGGCTCATGATAAACGGCAACAATGATCACGCGTGATTGAAATCCCGCGAAATTGATGATGTCCGGAATGACATTGCGCGCACCGGATGCTTCGAAGAAGACATCGCTGTTAACGCACGGCAGGCCGAAATGCGTACCTTTGCCGTGAGCCGCGCCGATCGCCTCGCTGACATTTTCGCGCCCCGGGTTGATTGTTGCCGCGGCGCCCAGTGCTTTTGCCCGTTGCAGGCGTTGATCGGACATATCCGCAACAACAATATTTTTCACACCCTTGCGATGCAGCCACGCGACGATGCCCAGACCGATAGGCCCGGCGCCAAACACGACGGCTCTCGATTGCGGGTTCACGTTCGCGCGATTGACGGCGTGCAGCGCAACGGACAGCGGTTCTGCTAACGCGGCGGTTTCAAAACTCAAATGGTCGGGAATCGGATGGATACTGTCGCCAAGTTTCGCGTTGCATACGCGCAGTAACGGCGCAAACGCGCCATCGACCATGCCGTTGCCAATGGCATTTCCGCTGCCCATCGGGTTGACGACAACGCGCATGCCTGGGGAGAGGCCGCGCACGTTGGCGCCGACGCAATAAATTACACCGGAGAGTTCATGCCCGAGGCCGATCGGTTCGGTCACCGGTACACCGACCCCGCCAACTTTGACGTAGGTCAGATCGCTGCCGCAGATACCGGCTGCGGCGACCTTCACCAGAACATCGTTATCCCCTAAGCAGGGCTCATCGATCGTATCGCAGCGTAAATCGGAAGGACCGTGGATGCGGATGGCTTGCATGATAAAGGTCTCCTTTATTTAATTAATGACATTATGGGCGGTGATCTTGTCGCCAGCGCTCGCCGTAGCATTGCGTGATAATTCGATGCCCGCTTAACGCCGGTTATCAGTTTTGGTTCAACCGGTTGGGCATAGCGTAATTGAGACAGCGCGCGGATGCCCTCGGCATCCCCCATTGAACACATCGATATATGCCATTTTTGATTTCACGCGAAATAGTTAGGGTTTGAGCGCGCCTCGGTTATAAGTTTGCCTCTTTCGCCGCATGGATACCCGCCTGACGTCCGAAGAACGTGCAGTCGGCGATCGACATGCCCGAGCTGTAGCCCTGGCCCCAGCTCGGTAAACCGCAGGCGGTGCGTCCGGCGGCATACAGACCTGGAATAACTTCGCCGTCTTCGGTGCGCACTTGGCCGGTCGGCAACGTATCGAGGCCGCCGAGCGTAAAGCTCGAATAAAACACGTGGTTGATGTTGTAGTCGAGTGCGACGAACGGGCCTTCGGTCAGCGGTTTCAGCCACTTTGCTGCTTTGTGGAACAACGGATCTTCGCCTTTCGCCGCGTACTCGTTGTACAGGTTGACGGTGCTGACCAGCGAATTGCGCGGTAAGCCTAGATCGCTCTCGACCTCTTCCCATGTTTCGCCAACAGCGCCGATATCCACACGACTCAGCTCGGCGAATTCCGAGCGCTCGTATGTCGAATTGTCCTGCAACAGGAAAATTCGATCGCCTTTCTGCTGCAGGATGTGCGCGGTGACGCGGCCGTGATAACAGTCTTCGTTGATGAAGCGCTGGCCCTGTTCGTTGACGAAAATGCCATACACCAGCGATGACGGCGGATACCACGGCGTGGTCGTGAACCCTTCGTGCATATTGATGGTGGCCGCACCCACACTCATGCCCATGCGAATGCCGGAGCCGTCATCTATCGTGCCGATCGGCGCATTCGAGCGCAGCAGAATGGGTACGTGACGCTTGACCATTTCCCGATTCATCACGAAACCACCCGCGCATAAGACCACGCCTTTGCGCGCACGCGCGAACCGGTTTTCGCCTTCGCTGCGAATAACCAGACCACGCACGCGATTGAATTCATCGGCAATCAATGCTTGCGCGCGCGTGTTGTAGCGCACGTCGACGCCGAGCGCTTCAACGCGTTCGGTCAGTTTATCCATGATGTAACGACCCGCACCTGCGCCCATGAATTGCGGCGTATGGCCGCGTGGGCAGGGTTTGGCTTTTTCGGAAAAGGGGTACGCCTCTTCGCTGCCGGACCAGATCAGGCAATCGTCGGTAAACGGCTCGATGCATTTTTCGGCGATGAATGAATTCTTGTAGACGATGCCCTGCGCCTGAATCCATTCGAAATGCGCGAGACTGTTGTCGGCATACAAGCGCACTTTCGCTTCGTTGGCATTGGGGCCGCCCGCCATCAGCAGATAGTTGTAGAGATCTTCGGTGGTATCGGTAAAACCCGCTGTTTTCTGCTGGAGAGTGCCGCCATTGCCACCGACGTACATATCGCCGCCGGACAGCGCCGATGCACCGCCGCTACCCGACGCGGCTTCGAGTAAAACGACTTTCGCACCATTGGTCGCAGCCTCAATGGCCGCACATGCACCGGAAGCACCAAAACCGATGACGAGCACATCGGCTTCGATATCCCATTGCGGTACTTCATGCAGCCGGCAAGCGTGGCTTGGGGAAAACGTTTGGTTCATGGAAAATTCCGAAATATTTTTGTAGTACACCTATTATACTAAATGTTAATGCGAAAACATTAATATTTAGTATGCAACGAAAATCATACATATGCTCTATTTATGCCATAAAATAATGAATAAATAATCTTATGGCATATATGTGACTATTGAAGATATTAATAATTAATGTGATCATATTAATAGTGAGGCCCAATCCTAAGCTCTTAGATAAAAGCTCGAACAAAGAAAAAGGAGAGGCATGGGCCCATGAGCTGAGACTGCGCTGGCCTCACTGGACATCGCATCAATGTTATTTAGAGTGTTAGGAAATGGAGATATAAATGCCAAATGTGTTTCGTATAGAAGATCTTGCGCGCCCCCAATTAAGTGAAGAGCAGCGTGCAGCGCTTTCCTATGGCGAAACGCTAAAAATCGATTTCAGCGAAGACTCGATTTTAAATGCGGCGCGCGAGCGTACCGGGCTCGACGATTTTGGCAGCGAAGATTTTCGCGAGCGGCTGGCGATTTTGCGTGAGGAGTGGGGCAACAATTCATCGTCCTATGGCTTGAACAAAGCTGTGCTGCAAGGTTATCTGATCCGTTATGCCGCCAATCGTCTTCTGATTCGCGACACCTTCAAAAAGCATCCTGAAATTCACGACCAGGAAATCGAGCAGCCGGTCGTTGTCCTCGGCTTGCCGCGTTCGGGCACGACACATCTCGTGAATTTGCTCGCAGCGGATAAGCGTTTCCACTCGCTGCCGCTGTGGGAATCATACGAACCCGTACCAATTCCGAATGAACAATCGCTTCCCGATGGCACAGATCCGCGCTACGCGCGCTGTGCTGAGGCGTGGGAGCGCATGCAGCAGGGTATGCCGTTACTAGCTGCTATGCACCCGATGAATCCGGATCATATTCACGAAGAGCTTGAATTGATGGGGCCGGACTTCGCCTCTTACAACTTCGAATGGCTGGCGATGTCTGAACGCTGGCGCGATCACTACTACAACACCGATCAGACGCCGCATTACGAATACATGCGGGACGTACTGAAGCTGTTGCAATGGCAGCGTGGCGAAAGCAAGCACTGGGTATTGAAATGCCCGCAGCACCTCGAACAAATTCCCACGCTGATGAAAGTATTTCCGGATGCGACGGTGGCGATCACGCACCGCGACCCCGTCGCGGTCATCCAATCGGCGGTCACGATGGTTGCTTATGGCGATCGCTTGCGTCACAAGACCATTGACATGAAATACATCGTTAATTACTGGTCGGACCGCATCGAGCATTTGTTACGCGCCTGCGTGAACGATCGCACTGCCGCACCGGCGAATAAAAGCGTCGACGTGTTATTTCACGAATTCATGGCGAACGATATGGCAATCGTCGAGCAAATTTTTATGAAGGCCGGCCTTGAGCTGAACGAGATAGTAAGGGCGCAGATCGATCAATTCGTTAAAGATCATCCGCGCGGCAAAGAAGGGCGTGTGATTTACGATCTGAAAAAGGATTTCGGAGTTGACCCGGCGGAGCTACGGGAGCGTTTCAAATTTTATTTCGATCAATTTCCCGTACACGCGGAGAATTGACAGCAAAAATTAACCAGCGAAATTCACAACCTAAAAAGCAGAGTAATAATCATGTCGCAAACTAATACAACCCAGGCAGTGGCGGCTAACGCTCAGTCAACGCATTCGATTCCGGTGTGGAATGCGTACCTCGATTCGTTGCGCGATCTCGCACCGAAAATGTTGAACAAATTGCCGAGCGAGATGCGCAGCGATCCGCAGATTCAAATGGAAGTCGTACGCCTGATGCTGTCGGCTATCGCGGCGACGAGCCTCGAAGCCATCGGCGGCAATGGCGATCATCCAGTCTTTCTGCCATCGCTCAATGAGGTCATCACGATTTTCCAACCCAACGCCGATACCCTTTATAAAAAGGCGCAAATCACTCCTGGCGGCAGTTATCGGTTGCGTGGGCGCGTGGGTTCGCTGCGCATTGCAAAAGTCGGTGCGATGTCGCCGCCTAAACCGACTGGCGAAATCCGCGCGGCCGCTTATTACGATCTCAACACATTGAACGTCGATAAAGACGGCAATTTCGATGTGCTGCTGAGTCCGTCGAAACCGGCGAATTACAATGGCGATTGGTGGCAATTGGATCCACACGCCGACACGGTATTGCTGCGTCAGGTGGCTTACGACTGGGCAACCGAAAAAGATCCGGTGATTTCGATCGAGCGGGTCGATGCACCGGTCACGCGTCCGCGTCCTTCCGCGGCAGAGCTCGAACAACGCTACAAGCAATTAATTGGAACGACGGCTTACTCGGCGCTATTGCTGATCGATCACACCGTGCAGTTGCAACACGAGGGCTTCGTCAACAAATTCAAAATATGGGATGTCGTGGCGAAACACGGCGGTTTGTTCGGCCAGTTCTATTACGAATGTGCCTATGATTTGAAAGATGACGAGGCGCTAGTGATTGAAACGGAATATCCGAAGAAATGCGAATATGCATCGTTGCTGCTCGCAACCCCTGTATTCGAGACAACCGATTGGGTAAACAATCACAGCAGCTTGAATGGCGCACAGTGGCATGTCACCAAAGACGGAAAGCTGTGGGTAGTAGTTTCGGCGAAAGATCCCGGGATCCAAAATTGGCTGGATACCGCCGGCTATCCGCAGGGTGTCGTTCAGGGACGTTGGACCGAATGCGATATTACGCCTCTGCCGAATGCTCGCGTGGTGAAGCTGACCGAGGTGGCGAAGCTGGTGCCCGCCGACATGCCGGCGATTACCACCGAGCAACGCGATCGCATCGTGCGCGATCGCCGTGCGCATTATCAGCAGCGTGTGCATTGGTAAAGCACACGATATTACGGTCAAACATCCGCGAGATACTTCCGGTTATGGGAATTACGACATGGCAACTTGGCCAAATCTGAATTACGACTATCAAGGCGCACACGTGCTCGTTACCGGTGGCTCGAATGGCATCGGTGCGGGCATCGCCGCAGCCTATCGTGCGGCCGGTGCGATCGTAACGATTACAGGTACACGCGCAAGCGCTGCGGAATACAGCGACGATTTAAACGGTTACAACTACATGCAATTGCAATTAACAGATAATGCGCAAATCGATGCGGTCGCAGCCGCGTTACCGAAACTCGATATCCTGGTAAATAATGCCGGCGGCAATTTCGTCGCCGAAAACGAATACAAGCCGGAAATTTTTGAAAAATCGATCCAGGTAAATCTCTTGAGTGCTTATCGAATGGCGCACGCGTGCCTGCCGAAATTACAGCAAAGCCAATTGCCCGGCGGCGCTAGCGTCGTTGGCCTCGCTTCGATGACCTCATATTTCGGTGTTGAGGTGGTGCCGGGTTACGGCGCCGCGAAAGCAGGGCTGGTGCAGCTGACAAAAACGCTATCTATCGCCTGGGCCAGACATAATATCCGCGTTAATTCAGTGGCTGCTGGTTTGATCGAAAGCAAAATGACGGGGCCCGCATTGGCGGTACCGGAATTTAACGCCGCGGTGATTGCGCGCACGCCGCAGAAGCGTACCGGCACGCCGCACGATATTGCCGGCGCCGTGTTGTTTTTAAGCAGTAGCGCTGCGGGATTCGTGACGGGTCAAACGTTACCCGTCGATGGTGGATATTCGATATTTGGCTAGTGGCTATCGTATATAAATAAGAACCGCATCTTCTTTCGAAACCATAGCAAAAAATTGAACCGGGGTTTTCATCAAGTGTCGAGCTACCCGCCACTGCATATGAATATCGTCCTGGCAACCTTTGCGAAAGACACTCGTGCTTTTCGGTTACTCGGATTGGCACTCGCCACGAAGGGAGTCCGCTTAAACGTGCTTCTGTCTCGGCTTTAGGCCTCTGCTCAATGCCAGTTTTCTCACAATGGATGAAAACGAGCGCATATGCGCGGTTTGCAGTTTTCCACCTTGTTTCCACAGTATTCCCGGCGTTCGAATAGGCGTCGGGCTTTCGAGCATGACTGGATGCAAATGCGTTTGTTCGGAGACTGCATTCGCAGCAACGATCGCGGCGATTCGGGTGCGGGCTACAAGCTGCAGCATCGGGGCGATGGTATTCATTTCTGCGACGACAACAGGTTCCGCACCGCACGCACGGAAGCACTCATCCAGCATCGTTCGCGTTGAAAACTCGCGCGGCAATAACACCAGCTGCTGACGGTGGAGCTCGACAAAGCGGATGCGTTTGCGCTGTGCGAATGGATGATGGTCGGATACCACCAGCACCATCTCTTCATTGTGCAGCGGTTCGAACCAGAGTTCGTCAGGCGAATTTGGGCGGTACGCAATACCGAGATCCATTGCGCCCGATTTCAGTTTCTCGCTGATTTCATCGGCGGATAATTCTTCGACGATGACTTTGACGTTCGGATGCTTATCGAGAAAAGCGGCAATGCATTCGGGAAGGAATTCAATATTGAACGTGTGTGTCGCACCGACGCGCACCTCACCTGTGAGCATACCGACCGAGTCTTTAAGCGCGCTGAGACCGTGGTCGACAGCACTCAGCGCCTCCGTTACGGACTCAAGGAAGAGCTCTCCCGCCTCAGTCAATACCACCTTTTTCCCAATTCGCTCGACGAGCTGCTTATCGAGCTCATCTTCCAGCTGTTTGATCTGGTGCGAGAGGGTCGATTGGGTGACATGCACCCGTTCGGCGGCTCGGGTGAAATTCAGGCATTCGGACAGCGCCTTGAAATAACGTAGATGCCTGAGTTCCATTTTTAAGTCCTGATCAATCGATGGCATCGATGATAATGATGAAAAATCATCATTTCAATATCTGGTTTAGTGTCGGTAAGGTGTCCTCAATGGCGCGGTAGCCACCGACATAGCCATAAACGACGAGGGCAATCATCAATATAAAGATGTGCCTCGACAGTACCGACCAGCGTTCGCACGCTGAACCATTTCACCCGTTGGCCCGCGCCAGCATGGCAGATTAGCCGTGCGGTACAGCGCTGCGGCTCTTGCAGGAGTAATTATGAAGATCGGTAAAGAAGCGGTACCTCGCACAGCGATTTCGACTGCTGACGAACATTCGATCACGGTACGCGGCGCGGATCTATGCAGCGAGCTGATCGGTAAAATCTCGTTCACGGCTTACTTTTACTTACTGGTCACTGGCTCGCGGCCTTCCGCGGCGGCAGCCGCGATATTAGATGCGACGCTCGTCGCAATCGCTGAGCACGGTCTAGTGCCGAGCGTGCAAGCCAGTCGGATGACGCTGGCTGCCGCGCCGGATGCGATGCAGGGCGCCGTCGCGGCGGGCATTCTCGGGTGCGGGTCAGTCATTCTCGGCGCCTCCGAAACGGCCGGCCGTCTGTTCACCGAAATCGCCGCGCGTGCGCGTCAATCCGGCGCTAGTGTCGATGACGCAGCGCTTGCTGTGGTGCGCGAATATCGCGAAGCGCGGCAGCCAATTCCGGGTTACGGCCATCCCTTGCACAAGGCGCGCGATCCGCGCGTCGATGCGTTGTTCGCGACAGCGCGCGAGCACGCCATCGATTCGCAATACATCGCTATTGCGGAGGCGGTCGAGCGCGCCATTCCGCACGTCATCGATAGAGAACTAAAGCTCAATGTATCGGCTGCCATTCCGGCGTTGTTGCTCGGCATCGACTTTCCGCTGGACGCATTGAAAGGGGTGCCAATTCTGGCGCGCACCGCCGGCCTGATAGCACACCTGAACGAGGAGCTCGAGCGTTCGATTGGCTTCGCGCTCTCGTATCAGGCAACGCGCGAACTCATTTTCGACGGTGTACCCGCCGCCGAGCAGCCACACCACTAAGCATTTAACCGTTGGATGGATTGATTACATGAGTAGTGTTTTAGAAGGCGTAAGGATTATCGAGCAAGGCACCTTCATCACGGGGCCAGCCGCTGCCATGATCCTGGCGGATATGGGTGCCGATGTGATCAAGGTGGAGCAGCCGGAAACGGGCGATCCGTTTCGTGCGTTCCGGGGCGGGCTGTACAGCCCGCATTTTCAAACCTACAACCGCAACAAACGCAGCATTGCGCTGAATCAGAAGCTCGAAAGCGATCGGGCCGTATTCGACGATTTGATTCGCGGCGCCGACGTTTATATTCAGAATTTTCGCCCGGGAACCGCCGAGCGTCTCGGCGCCGGCGAAGCGCGGCTCAGAGAGCTCAATCCACGCCTGATCTATTGCGCGATCAGCGGGTTTGGCCAAACCGGCCCCGACGCGCAGAGGCCGGCCTACGACACGGTCGCTCAGGCGGCCAGCGGGTTTCTCAGCTTGCTCGTCAACCCGGCCGATCCGCGCGTGGTCGGACCGGCCATGGCGGATGTCATGACTGGCTACTACGCGGCATTCGGGATTCTCGGCGCGCTGTTCGAGCGCAGCCGCACCGGCCACGGGCGCAGCGTGGAAGTTTCGATGATTGAGGCGATGTGTCATTTCAATCTCGATGCATTCACGCATTTTTTATCCGAAGGCGAAGTGATGGGGCCGTTCAGCCGCCCGAGCGTTTCTCAATCGTACGTGTTGCGCTGCGCCGATGATCAATGGATCGCGCTCCATATGTCATCGCCCGAGAAGTTCTGGCAGGGGCTGGCAGTAGCGATGCGGCGTCCGGATATTTTTGCGGATCCGCGTTTTTCGTCGCGCGAAAGCCGTATCCAGCATTACGAGGATTTGATCGTGCTGCTGCGCGAAATCTTCGCGATGGAGACCAGGGATGTCTGGTGCGAACGGCTAGAGCAGGAAGATGTCCCGCACGCCCCCATGCATCGGGTGCCGGATGTGCTCGAAGATCCTCAGGTTAAGCATTTGGAGATTGAGGTATCGGCGCCGCACCCCGGGCATGGCACATTCAGGACCATACGGTTTCCGATCACCTTCGACGGTCAACAGAGCGCCGGCATTACGCCGCCGCCGGTGTTGAACGAGCACGGCGTGGAAATACGTAACGAGTTAATGCAAAAGGGATAGGTACCTTGGTATTAGACGCGCGGCATGCGCACATTGGAGAGCCATCATGAGTCTTGAAAACTGGAGCCCCAGCAACATCGATCTAGACAAAGCGCGCGCGATTGCCGAGCAACGCCGCGCCGCCAACAAGGTGAGGAATCTGCATCACCACGCATTTCGCTGCCGCAGCGCCGAAGAAACGCGCGCGTTCTATGAGGGCCTGTTGGGCTTTCCGCTGGTCGCCGCGTGCATCGAGCCGATCGATCCGCTGACCAACGAACCGAAACCGTATATGCATCTCTATTTCGAGCTTGGTGATGGCAGCGCGCTCGCGTTCTTCGATTACCCGTCGCACTTCAAGCCGGAGGATTTCCCGGAGGTCGATCAGTTCGGGCATCACATCGCGATGGAAGTCGCGGGCGGCGATGCGACCATCGATGCATACAAGAAGAAGCTCCAGGATGCCGGCATCGACGTGTTGGAGATCGACCACGGTTACTGTCGCTCGATTTATTTCTACGATCCGAATGGCATGCGTGTGGAATTCGCGACCAACGTATCGGTGACTGAGCGCTTTTTCGCGGACAAATATCAGTCGGTGGGTACCGACATGGAGCACTGGAAGGCGCTGCGTGAAAAGCATTACGGCATCAGGGCGGCGTGAGGACTCGCGGCCATGCATCTAATCGATAGCGTCAGTCCATGGCAGCAAGCGGTTGCCGAATCGAGCGACGGTTGTCGTATCGCCTATTGGTCCGGCGGCAATCCGGCAGGACTGCCGATCGTACTGCTGCACGGTTTCGCGCTCGACCACTCGGTGTGGTCGGTGCTATGCGAGCAATACGGCTTTCTCGATCGCTGTCATGTTGTTGCGCTCGATCTGCGCGGTCACGGCCAGTCAGGCCGTCCAGAGGGGTTTTCCGGTTATGCGGACAGTGGTGCCTGGGGCGATGATCTGGATGCGGTAATCCGCGCCAGTGGCCTGCAGCGCCCGGCGATCGTGGCATGGTCGTACGGCGGGCGGATGCTGCTCGATTACATCCGTCAGCATGGCACGCATTCGCTGCGCTGCCTCAACCTGGTGGCGGCGGCGAGTCTGTCCGATCCGGCCGCGCTCGGGCCCGACCATACGCTGCTGGCGGATGTCTGTTCCAGCCAACCGATGGTTGCGCAAACGGCGGTGGCGCGATTCATCACTGAGACGCTACGCATCGGTCAGGACACGAACCTGTACGCGGTATTGGTTGCGGCGGTGCACTCGATTACTACCGAACAGCGTGGCTGGTTGCGTAGCCGCCGCCTCGATTACGACGAACTAATCGCCGACATCGATCTTCCCGTGCTGGTGACGCATGGCGCGAAGGACCCAGTGGTGTTGTCGCAACATGCGCTCAACCTGCAGAAGGCGATTGGCGGTGCATGGTTATCGATTTACGAAGACGCGGGGCATGCGCCTTTTTTGGACGACCCCGAGCGATTTGCCAGCGAACTCATTGCATTCGTGGCGCAGGCGGATTAACGGCGCCGCGCTGATTGAAATAAACCAATAAAAGCGGAGACGTTCATGGAAAAGTTAGGTGGAGTCATCATCGCCGGCGTTGGCCCGGTGGGTCTCGTCGCGGCGCTGGGTCTCGCCCGCGCGGGCGTGAAAGTGACGCTCGTGGACGCGGCGCCGGCCATCAACGATTCGCCGCGCGCGGCAATCTATTACCCGACCACGGTCGATATTCTCGAGCGCTACGAGCTGCTCGAGGATGCTTTGGCGGTGGGCTACAAGAGCACCGAATTCCAATTCCGCGCGCCGGCGCGCGGCACCATCATCAAACTCGACTCGTCCATTCTCGAAGGCATGGTGCGCCATCCCTACAACCTGCACCTCGGCCAGCACGTGCTGGCCGATCTTGTGCTCACGCATCTGTTGCGCTTTCCGCATGCGCAGGTGCGCTGGAACACGAAAGTGGTGGGGTTCGAGCAGGACGCGCGCGGCGTCACCGTCAAGGTTGAAACCGCCGGCGGCCCGCAAGCGCTGAGGGCTGACTGGCTGGTGGGTGCGGACGGCGCGCGCAGCACGATTCGCACGGTGCTGAATTTGCCGTTCGAAGGCCATACCTGGCCGGATCGCTTCGTCGCCACCAATGTGCGCTTCGATTTTGAAAAATATGGCTACGCGCCGATCAACCAAGTGTCCGATCCCGTCGACTGGGCCGTGATCGCGCGCCTCGGCAAGGAAAATATCTGGCGCTGCACCTACGGCGAAGATCCGTCGCTGCCGGAGAGCGAAATACGCCGCCGCATTCCCGAACACTACAAGGCGCTGCTGCCGGCCGACGGGCCGTACGAGATCGTCGCGGCGTCGCCGTATCAGGTGCATGAGCGCTGCGTGCCGAAGCTGCGCGTCGGCCGTGTGCTGCTGGCCGGCGACGCCGCGCACGTCTGCAACCCGTGCGGTGGTATGGGGCTCACCACCGGCATCGTCGATGCGGTCGAGCTGGCCGATGCGCTGAACGCGGTGATTTCAGGTGAGACCGACGACGCCATTCTGGATTTTTACTCCGACGAGCGCCGGCGTCTGTTCCTCGAGAACACCACGCGCATCGCCAGCAACATCAAGCGTCTTCTGTCCGAGAAAGACCCGGCGAAGTGCTTGGAGGACGAAGCGAATTACCGCACCGCCGCCAGCGACCCGGCCATTGGCCGCCCGGCGATGATGTATCCATCGAGCGTACTGGGCAGGCCTTATCCACGCGAGAAATACGTCAGAGAACGGGCGATGAGTTAGCGGTCGTCGCCATTAAGGCAATCCAAACAGACGCAACCTGAAAATAAGAAGAGGGCGTATGCAATGAAACTCGGAGACAGCAGGGTCGATACCAACGGTTTCGATCGCCACGAATACACCGTGGATGGCACTCGCACCGTCGTTTACAGCGCCGGTAGCGGCGATCCGCTGGTGTACTTTCACGGCGCCGGCACCTTTCACGGTTTCGATTTCGCCCGGCAGTGGACGGACCAATTCCGGGTTTTCGTTCCCTATCATCCGGGTTTCGGTGAGTCGGAAGATAACCTGCGCATCGGCACGATGCGCGATTACATTCGCCATTATGTGGACTTGTTCGAGCAAATGGATCTGGACCGGTTTTGCCTGGTCGGCTGCTCGATGGGCGGTCGCATGGCGGCTGAATTTGCGGCCACGCAGTCACAGTGCATCGAGCGGCTGGCCCTTGTCTGTCCGGCGGGTCTGCAGGTGCCGGAACATCCCATGACTAACCTCGCCGACATTCCGCCGGCGGAAATTTTCGATTACCTCGTCCACGATAAAGTGGTTCTTCAGCCCTTTCTGCCGACCGGCCCGGACTCGGAATTCGTAGCGATGCGCGAGCGCGAAGCGGCATCGCTCGGGCGCATCCTGCAAGAGGGCAGCCTGATCAATCTCAAGCTGGCGGCGCAGCTGCGGCGCATCGGCATTCCCACGCTGCTACTGTGGGGCGCCGAGGACCGGGTCATCCCCGCCGCCCAGGCGCCAATATGGGCCAGTCTGCTGCCGAATCCGAGCATCTATATCGTGCCTGATGCGGGCCACCTGGTGCTGGACGAGTCGCCAACCGCGCGCACGGCCGTGCAAGAGTTTCTTGTGCGCTCCACCTCGGCACGCCAGGCGCGGGGACGAGCGAGATGACTCTAAACATACTGCTCCCACGTGCTCCACCTCGCGACGGCGGGCTCGACGCGCGGCCACCGTAACTGAAGAACAGCGGCCCGTACATTTGTTTACCCATTAATAAGTTTGCGTCGGCTTTGTACCGGTGCAGGGAGACACTTATGCCTTTTTTACGCAAGATTATCGCAGCCGCTGTAGCTTTCGCCTGGCCCGCAGTCCATGCCTTCGAAATCGAGACGCCCAATCCCGATGTCAAAGTGCGGTTGGATCTCACTCCCAAATATAGCGCCGCCTATCGCCTGCACGATCCTTCGGCGGGATTGACGCGGTTCGATGTCGCCGGCGATCCCAATGTGGCGAATGAGGATGATGGCGACCACAACTTCAAGAAGGGCTTGATCTCGAACCGCTGGGACCTGCTGACTGAATTCGATGTCACGTCCGATCACTTCGGCGCTCGTATAAGCGGAACGGCGTGGCACGACAGCGTATATCTGCGCCCTAACAAATATTCTGGTACGCGTGTATTCGTCGCAGGAACGCCCACCCCGACTGTTATCTCGACCGCCAACAACAAGCCGAATCAGGCGCCTAACGAATTCCTGTCGTCCACCCGCTATTGGCATGGGCAAGGCGCGGAGCTGCTCGACGCCTTCGTCTATGCGAAAGGAAATCTCGGCGACATGCCCGCCGTCATCCGCCTCGGCAAGCACACGCTGCAGTGGGGCGAAAGTATTTTCTTCGGTCAGAACGGCATCGCCAATGCGCAGGGCCCGGTCGATATTTCGAAGATCCTATCGGTACCCGCCTGGCAGTTCAAAGAGGTGTTGCTGCCGGTGGAGCAGGTATCGGGCTCGCTCCAGATCACCGACGGCGTGCAGCTCGCTGCGTATTACCAGTTCAAATGGCGGCCGAACCGCCTGCCCGGCGTCGGCAGCTATTTCTCGGATGGCGACTATCTACCGGACTCCGGTTTCGTCAATTTCGGCGTGGACGGATTCGGCAACCCGATCAATCTGCCGTATCGGAAAAGCCGGGATCAGGAGCCGCGGAACGCCGGTCAGGGCGGGATCCAGCTGAAGTGGAACCCTGAGGGCAGCAACTACGAATTCGGCTTCTACGCCGCGCAATACCACGATAAATCACCGGCCGCTCCGGTCTTCGATTTCATCCAGGGTGACGTCCACCTGTCCTATGCCGAGGACATACGCACCGTAGGGGCGAGCGTCAATTCATCGATTGGCCAATTGAACTGGGCGCTGGAAGGCTCGGTGCGCGACAACGTGGCACTCACCAGCAATCCGGTGGTGCTGGTACCCGGTGGCGCTGTGACCAGTTGTGGCAACTCTAGCAGCGACCCGTGCTACGCGGTCGGACGCACCGGCCATCTCAATTTGTCGGGTATTTACGTGCTGCAACCGAGCGCGCTGTGGGAAGGCGGGGCGGTGCTCAGCGAACTGGCCTACAACCGCAGGCTTGCAGTCACTCGCGATATTTTTGCGCCGAGCAAGGGTGAAACCGGTGTCAACGGTGGTCTCGCCGGCAATACGACGAAAGACGCCTGGGCCTTCCGTATGATCTTCGAGCCACAGTACTTTCAGGTTCTGCCGGGGCTGGATATATCGGTACCGATCGCCATCGGTTACAACTTCGGCGGCCGCTCCTCTTCGATGTTCAAGTTTGCCGGCGGTGTTTCGGACGGTGGCGATTACAGCATAGGCGTCAAGGGTACTTATCAGAACGTATGGAAGGTCTCGCTCGCCTACACCGACTATTTCGGCAAGGAGGGCACACTCACCGAGACGCTCTCTCCTGGTAATGCCGCCCCACGTCAACTGAGCTATGACCAGAGTCTCAAGGACCGCGGCTTCCTGGCCTTCAGCGTATCCCTTACTTACTAACGTCTACGGAGTTCGAGCATGAAAACCCATTATCTTTTGGTCTCGCTGGTGACCGTTCTGGCGGCACCACTGACCCACGCCGCGGTTTCGGCTGACGATGCCGCCAAGCTCAAAACCACACTGACGCCGCTCGGTGCAGAACGCGCCGGCAACGCTGACGGCAGTATTCCTGCGTGGGACGGCGGCATGACCAAAGTGCCTGCCGGCTATAAATCCGGCGACCCGCGGCCCGATCCGTTCGCCGCCGAGAAGCCGCTGTATTCAATCGACGCGAAGAATATGAGTCAGTACGCGAGCAAGCTGACGGACGGCGTAAGCGCACTGATGAAGAAGTACCCCGAGTATCGCATTGAGGTGTATCCGAGCCACCGCAGCGGCGCTGCGCCGCAATGGGTGTACGACAACACCTTCAAGAACGCGACGCGCGCCACGCTGGTCGATGACGGCCAGGGGGTGGACGGCGCGTATGGCGGCATCCCGTTCCCCATTCCGAAGGATGGCTATGAGGTGATTCAGAATCATCGCTTGGCCTGGACCGGCTACTCCATTGTCAGCAACTCCAGCGCCTGGGTGGTGACTTCCGATGGCAAGCGTTCGCTGGCATCGGCCGGGCTGCAACGCATCCATCGCCCTTACTATGACGAGAACGGTAGCCTTGAATCCTTTAAGGGTTATTACAACTATTCGAAGTTCTACGCTACCGACCCAGGTTCGAAGGCCGGCGAATCGATCATGGAACATGCCTCGATCAATTCGAAAACCGCCCGCGGCTTGTGGCAGTACCTGGTAGGTCAACGCCGGGTGCGTAAAGGGCCCTCGGTAGCCTATGACACGCCTGATGCGGTCACCTCGGGTATTGGTCTGGTCGATGAAGCGTTCATGCTGTTCGGTCCGCTCGACAAGCACGAACTCAAGCTTGTCGGCAAAAAGGAGATGTACATTCCCTACAACAATAATCGCGCCGATGCTGCCAAGGTCGCGGAACTGATGACGCCGAAAACGCTGAACCCGTCGCTGGTCCGTTGGGAGCTACATCGCGTCTGGGAAGTGGAAGCCACACTGGCGCAGGGTAAGCGGCATGTCGTTCCAAAGCGTAAGTACTACGTCGACGAAGATACCTGGCAGATCATCATGATCGATGGTTGGGACGCAAATAATGAACTCGTTCGCACCAACTTCACGCTGACGTTACTGGCGCCAGACATTCCGGCGCTACTCGGCAAAACGCATTGGGGCGGCTACGACCTGCGTACCGGCGCCTATTACCTGAACCTGGCGACGAATGAAATGAGCATCCAGTACAAGCAAGCGGTGCCACCGCTGACCACCTCGGACTTCAGCCCGGATGCGCTCGCTAATGAAGGAACCCGCTGATGCGCGCAGCCCTGCTCTCGAGGAATATTGCCGCGCTGTTGCTGTCGATCGCGGCTTGCGCCGTGGCCGCCGATGCGACGGTATCGCCCGCGCCGCCGCCAGTGTTACGGGAGGGCGCGGTTATGAGCAAAAAAGCCGGAATGGCGGTCATGTTGGCGGTCGTTCGCGCCGGCCGACGACTGGTCGGCGTGGGCGAGCGCGGCATCATCCTCTTGTCCGACGACAATGGCGTGAGCTGGCGCCAAGCCAGCGTACCGGTACAAGCCAGCCTGACCGCGGTGCGCTTCGACGATGACCACACAGGCTGGGCTGCCGGGCACCTCGGCGTCATCCTCAAGACCGAGGATGGCGGCACCAGTTGGAGGCTGCAGCTCGACGGAATTCGCGCGGCTACGCTACAGGCCGACGGTCTGCGCAGCGCTGGCGACGATCGCTCGCAGCGGCTCGCCGATCAATGGATTGCCGAAGGGCCGGATAAACCCTTCTTCGATCTCGATTTTGCCGATAACCAGCACGGTTTCGCGGTCGGTGCTTACAACATGGCGTGCACGACCAGCGACGGCGGTAAGACCTGGCTGCCGTTGTCGTCGCGCCTGCCGAATCCGCAGGGTCTGCATCTGTACGCAGTGCGGGTGCGCGGCAGCGATGTGTTTATCGCCGGTGAGCAGGGCTTGCTGCTGCATTCAGCCGATGGCGGCAGCAGCTTCCAAACACTGCCTTCTCCGTACAAAGGCAGCTTCTTCGGTTTGCTGGTCACGCGTTCCGGCGCCTTGCTGGCCTACGGGTTGCGCGGCAGCTTGTTTCGCACGACTGATTTTGGCGCGAGCTGGCGAAAGATCGAGACCCATGCGACCGCGACCATCGGTACAGGTATAGAGCGCGATGACGGTCAGCTTGTACTGCTAACCCAGACCGGGGATAGCCTCACGAGCCGCGATGACGGCGCTAGCTTCAAGCTGTATCCCGCTGCTACGCCGGCACCGACTGCCGCCGCTGCGATCGCTCCGGATGGCCAACTCGTTCTCGCCACGCTGCGCGGCCTACGCCGCCAACCAACCCCCTAACGGAGCGATTGCCGTGCATACCGATACTTCGCTCGACCACCAGCCAGTCGTTGCCCGGCTGGAAGATTTCGACGCCACCTCGGGCTCGCTGCCCGAACGCGTGTTATTCAATCATCGCCCTTGGGTGGTGTTGTTTTGCGTGATAGTGACCGCGCTGCTCGGCTGGCAAGCCATCCGGCTGCAATTGAATGCCAGCTTCGAAAAGACTATTCCGACGCGCCATCCGTATATCGTCAACTATCTCGCCAACACCGGTAATCTAGCCGGGCAGGGCAATGCGATTCGCATCGCGGTCGAGACCACGAAAGCATCGATCTTCGACGCGCAGTACCTGGAAACGCTGCAGAAAATCAACGACGAGGTTTACCTGCTGCCGGGCGTCGACCGCCCGTTTATGAAATCGCTGTGGACCAGCAATACACGCTGGGTCGCGGTGACCGAGGACGGCCTCGACGGTAATACGGTGATGGACGACAGCTATGATGGCTCAACGGATGCGCTGGCCGCAGTGCGCGCCAATGTCGAGCGCTCCGGCGAGATCGGCCAGCTGGTCGCGGCCGACTTCAAATCGAGCATTATCTATGTGCCGCTGCTGAACAAGGATCCGAAAACCGGCGCAGCGTTGAACTATGGTGAATTGGGGCAGCAGCTCGAAGCGCTGCGCGCGAAATACCAGAGCGATTCGGTGCGTATCCATATCACTGGCTTTGCGAAGATCATGGCCGATCTGATCGAAGGGCTGCGCGCGGTGCTGCTGTTCTTCGCAGCGGCGTTGTTCATCTGCAGCGCGGTGCTCTATGGCTATACGCGCTGCGTGCGTAGCACCGTGCTGGTGGTGGCGTGTTCATTGATCGCGGTGGTGTGGCAATTCGGCCTGCTGGCGCTGGCCGGCTATGCGCTCGATCCGTATTCCATTCTCGTACCATTCCTCGTCTTTGCGATCGGTATGAGCCATGGCGCGCAGAAAATGAACGGCATCATGCAGGACGTCGGTCGCGGCACGCACCGTGCCGTGGCCGCGCGGTATACGTTCCGCCGCCTGTTCATCGCCGGCCTGACCGCGCTATTGTGCGATGCCGTCGGTTTTGCCGTACTCGCGCTGATCCGCATTCAGGTGATTCAGGACTTGGCCGCAGTGGCCAGCATCGGCGTCGCCGTGCTGATCTTTACCAATCTCGTGCTGCTCCCCATCCTACTCTCGTACATCGGCGTCAGCCCGGCGGCGGCGACGCGCAGCCTTAACCTGGAGCGGGCAGACGAGGGCAAAAGCACCCAGCGCGCCTGGTTGTGGCGCCAGCTCGATCACTTCACGCGTCGCGGGCCGGCCATCGCTGCCATTGCTATCGCCGCTGTATTGAGTACGGTTGGCTATCTCGTCAGCCTGCACCTGAACATTGGCGATCTCGACCCCGGCGCACCCGAACTGCGTGCGGAATCTCGTTACAACCGCGATAACGCGTTCATGGCGCGCAATTATGCAGCGAGCGCCGACATTCTGATCGTGATGGTGGCCACGCCGGAGGATCAATGCACGCGTTACGGCACACTGGCGAAAGTCGACAAACTCGCATGGCGCCTCGAACAGCTGCCGGGTGTCGAATCCACCAACTCGATGGCGGCGCTGTCGAAGATGGCGATGGTCGGTTACAACGAAGGCAACCTGAAGTGGTACGAATTGATCCCGAATGCCGCCGCACTGGGTGGAGTGCAGACGCGTGCTCCGCGCGAGTTATTCAATCAGGGTTGCTCGTTCCTGTCGTTGTACGTTTACCTGAAAGATCACAAGGCCGAGACATTGGCCAGCGTGGTTTCCGAGGCTGAGCATTTCATCGCCCAGAACAAAAGCACAGATGAGCGCTTCATGCTGGCTGCAGGCAGCGCCGGTATCGATGCGGCGACCAATATCGTCGTCAAAAAAGCGATGCACGAAATGCTCCTATGGGTATACGGCGCGGTGATTCTGCTGTGTTTTGTCACCTTCCGCTCGTGGCGTGCCGTGATCTGCGCGGTACTGCCGCTGGCGGTGACCTCAATTCTTTGCGAAGCGCTGATGGTGGTGCTCGGCATGGGTGTGAAAGTAGCGACACTGCCGGTAATCGCATTAGGTGTCGGCATCGGTGTCGATTACGCGCTGTATGTGCTGTCGGTGATGCTGGCGCGTCTGAAAGCGGGGGATACGCTTTCCGATGCCTATCACCATGCGCTACAGTTCACCGGTCGCGTTGTGCTGCTGACCGGCGTCACACTTGCACTCGCCGTCGCGACCTGGGCAGGGTCGCCCATCAAATTTCAAGCGGATATGGGAATCCTGCTGGCATTCATGTTTGCCTGGAACATGCTGGGCGCACTGGTGTTGTTGCCCGCGCTTGCGCACTTCCTGCTGCGCCCGCGCGCGGACAAGTTGATCACGCGGCGGCACGCACCAGCGCTTGAAGATCGAAACAATCCGCCATCGATAATCAGATCGGGCCGTGTCGCTGCTAACAGTGAGCACTGCCTCGATTAATTTCCGGAAGCAGCAGAGCACAAAAGATAACTATTCGATTGCGCTCGCTCCCAAAGCTGTCCACGAGAAATAAGTTTTTTGCGATTTGGACGGAGATGGCAAGACTGGCATTTTCATTGGTGGCTGGGGAGCGCAAGCGCGGCTTCTGCTGACCGAGATGAAAAGGAACGGCGCTTCGTTTCTTCATTTTCTGGAGCTAAAGCCGGCCAATCGAAACACCGCTAATTGAAAACTCTGCATTGACATTAATCTCAATATTTCCAGTCTGCTTTTTGTAGGCGCTGCGTGCAGTCACCGTCATAAAATTTGCGGAGCTGCGAAAAGCACAGGATAAATAAAAGAGGGAGAATGCTTTTGAATTTATCGGTGCAACAACCCTCCATTCGATCTGTTAGGGGTGCCCTCAAATTATCTGACAGGCATCTTCAAAGGCGAGGCGCGGCAGCCGAGGAAAGGGCGCATCAATTCCATGGCCCAACGCGCAAAGGAAATTAGACTCGATTGCGGTGCCGGCGAAAAAATCTTTATCGAGTGAGTCCTGGTCAAATCCCGACATAGGTCCGCAATCGAGACCAAGCGCTCTGGCAGCTAGCATCAAATAGGCGCCCTGCAACGTTGCGTTACGGAAGGCCGTTTCTCGCTTTACCTTGGGATCGCCGAACCAATATTGCGCGCCGGGATTGTGTGGAAATAGTTGCGGAATCCTCAGCGCAAAATCCAAATCCTGCGCGATGATGACGATGGCGGGCGCATGAATACTCTTATCGGCATTGGTTGCCGACATATGTTTCGTTACGCGCAGCTTCGCTTGCTCGCTAACGCAGAAGACAAAGCGGGCCGGCGAAACGTTCGCGGATGTTGGACCCCAGCGCAGCAGCTCATACAACTGCTGCCACAGACCGTCGGGCAAAACTTCTTTGCGCCAAGCGTTGCGGGATCGAGCGGTTAGGAAAATTCTTGAAAGAGCAGTTTCGTCGATTGGTTCTGTCATTTAGCTTCCTAAAAAGAGACGGCCCCCCCCGATAGCGCAGGCCGTCTAAGCACGTAGGAGAAACGTCGGCATATAACTAATCGCAAGTTTTTCCCGACCAAAAGACAGGCGATATCACTGCGGCTACAGAGAGAAATTGTATTTACCAGTAATGCCGAATTGGCGCTCTGGAATCAGTTGAACTGTGGAATACCCTGAGAAAACACCGCTGCTTTGACCTGGCGCGGAACGAGTAACAACTTGTTCATGGTCAAACAAGTTTTTCGCCCACGCACTGACCTCCCAAACCTTCTTTGTATCTCGAACACCGAGGAAGAGGTTAAATACTCCATAGCTGGAAGTATCTAAGACACTGTTTGCTATGGCGTCGTCGGAGCGGCCGCTCGCAAAGTTATACAGAAGCCGTGCATATGAATCGATAGCTCCCCAATGGATGGTGTACTCACTATTTGCGGTTACCCCCCAATTCGGCTCCCCGGCGAGACGTCCTTTGGCATCGCAAAAGTTAACGAGGTCACCATCTACACCGCTCGGTGGAATGATCGTACCGCTGCTATCGCGAACGTTGCAGTAAGCTTTGCCATCCTTGAACTTGGCATCGGTATAGGAGATGCCAACACCTGCCTGCCAGTCATCGGTTAGCAAAGCATCCAGTTGCAACTCAGCACCCGATACCACCGCATCAGCGTTGTAATTCAGGAAGTCGCCACCGGCAGCAGAACTATTTACGCCGGGTGCGGATGCGGTAACGACCGTTTCCTGCGTACGCGCCAAGAAATCATGGTATTTCTGGTAATACACATCGCCATTCAGTTGTACCCGGCCATCGGCTAACCGAGTTTTCACACCCCACTCGATCGAATCGGATGTCTCCGGTTGATACTCGGTCAAAGCGCCCGGCGTGCTTGGCGCCACAGTAAATCCGCCCGTACGGAATGAACGACCGTAAGCGAGATACGTCCGAACATCGTCGGTAATCTGATAGGAAATACTCGCCGTCCCGGTAACGCCCTCATCCACGGCAACAGCCATCCCGCCTTCCGCAGGCCATTGCGTGAGGGGAACCAGCGATGAAGGCAGGCATCCATCAGGAAAGGAATCAAACGGGGGGATGAACGAAGCCCCGCACACTGTAGTGGGGCCAACCATACTTTGGGTGGTACGTTGACTCTGATAGCGCAAACCGGCTTGAGCCTCAAGAGCATCCGTAAATTGAAAGCTCTGATTAGTGAACACCGCGTATTGCTCCTGGTACCCGGGAATAAGCAGTCGAGTATCTTGAGAGACAAAATCCGAAGCACTTGTTTGGCGAAGGTTCGTATTGGATGAGAGCTTGCTACCGTACAAACCATAGGTCCAGTTGTAGAAATCCGCCTCCGATAAGGCAACTCGGAACTCTTGCGTAAACGTGTGAACATGGGGATCGGTGTATCCCGCCGAAGGTAGTCCCCCGAATCCGATAGCCGGATTGATAAAGCCAGTATCCCCGCTTCTGTACGTTTGGATGTTTTGATCGTGATAACCCGTAATCGAAGTGAAGTCGTAACCGCTAATTTTGGCTTCTATTTTCAGCGCGGTAATGGCGCGACGAGCGAAGTTATCCTCTTTAACCGCCGCGATTGATTTGCGATCCGAAGCCGTAAAACAATCGCTTACATGACTGTTGGTGCCACAGCCGACTAAGGAATCAGAACCGGAATTGTTATTTTCTTGGTATTGATGAGTGAATGTCGCTTCGATATCCTCGGTGGGACGAAATCCAATAGTAAGGCGACCGCTGCGCGATAAGTTGGTATTTTCCTGCCCTGTAGTGACGTTCTTAATGCCGCTATCTTTGTTGTAGCCATACAATCCCGCAATTCTCACCGCGAGCACATTTTCAATAATCGGAAGGCTGATGCCGACCTGGGTATTTGAAAGACTGCGCTCACCAAAAGTTTGTTCTACTGTGCCCTCAATCTCATTGAAGCTTGGAGTTTTGGTAACAAACGTCACCGCACCGGCCGGCGCGGTGATGCCGCGCAAAGTGCCTTGCGGCCCACGTAACACTTCAACTTGACCTATGTCGTACATCGCCGTGAACGCGGAATCGATGTCGTAGTTGACTTCATTCCAATAAATCGCCACGCCCGGGCCGATGCCGGCGTCGGTCAGCACGTTTACACCGCGCATTGCGATAGTGGCTGTTCGTGTGTCTTGCGCCTTGATGGTCAAACCCGGCGTAACGTTTTGGACATCTTTGAAGTCGAGCAGGTTGTATTTGGAAATTGTCTCGGCAGTGACAGCGTTAACTGTCATCGGAACGGTCTGCAGTGTCTCATCCTTTTTCTGGGCAGTAACGATAACTTCATCCAACGCTTTTTCTGCATGCGCTGCGTGCCCGTAGCTCATTAGCGCAATCGTTGTCGCCATCGTTTTTGTAATCAGTTTTTGCTTTGATTTTAGAGTACGCATAGCTCGCTCCTAAGATGGAAACTATTGTTAACGTCAGAGCGTTTGGATTAATTCATGAGACACGCTCTTTGAGGCGCGACATCCTGTCCTACAGTCCTAACCGCTTACCGACTCGACAACATTTATTCAATGCAACACAATATTTATTCAATACCACTGCGGGACCTTGCCACTGTCGGGCCGGTAAGGGCCGTGAGCTGGGTCTAATGAAGAAAGCGTTGCTGCGGAGTGCTAGCCACTAAGTAATAGCGGCGATTGCTGCAATCCTTAGAATTCGCGTAACACCGCACCGAAATTCTCGCCAAGATATTCCGTGCGCACGGCGCCTGCTTTTTGAAGTGCGGGAATAACGCCATTGAGTAGCTCCGGAAGCTGGTGGTTGTAACCGGATCCCTCGATAATGAATCCGTCTCCACCGACCGCGTCCATGACAGCCATCAATTTTTCGGCAACTTGCTGCGGAGTACCGGAGAAGTCCATACCGCTTCCGCCCTTCTCGGTTGCAAACAAATCGCGTAGCGTTTTACCTTCCTCGCGACCAGCCTTTTTCATATGGTCGAGCGCGCTCGTGTGTCCGCCGGCACTGAGATCCTGAGGGACCGGCTCGTCGGGGTTGTATAGGGAAAAGTCGATGTCCAGCGAGGACGAGGCCATTACAATGTTGTGCTCGAAAGCATTGATCTTCTCTGCTTCCGTCATTGCCTTTTTGGTGACGCCTTCGGGAAGGATGGTGACCGGCGTTAGAAAGAAAACCTTGATATCGTTGGGATCGCGGCCGAACGATTCGGCACGTCGGCGCAGATCGTCACGATAGGCCTTCATTCCCGCAACACCGCCCGTCATTAATCCGAGGATGACCTGCGCGTTTTTCGCCGAGAAATCTCTGCCGCGCTCCGAGGCACCGGCTTGGCACAGAACAGGGCGCCCTTGCGGTGAGCGAAGAGTATTCAGAGGGCCCCGACACTTGAAATGCTTGCCTTCGAAATTGATGGTGTGGACTTTAGTGTGATCGACATAAACCCCGGACTCCGGATCGGCGACTAGCGCGCCCTCTTCCCAGGAATCCCAGAGCTTGTTGGTCAGCTCTACATACTCGTCGGCGATGTCATAACGCACAGCGGGAGGCAGCAATTTGTCCATCCCGAAATTGGCGGCGGCATTCGTCTCGCTGGATGTCACGATGTTCCATCCCGCGCGTCCGCCGGTCAGCGAGTCCACCGTGGAAAACAATCTCGCGAGCAAATAGGGCGGGTAGAAGGTTGTCGAGGCTGTAGCTACCAGCCCGATGTGGGATGTGCCTTGAGCCATAAGTGGCAGAAGCGGCAGCGGATCATTCTTTGGCGACAGCACCGCGTGCTTCAGATCCAGCTCTTTCGAACCGCCGTATCTGTCGGCAACCATCACCGTGTCCTCAAAGAGGACAAAATCGAATTTAGCGGCTTCGAGCTGCTTGGCCAACTCGATGTGATAGGAGCCATCCGCCCATTGCATGCCAAACGCATCGCGGGCACACGGCCACGATGTCTGACCGAATTTAGTGAAATACCCTAAATGGAACTTTGTATGTGCCATGAAGCTTCTTCCTATAAAAAAGATAAATACTCATACGCGTGGCGTCGATCCGCAGTTCATCCTGGTGACTCCGCAACATCCGGATTACCGTCACCCATATTCTTGTTTCTAAATTGTATGCAAATGACAACATATTTGTTTTCGAATTGCAAACAAATGACAACAATTTTAAAAAGCTTTTGATCGCAATTGTTTTTCGTTACGATAAGGAATGCCCAATATCAAACCGAAAAAAGCTCCAGCGCCTAAAACTCTCACGCGGCCCGGTGTTTATGCCCGCGGCTCGGATACCGTGAATGCAATCCTTAAAGCTGCCGCTCATGTGTTGGTTGAAGAAGGGGCGAGCGCATTCACGCTGCGGCGAATCGCCGAAGAATGCGGGTTAAAGCTTGGCAATGTGAGTCGTCATTTCCCGCGCAAGGAAATGCTGGTTCAGGTTCTTCTCGAAGAACTACTCATGCCCACCGAAGGGTTGGTCGAAAAAAATATTCGCAAAGCCGGCATGACGGCGGAAGACGCGCTTACGTTGATCATCGAGGGCAGCCTTGATGAAATTAAAACGAAGCGGATGACGCACCTCTTCACGGAGCTATGGGCGATGGCGAACCACAATGAGTTTGTGGCGGGCCGTGTAGAGACCTTGTATGACTATGTCCATAAGCTGATAGCAGAATTCGTGGTGCAGCTTAATCCCAAGCTCAACGCAAAAGATGCTTATGCGGTATCTCTGTTCATCAGTGCATCAATCGAAGGTTCAACGATGCTGGCAGGCTTCGGCAAACCATGGCGTTCGATGATGCCGGTAATGAAAGGACTTGCCGTTAAATCGCTTATTCACCTCGTCAAAACCATCACGCCTGCCGAATTGCGGGCGCTGACGCGTTGAGGTCGACAGCGCCGATTTAGGCTATGGCATTGGCCCTACTTCAACTGCGGAGCGCCATCGGCGTCTGCCTTCATATCTCGGTAGTCGCGCGATCTTCGCCCCAACGCGACTATGTCGGGAGACAGAACATCAGAAATTTCGCCGACCTTTTTGGGGTCGCTGCAGAACCCCAATGCAAAATTGGCCATTGTGTAACCGATCAGATCGGCCAAATCCTCATCGAGCGTCTTGGCGATCTCCGGCGGGCAGGAAATATATTGATTTTCTTCTTGCCGTAGCCAGCTAAGGCAGTAGGTGATGTTCATCGCCACGCGGCTGGAGTTCGAACGGTTGAGGCCGCCCCCGTGTATCACGGTGCCGGTGTACAGTAGCACCGAGCCGCGGGTCATCTCTGCTTGCACGGTTTCTTCCGGCAAGCCCTTGCGGCTGAAATCCCACGTGTGACTGCCCGGAATCACCACTGTCGCACCATTTTCCTTCGTGAAGTCCGTGACCGCCCAGATGGCGTTGAACTGAGGCTCGATCGGCATCGGTAAATAGCCGCCACCACCGCCACCCCAAACCAATCGATCTCGGTGCAGCGGCTGCGCCCCCTGGCCGGGCATCAGCGTGATCAGCTGAGTGTTATTTAACTGGATGCGTTCGCAATAAGGGCCGAGAAATGCCTCCGCGGCACCGCGAATTAGGGGGTGCATAGCGATCGGTCTGACCGATTTGCAGCGCGCGATCAACGCGCCCGTTCGCTTGGTCGAAAGACCGCCGAATTCCTCGACTCCCATCGGCGTTTGATCGATCAGTGGATTCAAGTCTGCGTCGATGGCGACTAGTTCGTCCTGCGACAGCACGTCTTTGACAACGCATGCACCGTCCTTCGCGAGCGCAGCCAAGATGTCTTGGATCGTGCAATCGTGGCTCAATGTCTGAAGACTCATACAGTGTTACCTCTAATTTAAAAGTCGTGGGCGCGGTGACGATAAGCAGCCTGACGGATTTTTCGCGACGGCAGGCTGAGCGTTGCTGCTCCGCAAATTGTTGATTATTGTCAACAATTTTTCAAGTGCTTTGCCGCGTTAATTTGCAGCGTATGGCAGCAACGCTCGAGGACCATAAAATCGTTGGGGTGTCGGAAGAGGTTTGCAGTGCATCAAAAGCCCTATTGACAAAAATGTTGATAGTAGTCAACAATTCTTGGCCCGGCCAGCGACGGGATCTGAGTCGCCATGTTTCGTGCAAGGGGATCTTGATGAAGCTACAACACTTGTATGGCGTAACATCGGCTTTCATTAAAGATTCAGAGGGGCATCTAATTGGGGTCTATCAACCACCTTTATCGACCCCTATCGCGCTGGCTTCCTTGCAGTGAAAATACAGACGCGCCTCGAAAACTGACAGCGGTATCATTGATATGAGAGGGCTGCGATGGCCGGCTTGGTTCATTTGAACAGCGATGCAACAGTTGATGATCTTGTCCGAGTCATCGAGCGCGATGGGGGCGTAATTGTCGATGACTTTTTATCGCTTGAAGACATCCAGGACTTCAGACGCGATCTGCGCCCATATTTGGATAGATACGGTAATTCCGGTGACCCTTTTTTGGGCTTGCAGACCAAGCGCGTGGGCGCCGTCTTTGGCAAAACACGCAAGGCAGCGGATGTAGCTACACATCCCTTGTATCTCGGAGCGGCTGAACGGCTAATCGACACCCCGGTCACCATATTATCGGGAGAAGCGGCCCTCGCTATCCAGCCGGGTTTACGCATCGGCGCTACCCAAGTCATACAGATCGGACCTGGCCAAGGCGCACAGGGACTGCACCGCGATCAATGGGTGGTTTTGTGGCGAAACCCAGAATACCAGCGCGAGGTGCGCCTCCAAATCATGGTCGCGCTGACGGATTTTACGGCCGAGAACGGCGGCACTAATGTCATTCCAGGTAGCCATAAATGGGATAACGGTCGCGTACCGGACCCCACAGAGGCGGTTCCGACTGAGATGAAGGCCGGGTCGGCCGCCATCTTCTTGGGCTCCACCTACCATGGCGGTGGAACCAATCAGACCGAAAACGAGTTTCGGATCGGCTTCACCATGGCGCTCGATTCAGCGCTGATTCGTCAGGAAGAGAACATGTATCTTTCGTTATCCCCCGAGGTGGTAAAAAGCTACTCCGAACAGGTGCAACGCCTGCTCGGATGGGCTTCGCATCCGCTGCTCAACACCGGTTGGGTCGATATTGATGGAACGATGGCGGACCCAAACAGGCTTCTGGGATCGGCTTGATCAAATGCTATGAGGGAGCGATTTTTGGGCGCGTCTGCGGCTAAGGTGTACGGAGTTGCGGACGTTGACACGCCAAGACTGAACAACCACCCGATAGCAAGCGTCTTGCTCGATACCGGCAGCCGCCTCACATGATCCGCTAACCCGCACAATCCCGTCTGCCCATACCTATCGCCATCAACCTTCGACGAATCATCCTCGTAAATAGTCCGCGACCCTTGGTGGCATCCGCTTGACAAAGAGTCGATGGCATTTTAACGTGAACCAATGTTGAATCTTGTCAACTTTTTACTTGAGAGTGGTCATGGAAGATTCTTGACCGGGAGGATTACCTCGATCTCGTCGTCGACATTAAGCGCAAAACCTCGGAGTCGGGGTTCGATATCGTCACTGGAGATGTTGAACGACTGGCCGGCCGCCGTCCGACTTCGCTCCATGATGTTCTTACGAACTATATCGTCAACAGACAGGTGGAGATGAAGAGTATCAACAGCCCAGCATAGTTTATTAACCGCAGCTCCAGATCGAGGTGAAACATGAATATCGATACTAATAACAGCTCTTCGGAATCCAATACATCAGCCGCGCGCCGGGCGCCGTCTGCAACTGATGTGTCTGGGGCTCTCACGACATTGCCGTCGACCGCAACGGCGGACGATATCAAAGAGGCAACCGATCGGGACGGCGCGGTCATCGTTCAGCAGGTGCTGTCGCCAGAGCTACTGGCGCGAATCATTGCCGATCTGGAACCGCATTTGGTCGGGATCGATCCGAAAGCGGATTATGATGGCGACGCTTCCGGTGCTTTCCTTCCGAATACAAAGAGGCTGGAAGGCCTCGTTCAAAAGAGCGATGCCGTAGTCGAAGTCATTCTCGACGAACGCTATCTCGCATGGGCTGAAAAAAGTCTGGACTGGTGTGGCGAAATTCAGCTCAACGCTGCGCAATTGATCGAGATTGGTCCCGGCGAGGACGCGCAGATGTTGCACCGCGACGAGGGTACATGGCCCGAGATTGCCGGCGGCGAGCGGCAGCTTCTCGTGAATTGTTTACTGGCGCTGTCTGACTTCACCGAGGAAGTCGGGGCAACACGCGTCGTGATCGGCAGTCATAAGGACCAGACCATCGATCCTTCCACGCTCGACCCGGCTACTGCCACTGTCCCTGCGCTGATGAAAGCGGGAGACGCACTGTTTTATACCGGAAAGTCGATCCACGGCGGCGGGGCGAACAAAACGACCGATTTTTATCGGCGAGCCATCACTATCTCTTTCACGCTTGGATGGCTCAAGCCCGAGGAGGCGCAAACATTATCCGTCACGCCGGAACGTCTGCGCGCCCTTCCCCGACGCATACGCGAATTATGCAGCTTCGCTGGTTACCACATGTTCGGTACGGCGATGCCGGTATTTAGTCACCGACTTCAGATGCGGGACCCCTACACAGTGCTGTTTGGTGAGCAGCGGTACGACTATCAGAAGACGCCGTCCGCCTAATCGGACACATCACTAATAAGGTTGAAGAGCATGAATTGCTACTTGATACCTACGATTAAACGACTGCTCGAGGTGAGTTGATCTGCCAGCGGCGGGCTAAATCAATTGCAAAGATTGGAGGGTAGTGGCATGTCAGATGGGAACACGCTTTCGATAGATGACTATCAGACCGCGAGAAGGGAAAGGGCAGTGGTGGTGCCGCTGGATTTCAAAGAGGCCTTGCCTCAGCCTACTGCCGATCTGGAAACGGCAAAGGCCGATCTGCAACGGGCGGGCTATGCGATTTTGACCGGTGCGATTCTGCCGGACAAGGTTGAACTCGTGCGCCAAGTAGTGGCTTCGGAAATTGCACGCGAAGAAGCGGCCGACGTTAACCGTGTAAGCCAATTCTTCGTGGATCCTGATGCCAAGAATCGGCGGCTGAACCGCCTCCCGGACCGGCACCCGGTCTTTTGTGAGCTCCTCGAGCAGCCTGTTTTGCTTGATCTGATCAAGCACATCCTCGGCCCTACGGTGCTCAACGAAAGCTATCTGGTCCACAGCTTGGATGCCAACGTCACGCGTCCCGGCAGCGGCGAGCAGTTCATCCACCTTGATGCGGCCCGAGCCACGCACGATCAGGTGGTTCCGTACCAGGCGCGATTCATTTGGTGCCTCGATCCGTTTGACGAGGAGAACGGCGCGACCCGCGTTGTCCCTGGAAGCCATCGCTGGAATGACCGAATCGATATGTCCGGCGCAACGTTCTACGAGTCGGTGCCCGCTATTGCCCCCGCCGGATCGCTGATCATTTACACCGACATGCTGCTGCATGGTACTGGCGCAAATGTCTCGACCAATCGGCAGCGCGCATCGATCAATTTTGGTTACTGCCCTCCGTGGTGCCGGCCATTGATCAACTTCCCACTGGTTCTCGATCCGCGTTCGATGGAAGGTGCCTCGCGCACGTTGCGTCAGCTACTCGGGTACAGCTCAGTGGTAAATGGCTTCGACTACCCCTGGGGCTCAGCGCCAAGCGAGCTTAGTTCGCTGGTGGTTCCGGCGACGATCGAATACTGATCATCGCGCGGCGCAATGACTGCACGGTAGTGGACAGACGAGCTGAGATTCTTCGTGTCGTGGTCTGCTGAAGTCTTCGAGGATCTGGATGAACTAAAGAAGAGGATGGATGGGACGGACGATTTGTCCCACGAGATGGCCATCAACATGCTAAATCGATGATGTTCGTTCGAAGGGGATTCGCATCGAGATGCCCAGCGATCCCACGCATGATCCCGTGTTAATCAAAACACTCAACGCTACTTATAACTTCGGCGGGCCCGCGAGGTACCCAAAGCACGCGCCAGTAAGCTCGGTTCGCGCATAAGACAACAATCACTCGACAATACGAGGATGAGACGATGAAGACAGGTCTGGTTTGGGATGAGCGTTACATGTGGTATGAGTTCGGGTCAGTTGCCAATATCTTTGGTTACCCTCCCTCAATGCAGCCGGGTATGGAGTTCGAAACACCGGAAAGCAAGCGCCGGATTTTCAATCTGCTGGCGGCAAGTGGCTTGCTGGACCAGCTTCAATTGATCAAGCCCAAGCCGGTCTCGAAAGAAGATCTGCTTCGGGTACATCATCTCGAATATGTGGATCGGGTTGCCGCCCTCAGCGCGGGGCAGGGAGGCCTCGCAGGGCCCATCGCGCCTGTGCCGCGGGGTAGCTATGACATCCTTTCCCTAGCTGCCGGCGGGACGAAGACAGCCATCGACGCAGTGCTCCACGGTACGGTCAGGAATGCTTATGCGCTGGTACGTCCACCGGGACATCATGCAGGGCCGGAGGGTGGTCTGGGGCTTTGCGTGTTTTCCAATGTAGCGGTTGCAGTGAAGGCGGCCATGGTCAATCACGGATTGGAGCGGGTAGCCATCATCGACTGGGATGTCCATCATGGCAACGGTACCGAGTCCGTTTTCTATGATGACCCCTCCGTGCTGACGATTTCTATTCATCAGGATCAGCATCCCCTGTTTCCGAGCCTGGGTGAGGTGGCGCATAACGGGGAAGGGCCTGGACTGGGGTGCAATATCAATATTCCTCTTCCTCCAGGATCAGGGACGGGAGCCTATCTGGCCGCCTTTGAGCGTGTGATTCTGCCGGCGGTCAGGCATTTCTCCCCTCAACTCATCGTGGTCGCTTCCGGGTTGGATGCAGCCATGAATGACTCGACTGCTCGCATGTTGCTGCTTCCAGAAAGCTACCGCCAAATGACACGACTGGTCATGGCTTTGGCGAATGAGGTATGTTCCGGCCGACTGGTAATGAGCCATGAAGGGGGCTATGACCCGCTCATGGTGCCTTTCTGCGCCCATGCCATCTTCGAGGAGTTGTCGGGGCTCCAACCTGAATGCCCTGTCGATATCTATTCGGAGGAAGAACGGCAGGCTACGATATCGGCGGGCTACCAAATGCTGCAGCGCCATCAGGAGGCCTTTATCCAGAGTGCGGAGAAAGTGCTAAGCCAATTACCGGGTTGGCCCTCCGCTTGAGAGATTCAGATGGGATATTTTCAATACTGGGAAATTGGAGTGCTCTACGCTTCAGCTACCCAGGAGCCCACCGGATGAACAGCCATAAGAAGAATGCGCGAAAGCGCCGCGCTGTAGGTAACATCGGTCATCACCTGAAACTCCCAATAAATTAAGGCCCTTCTGTTAATCGAATCAGTATCGACGGTTCGATATCGTCATCAGATGTGTTCAGCTGCATGCTTGCGCAGAGCTGCCACACAGCCTAAACGTTTTTAGCAAGCACCGCTAAGATTCCGCTGGGCTTGTTCTATCGAGCCCTGCAGACATCCACAAAAACTGAACGGCCATCAGCGCGCAAATGATTGTCAGAGATAAGACGACCATCGAATAGTTTCCGATCATGTCATGCACCCAGCCTACGGCTGGTGACATCACAAAGGTCAAAGGCAGAGTGAAAACACTCAGAAGCCCTAGCACTCTCGGCAACGCGCGCTTACCAAATACTTGGGTAACCAGCACGCTGGTTGGAGGAAATACGGCAGCACCACATGCTCCGCTCAATACCATTGCAATCATGAGTGCGGGAAACCACCCGGTTGATGCGAGGATGGCCCAACTTATAGCCGATCCGAATCCTGACAGCGCTAATGTTCGCGCGGCGCCGAGGCGATCGCACAGGAAACCTGACAGAATCGCTCCGAAAATGCTGGCCCCACCGCCCACCGAGAGTAGTAAGGCAGCGGCTGCGGGAGCGATACCGCTTTCCATTGCTATCGGAATGATGTGAGCCGAATTCGTAATGTTGGTCGCATTGAGCATGCCATCGCCCAATACGATTAACCAAAACATGGCAGCCGACAGGATTAGGCGGAGAGGATGCTTTTCAGCAACCACGCTCAGCGCCGAAGCCTCCGTCCCTTCAGCGAGACTCGGTGGCTCCTTAACACCGACAATTAGTGGTAGCAGCAGGGCATGGAGCCCGGCCAAGCACAGGAAAAAAACATCTACGCCAAAACGTTCTATGACGAAAAGGCCCAGCAAGGGAATGAGCGCGATAAAAAGAGGGACGTTAGCAATACCGAGCGCCCTGCCCTGGGCTTTCGGATACCAGCCACTCGCTAATACGCTGGCTGGTATCGACCCAAATAGTCCCGCACCCGGACCAATCAGCAGGGCCGCCGCCGCGAGCGCTATCGCCATTGTGGGGGCGAGCGCCAGCGCAAGGTAACCCACTGCCGACACCAACACCCCAATCATCATCGTCATCCGGATACCCATCCTGACGACCATCCCGCCGACGAGGGGCGCGAGCAAGCTCATCGAAAGCAGCGCCAGCGCGAGTAACATTTCTGCCATCGCGCGCGATGATTGGTACCTAGCTTCTATTGCAAGCACGCTAACGGCGAAGCCACCGAACGAGCATCCGATCGCAATATTCTGCGCAAAGAAACTGCAAATCAGCATTTTCGGAGCCGCAGCAAATCGGGGGTCTACCCCTGAGCCAAGCACGGCTCAACGGGCTTCGGCTACGGCACCGGTTTCCACCAATACCGGAAGCTCCTCGGGCCAACGGCCCACTGCGCACTCGGGGGGAAGAATGTCGCTATCTCCCCCTGTCTTGGTGGGGTCCGTATAAAAACCCAATGCAAAATTTCCGAACGAATAACCCATAAGATCGGTGAGCTGCTGATCGAAATTTTTGGCAATTTCCGGCGGGCAGGAAAGATATTGGTTTTCCTCCTGCCGCAGCCAGCCGAGCGTGTAAGTGATGTTGAGGGCAATTCGCGGCGTGGCACCACGGTTCTCACCGCCACTATGAATCACCGTTCCGTTGTAGAGGAGCACCGAGCCGGCTTTCATCACCGCCTGCACGCTTTCGTCACGGCGAGCCTGGCGGTTGAAGCTCCATTTGTGGCTGCCGGGCACGACGTGAGTAGCCCCGTTCTCTGTAGTGAAATCACTCACCGCCCAGATGCCATTGCATTGCGGCTCGATCCCTTCGGGAATGACACCGCCGCCATCGTCGCCACCCCAGACAAAGCGGTCGCGGTGCAACGGCTGCGCGGTTTGGCCTGAAAGAATGGTGATCAGCTGCGTGATATTGAGCTGAATACGCGAACAGAATGGGCCTAGAGTGGCGTTCGCCGCTCCCACGATGAGCGGGTTTACCGCCAGCTCACGCACTGTGGCACATCGCGCGATCAATCCACCCGTGCGCTTGGTTTTGCGGCCGGCCCAGTCGTCGAGCGACGGCGCTGTCTGGTCGATCCAAGGCATGACGTCCGCCCTCAACGCTTGCAATTGCTCCGGCGACAACACGTCGCGAATGATGCAGGCGCCATCGCGATTCATAGCGCGCACGATGTCCTCGACGGTGCAATTGGGGTTAAGTGTTTCAAGACTCATGAGCTGTACTCCAAACGGATCCCCGCCATACGTGGTTGCATGGCGTTTATTTAAAGTGACGGTAAGGCTATTCGTTAAGTTGACTATCGTCAACATTATAGAGCACAGCTCAGCTGGCAACTGTCAGCGAGCCCGAACTCAACGCTCAGGAAAACGCCGGATAGCCGATATATCCCTCGGGGCCTCCGGCGTACAATCCGGCATTGGCACGCTGACGATAATATTCAGCGTTCATCGCAGAGGGAGCATCGCCTTCGCCAGCGCGCGACCGAGTCATCGGCGCCATGATGACGCGGTTGCGGAGCGATAAAGCGCCCAGCCGGATCGGATCGAACAGAGTCTTCATCGCCTAACTCTTGAATCTTTTATACATCGCAAAAAACAAAACTACTCTTGCAGAGACAAAAGTGGCTTATCACAACCTTATGGCGTGCAACCAGTCAGGCCGCCTGCATTTGGTGGGGACCCGGCGCTTCCGGCGGATATATCAGCGGTGTGCCGACGTCGTAAGTTTGAGTTAACAGATTGACGAACTCGGCGTCATGCAGTGGCTCCGACGGTACCTGGAACTTTATGCCGCGCGCACGCATATCCTGGATGAAAATATCGAACACCTTCTCGTGAGTGAGGTCGTCGCTGTGATCCATGGTCTTTTTCAGCTCGGCGAAGTCCTCATAAACATCGGCGCTCCAATGCACCAAAAAGCGCGTCTCTTTGGCGGGGATGCGCTGAATTACTTTGCCATCGCTGGTGATCTGCCAACCATCCGCCACCTCGGGATCGGCACCGAATACCGAATTGAACGCCAGGCCCTGAGGATGCCGCATGTCGAGCGGCCCATTGGCTTCCGCGCGGTGATACATCATTTCGTTTTGCACGAGCACGCCGTTGTTCCACATCGGAGCGGGCAGACGTTTCGGCTGAGCTAGCGGCCCTTCCGGCCAGTAAGTGAAACCCCCGCCGATTTCGCCGGGATAAAACCAGGCGATCACTTGCGCCATTTTTTTCAGATAGGGTTTGAACAATCCGGATTTGCCCATGGTATTCGCTAACCAAATCGGTGAATTCGCATGAGTCAGACCGCGAAAGTTAACGCCATCGAGGTGCGCAGGATCATGGCAATTGGCTGGTCCCTGAATGTTGAACAGCATCATCATCGGCTGCGCGTATTTCGCGTTCCAGTACGAGCGGGCATGCTCGAGAAACTTGCTGTTATAGAAGCAATCTTCCAATTCCGGGTAATAACAGGTGCCGTGCTCGGCGAGATAGCCGCGAAAATGGGTGGTCAAGAACATATCGAAAGTGGGCGTGACACCTTCTGGCATGCTGCCGGATAAAGTCGCTACCACTTCTTCGGCCGAGGCAAAATGCTGCGCCAGAATTAATCTCCAGGGTCCCTCTCGACGCACCACTTCGACCAAGCGGCGGTGTTGATCCTCGCTATAAATATTATCGAGTAAACGTGGCTCAGCGACCGGACGCAATGAGTTGGCAAGTTCGATATTCATGCTGGCGATCCTATTTAGCATTTCGTGAAAGCACGGCGCGTAGTGGATATTCCACTGGCCGCGCTTCGAAGCACTGCGAGTTGCTATCAGAGGTAACATTATCAATTATGTTGACTAAGGTCAACATTTAGAGGCGCGTCACGACCCACGCGTGAATCAATCATCTCAGAAAACTCCAATAGGTCTGTCTCAGTCTAGGGGAAGTGGACATAGCGCCAACGGTCAGTGAGTGGGATAGGGATGAGCGACCCAGCACGCGGAACGCTAGCGGTGGTAAGGTGCTCCTTTAAAGTTGACAAGTATCAACATTTTCAGGAGGCTATCGCTGCCACCAGTGAATCGGGTGGGGGCAGACTTGCGTTTCAGGCCAGCTATTTACGGCGAGGAGTTTTGCATGAAGATTGGTGTGAGCGGTGCCAACGGGCATCTCGGAAGTGCTGTTTTGAAGCGCGTCAGAGCGTTATCCAGCGAACACAAGCTGGTGGGAATTTCTCGCTCGCCGCAGACCGTACAGCACGCAGATGAAGCCCGAGCTGGTGACTATGATGTGCCGGAAACGTTAAGGGGGGCATATGCTCGGCTGGATCGCCTGTTGATCATTCCCTCCATTGACACGGGGTATGGCGCTCGCGCACGCCAGCTTGTTGCTGCAATCGATGCGGCGGTGGAGGCCGGTGTCGGACATCTTGTTTTGATATCCGATGTCGGAACACGAGAAGAATTTGAGCCTGTGGTCGGCGCCGCAAGCTGGACGGCCGAACAGCATCTAATTAAGTCGGCGCAATCCTGGACAATCCTTCGGTCAAATTATTTTATGGAGTCATATGCCCAAGAAGCCCTTCTTTGGATCGCTGCAGGTTGCATTGTAGAACTGAACGAAAACCGTGTAGGTTTTGTCAGCCGGGACGACGTGGCCGCCGCCGCCGCAGGCATTCTTGTTGGCGATGGACACCAAGGTGCAATTTACAACGCCACTGGTCCCGAAGCGCTATCGGTAGCTGAACGCGCGTCCCTCATATCGAGGATTTCCGGCAAGTCGATCGCAGTTCGCAGTACGATCATCGAGGCGCTTCACGAGGAATTAATCGCAACGGGATTTCCCGAAGAGTATCTCGACATCGTCGTCGACACTAAGCGTAAGAGTTCAGAGTCGGGATTCGATATGGTAACCGGCGACGTGGAACGACTTGCCGGCCGTCGGCCGATTTCCCTTTCCAGTATTCTTTCTGCGTACCTCCGTCATTGATCTGTGCCGAGTACGGCGTCAGATATTCGCTGCGCACAGCGGCAATCGAAAATCGAATGCTGTGACGCGCAGCGTATCCGCGTTGCAAATGCTGCCCTAGGTTCCTTCACTGCAAATGCGCCCGATTTCGTCGACGACAAAAAGCGGCTTGACAAATGTTTAAAGTTGTCAACATTATGAAAAAAGGTATAGCGAGCTTAAACCAGCCGATGGAGGATAACCATGACAGCAAATTCATACAGCAGTCTCACAAAAGCCAACGCGTCTGTTGGCGACCATGGCGCGGCTCCGTCGGCGATTGCGACACTTCCGGTTACGGCGACGGTGGATGACATCAAGGAGGCCACCGACCGTGATGGTGCCGTCATTGTTCAGGGCGTGTTGTCTCCCGATCTACTGGCACGGATCATTGCTGATCTCGAGCCCTATCTTGACGAAATTAATCCCAAGACCGACTACGACGGCGATGCTTGTGGTGCCTTCCTTCCAAAGACGAAGAGGCTGGAAGGATTGGTTGATAAAAGTAACGCAGTCGTTGAGGCCATTCGACGTTCGTTCCGGCTATGAGCATCGTGAGTCGTCGCATGCCGCATTTGCTGGGGTCGGTGAGCGGATGTCTAATGGCCGCTTCCTCGCTGGGCTCAGCGATTTTTCCACCGATCATCGCATTCAGTATTGGCACAATGGGCTGGCGGTTCACCGTGCTGGCGATTGGCGGCTTTGGCGGTGCTCTGCCGGGCTTTGCTCGTGTCCTTTGTTCCCAATAGCCGTCGCGCTGTGGAATTCGTGGCCGAGGGTGAGTCACCGGCATTACATCCGCTACGTTCGATTCTGTCGCGGAGGTTCGTCGCGCTAATTACAATTCAAGTGCTTTTCGTACTTGGATTTATGGGCCTTTACGTTACCGCTGCACCCATATTCTGCGGATATGGCGGTCAAGGTGTCACTAATCCAGCAAAGTGATTACGCAATTATCTGAGTGTCCGCTTTGGGGATAATTTTAATTTGAGTCGATCGGCAGCAATGGCCGAACTACTGAAGTTCGCAGTTTTTCATCGACTGGCCGCTTTCTCAGAAGCTGCCGTTTGCGTTGCCGTTAGACGAGTGACCGTAGCGGATCGATGGTTGTCAGATGATATCTAGCCCAGAAGCGGGGAAGTGTCAGATCGGATCATACTATCTGGTAAAATTTGTGATTGGGATTTTGAGAGTAGGTCTAATTTAATTTCCTTATTTTCGTATTGAGCGTGGCCATGTCGTTATCGTTGCGCGATAACAGTTCCAGGCGCTCGCCGAGTAAGCGCCATGCTTCACGCATTTCGGTGGTGTATGTGTGTCGCTGATAAGTGCGTTTAATCTTATTTTCTTCGGTATGATTCAAGCATCGTTCCGCGACTTCGGGGAGTACACCTAAAACAGTCATCAGTGTCGCGCCGGTGCGTCGCAGATCGTGAGGCGTCCATTTGCCCCCCTTCAATTTCAGTGCGTCAATATAAGGGCTGCGCTTGCTCATGGGTTTGCGGTCTTCGGCAAGTTGACGGTCGGCGATTTGTTTGGTGATTGTTTTCGAAGACACTGGTCCGGTATTTTTCGCGCTTGGATAACACCACGCTGAAGTGTCGTTGATTGTTTTCAGTTTGCGAAATTGTACGACCGCGAAGGGCGATAAATTTATCGTGTGCGACTTTTTATTTTTGGAGTTTTCTGCGGGAATAAACCATATCCCGGCTTCAAGATTGACATGTTCCCATCTTGCCGATAACAACTCCCCAATACGGCAGCAGGTGGATAGCGCAATCCAGATAGCGGCTTGCGTGGTGTGCAGTAATCCGGCATTTGTGGCTCTTTTTGCCAGGTCTTTGATTTCTTCGTCGCTGAGTACGCGGTCGCGCTCAATGTCTTTGCCGCCGACTTTTGATTTTTTGAAGGTCGCGGTGGGATCTGCCTCTATTAAATCGCGCTCCAGTGCAAAGCGAAACATTTGCCGCATCTTGCCGAGTATCACCTTCGCCATGCGCGGTGTCCCGCGGGCGAGCATGGGGTCAAGGACTTCGGCTATGTGACTTTTGCGAACGTTTTCGATGAGCAGATCGCCAATCACTGGAATGACATGCAGCTGAATCATTCGTTGGGCTTCTTTGCCGCCGTCTTTGTGGCGCACGAGCTCCACTTTTGCCCATTTTTCGAATAGTTGGTTAACCGATTGCCGGGAGGCGAGGCGGGTAGCTTCGGCTTCCGCTGCCACTCTTTCAGCGGTGAGTTTTGCGACCGTCGCTTCTTGCATTGCCTCCAAATGCTCGCGTATGTCGCGAATACCAGATTTATGCAAGCTGGCCAGTTCGGTTGCGCGCTCGATTGCATCGGCGAGTGTCATGCACCCATTTGATCCATCGTTGTCGTAGGTTCCAATGGGCAGTCGAATACGAGCGCTTGCCGAGTTAATGTATCGAAAGTAGAAAAGGCGCTCTCCGGACGGGGTGATGCGGGCCTCGAGTGTCCCGTGTCCCCAAATGATAGTTGTATATAGCCAGCGATCTTTTACGCCCGGCTTTCTGTTGATTCCTTTGTCAGTGATCTTTGCCATTGGAAAAGCACCGTGGACAATTGGTGGACAATTGAGACCGGCTTTCCTCATAAAACACTGGATGGTCTTGGACACTAAATGTCCCAGTTTATTTAAAAAACAACAAGTTAAATATTCATGATAGACTTCGATGGACGGCACTAGACGCCATTTCATCTTTCTGGGGGGCAAGTGGTCGCAGGTTCAAATCCTGCCGTCCCGACCATATAACTCCACGATTTAGGCCGACTCAGTAATGATTGGCCTTTTTCGTTTCTGGGGTTTGTTGGTTTTGGTTGCCAATTGAGATTGATTGCCTGTCGGATTGCCTTCTCGATCTCAATCCATTAACCCGCCACTACGTGAGCACCCATTAAATTCCCGCCCAACCTTGGCGATACTCGATCGAAAGGAATAGTCGTCAATTTTAATTCTCCTTCCGTTAATTCACGCATTCGATTAAGCGTTTCGTCGATGATTAAAAATCCTGAAAGATATTCGTTAAATTTAAAAACTAATTTTTAGCCCCAGACTCGCACCGACATCGGTTCTGCCGTTGCGCACTTCGCTGTTGATGCCAGCGTATCCATATGCACCGTGGCCCAACAACACGGTGCCGGTCAGATCTGCTTGCAGGAAACCACGATCGTCTTGCGGAGCGACGATGGTCATCGCGCTATTCGCGAGTGTGGAGTGGACGGCCGGGCGCTGCAAATTGCCGGTATCTGAACCGAGCGCCGCGCTGTATTGATAGGTGAATGCCGCAGCCAAGGGATCGCGTTTATCGGAGCCGCCGGCTATGCCGGCCATGAGTCGGGTACCGGTCGCGGAATATTTATCCAAGGCCAGGGCTGCTGGTGTATCGGCGCCTTCGTCTGTGGCGCCACGCGTGACGCCCTGCCATAGAACTCTCATAAAAGGCTCTATCGTTGCAGCTTGTAAATGCAGCGGCCGCCGCACGCCGATACCAACCATCCGCGTGTTACCGCCTTTATCGGTCTTGAGATCGCCGGCTTGCAACGGGTCGTCGCGGCCGGTGTCCCACTGACTGGTGCCATAGGCGGCGATGCCATCCACAATGACTGTGTCGAGCGCGTGTTGACCGTATACAAATCCCGAGGTTTCTCGAATCGCACCGGCGCCACCTGATGTTGATATCTGAGTCGTGGCATAGCTCACACCAATACCCAAGCGATTGGTTTGATCACGCAACAGATCTGCACCCACTACCAACTGCGTGCGCTCGTTATGAAAGCTCGATGCATGATCGTCGCCGTTGGTGTGGCCGTGGTTGGTCGAGGCATCTACCCATAAAAAATCGTTCGGCTGGATGGCCGCAGCGTCGCTCGCGGTCGATGTATTCAATTGACGCGACACGATGCTCTGCAAGAACTGCCCACTACGCGGTGCGGTCGCCGCCATCGCACCGTGTATTTCGCCGGCAAGCGATTTTGTCACTGCGGGTAATTGCGCAGCGCTAAATCCAGCCACCTGATATAGCAGTTCGTTTTGTGCAGTAGTGGCTGTATTCGCGTTGAAGGCGGCGACACCGGCATTTAGCGCGCCAGCGGCAGCTTGTGCATTGGCATTGCCAGTGTTTTGCGCGAACGGGGTATAGGACGCGGACAGCACGCGCAGATCGACGCTGTTGCTACCGAATACATCGTAAAAGGCGACGAGTCGCGTATCCGGCCCCATTCCGGCGGGTTGTATAAGCGGTGCAAATTGGCCAACGATGCCACCCTCTGCGGTAATGATGCGATAGCGATCGCCGATGACTGGCACGTAGGGAATATATGTGTCCGTACCGGTAATGTTCACTAAGTTAGGTGTGAGCGTCGCATTGCCGGCGACGAATTGGTGGCCTGCGCCAACGACTAAAAGACGCGAGTAATTACCGGGTCCGCTGCCGGTGCCCGTGCCATTAATGTCCGCTTGAAACGTACTGCCCGGCGACATGGTGACAGTGCCGTTGGATGTTAATGTGCCCGGCGAGTTACCCGGCGCGAGTGTACCTTGCACGGTTATCGGACCATTTATAGTGCCGCTGCCACGCAGCGTACCGATGTTATCAACAGTAACGACACTGTTGAGCACGGCGTTAGCGCTAAGCAAACCATTTTGTACGCAGGTGCCCTGGGGTAAATTCGCATTGCCTGTCATATTGAGCGCACCGCCACCGCTCTTAATGAAACAAGAGGATCCGCTGCCCTCAACAGGGCCAGCCAAAGTCAGTGTCGTTCCAGCATCTGTATCCACAACGCTGTTGTCAGTCACTATGACCGTGCGCGCGGTCGTGAACGACGCCGTATTTTCCAGTGTGCCCGCGTTGAGCGTCAGCGCACCGCTGGTGGCCCCCAGATTGTTATCGGCAGCAACCTTGAGCGTGCCACCATTGGCGGTGGTGCCACCCGCATAACCGTTGTTGCCGGTCAGCGTCGCGATGCCGCCGGATACGAATAAACCGCCAGCGCCATTGATCGCGCCATCGAAACTGCCGCTCGCATTGGTCAGCGTTAAATTATTTGTGCCTAGCGCAACTGTGCCGTTGCCAGTCAGTGTTGTAATCGAAGCGCCTGCCGTAGTGCCGGAAATATCGAACGTGCCGTTGTTGGCCACACCGCTGGATGCGGCAACACTGCCGGCACCTAACAGAGTAACTGTGGCGCCACTATTAATCGCGGTGGCGCCGGTATAACCATTATTGCCCGTCAGCGTTGCGGTGCCGCCGGATACGATCAAACCGCCGGCACCATCGATTGCACCGTCGAAACTGCCGCTCGCATTAGTCAGTGTTAAATTATTTGCACCCAGTGCAACCGTGCCGTTGCCAGTCAATGTCGTAATCGAAGCGCCTGCCGTAGTGCCGGAAATATCGAACGTACCGTTATTGGCCACACCGCTGGATGCGGCAACGCTGCCGGCACCAGACAGAGCCAGCGTGCTGCCGCTGTCGACCGTGGTAGCGCCAGTAAAGGTATTCACACCGGTCAATATGACTGCGCCACTAGCCGACCCGCTATTTGCAATGGTTAACGCGCCCGGCACACCCGGAGATGCATCGGAGAGAACACCTGAAAAGGTTGCCGTATTGCCGAATTGATCGATCGTGCCGCCCGCACTGCTGATCGTAAAATCTTGCGCAACAGTGGCCGGCGCATCCACAAGCAAAGTGCCTCCTGCAAAAGCAGGATTCACCGAGCCCCCTAAATGACTCAGCGGAAATGAACCTTGCGAATTATCGATATCGGATCCGCCAACTACATCGGCGGTCAATGTGACCGAACTCGACAAAATAACGCTATCCCACGGTCGCCATACACTGGTGGGCGACGCTATCGGAATGTAGGTGAACACATACGTCCCAGCCGTCAAACCCGAAATCAACGCACCTTGCCAACTCTGAGGATCGCCGTTGCCGTTAATATCGCTTCCCACCAGCGACACACCGTCGGTATAAAAATTAGTGGTCCCATCGATCAAGCCTACGGGTTTGCTGGTGACCAATTGCGTAAACGGTGAGGTGATGTTCAGACCATTGCCGACCAGCTGGAAGCTGCCCTCCGTATAGCCCGGATTGTTATGATAAGTACCGTACCAAAAGTCTACCGTGCCAACACCAGCTGCTTCATAGCCCACTGATACCGTGTGTGCGTACGCGTTACTAAACGTGAATGCAACGCTGAATAGAAATAGGAAAAATAAAGCGGTAAATTTTTTCATTTCAACAATCCTCTACATCGCACTAGGAAAATAAGGTTAGAGTGAAGCGCAATTTACGGATTGTTTTCGAATGAGAATAAACGGAGTTAGATGCAGATTTTTGAAAAATTTTCATGAATTAAAACCTTAAAAATAGAAGAGTAGTGGCATTAAAAAAACAAAAATCTCTCGATCGCGAAGGACCGCAGTAGACAGTGCCTATTCACAGAGGAATTAAAACATTGAGTAAAGTGCGCGCAAGTAATTGCTATGTATGTACGGTGGCGCACGAAAGAATCGCACTAATAACACTTTTTATTCGATAGGTTGCTGAGCTTCAGATCGGAAGTACGTCATGAGATGAGTGGCTAGCTATTAATGACTGCTGTGGAGAGAGTCGCTCGATTGCTGTTATGACCAACTTGCTGAAGCCAATTAACAATTAAAATTATTGATTACTCGCGAATTTGCACCGGCGAATTGGCGATGTCTGTTTTAAATAAAAAATTTTTCTGCTATCCGAACTCGACCGCGGTTGCTTTGCCGATGCCTCGGGTCGCTCCTGTCACCAACGCTACTTTGCGCGTCTCAAGCCCCTCAATTTTTTGGATTCGAAACGCTGGCTCCGAATGAATTTGCGGTTAACGATGTTTAAGTGTGAGGGCACGATAACAGCGCTTTTCAATCTCCATCAATCGATATTCGAATCGTGCACGAAAATTAATTGAAGGCGAAAAATCGCCGTGTTATCGTCCGGCCACATCAAATCGAGAAAAAATAATGATCGATTTCACCGGTAAAACAGCATTGATAACCGGCGGCGGTGCCGGCATCGGCCGCGCGATTGCGGAGGCGTTTGGCAACGCCGGCGCCAATGTCGTCATCGCGGAAATCGATGCACAGCGCGCCGGCGAAATCGAAACCGCATTGCGCACCGCCAATGTCAATGCGCTGGTTTCGATTACCGATGTACGAGACAGCGCGCAAGTAGCGGCGCTGATGCAAGCGGTTGAAAAGCGTTTTGGCGGGCTCGATGTGTTAGTGAACAACGTCGGCGATTTTTTGCGAATCGTCAAACCGTTCGAGTATCTGAGCGACGCTGAAATCGATTCGCTATACGCTGTGAATTTGAAATCGGTGTTTATCGTTACGCGCGCGGCAATTCCGCTGCTGCGCAAGCGTGCGTCGGGCGGCAGCATCATTTCAATTTCATCGATCGAAGCCTTTCGCGGTATTCCGATGACCACGGTTTACTCGGCATTGAAACACGCAATCACCGGCTTTACGCGCAGCCTAGCACTCGAACTCGGGCCTGCTGGGATTCGCGTCAATGCGATTGCGCCGGAAACGACTGAAACGCCACAGGTGCCGGTGCACGGGTTGATCGCCGAAGAGCATCGCGAGCATATCGCGCGCTGGATTCCGCTCGGCCGTTTCGGCACGCCGCAGGATGCAGCCGGCGCGGCGCTTTTTCTCGCTTCCAATCTCGCTGCCTGGATCACCGGCACGACCATCAATCTCGATGGTGGCGCGCTCGCGGCGGGTGGTTGGTATCGCGATCCCAAAGGACTGTGGACCAATGTTCCGGTCGTGACGGGCAACGGTTTTAATTTTTAATTGTGAAAAAATACATGCGTTTGGCCAGTGCCCGGATAGCGCACGCGCATCCATTCCTTACCGATAATGGCCAGCATAGGGATGCGAATACTCGCTGGCATTATTTGGTTTACGCGGCGAGCAACTCGATGAAGCGGCTCTCTATACCGCACTGACCGATGAAAAATGAAATAGCGAGCTAAACCATAAACCAACCATTTAGGAGAACGCATGATTACTATCGAAGATAAAATCGCGATTCAGGAATTGATTGCCCGCTTCGCTCATTATTCGGATTACGGTGACTGGGAAAGGCTTGCGAAACTCTATACCGCTGATGTTGTAACGGAGATGGAGGGCATCCCGCTCACTTATAGCGGCATTGCCGATCAGATCGCGCACGCGAAAGAATCCGATCGGCAAGCAGCCGGAAAAAATCGGCACTACAACTTCAATATGTATATCGAAGAAGAAAACGGCGCAGTCATTGCCAACTATTTCTTTCTTAACGTCAATGCGGGTGCCAAGCCGATGGCGGCGCAAATGGTTACGTCGGGGCGCATGCGCGACACTGTGGTAAAAATGGCGGACGGATGGAAAATTGCGCGTCGCTTCGTTAGCTTCGACCAAACGTTCGAATTGAATTTTTAGTGCATTCTCTTCTCGTTTTTTTCAATGCCCAATCTATGGATAGTCGCGGTGCGCACTAGCGTGTACCGCGGTTTTAATTAGAGAATATGGCGATTCTGCAGCGCAGTTTTTACCAGAACGATGCGATTACCGTCGCAAAAAATCTCTTAGGTAAACACCTCGTCCACGTTGTCGATGGTGTTTGTCGTACCGGCAAAATCGTTGAAGTCGAAGCCTATCTCGGGCCGCACGATTTGGCAGCGCATTCGAGCAAGGGTTTAACGGCGCGCACCGAGGTGATGTTTGGCGAAGCCGGCCACGCGTATATTTATTTAATTTACGGAATTCACCATTGTTTCAATGTGGTCGTCGGCAATGGCGCGGCCATTCTAATTCGCGCGCTCGAACCGATTAGCAATATCGACGATAAAACCAACGGGCCCGGACTGCTCTGTCGCGCGCTAGCGATCGATAAACGGCAGAATCGGCACGATTTAACGCAGCCGCCATTGTTTATTGATGATCCCTTAAATATCGAAATGTCCGTGGATGCCGAAACATCTTCGGACGTCAGTGCAGGTGCAGCGAAAAATTTCGTTATCGCGAAACGGCCGCGTGTCGGAGTCGACTATGCGGGCCATTGGGCAAAGCGATTGCTGCGCTTTTATATAAAAGGCAACCCATGGGTTTCGCGCCCTTAATCGAATGCAATGTAAAGAAGCGGGAAATGCCGCCTGCCGCAGACTAGCCCTCGACTTTATTTCATACGACTGAGCTGATTCGTATCGGTGTGATCGAAAGTTTTGCCGTAGATCTGCAGCATTGTCGATTCAAAGTATTCGAGGCTGTCGCCATTCACCGTTAATTTATGGCTGAACGCGAGTGTCTTGGCTTTCGCACTGAGAAACGGCGATTGCGCAATTCCCCAATCGGCATCATCGATCGATGATTTGACCTCGAAGGTCAGTGCACCGTCGTAGTTGTCGCGCAGCGCAAACTGGCCACCGGCAAGCGATGCAAAGCCGCGCGGAATAGTCAGCGATTGCATGATGACGCCGGTTTTCGGATCCCAATTCCAATAACCGATTTGATGATGAAAGACTTTGTTGTCGGCCTTGCGGCTAACAACCTGAACGTAGGGCACGATAACCAGCTTTTGTTCATTCGCATTGGTTAAATCGCCGCCCGCCTCAAACACGATGGTTTCGTAATAGGGGTTTTGTTCAGTGCCCTCGGGGTCGGGAGCAATGTCCATGCCTTTGTTGCCTTCCCATTTGCCGATCAGCGCCGCCAGCGGGCCGTAGTTAATGCCGTCGATAATAGTGTTCATGGTCGTTCGGTGCTCCACTGAATAGAAAATCGATGGCCATTTTTAGCAATTTAATGCTGCGTTTTGCAATTTAAATAATGCGCGGTCGTTGAATTTATACAGTCATGGCATTCCAGCGGTGCTGCTATCGCTGTCAATGCGGCGATGGTTCGGGACAGCCCAATCAAAGATAATGCGTGTGAGTCAGCAGGCGATTCGGCGCCAGCAAGCGGTCATGGCGGATGTGACATAACGGTGGCCCCCATTTTCAAACGACATAAACACCATCGGGCAGCTCGAACGATTGTGCTTGGCGCAATCGTCGTATTCATTGCGGTGGCAGTGATTCTCTGGGTATCGGCGCTAAACAAACAGCCGAATTCAACACTGTCGTCAGTTGCGCCCGTAGAGAACGCTGTGCAGTCGCATCACCGGAATATTGCCTATGTCGACAATCAGCGCTGTCTTGGTTGCCATCAACAACAGGCGCAACAATGGCAGCAGTCTCATCACGCGCTGGCGATGGCGAGCCCCACCGAGCACAGCGTGCGCGGCGATTTTCATGACACCACGTTTGTGCATCAAGGAATCAAATCGCGTTTTTTTATGCGCGACGGTAAATATTTTGTGAATACCGATGGCGCCGATGGCGCGCTTGCCGATTTTGAAATTAGCTACACCTTCGGCGTCGAGCCGTTGCAGCAATACCTCATTGCGCTGCCGGGCGGTCGGTTACAACCGCTGCAGATCGCCTGGGACGATGTGCGTAAACGCTGGTTTCATCTGCGCCCCGATGAGCAAGCACCGCCCGGTGATGTACTGCACTGGACCGGGCGTTATCAGACCGCGAACACCATGTGCCTGTCATGCCATACCACCGGGTTTGAAAAAAAATACGACGCCAGCAGTGAGACTTTTGCTTCGCGCTGGGCTGAGCCGAATGTTTCCTGTCAGGCGTGTCATGGCCCCGGTGAGGAGCACGTGCGGTGGGCGCAGACGGCCGCCAAAAATATTTTGGGAAGCGATTCTGCGACGACAAATTTCGGATTGACAGTGAATACCCGCGCGTTGAACGGTCCGCAAAAAGTCGATCTGTGCGCAACCTGTCATTCGCGTCGCAGTGAGTTAGATCCTGAACCCATTCCCGGCGCGCCGCGATTCGATAATTATCAGCCGCTATTGCTGACCGACAATCTTTATTACGCCGATGGCCAGCAGCTCGATGAAGTGTTTGTCGATGGTTCATTCCGCCAAAGCAAAATGTACGCGCACGGCGTGAGCTGTACCGATTGCCATAATTCGCATACCGGTAAACTCAAGCTCGAAGGCAATGCGTTGTGTCTGCAATGCCATACCCCGAAAGGTAATCCGCTGTTTGCCACTGCCGCCGGCAATTACGATTCACCGGCGCATCATTTTCATCAAGCGGGTAGTGCGGGCGCGCAATGCGTGAGTTGCCATATGCCGGCGAAAAACTACATGCAGATTCAAGCGCGGCCCGATCACAGTATTCGTATTCCACGTCCCGATCTATCGATAAAAATCGGCACACCGAACGCGTGCAACAATTGCCATACCGACAAATCACCGCAGTGGGCCGCCGATCATGTCGTTGCTTGGTACGGTGCAAAGCCTAATCGCGGAGTGCATTACGGCGAAATATTTGCCGCAGCGCGCGCGGGAAATTCCGTGGTGCCACAGCTGGAACAATTGGTACTCGACCTGAAATATCCGGCGATTTTGCGCGCAACGGCGGTGCACTATTTAAGCGACAGCGAGTTACATCATTCTGCCGGAGTCGGTATCGATGCGCGTGTGCACGCCACGCGCGACGCTGATCCGGAAGTACGTGCGGCGGCAGCGGAGAGTCTCGCTGCAATTGCTCCAGACCAGCGTCTCAGGGTGTTGGCCCCGCTATTGAATGATCCGTTGCGCGCGGTGCGAATCGCGGCGGCAAATGCGCTGTCATCGATTCCAACAGAACAAATGAATACCGAGCAACGGCATGATTTTGATAATGCACTGGCGGAATATATTGCGGCGCAAAAAGTTGCGCTCGATATGCCCGGTGCACAATTTAATTTAGGCGTGGTTTATCAAAATACCGGCAAGCTGGATTTGGCCGAACAATATTACCTGTCTGCGTTACGCATCGATCCCGATTTTGTGCCGGCGCGAAGTAATCTCGCCACTTTATATAACGCGCTATCGCGTAATGACGATGCCGAGCGTGTTCTGGTTGAGGGATTGCAGCGACAACCGCGAACCGGCGATTTGCAATACTCGCTCGGACTATTACTCGCCGAAGAAAAGCGCATGGCAGAAGCTGCGGATGCATTGACGCAGGCGGCCAGATTATTACCGAACAATGCGCGCGTGCATTACAGCCTCGGTTTGGCGTTGCAACATTTAAACCGCCGCAAACCCGCTGAGGCGGCGTTGCTGAAAGCATTCGAGCTTGCGCCGGACGATGCGGCGATACCCTACGCGCTCGCGATTTTTTATCGGCAGTCTGGTCAGTACGATAAGGCAAGGATCTGGACAGAGAAACTGCAAGCACTCGCGCCGAATGATGCGCGATCGATGCGATGACTACCATAAGCTAATAACTAAATCGTTCTTTGCGAGCTGGCCAATTCAAATAAACTTCGCCTCGTATTACGAAGGAGCTTGGCTCATGAATTTACTGCGCGAGTTATTGTTGGTCGGAGCTTCCCAGGGCCTGCTACTGAGCGTGATGATTCTTAGTCTGCGTTCCACTAATCCCATCGCCAATCGTTTTCTGGTTGCTTTTATCGGATTGGAATCGCTGCATTTGTTGTGGCTATACCTGCCCTATGCGATAGGCGCGGCGCCCTCGCCAATGTCGATTCGCATACTGGAAGGTTTGCGTGGTTTGGATGCGCCCGCGCTTTATTTTTATTCGCGCGCAATGACGGAATATTCATTTCGCTTCGAACGCAAGCAGCTCATTCACGCATTGGTACTGGCACCCGTTGCGGCATGGCTCGTCTATTTAACGTTTTTGCCTGGTTGGGCAGACATGAGCGCGCACGAATTGCAGCGGCAGCCACAGATCATCTATTGGGCGATGTATCACAGCCTATTGATGATTGGTTACGGTGCGCTGGCGTTGCGCAGGATTACGCATCACTCGCAGCGTCTTGAACAGGCGTTATCGTCGACCGATAGCGTGAGCCTGGTCTGGCTGCAGCAATTGCTCGTGTTCATGCTGGCCGTGCAGTGCGTTCATTTGAGCATCGACGTGCTGCGATTGATGGCGCTGGTCGGACCCGCGCCAAAAATGTTGATCAATCTCGGTTCGACGCTGGCGATTACTTACTGGCTGTCGATCGGCGGCTTGCGGCAGACCGCGATCTTTACTGATCGTGTGCGCGTAGCGTTGGCTGCCGTCAACGATGTGCCCGGCACAGAAGCAAGCGCCGCTCACCCAATGGAGCTGGCCAAATACGCCAAGTCTGGTTTAACCGACGAATACATCCGCGAGTTATGGTTGAAGTTGCAGCGCATTCTCACCACCGAGCGCCCTTATCTGGATGCGACGATCGATCTGCCTAAACTCGCGAAACGGCTTTGTGTGCGTCCGCAAGAGCTGAGCCAGGTCATCAACAGCAATGGCGAATCGTTCTATCAGTTAATTAATTGCAAACGCATCGAGGATGCAAAAGAACTGCTGCTCGCCAGCCCGCAGCGCAAGATGCTCGATGTTGCGCTATCGGTGGGATTTACCAGCCAATCCACGTTCTACACACATTTTAAAAAGCTCACCGGCAAAACGCCGGCGCAATTCCGAGCCGACGAGCGCCGATGTCTATGCGCTGAGCCTGCCGTAATCTGATTAACGCTATCAGCGGATCGGCGCGGAGTTCGTGCCGATCCATTCAGACGTAAGTACCTGCCAATTCGGCGCATAGTCAAAATTCAATGACCTACAAGAAGCATGCTGGTAACAGCCATTCATGCCTGGGGGAAACTATGACAAAAACAATTACGCAGACTTTCTTTGTTAAGAGTATTGCCGCTGCAATCGCGGGCCAATTGTTAGCGGGCATTCCGATGGTTGTCGCGGCGGAGTTGGAGCAGGTGGTGGTCACCGCGGAGAAGCGTGAGGAATCACTGCAAAACACACCGATCTCATTGCTGGCATTCGATGCCGTGAATTTGGAAAAGCAGGGACTGACCGACCTCGGTGAATTGCCGCGCTCGGTGCCGAACCTGCAAATCACACCCGCGCCGAGTAATGCCGCATCGCTGCGCATTTTTATTCGCGGCGTTGGTAATTTCGATGATCAGTTGACCCAGGACCCAAGTGTCGCCGTCTACACCGATGGCGTGTACATGGCCCGCAGTCAGGGGTTGGCCAGCGAGGTGGCCGATCTGGAACGCATCGAAGTATTACGTGGTCCGCAAGGTACGCTTTATGGCCGCAACGCGACCGGCGGTGCGATTAATTTCATCACCAAGGCACCGCAGCTCGGTGTCTGGGGCTTTAGCGAATCGATCACCGCGGGCAGTTACGACGAAAGACGTTCGCGCACGATGGTCAATGCACCGCTCGGCGATACCGTTGCATTGCGCCTTACTTACGCGTACGGCCGCAAGGATGGCTTTGTCAAAAATGAAGGGACCGGGGCCGATACTTTCGGCGAGAAAAACCGCAACGCGTTGCGCGCCGATGTGCGCTGGGTCCCCAACGAGCAATGGGATATTCGATACACCTACGATCAATCGCGCATCAAGGACACCGCGCTCTATTTCACTTCCGCCACGATACACGGCGATGAACCACGGCCCACTAAAAGCAGCCCGAATGTGCGCAATTTCGAGCCTAGCGATATTACATCGCGCGGCCATCAGCTGACCGCGAGCTGGAAATTAGCGGACGACCTCACCTTCAAATCGATCAGCGCATACCGCAAGCTCGATAATTTCGATTATCAGGATTATCTGACCTATCTCGCCAGCAGCGGCGCCTCCGCCTCGCTCGTCAGCGACGATTTGCATCAGGAACAATGGAGCCAGGAGTTTCAGCTGCTCGGCAATGCACTCGACGACAAACTCGAATACATTGCCGGTCTGTATTATTTTCGCGAAACCGGCGACGGTTTTATCTCATCGATTACCCCGGGTTTCGGGTTTACGCAATTACGCGATTTCAATATCGAAAATACGTCAAATGCTATTTTCGGACAGGCCACATATACGCCGACTTTACTCGACCGACGATTGCATTTGACCTTGGGGTTGCGTGAATCGAAGGATCGACGCAAAGCAGATCTTTCGATCCAAAACATCACCGCACTCAGCAATACCATTGCCGGCCCGGCCGATGGCAATAAAAGCTTTTCGAATTTCAGTCCGAGTTTTACCGCAGCGTTCGACGTGACCGACACAGTGAATGTTTATGCCAAGGTAGCGCGGGGATATAAATCAGGTGGCTTCAATGTGCGCCCCAGTACGCTGCAACATTTCGATGAGGGATTCGGTCTCGAGAAACTCACATCGTATGAGCTGGGTGCCAAATCGGAATGGTGGGAACGGCGGCTGCGTTTGAACGCGGCGATTTTCCATTCTGATTACGACGATATTCAAGTGAATGCAAAATCCGATATTACCAACCCATCGGCGGCCGACATTATCAATGCAGGCAAAGCGACGATCGATGGCGTTGAGATGGAGCTTACCGCGCTGCTGACCGATGATCTCACCGTCAATCTCAACTATGCGTATTTGGATGCGCGCTATCGCAAGATCGAGGATGCATTTGGGACCGATGTAACGAGCAATTACGTTTTTGTTAACGCACCGCATAACAGTTATGTCGCGAATATCGATTACACGATTGCGACGACAACGATTGGCCAGTTGAGCGCGAATGTCGGTTATAGCTGGCGGGCGGATGCATTTACCACGGTGGCGACAACAGCGGGCAAATGGAAGGAGGAAAGTTACGGCCTGCTCAATGCGCGGTTGACGTTAGCGGAAATCCCGGTGACGAATGTCGGTAAGGTGCGCGCGTCGCTATGGGGAAAAAATCTCGAAGATAAAAAATACTCGGTCATCCATGCCCCGGGCTTCAACGGCTACCGTGCGTTTGGCGATCCGCGCAGTGTTGGTATTGATGTGGTTTATGAATACTAGGAGGGACTATGAATAATTCAAAACAATCTTATGGCGGTTGGATATTGTTATCGGCCTTGATGGGCGTTTCAGCGCCGGCAATTGCTATCGATACACCGGCGCCGCGTCCCAATTTTTTAGTCATCGTGGCCGATGATCTTGGCTTTTCCGATATCGGTGCATTCGGCGGTGAAATCACGACACCGAATCTCGATCAACTCGCGCAAAAGGGTTTGCGTCTAGGCGGGTTTCACACCGCGGCCACTTGTTCGCCAACGCGCGCGGAATTGATGAGCGGCACCGATCATCATCTCGCCGGCATTGCGAACATGAGTGAGCTGATTACCGATGAACAGCGCGGTAAGCCGGGTTACGAGGGCTATCTCAATGATCGCGTGGTCACCATCGCGGAATTATTGCGCGACTCCGGTTATCGCACTTTGATGAGCGGAAAATGGCATCTCGGTGTGCAGCCGCAGCAGGACCCGTCGCAACGTGGTTTCGAGCAGGTATTTACGTTGTTGCAGGCCGGGCACAATCATTTTGGTCGCCTTAATTTGCCGCCACCGAAACTGGGCGGCATTAAATACACCGAAAATGGCAAAGAGGTAAAACTGCCAGCTGATTTTTATTCGTCGGATTATTTCACCGACAAGCTGCTCGAATATTTACGGTCCGATACCAGCAATAACAAACCATTCTTCGCCTATCTGCCGTTCACTGCGCCGCATGAACCATTGCAGGCACCTGCGGAAATCATCGCGAAATATCGCGGTCGTTACGATGGCGGTTGGGAAGTGTTGCGCCGTGAGCGGCTGCGGCGCCAGCGCGAATTGGGCTTGCTGCCGGCTGCTGCGGAACTCAGTGCCCCGGCAACGATGGGCGATTGGAATGCGTTGAGCACCGAACAGAAACAACGTCAGTCGCGGCTGATGGAAATTTATGCAGCGATGGTTGAGCGGATGGACTGGAACATAGGTCGCGTGCTTGATCAACTGCGGGCAAGCGGTCAACTCGACAATACCGTCATCGTGTTTTTCTCGGATAACGGCGCGGAGGGCGCTAATGCAGCGCTCCGCTTGAAACGGTTGGCGGGGATCGAGCCGCAGGAGGTACCGCTGGAAAAATGGGGGAGTGCCGATTCACTGCTTTCGTATGGCGCGAATTGGGCACAAACCGCCATGGCGCCACGCCGGCTGTATAAAGCGGTATCTACCGAAGGCGGCATCACGACACCCGCAATCATTCGCTATCCGGGGTTCACTCGTCAGGGTCTGGTCGATAACTCATTCATCAGCGTGATGGATATTGCGCCGACATTATTGGAAATGGCTGGCGTGCAGCATCCCGCCACGTATCGCGATCGGCCGGTCGAACCGTTGCGTGGAAAATCGCTCGTGCCTTTTTTAAATCGTACCGTCGACAAAGTGCACGGTCCGAAAGAAACGTTCGGTTGGGAATTATTTGGCCAGCGTGCAATGCGGCAGGGCGATTGGAAAATTACCTACGTCAGCCCGCCGAATGGCTCCGGGCATTGGGAACTGTACGATTTGCAGCGTGATCCGGGCGAGCGCCATGACATTTCCTCGAAATATCCGGAAAAGAAAAAGGCATTGGTTGCGAGCTGGGATAGTTATGCGAAAGACATGGGCATCGTGCTACAGGAGCAGGTGATGAGCCCATACACCGATCAATAACGCAACGCATTGTAAATTTAACGCCGCACTTTTTATCGGCGTGCGTTAATCTGGACAAGGCTGATCAGCGCTGATCAGCCTTTTTTATTTTTCTATGATTTTGTTTTTCTCTGAACTGCACTATGAATGGCAGGTGATCTAACGTTATGGCGCTCAATGCAACGATATTTAAAATTCAGCTCAATATTGCCGATACCGATCGCGGCTACTACGGCGATCACAATCTGACGATCGCGCGGCATCCATCGGAAACCGACGAGCGCATGATGGTGCGGGTATTGGCATTTATCCGGCATGCGCATGAGCGTTTGCAATTCACCAAAGGATTGAGTGCCGAGGACGAGCCTGATTTGTGGCAGAAAGCGCTGACCGATGATATCGAGCTGTGGATTAACGTCGGCCAGCCCGATGAAAAACGCTTGCGCAAAGCGTGCAGCCGTTCACCGCAAGTGATTCTCTATTTATACGGCGGACGCAGTGCCGATTTGTGGTGGCAGCAAAATGCCGAAAAGCTCGCGCGTTTCGATCATCTCAGTGTGGTGAATTTGCCGAAAACAGCAACGGACGAAATGGCCGCGCTGGTTGAACGCAATATGCAATTGCAATGCACGCTACAAGATAATCAGATATGGATTAATAACGGCACGCAAACTGTCGAGATCAATCCGACGGTGCTGCGTTGACCGAAAATTCTGCCGGCCGAATTTTCGGTCAACGCAGCACCGT
>Ga0207644_10000072_pt1 | contig 74508 bp, 63 predicted proteins | sample KBSS73metaG_FD_184326 | JGI IMG/M metagenome (GOLD analysis project Ga0207644, IMG submission 184326) | Switchgrass rhizosphere microbial communities from Kellogg Biological Station, Michigan, USA - KBS S7-3 metaG (SPAdes) (version 2) | ecosystem: Host-associated > Plants > Roots > Rhizosphere... | reverse complement strand
GTCCACGATCACCTGGATTATTCGCACATGACCTTCTTCACCACCCGGTTTGCGTTCAACCTTGCCTGGCGCAGCACGCCGCGGCGGCGGATCTCCAGCCATGTCGCCCCGCGAGGCCTGCTGACCTGCCCGGGCATGCCGGAGCACGAGGGCAGCCACGAGGCGCAGTGGCGCGGGATCGTGCCTGAGCAACCAATGGCGTGACCTGCTCCACTCCATGGCCACTGACCGTGACCCGGGTCATAGCGCGCGCACCCGGCGCTGCGGCACACCCGTCGGCCGGGGCTTGCCCTTCGGGCGCTTGCGGCCCTCTGGACGGCTTCGTAGCGTGGCGGCAAAGCGCTGCTGCAGGTAATCGAGGGCCTGCGAGGTACTGTCGACCTGATCGTCCTTGCGGCTGTTGGGGAACGATAGCAGCTCCTCAAGGTAGGTCCCAAGCCACTCGGCCGCGCGCGGCACATGGACCTGGCCGACCTCGAACATAACCGCGCGGGCTTCCATACGCGCGAGCTTCTCGTAGCGCACCGGAACAAGCAACGGCCGGCAGCTCCCAGAAGTGCGCCGCAGGTCCTGCACGATCGCGCGGCCCACCCCTTCATCCTCGACGATCGTGACGTCAGCCTTGTGCGCCCGGTGCACCGCTTCGATCCGGTGGCGCAGGTCGGGCGCCTCGAGCCGCTCGCGGCATACCTCGAGCAGGTAGAAGTTGCCGGAGGCAACGCCCCACACCGTGCCGACGGACCAGTCGGCATCCTCGGACAGGGTTGACGCGCAGTCCCAGCTCACCAGGGTGAACTCGAGCTCTCGGGGCGGAGCATCATAGAACTGCAGCCAGCGCCGCTTGACCACCCCGCCCTCGGCCGGGACCGGATGCTGCTGGTACTGCGCCTCGAAGGCCAGCAGCCCCATATTACGGCGTTTGGCATCGAGCTCCGCATGGCCGACGTGGAACTCCTGGAGGAGCTCGCCGGGTGCGCGAACTTTCTGCACGCCGTTGCCGAGGTCCCACACCTCCTCCTCAGTGGCGATCGCCGGCATCACCACCTGATGCCATTCCTCCTGGCCGAGCAGGTGCCCGGCGAGATCATCGGGGTGCAGCCGCTGCATGACGCAGATGACCGCGCTTTCCTTGGGATTGTTGAGGCGGGTCGAGATCGTGTGGTCCCAGGTGTGTTTGACCTTGTCGCGCGATACTTTCGAGTAGATCTCCTGCCCTTTGTTCGGGTCATCAAGGATGATGATGTCCGCGCCGCGCGAGAGGATGCTCCCCTCGATCGAGGTCGCCAGCCGGTGCCCACCGCGCGTGGTATGCCAGTCCATCAGCCGGTTCGGCTTGTCGGCCTGACACTCCGGAAACGAGGCGCGATACCAGTCGCTCGACACGATCTTGGCAAACAGCTTGGCCTGGGTCTTGGAGACCTCATTGCTGTAGGTCACGCAGATGATCCGCTTGCGCGGATCATGCCCGAGCACCCAGGCGGTGTAGGCCACGCTGACGATGTGGGTCTTGAGCGAACGCGGCGGGAGATTGATCATCAGCCGCCGCACCCCGCCGCTGCGCACCAGCTCGAGCTTGAGCGCGAGCACGAGAATATGCCAGTTCTCCCGGTAGTTGGCGCCAGGGTCGATCGTGTCGATGCATTTGGCAATGAAGCTCAGGAAGTCACGGCGCAGCAGCGCGTGGTACATGAAAGAAAGGCCGCTCACCCCTGCCCTCCTTTCTCGCCCTGCCACTTGGCGAGGAACCGCGCGATCACATCAAGGTCGGCCTGCGAGAAGTCGGGGCTCTCCTGCGGTTTGGGCTTGGGCAGGAAATCCTTGAGCCGGCGCAGGTCGCCCTCTTTGATCGAATGATTGACCGCGGCCTTGGCGAGGACCCGGCCTTTGGCCATGCGCTGCGCCCGGCCGTTCTCGGTGAAGCTGATCATCTCCCTCAGTTCCTCGGCGATGTAGTCGCTGAGGGTGGGCTCGCGCTCCGGCTTGGGTTTGCGCGGCGGGCGGGGCTGGCCTTGCTGGAACTGCGTGCGGACCGGCGGTTTGCCATAGCCAACCTCATAGGTTCCGCCCGCCCCGCCACTACGCCGCCTCGGCATCGCTCACCTCCCCGTCGGCACCAAGCCGCTCGGCGGCGACCTCGGCAAAGCTCTGCCCGGTGGCCTTGAGCACGGCTTCGAGGCCGAAGCGCTTGCGTGCGCGGTTGATCGTCACATCGACATAGGCAGGATCGATCTCGATCAGCCGGGCCCGCCGACGGGTCCACTGCGCGGCGAGCAGGGTGCTGCCAGAGCCGCCGAACGGATCGAGCACGAGCCCGAACGGGTGCGAGCAGTCGCGCAGCAGGTCGGCAATCAGCGGAATCGGCTTCACTGTCGGGTGATCGGCGAGGTCCTCGTCGCGGGTGCTGCCAAAGCTGTTGCACCCGGCATAGGTCATCACGTTGCTGCGCCAGCGTGCACCCTTCTCCAGCCCGAAGGTGCAGATATGCGGCGCCGTGCCGTTCTTGAAGACGCAAATCAGCTCGTGCTGGCTGCGGTAAAACCCTCGGGAACAATTGGTCTTCTGCCATACCAGAATATTCTTGAGCTCGTCGTATTCGACTTTCCCGGCGACCAGCAGCTCAGACAACCAGTGCCAGCTCATGAAATGGTACTGAATTGAACCGTCCAAACTGAACTGCGTGAGGTGCCCCATGACCGTGCGCTCAAAGCAGATGAACTCCTCGCTGCTCATTTCCCCGCTGGCAAAGGCAAACTCCCGGGCATCCTTGCGACCGCTGACATGCCCCTGCACCGGCACGTTGTACGGCCCATCTACTATCACAATCTGCGCCCGTTCTTCGCCGAGAAAGGTGTCATAGCTCCCTTTCTCGAGGGAGTTGCCGCACAGGATCATGTGATCGCCGATCAGCCAGATGTCGCCTGACCGGGTTACCGCCGGACCAGCTGCGGGTTCAAGGTCCTCTGCTGTTTCATCGTCCGCCAGGCCGGCATCGTCACTCGTGGCAGGTTGCCGCAACAGGATGCTGTCGATCTTGCCGTCTGGAAATCCCAGGACACCAAGATCGACCGTGAAATCGGACGTAGGCGCGAGGCCAAGGTCGAGAAACTCAAGGCGAAGAGTGTCCTCGTTGAACGAGGACATGGTTGCAAGCTGGTTGTCCGCAATCCGGTAGAGACGCACCTGTTCTTTCGACAGGTGCTCCGCATAGATCACCGGAACACTGGCGTAGTTCAGCTGCTTGGCAGCTTCAAAGACGGCGGCCCCGGCAATGATTTCTCCGGTCTTGTCCACTAGGATGGGCCTGGTAAACCCGAACTGCTGGAGTGCAGCTTGCAAGGCTGCCTTCAATCGCTTGGGATGGCGCCGCAGCTTGCGCGCGGGTAGTTTGAGCTCAGCAATCGGCACAGTGGCGAACCGGAGCGTTGCCGAATTGACAGACAGTGCGGTAGTGGAAGTGGAGGTCGGCGCGCGCTCACGGCGCCGGACAGCAGGTTTGGTCATCGGAAAAATCTCCACGAACGCCCGGAGACCGGCGGGCACCACGAACGGCACACCCGCCTGAAGCGAAATGAAGCCGATACCGTGCTGCTGCGTTCGAAGAGATGCTGCTGCTCAGAAGCGCCGGGTCTCCTCGGCGCAGGCAGCCAGATAGCAGCTTGACTTTGCCGGCGCAAGCATCAATCGAGAGTGTTAGGCGATTTGCTCAAGTACTTGACGTAGGATCTGCAGTACAGGCGCTCAACACACGCCATTCCCGTGTCCAGCAGATGGAATTCCCGTTAGCGTTTCGTCTAGTGCAGCCAAAAACATAGGACCTGGCAAGGTTATCGCTTCCCTGATCGCGCTCTGCGCTTCTGGCCGCAAAAAATTTCCCGTAGAAATTCCCGTCGAACGGGAATTCGCAAGTGAGACCACCGACCTCAGTGGTGGCCACACCTCCACCCTCAAACTCCTCGCCATCAAGCCCTGCAGCTCGCGGCCGGTATTGAAACGTCGCCTGCACGCCGCGATAGTCCCGCCGGCAATGAGGAGAATTTACCTGTGAACGCGCGTCCGGCAGCGCCGGTCCTGGGTCAGGCAGTGCGCAGACTGCGAGCCATTGCGCTCGCTGCGGCGGATGGCGCGTTTCTTGGCTCCGAGGAGGAGATGCGGGCCTTGCTTGACGTGAGCCGGCCAACACTGCGGCAGGCAGCTCGCATTCTCGAGCAGGAGCGATTGATCGAGATGCGGATGGGCAAGCGGGGCGGAATCTATGCCGCGCGGCCGGACCTGCAAACCGTGGCCCGTTCCGCCGCGCAATATCTGCAGATCGAGGGTACGACCCTGCTGCACCTGCTCAACGTCTATCATGGTCTGCGCGAACAGGTGACCACCGCAGCTTGCGGCTGCACGGACGACGCAATGCGCGAAAGGCTGGCGGCATTTCTCGCCGGCGTCTCGGCCAGCCTGCCAGCCGAGAACACCAGCCTGTTCCTGGAGCACGAACGCCGCTTCGAACAGTTGCTGGTGGAAATGGCGGGCAACCCCGCGCTTGGCCTGTTTACGCGGATCGCTCGCCGGTTCGTCGACGAGAACCCCGCGTCGCGCGTGTTCATCGCCAAGCCCGCGGTGCGCCGATCGCGGTGCCAGGCATGGCTTAGCCTCGGCTCGGCCGTTCTCGCCGGTGATCGCGCCAGGGCAATTGCGCTCGGGAGCGAGCAGCAGCAGGCCTTCGTGGCCATGATCCCGGGAGAATCCCTGCACGACATGGGGATCGGCGGATCCGACATTCCGGCTTCAGCGGCCGCGGCAAGGTAGTCGCCCTAAATCGCCGGACAAGCTCGGGCGGCGATCAGGACAAGAGTGGGAGCCGCCCATCGCCGAAGCTGCGCGTTACCTGATCTGCGCTCGTAGCCCGGCCCACAGCGTGCGCGGGGCACCCAGATCATACGACCCGCCCTGGTTGCGGGTGAGCACGGCCTTGTCGGTGAGGTTTTCCCCGCGCAGGACGAGCGAGACGCCTGGCCTGAGTGGAAGCTCGACAAAGCCATCGAGCGTGGTGGCCGCCGGCAGCAGGTCTGTTTCGAGGTCGTCCTCGTACTGCGCGCCGACGTGCTTGAGTGTGAGTGCTACCGCAAGGCCGGGCCGCGGGTGCCACCCGAGCGTCGCGCTGGCGGCAAGCTCCGGGGTCTGCGCGGGGCGCCTGCCGCTAAGCTGGGCGGCCAGTCCGCCGGCCTCGACCCGGGCCTCGGTCAGCGCCAGCGAGCCGGAGAAAGTGAATGCCCCCGCCTTCAGTTCGGCCCCGGCTTCCAGTCCGCGGGCGTGGATCGCGGTGACGTTGAGGCGCTTCCGGTTGGTTACCAGTGTGCCGCCGACGACAGTCGGCTGGCCAATTGTCACATTGGCGATCGCCTGCCGTACCCGGTTGTCGAACAGCGTAAACGAGAACGACAGGCCTGCGCCCACAGAGAGATCGGCCCCCGCCTCGAGCCCTTCGAGACGTTCGTTGCCCAGATCAGGATTTGCCAGGGTGTTGGTCCGGATGCCGGGCGCAGTGAGCGTGAAAGAACGGTAGAGTTCGTTGAGCGTCGGCTGACGGATGCCGCTGTAGGCCGAGCCGCGCAGGGCGAGGCCGTGATCCAGCCGCAGCACGGCCCCGCCGCGGCCAGAAAACTCCCACCCGGAGCGGTTGCCCGCCACGGCGCGGTCAGCCCGCAGGCCGCCGGTCAGGACCAGTGCGCCGAGCGTCCAGTCATCCTGCGCGAAGAGGCCAAGATCGGTATTGCGTCCGCCGCTGCTCCGGCGACCGGTGAGCGCGCCCGTTACGGCATTGTAGGTCGCCTCGTAGGCCGTGCCCTCGGCGCTGCGCCAGTCGGCACCTAGCCGGACAAGGTGGCTCGCAAGCAGGCGGGGGCGCAGTTCCAGCTTGCCGCCCCACCCCGTCGAGGGGGTGGCATACTGGTCGAGCGTCTTGCGGAAAGTGGTCGACGAAATCACGACATTGGTGAAGTTGCGCGCCTGGAGGTAGGCCATGGCTTCGAACGGCAGGACGCCACGGCCGACGATCCGGAGGCTGGCATCCTCTCCTGACGAAGTGGTATCGGCCCCGGCGAAGCGCAGCGTGCGAGCGTCGTCGAAGGCGGCAAGCCGCGCCTGCAGTTCGACATCGCCCGCAAGCGGCGCGACCGCGCGGGCACCAACCGACCAGGTGCGATAGGCCGCGCGGACGCTGGCCGGACCGCGCTGGCTTTCCGGCGTGGTCCAGAACCCCGGCCCGCGGTTCCGCTGGCCCGCGACAACGGCGAAGCCATCGCCCAGCCGCGGGGCCAGACGGACGGAGAGATCGGTGTCCCCGCGATCATCGACCATCGTCTCGCCACTGGCGCGGCCGAGCTCGGCAGGGCCGGCGCTGATCAGTTCGATCGTGCCGGCAACCGCGCCCGCGCCGAAGGCGCCGGCCCCGCCCCGGGTAACCCGCGCCGCGGCGAGGCTACCCGGATCGATGGCCGACAGCGGAATATAGCCGAAGAACGGATCGGCCTGGGGCACGCCGTCCAGCAGGACCAGCGTGCGGCTGGTGGCATTGCCGCCCAGCGCGCGCAGGGTCACCCCTTGGGCGGACGGATTGGCCGAGCGGCTGTCCGAGCGGCGGAACTGCTGGAACCCGGCAACGGCGGAGAGGGCATCCTCGATCCGGCCCGAGGCGGACTGGCTGAGCCTTTCCGCGGGAAGCTCCACCGCATCGTAGGCCGCAGCCGCCGGGGGCAGATCAAGCCCGCGCCCCGTGACGACGATCGGAGCATCCTCAGCAGGGGCGGGCTGCGCAGCGGCGCTGGCCGGACTGGCGGCAAGGGCGAGCGATACAAGCGCCGTGGCCGGCACGGTGGCGGGTAGCTGAAAGGACAAGCGGGGCTCCAAGCTGAGGTGCCGCCCGCCGGACACCAGCCCAAACCCGCGAACGCAAGCACTTGGATGGCCGCTCTAGCGCGAACCCCGCGAAGCGCAAGCATGCTTGCCCCATCTTGGAAGTGGCAGTGCGTTCAGGCCATGGAGCAGGCGCCGAGCACGGCAGCAGCCAGACCATCAAGCGCAACAACTTGCCCCGCGCCGCCGGCGGCGATGGCAGCTGCCGGAGCCTCGCCGAATGTAGCGGAGGCGGGGTCCTGGGCGATGGTATCGCTCCCCGCATCGCGCAGCAGCTTGAGACCCTTGGCGCCGTCTTCGCCCATGCCGGTGAGGACCACGCCCACGGCAGGAACGCCGGCGCGGGCAATGGTGCCATACAGGAGGTTGGCCGAGGGCCGCGCGCCTTCCACCGGCTCGCGGTCGATCAGCTTGAGGCGCGGCGGCTGCCCGGCCTCGAAGAGGACGTGGCGCGACGGATCGGAAGCGATATGGACGACCCCCTGGGTCAGCTGTGCCCCGTCCTTGGCCGCGCGCACCGAACAGCCCCCTTCCCCGGCAAACCGGGCGATGAAGGCATCGACCACCGCCGGTTCGGCCGACAGCACGATGACCGTGGGCGGACAGTTCGCGGGGTAGGCGGCAAGCAAACCGCTTAGCGCGTCAATTCCCCCCAGCGAGGCGCTCATCGCGACAATGTGGCCGTTCCAGGCGAAGCTGGGGGCGACCGGCTCGGCCGTGCGGCGGGCATTGCTGGCCTGGCGATCACGCAGGTTGCTGTTGGCGGCGGCGAGTACGATCTTGCCGAGCTTGCCGACGGTCTTCGCAAACTGCTCGGGCGTCGCCTTGAGCGGCTTGGGAAAGCATTCGACCGCACCCAGATCATAAGCCTTCAGCGAAGTTTCCGTACCCGCTTGGGTAAGGCTGGAAAGCATCACGACCGGCATCGGGGCGGTTTGCATGATCTCGGCCAGGAACTCGATCCCGCTCATCCCGGGCATTTCGACGTCCAGCGTCAGGACGTTGGGCTTGAGCGTGGCGATCTGCTGGCGGGCATCGTCCGCGTTGGCCGCGGCTCCCACGACTTCGACGTTCTTCGCCTGCTCGAGCACATCGCTGAACAGCGCGCGCATGGCGGCCGAATCGTCAACTACCAGTACTCTTGCATCGTGCATGGCGACCACATGTCCCTCGATTGGTGTGCGGCCATGCTAGCGTCCGAACGATAGCGAAGGGTCACCGCCCACTAGGGAGAAATCCGGGTCCCACCGCAAAGCCTGTGTTGGCGGGCCCTGGCCTAAGCCGGTCAGCGACACCCAGATCGCAACGCCAAGTTGGCCGAGACAGCGACAACCGGAAAAAATGCACATGAACCTGCAGCGCAAGATCCAGATCGGCGGCTGGATGATTCTCGCCGCCCTGGCCCTGGCCCTCGTCGTGGCCGCGATCGGCATCCAGGAAATCCGCCTTGGCGGGCCTCCGCACCGGGCCGAACAGACGATGAGCACGCTGGAAGCCGATGTGCTGCCGCCGCCGCTGTTCATCGTCGAACCCTGGCTCGAAGCCACCCTGGCGGTCGACCAGCGCGCCCACATGGACGACCACCTCGCCAACATGGCGCGCCTGCGCAAGGAATATGACGCCCGCAAGGCCTATTGGCGGGAGGCACCGATAAGCGCCGATCTGCGCCGCGAGGTAGACGCCTCGGACAGCACGGTCGACGCCTTCTGGACGGTCGTGGACACCCAGTTCGTGCCAGCCCTGCGGTCCGGTGACCCGGCACGGATCGATGAAGCTCATGCGAACCTGGCAGCGGCGTTCGCGCAGCACCGCAAGGCCATCGATTCGCTTGTCGCCAAGGTCCAGGCCGCCAAGACGGCAAGTGCCAGCTCGGCATCGACCATGCTGATTGTCACCCTGTCGCTTCTTTCCATCGTGGCGGCCGGGATTGTCGCCCTGGTGCTCTACAGCCGCCGCCATCTGCAGCAGGAGGCAATCGATCCGCTGGCCCATACGGCAGCGGCCATGAGCCGGATGGCCGCGGGCGATCTCGAGGCGAGCGCCGGGATCGACGCCGACCGGGCCGACGAGATCGGCGATCTCAATCGCGCCCTGGCCGTGTTCCGCCAGTCCGCGCTTGACCAGCGCGCCGCCGAGCAGGCCCAGCGCGAGGTCGTCGAGGCGCTGTCCGCCGCTCTGCACCAGCTCGCCGACGGTGACCTTGGCCATGCGATCAGCACCGCATTCGCGCCCGAATACGAAGCCCTGCGCCAGAGCTACAATGCCACGATTGCCCAGTTGGCCGGACTGATGCAGCGCGTCGCCGCCTCGGCGGCGAGCGTCGCCACCGGATCGAGCGAAATTCGCGCGGCCTCGGACGATCTTGCCCTGCGCAACGAGCAGCAGGCGGCGAGCCTTGAAGAGACTGCCGCGGCGATGAACCAGGTGACCGCCATCGTGCGCGAAACGGCGCAGGGCGCCGCCAAGGTCCAGCAGGCTATCGCCGACGCTCACCGCGAGGCGACCGAGGGCGGCGAAACCGTCGAGCGTGCCGTCGCGGCGATGACCTCCATCGAACAGGGCGCCCGCGAAATCACGCAGATCATCAACGTCATCGACGGAATCGCCTTCCAGACCAACCTCCTGGCGCTGAACGCCGGGGTCGAGGCTGCGCGCGCCGGCGATGCCGACAAGGGCTTCGCCGTGGTCGCCAACGAGGTGCGCGCGCTCGCCCAGCGGTCAGCCGATGCCGCGCGGGACATCAAGGCCCTGATTACCGGCTCGACCGAACAGGTCGAGGGCGGCGTACGGCTGGTCCATGAAACCGGCGAACTGCTGGGCAAGATCGTCGGCAGCGTTGGCCAGATCAGCACCTCGGTGACCGAGATCGCAAAGGCCACCGAAAACCAGTCGGTCAGCCTGGAACAGGTCAACTCCGCCATTGGCGAAATGGACCGGATGACCCAGCAGAATGCGGCGATGGTCGAGCAGTCGACCGCCGCCGCGCGGTCGCTGGCGGATGAGGCGAACAGCCTGTCGGGCCAGGTCGCCCAATTCCGCACCGGCTCGGCCGGAGGCAGGCCATCGGCCCCCGTCGTGCCGCTGAAGCAAACCGCAAGACCTCAGGCTCGCCCTCTGCCGACCCGCGGCAACCTCGCCTTGCGCCCCGACCCGGTGGCCGATGGCGATGACTGGTCCGAATTCTGAAGCCCGCTCCTGCCCCTCGTGTGAAAGGCCGATGATGAACACCGTGCTCCTGCCCGCCGCCTGCACCCGCAGTGCCGCCGAAGCACTCCTGCCCGAGCTGCTCGCGGCCGTGGGCAACGGCCCCGTCCACATCGACGGAACAGCCGTGACCCAGGTCGGCCAGGCCGTCCTGCAGCTCCTCGTCAGCGCCCGGCGCAGCGGCGAAGGGGCAACGATCGCGCCATCGGCGGCGCTGCTCGATGCCGCCATCCTTGCCGGGCTATCCGGCGAATTGTTCGATGAGGTGGCGGCATGAGCCCGGAGGAAATCCAGCAGATCTTCTTCGTTGAATGCGAAGAGTCCCTGGCCGCCGCGGAGGCCGGCCTAGCGGCCCTGCGCGAAGGCAATCGCGACAGCGAGACGATCAATGCGGTGTTCCGCGCGATCCATTCGATCAAGGGCGGCGCCGGGGCGTTCGGCTTCGGCGCGCTCCAGGCCTATACGCATACGTTCGAAACACTGCTATCGGACGTACGTGACGGCACTGTGCCGATCGGCGAACCGCTCGTCGACCTGCTGCTGCGCGCACTCGACACCTTGAGCGATCATGTCACCGCCGCCCGCGAGAGCGATGCGCCCCCGGCCGATGCGGACCTGCTGGCGGAACTCGATGCCGCCCGCACCGGCTCTGTGAGCACTCCCGCGCCGGTCGCCGCCCAAGCCGAACCTTCCGAGGAGGCGAATTCGACCGAGGGTCAGAATGATCCGGACGACGAGCAGGGCCTCGGGCTGGACGACATGCTCAATGACCTGCTCGGCACGGGCCCGGCGGCTCCGGCCCCAGAAACCGTCTCTTGGCAACTCCAGGTGCGCCCGCATGGCGCGGCCATGGACAATGGCAGCGAACCGCTGTTGTGCCTGCGCGAACTCGCCCGGCTGGGCGGCGAATGCCAGGTCTGCGATACCGTAGGCGTGCCGCCGCTGGAAAGCTTCCGCGTCGACGAGGGTTACCTTGCCTGGACCTTCGTCATGCCCGGAACGGTCGATCAGTCCGCCGCGCGCGACATCTTCGAATTCAACGCCAACGAATTTGACCTGGCGTTCGACGGTGCCCCCCTCCCGACGGCAGGTGCCATCGCTCCCGAGGCCGCAAAGGCGGCACAGCCAGCCCCGGTGCCTGCCATTGCCGCCGCGCAGCCGACCAAGCCAGCGACTCCGCCCGCCGATCCGGCCGGGGCAACTCCGGCCACCGCCGCGGGCGCAGGGGCGTCTCCGGCGGGCGCGGCGGGCCAATCGATCCGGATCGATCTGGCCAAGCTCGATCGGCTGATCGATTCGGTGGGCGAATTGGTGATTGCCCAGGCGATGTTGGCCCAGCGACTTGGCGGGCAGGACATTGCCGCTGGCGAAGAACTGGGGCTGCTGGAATCGCTGACCCGCGACATCCAGGAAAACGCCATGTCGATCCGCGCCCAGCCGATCGGTTCGGTCTTCAGCCGCGTGCCGCGCATCCTGCGCGAGCTGGCCGCCTCGACCGGCAAGCATGTCCGCCTGGAGGTGATCGGCGAGGGCACCGAACTCGACAAGACGGTCATCGAGCGATTGGGCGAACCGCTGACCCACCTCATCCGCAACGCAGTCGACCACGGCATCGAGAACGCCGAGGAGCGCATTGCCGCCGGCAAGAACCCGGAAGGCACGCTGACGCTTTCGGCCGAACAGCGCTCCGGCCGCATCCGCATCCGCATCGGCGACGACGGCAAGGGCATCGACTGCGAGCGGGTCCTCGCCAAGGCCATTGAAAAGGGCCTGGTTGCGCCCGAAGCCCAGCTTTCCCGAGAGGAGATCGAGAACCTGATCTTCGCGCCCGGCTTCTCCACGGCGCAAACCGTATCGAACGTATCGGGCCGGGGCGTGGGCATGGACGTGGTCCGCCAGAACGTGAAGGACCTGGGCGGGCGGATCACCATCGAGACCGAACCGGGCAAGGGGACCAGCTTCATCCTGACCCTGCCGCTGACCCTCGCCATTTCGGACGGCATGATCATTTCGGTCGGCGACCAGACCCTGGTCGTTCCGCTCGCCCACGTGGTCGAAAGCCTGCGGCCCGACGAGACACAAGTTCAAGCGATGGGCGCGGACCGGCAGATGCTCAATGTGCGCGGACAATTCATTCCGGTTATCCCGGTAGGTCGGGCCATCGGGGCCACCGGGTGCTGCGGATCGCCCGACAAGGGCGTGCTGATCGTGGTCGACAGCGAAGTGGCCGGCCAGGCCGCACTGCTGGTCGACGATATTTCCGACCAGCGCCAGTTCGTCATCAAGAGCCTCGATGCCAACTACCGCACGGTTACCGGAGTCGCCGGCGCGACCATTCTGGGCGATGGCCGGGTGGCGCTGATCGTCGACGTCGACGGTCTGGTGAGCGAAGCACTGCGCAGCCCGGAAAGGCTGGCGGCATGAAGCTCACCGAACCAACCGGGCTGGCCGACGGCGTTCCGGGCGTCAGCCCCGGAGTCTACAACGCGGCCGATTTCCAGGCCGTGGCCGAGATCGTCTACGGCGAGGCCGGCATCGTCCTTGCCCAGGGCAAGGCCATGCTGGTCTATTCACGTCTCGCGCCGCTGGTCCGCCGCGCCGGCTGCGGGACCTTCGCCAACTTCGTTGCGCGGGTCCGCGACAATGCCGACGAACGCGCCCGGATGGTTTCCGCACTCACCACTAACCACACCTTCTTCTACCGCGAAGCTCACCACTTCGAACATCTCGCCCGCGTCGTGCGCCCGGACTTGGTGGAAAGCCTCGCCGCGCGCCAGCCGGTGCGAATCTGGTCCGCCGGCTGCTCGAGCGGGGAGGAGACCTGGTCGCTGATGATGACCCTGCTCGGTCCCGATCGCCAGGGGGGTCTCGAGTTGACGCGGCGCGACCTCAAGGTGCTCGCCAGCGACATCGCCGAGCATGCCCTCGCCAAGGCACAGGCGGCGACCTATCCGGCCAAGGACATGGCGCCCGTGCCCGAAGCCCTGCTGCGGCCATGGACCCATGCCGCCGGGGAAAACCTGGTCATGACCGAGGAGGCGCGCGGCCTGGTCCGTTTCCGGCACCTCAATTTGCAGGGCGAGTGGCCGATGAATGGCCGCTTCCAGGTGATCTTCTGCCGCAACGTCATGATCTATTTCGATAATCCCACGAAGGAGCGCCTCGTGGAACGGTTCGCCGAGGCGCTCGAACCGGGCGGATACCTCTACATCGGGCATTCCGAGCGCGTGACCGGGGCTGCTGCCGCCCTGCTCAGTCCGGTCGGGCCCACCATCTACCGGAGGAACCAGCCATGATCCGCGTCCTGATCATCGACGATTCAGCCACCATGCGGGCGATCCTGATGTCGCGCCTTTCCGCCGAGCACGACATCTCGGTCATCGGCACGGCCGCCAATGCGGCTGAGGGGCGCGAGCTCATCAAGCGCTTCAATCCAGACGTGGTGACGCTGGATATCGAGATGCCCGGGATGAACGGGCTCGATTTCCTCGAGAAGATCATGACCCTGCGGCCGACGCCGGTGATCGTCGTGTCCGGCTCGACCCAGGAGGGCAACGAGATCACGGCCCGCGCCCTCGCCCTGGGTGCGGTCGATTGCTACGCCAAGTCCGACCGGTCCGGGATGCTCCAGCTCGACGATCACGGCCGCCTCGCCGACCTGATCCGCGAGGCCGCGCAGGTCCGCTTCAATAACCGCTGGCCCGTCTCGCCCAAGGTGGCGGCCGCCACCCGTCGCATCGCCAGCGCCCCGACCAAGACCCGGCTGATCGCGATCGGTTCGTCCACGGGCGGGGTCGAGGCCCTGCAGGTTCTGCTCAAGGACTTTCCCGAGAACTGTCCGCCCACGGTGATTGTCCAGCACGTCAATCCCCGCTTCGCCCCCGCGATTGCACGAACCCTCGATCTCGTCGGCCCGGCCAAGGTCCAGCTGGCGGAACCGGACATGCCGCTGCGCGACGGCAACATCTATCTCGCCCCCGGAGGCGACCGCCACATGACCATCGGCGGCTCGAGTGCCTACTATGCCCGCTTGCGCACCGGCGATCCGATTTCCGGCCATGTGCCGAGCGTCGATGCCCTGTTCCATTCTGTCGCCGAAGTGGCGCGCAACCATGCGGTCGGCGTCCTCCTCACCGGCATGGGCAGCGACGGCGCGAAGGGCCTGCTGGCGATGGCCCAGGCCGGCGCTCATACCATTGCCCAGGACGAGGCGACCTGCACCGTCTTCGGCATGCCTCGTGCCGCCATCTCGCTAGGCGCGGCATCGATCGTCGCCCCGATTGGACGCATTGCGCAGCACGTCCTGAGGCAGGCCGCCTGATGCTTGTTGCCCCCTTGAACCACGGCGCAGCGCCGCCCGGTCCCGTGCACCGGATCACCGTCCTGCAGGGGCAGGCCCGGGTGAGCGACCGCGACGACGACGAGCTGACCACGATCCTGGGGTCCTGCGTCGCCACCTGCCTGTTCGACCCGGTAGCCCGGATCGGCGGCCTCAACCACTTCCTCCTGCCAGAGCCGCCCGACAGTCATGACCCGGCCGAGGTCGATGTTCACTACGGCGTCTACCTGATGGAGATCCTGATCAACGACATGCTGCGCAAGGGCGCCAGCAAGGCTCAATTGCGCGCCCATCTCTATGGCGGCGCCAACCTGCGGGCCGGCATGGCGCCGATCGGCACGGCGAACGCCGAGTTCGCCCGCGCCTTCCTCGATCGCGAACGCATTCCGCTGCTGCGCGAAGACCTCGGCGGCAACCAGGCCCGCCGTATCGAGTTCCGTCCCGCGACCGGCAAGGTCCGTTGCCGCGTGGTCGAAAACCGCCTCGCCAGCGAGGCCGCACCACCGCCCAGGCCGACCCACCGCGGCGGCGATGTCGAACTGTTCTGACGAAAGCGAGACCTGACATGCTCCAGCCCATCCGCATCCTGACCGTGGACGACAGCGCCTCCATGCGCGCGCTGCTGCGTCACGCCCTGACCGGCAATGGCTTCGATGTCGTTCAGGCCGAAGACGGCGTGGCCGCGCTCGAATGGCTCGCCGGCAACGAGGTCGACGTAGTCATCACCGACATCAACATGCCACGCCTCGACGGCTTCGGCCTGATCGAGCAATTGCGCTGCGGCAGTCGCCACCGCGACCGGCCGATTCTCGTGCTCACCACGGAAAGCTCCGACGAGAAGAAGCTGCGCGCGCGGGCAGCCGGCGCGACCGGCTGGATCGTCAAGCCGTTCGATCCCGACAAGCTCGTCGCGGCTGTTCGCCGCGTTGCCCATTGATTCCTGCCAAGCGAAAGGTGCGCTCATGCCCCGCGAATTGATCACGTTCGAAGTCGAAGGCCAGCTGTTCGGCCTCGATGTCATGGCCATCCGCGAGATCCGCGCCTGGACCCCGGTCACCCGGCTGCCGGGCGTGCCGCACTACGTTGCCGGCGTGGTCAACCTGCGCGGCACGGTGTTGCCGGTGGTCGACCTTGCCGCCCGACTGGGCTGGCCGGCCATCGAGGCCACCGCGCGCCATGCCATCATCGTCACCCAGTCGGGCGGACAGGTGCGCGGGCTGATCGTCCACTCGGTCAGCGATATCGTCGCCATCACCGACGATGCCCTACAGCCCCCGCCGGCACCCTCGGGCGATAGCGTGGTGGGTTTCCTCGAGGGCCTGGTTACGCACGACGAGCGCATGATCATGGTGCTGGACCTGAAGGCTCTCAATGCCGACGAGGCCGCTCTGGAGGCCGCATGAACAAGCCCGGCCCCGTCTATTCGCTCGCTGGCGCCGTGTTCGTGCCGGCAACCGGCTCGGGCCACGCCGATGCGCACCTCAAGGAAATGGCAGCGATGCTGGGCGAGATCAGCACGCAGCTTGAAAAGCTTGGCGAGGTGCTTTGCCACGATCCGGAATTCGTCGGTCGGCACGTGCAGGAACTGCAGGCGATCGACCTGATCGCCCAGAAGCAGCGGGCGCTGGCCGCCGTGCTCGGCGCCGAATGCCCGACCAGCGCACTGGCCGGCGTCGGCCTCGAGGAAGTGGTCGACCGATTCAAGGCGCTTGCCAGCCGGTTCGGCTAGGACTGGCGAGACGCAAGGCGAAGGACCCGAGCCGCTCAAGCGGCGCGGGCCCTTCGCCTTGCGTGACAAGCCGCACCCGACAATTGATATGTCGACCGGGGGATCCGAAACCCGTTCTGCGGCGTTCCAATCCGGCACAGTCCCGAAATGACCGGTGAATAGGCTGTAATGGCGATTGAATCCGGGAATCTTGCGGCGGTATCGGCAGGGAGTCATGTCGCAGACGGCCAGCCTCAACTCGCGGATCATTGAATCCCTTTATGTCGAAGGACTCATGCTGTCCGACGAGGTCCGTGCCGCCTTCGATCCTGCGCACCGGACAGCCGGGGATCCGAGCTCCACGGCGGCCATCGCCCTTTCGTGCGAGGCGCTGCGCACGACCACGCGGATGATGCATGCGGTTGCCTGGCTGCTCAATCACCGCGCCCACCTGCGCGGTGAGATCAGCGAGTTCCAGCTGCGCCGCCATGGCCGGATAGCCGCCAACCTGCCGGGCTCCGACTCGCGGCGGATGGCGCAACTGGCCCCACAGATGCAGGACCTGATCCGCGCGACCGAACGGTTCTACGCGCGGCTGGTGCGGCTCGACAGCGGCTGGCGCGAGCGGACGGGGCCCACGCGCAGCGTTCCCGCGGTCCAGCGCCTGCGCGAGCGGCTGGCCCAAGCCGCGCCCTGACCTCGACAGGGCGCCGCGGGATCGCCATATCCGGTCCATGGAATTCCCGCCCCAGCCATGGCCGGTCGGCCAAGCCGAACTGCTCGAACCGCTCGTGCACCGGGTGCTTGCCCCCAATCCGGGCCCGTTCACCTTTACTGGCACGGAAACCTACCTGATCGGCTCGGCCGGGGCCCTGGCGGTGGTCGATCCGGGTCCCAATGATCCGGACCATGTCTCTGCCCTGATCCGCCTGATCGGCGACCGGCCCGTGGCGGCAATCTGCTGCACCCATACCCACAAGGACCACTCGCCCGCCGCCGCGCCGCTCGCCGCAGCGACGGGTGCCCCGGTGATCGGCTGCGCGCCGCTGGTGCTCGACAGCATCGGACCGCGCGGCGATGCTCCGTTCGATCCCAGCTATGCGCCCGACCGGGTGCTGGCCGGTGGCGAGAGCATCGCCGGTCCGGACTGGACGCTCACGGCAGTGGCGACCCCGGGCCATACGTCCAACCACCTGTGCTTCGCCCTCGAGGAAAGCAGGGCGCTGTTCACCGGTGACCATGTGATGGGCTGGTCGACCAGCGTGGTGATCCCGCCCGACGGCGACATGGCTGCCTATATGGCCAGCCTCGAGAAGCTCCACGCCCGCGCCGACCGGGTCTATTACCCGGCCCACGGGCCCCAGGTCGACAAGCCGCGGCAACTGGTGCGCGGCATGATCGGTCACCGCCGTCAGCGCGAACGCCAAATCCTGAAGCTGCTGGCGCAAAGCGAGGCGCGGATCGTCGAACTGGTACCGCAGATGTACAAGGGCATCGACGAGCGGCTGCATGGCGCGGCCGGCATGTCGGTGCTCGCCCACCTGGTCGAACTCGAGCAGCGCGGCACGGTCAGCCGGCGGGAAGACATATGGATGCTGTTGGAAGTTTGACGCCGCCATTCTCCGGCGCTGGCAGGCCGATGCCTGCCAGGCGGTCCCGGAACTAATCTTTGAGCGCCAAACAAATGAAAGGCCCGCCGTTGCCGGCGGGCCTTTGCTGTTCCGGCAATGCCGTGGCGATCAGGCTGCCAGCTTGCGCAGCACGTACTGCAGGATGCCGCCGTTCATGAAGTACTCGACCTCGTTGGCGGTATCGATGCGGCACAGGGCGGTGAAGCTGAACTTGGAGCCATCCTTGCGGGTGACCTCCACTTCCACGTCCTGGCGCGGCTGCAGCGCCGCGACGCCCTTGATGGTGAAGGTGTCATCACCGCACAGGCCCAGCGAGGTGCGGCTCTCGCCCTCCTTGAACTGCAGCGGCAGCACGCCCATGCCGACCAGGTTCGAGCGGTGGATGCGCTCGAAGCTTTCGACGATCACGGCGCGAACGCCCAGCAGGTTGGTGCCCTTGGCCGCCCAGTCACGGCTGGAGCCGGTGCCGTATTCCTTGCCGGCGATGACCACCATCGGCGTGCCGTCGGCCTTGTTCTTCTCGGCCACGTCGTAGACCGGGAGAACCTCCTCGCCGTAGCGGCTCATGCCGCCCTCGATGCCGGGGACCATCTCGTTCTTGATGCGGATATTGGCGAAGGTGCCGCGCATCATGACTTCGTGGTGGCCACGGCGCGCGCCGTAGGAGTTGAAGTCGGCCTTGGCGACCTGGTGCTCCATCAGCCACTTGCCCGCCGGGCTGTCGGCCTTGATCGAGCCGGCCGGGCTGATGTGGTCGGTGGTGATCGAATCGCCAAGGATCAGCAGGGGCTTGGCCTCGATGATATCGCTGACCGGGGCCGGGGTCATCTCCATGCCCTCGAAGTAGGGCGGATTGGCGATATAGGTGCTGCCGGCGCGCCACTGGTAGGTTTCCGAGCCCGTGACATTGATCGCCTGCCAATGCGCGTCGCCCTTGTAGACGTCGGCATAGCGGGCCTGGAACATGGCGCGGTCCATGCAGCCGGCCATGGTGGTGTAGACCTCGTCGTTGGTCGGCCAGATGTCCTTGAGGAAGACTTCCTTGCCATCCTTGCTCGTGCCGATCGGGGTAGAAATGAAGTCCTCCACCACCGTGCCCTTGAGCGCATAGGCAACGACCAGCGGCGGGCTGGCGAGGAAGTTGGCGCGCACGTCGGGAGAGACGCGGCCCTCGAAGTTGCGGTTGCCCGAGATCACCGCGGCGGCCACCAGGCCGTGCTCGTTGATCGCCTTGGAAATCGGCTCGGCCAGCGGGCCCGAGTTGCCGATGCAGGTGGTGCAGCCATAGCCGACGAGGTTGAAGCCGATGTTGTCGAGGTGCTTCTGCAGGCCGGCGCGCTCAAGGTAGTCGGTGACGACCTGCGAGCCGGGGGCGAGCGAGGTCTTGACCCACGGCTTGGGCTTGAGGCCAAGCTCGTCGGCTTTCTTGGCGACGAGGCCGGCGGCCACCAGCACGCCCGGGTTCGAGGTGTTGGTGCACGAGGTGATCGCCGCGATGGTCACGTCGCCATCGCCGATGGTGAAATCCTTGCCCTCGACCGGAACGCGCTCGTAGGTCTTCTTGTAGGTCTGCGCCATGTCGGCGTTGAACACGTCGTCGACCTCGGGAAGCGAGACGCGGTCCTGCGGGCGCTTGGGGCCGGCGAGCGACGGCACGACGGTCGACAGGTCCAGCTCAAGCGTGGAGGTGAAGATCGGCTCGACGGCCGGATCGATCCAGAAGCCCTGCTCCTTGGCATAGGCTTCGACCAGGGCGATCTGGCTTTCCTCGCGGCCGGTGAGGCGCAGGTAGTCGAGCGTCTTGTCGTCGATGCCGAAAAAGCCGCAGGTTGCGCCGTATTCGGGGGCCATGTTGGCCAGCGTCGCGCGGTCGGCCAAGGTCAGGCCGGCGAGGCCCGGGCCGAAGTATTCGACGAATCGGCCAACCACGCCATGCTTGCGCAGCATGTTGGTGCAGGTCAGCACGAGGTCGGTGGCGGTCACGCCTTCCTGAAGCTCGCCGGTGAAGCGGAAGCCGACGACTTCGGGGATCAGCATCGAGACCGGCTGGCCGAGCATGGCCGCCTCGGCCTCGATCCCGCCGACGCCCCAGCCCAGCACGCCGAGGCCGTTGATCATGGTGGTGTGCGAATCGGTGCCGACGCAGGTGTCGAAGTAGGCGACCGTCTGGCCGTTCTGGTCAGTCGAGGTCCACACCGACTGGGCGATGTTCTCGAGGTTGACCTGGTGGCAGATGCCGGTCCCCGGGGGCACCGCGTAGAAGTTGTTGAGCGACTTGGAGCCCCACTTGAGGAAGTCGTAGCGCTCCATGTTGCGCTGGTATTCGATCTCGACGTTCTGCTCGAACGCCTTGGGGGTGCCGAACTCGTCGACCATGACCGAGTGGTCGATCACGAGGTTGACCGGGACCAGCGGGTTGATCTTGCTGGTATCGCCGCCGAGCTTGGCAATGGCATCGCGCATGGCGGCAAGGTCGACCACGCAGGGAACGCCGGTGAAATCCTGCAGGAGGACGCGGGCCGGGCGGTACTGGATCTCGCGGCTGGGGGCGACCGGGTTCTTCTGCCAGTCGGCAATAGCCTGCACGTCGTCCGCCGAAACGGTGAAGCCGCCATCTTCGAAGCGGAGCAGGTTTTCCAGCAGCACCTTCATCGAGAAGGGCAGGCGCGAGACGTCGCCGATCTTCGCAGCGGCCTTCTTGAGCGAATAGTAGGCAAAGTCCTTGCCGCCGACGTTCATCGTGGAACGGGTGCCGAGCGTGTCCTGTCCGACCTGGGTCATTAGGCTATAGTCCCCCTGGAGGCTGGCCTGCGCGAATTTTGCCGCAGTGCGGCATGGCTGCGCAGGCGTGAGAAATGGGCGCGCCGCCGATGCGCGTTCGCAAGCGCAACGTCAAGGCCTCCCCGACCATCGACTGCTATCCCGGGTCAGGCGGGGGGTAGCTGGCCCTGGGGCGCACCGCGCGCGCCAATCCCCACGCCGAGCAGGATCAGGCCGAGGCCCGCCAGGGTCGGCATGGCCATCGCCTCGCCGAACCACAGCCAGCCGGTGAGCGCGGCCCAGGGAAAGGCCGTATACTCGAGCGGCACCAGTGCCTGAGCCTCGGCCCGGGCATAGGCCCAGGCCAGCAGCATTACGGAGGCCGAGGCAAGCAGCGCGGCCCAGGCAATATCGGGCAGGGCGGCCCGGGCAGGGACCAGCAGGCCAGGCAGGCTGCCCCCGGCCAGCAACGCCACCGGCACCGCGGCGACGAGGGCCAGCGTGACGAAGAGGTTCTGGAACAGCGCCACTTCCAACGGCTCGGCCAGCTGCGCCTGGCGCCTCTGCAGCACGAGGTTCCACGCATAGAGCACTGCCGAAACAAGGATGGCGGCGATTCCGGGGCCTGCAGCGGGGGTTGAGCTGGTCGCGCTGATTCTTGCCGATGCAATCACAGCGACGCCGGCCAATGCCACCAGCGATCCAGCCACGGCAGCGCGGCGCAGGCGTTCTCCCAGAAACATGGCCGCGAGGAACAGCGCGATCAGCGGCGCGATGAAGGACAGGGCGATGGCCTCGGCCAGCGGCGTGCGCACCAGTCCCCAGAAGTAACTCGCCGCCATGCCGGCCACGACCGCACCGCGCAGGGCATGCAGCCGCAGCACCTCGGTCGCCGGCCACCCTCGCCCGCCCTGCCGCCAGCGCCACACCGGCCACAGCACCGCCGCGGCGAGCATGCCTCGTGCAGCCAAGGCGGAGTAGACGCCAGTGGCAATTGCCGCCCGTTTCATCAGCGCATCCATGGTCGCGAACAGGCCGATGGCGACGATCACCGCCAAGAATGGGGCAAATGGATGATGGAACGGATCGCGGCGGACGGGCATCGCTGTCAGGATAGGGGTGGATTCAGCTTGGCGACAGGGAAGATGGGGCAGGGCGGGCAATTGATGATTGCCTTGGAACAGGGCATCACGAAGCGGCTTCGCCCGCGCGAACGGCTTTTGGGGAATCACGTGACACGGCATGACAGCGTCCGCCGGACGATTAAGGGTTCGATTTCTTCCGCGATTCTGGTCGCGCTGCTTGCCACGCCCGCCGCGCTGGTCGCCCAGCCCAGCCTCAAGCCGGCTCCCGTCGCCACAGCCTCGCCAGCTCCGGCTCCCGTAACCAGCAAGCCGGCCCCCGGCTCCAGCCCGCCGCCCGGATCAACCTCGGCCGTCGGCGCCGACCCGGTGGTCACCCCGCCCGTGACCCTGCCGCCGGTGGAGGTCAAGGAACCGGTGATGCACTGGCCGCTGGCCGATGCCCGGCAGCTCCTCGCCACGATCAATTCCGTCGGCGCCGAAGGGCTCGCCCCGGCGGACTACACCCCCGCCGCGCTCAAGGCCGCTATCGCCGGCGGCGAAGGGCCCGAGCTTGACGAAATTGCGAGCAAGGCCATGGCCTGGCTGATCGAGGACCGCCGCGATGGCCGCACCCCGATGGCTGCCCGGGTCCAATGGTTCGCGGTGGACAACGACGTCGAGGTCAATCCGACCGATGCGGTGATGGCCCGGGCTCTTGCCAGCCATGACATCGCCGGCACCCTGGCCTCGCTTGATCCCACCTATCCCGACTATGCCGTGCTCAGGCAGTCCCTGGCGGATACCCCCCGCACCAATGCCAAGGCGCGGGCCCTGATCCGCGCCAATATGGACCGTTGGCGCTGGTTCAGCCGGGATCTGGGCGAATATTACCTGATGACCAACGTGCCGGAGTTCCAGCTGCGCCTTGTCCGGCGTGACAAGATCGTGCGAACCTATCGCACCATCGTCGGCAAGCCCGGCAAGACGGCGACACCGCAGCTGGCCGAAAAGGTCCAGAACGTCGTATTCAACCCGACCTGGACTGTGCCCCAGTCAATCGTGGTGGGGGAAGGCCTGGGCGCCAAGTACCTCAAGAACCCGGCAAAGGCGGCGCATGACGGCTACAAGGTGACGACCACGGCCGATGGCATGGTCATCGTCGTCCAGCAGCCGGGGCCCAAGAACTCGCTTGGTCTCGTCAAGATCGACATGCCCAATCCTCACGCGATCTACCTGCACGATACCCCCGCCCGCGCGCTCTTCAACACCCCCAGCCGGGCCTACAGCCATGGCTGCGTGCGGACAGAACGCGCGCTTGAGCTGGGCATGATGCTGACCATCCTCAAGGCCGGCAAAACACCGGAGGAAGTCACCGCGATCAGCGAATCGGGCAAGTACACCAAGGTCCCGCTGACCAGCCCGATGCCGGTTTACGTCGGCTATTTCACCATGGCCAAGGACATCAACGGTGAGCTGATCTCCTGGCCCGACATCTACGGCCGCGATGCGCCGGTGCTCGCCAGCTTCGCCCAGCCGCGTCAACCCAAGACCGGCCAGCGCACCAGCAACGAGAAGGTCGAGGCGATCGACGCGCCGGGGGCCTGACCCGGGTCCGGCCGGGGCGGGAGCGCGAATTGGTTTTCCCGACCGGAGGCCACCCGCGACAAATGGCGACAATAAACGCTTCGGCTGGCATAATCCCGCGACAAACCCCTCCTATATGATGAGGCAGAAGCCGCGGGACCGGACTTCGCATCCCCTCCCTTCCCCGACCCGGTCCCGTCGGCTTCGCCCCTTTCCTGGACGAAGAGGATGGTCACGATGCGCATGACGAAGCGAATTGCCATGGCGCTCGGCGTCGTTGGTGTCGCGGCCGGCCTTGGCGGCGTTGCCCTGGCCCAGCAGGACATGGGCATGCATGGCGCGATGCGCGCCCATGACCCCTTCGGCAGTGCCACGGTTACGCGGGCCGAAGCCCAGGCCAAGGCGGCCGAGATGTTCGCCCGGCTTGACGTCAATGGCGATGGCAAGCTCGATGCCGCCGATCGCATGGCGGCCATGAGCAAGCGCTTCGATGCCATGGATGCCAACCACGACGGCGTGCTCTCCAGGCAGGAATTCCTCGACGCGCACCAGAAGATGATGGGCCGCATGGCCGGTATGCAGCCCGGCCACGAGGGCGGAATGATGCATCATTCCGGCGGCATGGGACGAGGCATGCGCATGCTCGGCCGGATGGACGCCAACGGCGACCACGCCATCTCCAGGGACGAATTCATTGCCGGCGCGCTAAAACGCTTCGATGCCGCCGATGCCGACCACGACGGCAAGCTCACTCCGGAGGAGCGCCGCGCGGCAATGCGCCTGGGGATGAAGCGGCACATGCAGCACATGGGCGGCATGGGTAGCCCTGACATGGCCGGGCATGAGATGCCCGGGCACGACATGGACGACATGCCCCCGCCGCCTCCGGCACATTGATCCAGAAGGCAGTTCAGCACATGACCTACGCCAAGCTGCGTGCCGGCCTCGGTGCGCTGACCATTGCTATCGCCGCGCCCGCGCTTGCGCAGACGGCACCGCCCGCACCAGCACCCGCGCCCGCGCCCGCACCGGGTGGTTCGCCGCTGATGCGCGACCCGTTCGGCGACGCGACCGTCCTGCGCAAGGATGCCGAAGCCCAGGCCGCCGCCCGGTTTGCTGCGCTGGACAGCGACAAGGATGGGTCGCTTTCCCCGGCCGAGCTCGCGGCGATGCGGCCGGCCCGTCCCGGGGGCGAGCCCCGGCGCGGAATGGGCGGCGGAATGGGTCGCGGCGGCATGGCCCGGATGATGGACACCAACGGCGACGGCAAGGTCAGCAAGGACGAGTTCATCGCCATGACCCTGCGCCGGTTCGACATGATGGACACGAACCACGACGGCCAGCTCACCAAGGCCGAGCGCGAGGCCGCCTTTGCCGCCATGCGCGCGCGCATGGAAGAGCGCATGCGCGAACGGATGCAGAGCGGAGCCGAAATGGGCGGCACCGAAATGGGCGGTGGCGACAATGGCGGGGGTGATTGACGCCGCGCCGCAGGCGCAGCACCAAGCATCAATGGCCGAAGACACCTCCATCCGCATCCTGCTGGTCGATGACGAAGCCGCCCTGCGCGAGCCGCTCGCCAGCTATCTCGCCAAGCAGGGCTTCGCGGTCCGCGAGGCGGCGAGCGCCTCGGAGGCGCGGCGCCTGTTGCAGGACGAAGCACCGGACCTCGTGCTGCTCGACATCATGATGCCCGGGGAAGACGGCCTGTCGCTGTGCCGCCACCTGGTCGAATCGCACCACCTGCCCACGATCTTCCTGACCGCACGCGGCGAAGCGACGGACCGCATCGTGGGCCTCGAAATCGGCGCGGACGACTATGTGGTAAAACCGTTCGAGCCGCGCGAACTGGTGGCCCGGATCCGCTCGGTTCTGCGCCGGTCGGCCCGGGGAACGGCCGAGGCCGTCACTGCCGCTGACGAGGAAGTGTTCGCCTTTGAGGGGTGGACCCTCGATCCGCTCAAGCGCCGTCTGACCGATGCGGACGGCGCCAACGTTGCGATCTCCTCCGCCGAGTTCCGTCTGCTCATGGCCTTTCTCGAACACCCGCGCCAGGTTCTTGATCGCGATCGCCTGCTCGAGATGGTCCAGGGGCGCGAGGCCCATCTGTTCGACCGTGCGGTGGACAACCAGGTCAGCCGTCTGCGCCGCAAGATCGAGGTCGACAGCCGCAATCCGCAGCTGATCCAGACCGTCTGGGGCGGGGGTTACATGCTCGCCGCCGAAGTCCGTCGCCGCCCTGCCGGCAGCCGCGCCTGACGCGGCCGTGCGGATCGTCTCCCTGCTCTGGCCAAGGAGCCTGCGCGGGCAGGTCCTGCTGGCGATCGCGCTGGCCCTGTTCCTCGCCCAAGGGATCGGCGCTCTGCTGATTTACCGGGCCCAGCACGAGCGGCTTGAGGGCGCGCTGGTCCACAATGCGGCTTATCGCCTTGCCAGTGCAGTTCGCGATGGCGCTCCTGCCGCGCGCGCCTCCGACACCGGCCGGCCGGGCCCGCCGCCGCGCCGTTTCGGGCGGGTGGAATATGCCGAGGCCACGCCACAGCTCGCCGGCGACCTCCGCCAGGCCGAGGACGAGAGCGAACTGCGCGAAACCCTGGCCGAGCAGGACGTGGCGCCGACCGATGTCGTGGTCATCCGCCGCAGCATCGCGGCAGATCCGCCATCGCGCAAACGGCTGGCCCGCCGGAGCATGCGGCACGACGACCCTCTGCCCGATGACGTCCTGATCGCCGCAATCCGCGTGCAAGGCTCACCGCAGTGGCTGGTCGCCCGCGTCTTCGTGCCGCCCGCGGAGCGCCTGCTGTTGACGACGCTGCTGGGGCAGACCCTGTTCATCTACGCCGTGCTGGTGAGCGCGATGTGGCTGCTGCTGCGCCGGATCACCCGCCCCCTCGCCGCGCTGACCGCCCGGCTCGAGCGGTTCGCCGAGACCCGCGACCCTGATGGCCAGCTCCTAGCCGAAGGGCCGGACGACATTGCCCGCCTGATTGCCGCGCACAACGCCATGGAAGACCGCATCGCCCTGCTGCTCGACGAAAAGGACGTGATGCTCGGCGCCATCGGGCATGACCTCAAGACCCCGCTGGCCGCCCTCAGGGTGCGCATCGAATCGGTTGATGACGAGGGCGAGCGGGCCCGCATGGCCGCAACGATCGAGGACATCACCCGCACCCTCGACGATATCCTCTCCCTCGCCCGCGTTGGCCGGCCGAGCGATCCGGTGGAGCGCACCGAGCTCGCCGCCCTCGTGCTCTCCGTGGTCGAGGAATACGAGGACATGGGCCAGCCGGTCGACCTGGGCGAAACCACCCGCGTGGCGCTGCCGCTGCGCCCCACCTGGATCCGCCGGGCCCTGCGCAACCTCATCGGCAATGCCCTGCGCTATGGCGCGCGGGCCACGGTCTCGGTCACCCGCGAAGGGGGCGCGGCGGTCATCCGGATCGCCGACGAGGGACCCGGAATTCCGGACGACCAGATCGCCCGCATGCTCGAACCCTTCACCCGCGGAGACCCTTCACGCAACAGCGAGACAGGCGGCGCAGGGCTTGGCCTTACGCTTGCGCGGGCGATTGCCGAACAGCACGGCGGCACGCTTACCCTTGCCAACCGGACCGACAGCGCCGGCCGCGTGACCGGCCTCGAAGCCGTGCTCCGGCTGCCCGTTTAGCGCAGCAGCCCGCCGAGCAGGCCGCGGGCGAAGCGGCCGAGCAGGGCTCCGCCAAGGGCCGTGCCGATCGAACCCGCCGCCGCGCTGGCCGCGCTGGCCACGGGCGAGCCGCCGGACTTCCGGCCGGTGAGCGAGCGGGCGAGCATGGTCCCCGCCGAAGCCGCCGCCGCGCCGAAGGCCGCCTTGCCGGCCTTTTCCCACATGCTCGGCGTCTGCCGCGGCTGGGCACGCTGGGCGTCGACGCCCTGTTCCTGCACCACTTGGGCGGCCGCCGCAGCGTCCTGCGCCTTTTGCGCGAGAACCTCGGCGGCGGATTCCCGGTTCACCGCCGTGTCGTACTTGCCGGCAAAGGGGCTGATTGACTGGATGATCGCCCGCTCCTTGTCGGTTACCGGCCCCAGCCGCGAGCGGGGCGGCGCGATCAGGGTGCGCTGGACCACCGACGGCGCGCCTTCCATGTCGAGCGTGGAAACCAGCGCCTCGCCCACCTTGAGTTCGGTGATCGCCGTTTCGACGTCGAGCGCGGGGTTGATCCGGAAGGTCTCGGCCGCCGCCTTGATCGCCTTCTGGTCGCGCGGGGTGAATGCGCGCAGGGCGTGCTGCACCCGGTTGCCCAGCTGACCGGCGACTTTCTCCGGGATATCAATGGGATTCTGCGAGATGAAATAGACACCCACGCCCTTGGAGCGGATCAGCCGGACCACCTGCTCGACCTTGTCGAACAGCGCCGCCGGGGCGTCGTCGAACAGGAGATGGGCCTCGTCGAAGAAGAACACGAGCCCGGGCTTTTCCGGGTCGCCGACTTCGGGCAAGGCCTCGAACAATTCGGACAGGAGCCAGAGCAGGAAGGTCGCGTAAAGCTTGGGGCTTTGCATCAACTTGTCGGCGGAGAGGATGTTGATGTAGCCCCGACCCTGATCGTCGGTCTTGAGGAAGTCGTTGATTTCAAAGGCCGGTTCCCCGAAGAACCGGTCTGCTCCCTGGCTGGCGAAGGTCAGCAGCTGGCGCTGGATCGTGCCGACCGAAGCCTTTGAGATGTTGCCGTATTTTGTGGTGAGATCGCTCGCCTGCTCGGCGCAGGCGATCAGGACCTGCTGGAGATCGTCAAAATCCAGCAAAAGCAGGCTGTTATCATCGGCATAACGGAAGGCGATGGTGAGCACGCCTTCCTGGGTCTCGTTGAGCCCGAGGAGGCGGGAGAGGAGGAGCGGGCCCATTTCCGACACGGTGGTGCGGATCGGGTGGCCCTTTTCGCCGTAGAGATCCCAGAACACCGCCGGGTTGTCCTTGTAGGCATAGTCGGTGATGCCGAGGTCCCTGGCCCGCTGCTCGAGCGAATCGGCGTGCTTGAATTCGTGGCTCCCGGGCATGCAAATGCCTGAAAGATCGCCCTTAACATCGGCCAGGAAGACCGGCACCCCGGCACCGGAGAACTGTTCGGCGACCGTCTGCAGGGTCACCGTCTTGCCGGTTCCGGTGGCGCCGGCGACCAGGCCGTGGCGGTTGGCCCGGCCGAGACGAAGCACCTGCCGCTCCCCATTTGAGGCTAGCCCGAGGAAGATATCGTCCATTGCCGCTCCTTGGCGCAAGAGTAGCGACCCTCCCGCAAGGGCAAGGAATAGCCGCCTCTTCGCGCCTTTTGCAACGCCGCTGCAACACCACTACAAGCCGCCGCGCCATGGCTGCACCGCTCCCGTCCTCTTCCTTCGTCCTGCTCGACGATGCCCGCGGCCCGGAAGCCCGGCCGGCACGCCTGTTTCGTGCCCCTCGGGAGGTGGTCGTCGCCCGCCATGCGGACGAGGTCGGCCCCGCGCTGGAGCGGATCGAGGAGCTGCGCCAGGCGGGCCTGCACCTGGCTGGCATGCTCGCCTACGAGGCGGGCCTGGCGCTGGAGGCGCGGCTTGCCGGGAGCACCGCCGCCCGCGCAGGGGCGGCAGGGCCCCTGGTGTGGTTCGGGGCCTTCGCCGAATGCGAGGAGATCGCCGCGAGCGAGGTGCCGGGCTGGCTGGGGCGGCAGGCCAGCGGCCCAGCGGGGATCGGCCCGCTCGACCCGGCGATATCCGCCGGGACCTATGCCCGCGCTTGCGGGCGGGTCCACGAGGCGATTGCGGCGGGGGACATCTACCAGGCCAACCTCACCTTCCCGCTGGTCGGCGTCTGGCGCGGCGATCCGCTGGCGATCTATGCGGCGCTACGCGAATCGGGCGGGGGCGGGCACGGCGGGATCGTGTTCGACGGATCCCACTGGCTGCTCAGCCTCTCGCCCGAACAATTCTTCGCACTGGAGGGCGAGGCGGCGACGGTCAGCCCGATGAAGGGCACCCGGCCCCGCCCGTCCGACCCCGAGGCCGACAGCGCCGCCGATGCCGCAGCGGCGGCCGAGCTGGCGGGGAGCGCGAAGGACCGGGCGGAAAACCTGATGATCGTCGACCTGATGCGCAACGACCTGTCGCGCGTGGCCCTGCCCGGCACGGTCCGGGTCGATGCGCCGTTCCGGGTCGAAAGTTATCCGACCGTCCACCAGCTCGTCTCCACGGTGACCGCGCGGCTCGCGCCGGGGCGCGGCGCGGGCGACCTGATCCAGGCGCTGTTTCCCTGCGGTTCGATCACCGGTGCGCCCAAGATCCGGGCGATGGAACTGATCGGCGAACTGGAACGCGATGCCCGCGGCGCCTACTGCGGCGCGATTGGCGCGATCGCGCCCACTGGCGAGGCGACGTTCAATGTGGCAATCCGCACGCTGCGCCTTACCCCCGACCCGGGCGGAGCGGCGCGAGGTCGGGCGGTCCTTGGCGTCGGCTCCGGTCTGGTCGCCGATTCGCAATGCCTGCCGGAGTGGCGGGAGTGTCTGGTCAAAGGGGGTTTCGTGCGCAGTTCCGCCGCCGATTTCGACCTGATCGAGACCATGGCCTTCACGCCCGACGAAGGCATCGCCCTTCTGGAACTCCACCTCGAACGGGCCAAGGCGAGCGCTGCGCAGCTGGGCTTCTCGTTCGACCGCCACGCCATCCGCAATGCCATCCAGGCGCTGTGCTTTGAGGCCGAGGAGCCGGCCAAGGTTCGCCTGACAATGGCCCGCAGCGGCGCCTATGCGCTGGAAATCGGCGCACTGCCTGCAGCCCTGCCCGGCCCGGCCCGGTGTGCGGTGCTGCCGCTGCCGGTCGACGCGGGCGACCTGCGCCTGCGCCACAAGACCAGCGACCGCCAGTTCTACGCCGCCGCCCTGCGCGCCGCCAAGGCCGCGGGCGGGGACGAGGCCCTGTTCATCGACGATGCGGGCCGGCTGACCGAGGGGTCCTTTACCAACCTGTTCGTGGAGCGCGGCGGCACGCTGCTGACCCCGCCCGCCGGGCGCGGACTGCTGCCGGGCGTGCTGCGCCGCTCGCTGATCGAGGCCGGCCGCGCCAGCGAGGCGGACCTGACGCTTGACGATCTCGCCGGAGGCTTCCTCCTCGGCAATGCCCTGCGCGGCCTGCTGCCCGCGACCCTGCTCTCCTGACTGACCGGAACCGATGACCGCTTCTCCCCATGTCTCCGCCGCGCTCCAGCGCATCGCGCCCTCACGCACCACGGCGATGACCGACCGCGCGCGGGAGCTGTCCGAACAGGGCCGCGACATCATCTCGCTCTCGGTGGGCGAGCCCGACTTCGCCACGCCGGACCATGTGATTGCCGCGGCCAAGGCGGCGATGGACGCGGGGGACACGAAGTATACCGCCGTGGGCGGCACGGCCCGGATGAAGGCGGCGGCCGCGCTCCACTTTGCCCGCGACCTCGGGATCGCGGTGCCGACCAGCCAGGTGACGATCAGTGCCGGGGGCAAGCAGGCGATCTTCCATGCCCTGCTCGCCACGCTCGACCCGGGCGACGAGGTGCTGATCCCCGCGCCGTGGTGGGTTTCCTACCCCGAGATCGTCCGCTTTGCCGGGGGCACGGTCGTCCCGCTGGAAACCAATGCCACGGGCGGCTTCCGCATCACCGCCGCCCAGCTGTCTGCCGCGATCACCCCGCGCACCCGCTGGCTGCTGCTCAACAGCCCCGGCAACCCCACGGGCGCGACCTATTCGGCACGGGAACTGCAGGCATTGGGCGAAGTGCTGCGCGCCCATCCCCAGGTGCTGGTGATGAGCGACGACATCTATGCTCCGCTGCGCTACTCCGCCGGCGCCCATGCCACGCTGGCGGTGGAATGCCCGGACCTGACCGAGCGGGTGCTGACCGTCTCCGGCGTGTCCAAGAGCCATGCCATGACCGGCTTCCGCATCGGCGTCGCCGCCGGGCCGCGCTGGCTGATCGCGGCGATGGAGAAGCTGCAGTCGCACTCGTCGGGCAATCCCTGTTCGGTCTCGCAGGCCGCCGCCGTAGCCGCCTTCGAAGGCCCGCAGGAATTCCTGGCTGACTGGCGCGAGCGCTTCCGCGCCCGGCGCGACATGGTGGTGGCCGGGATCAATGCCATTCCCGGGCTGTCTACCCCGGTGCCGGACGGAGCCTTTTACTGCATGATCGATGCCGCGCCGCTTATGGGCCGCTTCGGCGACGACGACTCCCTGGCGCTGCACCTGCTCGAGCACGGGGTGGCAATCGTTGCCGCATCCGGCTTTGGCAGCCGGGACGGCTTTCGCATCTCCTTCGCCGCCGACGAGGCAAAGCTGGAAGAGGCCCTGGGGCGGATCAGGGGAGCCGTGGCATGAGCGAGCTGCCCATCCTGTTCGAAGACGCCGAGGCGCTGGTGATCGACAAGCCCGCCGGCCTGCCGCTGGACCAGCCCCGCGCCGGGGGCATGAGCCTGGAGGACCGGCTCGACGACTTGCGGCTGGGGTTTGCCCGGCCACCGGCGCCGGTCCACCGGCTGGACCGCGACACTTCCGGCTGCCTGTTGCTGGCGCGCAATCCCAAGGCCCTGAAGCGCTTTGCGGCCGCCTTCGAGGCGCGGCTGGTGGAGAAGCGCTATCTCGGGATCGTGGGCGGCCCGGTTAGCGGAGAAGAAGGCACGATTGCGCTCTCGCTGTCCAAGATCAGCAGCGCCGCCGATGGCTGGCGGATGATCGTGGCGAAGAAGGGCAAGCCGGCGGTGACCCACTGGCGCAAGCTGGCCGAGAATGGCGGGCTGACCCTGGTCGAATTCCGCCCGGAAACCGGCCGCACTCACCAGATCCGCGTCCATGCCGCCCATGCCTTCGGCCATGCCCTGCTTGGCGACGAGCGCTACGGCGGCAGGCCGGGGCCGCGAACCATGCTCCATGCGGCAGACCTGGTGGTGCCGCGCCCTGGCAAGGAGCCGGTGCGCGCCCATGCTCCGCTGCCGGCGGACTTCGTGCGGCTGGGCTTTGCCGATCCGCAGGACAGCCTGGCGAAGGAGCCGGAATGAGCGCCGAGGCAGCCGCCGAAGAGGCGATTGCCCGGGCCATGGCCCATGCCAGCGAAAGCTTCGTCACGGCCACGGGCCCGGGCGGGCAGAACGTCAACAAGGTGGCGACGGCAGTGCAGCTGCGGGTCAACGTCTATGCCTTGCGGCTGGCCCCGCCGGTGTTCCATCGCCTGAAGGACCTCGCCGGATCGCGGATGACCGCGCGGGGCGAGCTGCTGCTGGTGGCTCGGCAATACCGCACCCAGGAGCAGAACCGCGCCGATGCGCGCGAACGCCTGGCGCAGCTGCTGCGCGAGGCGCACCGGCTGCCGGAGAAGCGGGCCAAGAGCCGGCTCAACCGGGTGGGCAAGACCCAGCGGCTGGAGGGCAAGAAGCGCCGAGGGACGGTCAAGGCCGGGCGGGGGCGGGTTGCGCTCGATTGAGCGGGCGGGCGTCGTCCCGGGCGTGACCCGGGACCGCTAGCCGATGCGAAGCTGGGAGGTCGCCGGCGAGCACCCGTCGGGAAGGTCACAGCGCCAAATTGGACAGCGGTCCCGGGTCACGCCCGGGACGACGTCAGTTCGCTGGCTGGGTTGCCCGCGGCGCCGCGGCGATGCGGGGCGGCTGTTCGCTTTCGATCATCTCGGCCGCTTCGTCGAGCGCGCGGGCCTCGCCCACGGTGACGCCGCCCGGGCCCGGCGCATTATCGGGCTTGGCGCAGGCGGCAAGGCCTACGGTCAGCAGGAGGACAAAGGCGGCGGCCGGGCGCATCGGGGCGTGTGGCAGGTGCGGGCGGCAGGAGCGGGCGCCGGGCCCGCCCCTGTGGCTCACATCTTCTTTTCGGCCTGGTCGATCGCCTTTTCGGCGCCCGGCTTGACCGTGACCGGCTTTTCGGCGCCATCGCCGGCGGCGTCGAAATCGGCCGCGGCGGCGGCGGCGGCAGCGGCGGCGTCATTGGGCTTGGCGCCCGCGTTGGGATCGGCCGCTTCGGTGGCGCCGGCATCGGGCGAGGGCATGGCGGCGACCGTGCTCATGGTTTCTTCGGCCGGCATCTCGACATTGTCGGGCGTGGCCTGTTCGCTTGCGGTGTCGGAGCTGCCGCAGGCGGCGAGGAGGAGCGAGGCGGCGCCGAGCAGCGCAAAGGAGATGGACTTGTTCATGGGCGGCGGCCTTTCGGATGGCAGGGCAAGTTGCGCAGTCCTCTAGCCGAGGCAGGGGCCCGGGCAAAGCCCCGAGGCTGCGGATTTGCGACGTGGTGCGCACCCTTGCAGAGATATAAAGAAATCTTTATATGCGCCTCGCAATGAAGCTCGAACCCACCCTGCGCGCCCTGGCGGACCTGACCCGACTGAGGATCATGCGCCTGCTGGCCGACATGGAGCTGGCGGTGGGCGAACTGGCGCAGGTGCTGGGGCAGAGCCAGCCGCGAGTCTCGCGCCACATCAAGATCCTGTGCGATGCGGGCCTGGCCGAGCGGCGGCGCGAAGGCTCGTGGGTGTTCCTGCGGATCGCGGTGGACGAAACCGGGGCTCCGCACCTCGGCACGGCCGTGGCCCGGCTCCTCGCCACAGGCGAGGGCGAGGACCCCGCCTTCGCCGCCCGCTGCGCGGAGGATCGCCGGCACCTGGCCGCGATTCGCGCCGCGCGCGAATCGCAGGCCGCGGGCTGGTTCGCCCGCCACGCGGCCGAGTGGGACACGCTGCGTTCGCTCCATTCGCCCGACGATCTGGTCGAAGGCGCGCTGGCCCGGCAGTTGGGGCCCCGGCTTGGCGCCCTGCTTGACGTCGGCACGGGGACGGGGCGCATGGCCGAGCTGTTCGCACCCGCCGCCGAGCGCGTCGCCGCGCTCGACAAGAGCCCGGAAATGCTGCGCCTTGCCCGCGCGCGGCTGCAGCACCTGCCGGCGGGCAAGGTCGACCTGCTGCAGGGCGATTTCACCGCATTGCCCTTTGCCGAGGCCGCGTTCGATACGGTGCTGTTTCATCAGGTGCTGCACTATGCGCAGGAGCCCGAGGTGGCCCTGGCCGAGGCGGCGCGGGTCACCCGCCCGGGCGGACGCGTGGCCGTGGTCGATTTCGCCGCGCACGACCGCGAGGATCTGCGCACCCTGCACCAGCACGCCCGGCTCGGCTTTTCCGACGAGCAGATGCTGGCCCTGCTGACCGCCGCCGGCTTTGGCCCGGACCAGCCGCTGGCAATCCCCGGCACCGGGGCCGGCCAGCCGCTCACGGTCAAGATCTGGACTGCCACCCGCCCCGTCGCGACCGGCGGTGCGACCGACAAGACCCGAAAGGCTGTTTCGTGATTCCCACTGACCTCCCCGGCCCCGCGTTTGCCGACCTGCCGGGCGATATCTCGGTTTCCTTCGAATTCTTCCCGCCCAAGAGCGAGAAGATGGAAGCCCAGCTGTGGGAGGCGATCACCGAGCTGGCGCCGCTGGACCCGAGCTTTGTCTCCGTCACCTATGGCGCGGGCGGATCGACCCGCGAGCGGACCCATGCGACCGTGGCGCGGATCGTCAACGAAACCGCGCTGGTTCCCGCGGCGCACCTGACCTGCGTGGGCGCGAGCAAGGGCGAGATCACCGAGATCGCCGACCAGTACTGGGAATCCGGCGTGCGCCACATCGTCGCGCTGCGCGGGGATCCCTCGACCGGAGCCGGCACGAAGTTCGAGCCGCATCCGCAGGGCTATGCCAGCGCGGCGGAACTGGTGGCAGGGCTGAAGGCGCGGCACGACTTCGAGATTTCGGTGGCGGCCTATCCGGAAGTCCATCCCGATGCCGCCAGCGCGGAGGCCGACCTCGACAATCTCAAGCGCAAGCTCGACGCCGGGGCGACCCGCGCGATCACCCAGTTCTTCTTCTCGACCGATGCCTGGTTCCGCTTTGTCGACAAGGCTCTCGCAGCAGGCATTTCCGCGCCGATCCTCCCGGGGATCATGCCGGTCACCTCGTTCGCCGCGATCCGCCGGATGAGCGCCAACACCGAGATACCGGCGGCGATGGAAACCATGTTCGAGGGCCTCGACGAACGCCCCCGCCCGCGCGCGCTCGTCTCCGCCGTAGCCGCCGCCGACCTGTGCCAGCGGCTCTACGCCGGCGGGGTGCGCGACTTCCATTTCTACACGCTCAACAAGGCCGAGCAGGCCTATGCGATCTGCCACCTGCTCGGATTGAGGCCGAAACAATGACCCAGCTTACCCCCAGCGCCGCCCGGATTGCCTTCCAGGCCGAAGCCGCGAAACGCATCCTCATCACCGACGGCGCGCAAGGCACCGAGTTCCAGAAGATGGGCCTGACCGAGGCGGACTATGCGGGCAACCTCGGCCTGTCGCACGACCAGAAGGGCAACAACGACATGTTGTGCCTGGCCAGCCCCGATGCCGTGGAGAAGGTCCACCGCGACTACTTCGACGCCGGCGCGGATATCGCCGAGACCAACACCTTCTCCTCCAACCGCATCAGCCAGGCCGACTACGGCGCCGAGCATCTCGTGCGCGAGCTCAACGTGGCGGCGGCGGGAATCGCGCGGCGGATCGCGGACGAATACGCGGCGAAGGATGGCCGGCCGCGCTTTGTGGCGGGCGGGATCGGGCCGACCAACAAGACGCTTTCCCTTTCACCCGACGTCAACGATCCGGGCTACCGCGAGATCGATTGGGATTTCCTGGTGGACGTCTACAAGGAGCAGGCCGCCGCGCTGATGGAAGGCGGGGCGGACTTCATCCTGATCGAGACGATTTTCGACACGCTCAACGCCAAGGCCGGGATCATGGCCTGCAAGCAGCTCGAGCGCGAGCTTGGCCGCGAGGTGCCGATCATGCTGTCGATGACGCTGACCGACCTTTCGGGCCGCAACCTTTCGGGCCACACCGTCGAGGCCTTCTGGCACGCAGTGCGCCATGCCAGGCCGCTGACAGTGGGGCTGAACTGCTCGTTCGGCGCGACCCAGCTGCGGCCGCACGTGAAGCTGCTGAGCGAGATCGCCGACAGCCTGATCATGGTCTATCCCAATGCGGGGCTGCCCAATGAGCTCGGCCAGTATGACGAGCAGCCGGTGACCACCGCCGGGCTGGTCCACGAATGGGCGGCGGCCGGGCAGGTCAACGTGCTCGGCGGATGCTGCGGATCGACCCCGGCGCATATCGCGGAGATGGCCAGGGCCGTGCAGGGCCTCGCCCCGCGCAAGGTGCCGGTGCTGGACCATGTCACGCGGCTGGCGGGGCTTGAGCCCTTCATCATGGCGGCTTGAATAAAAATCCTCCCCGCTGACGGGGAGGGGGACCACCCGAAGGGTGGTGGAGGGGGCTCACCGGCTACGCCGCGCCCGCCCCCAAGCCCCCTCCACCGTCCTGCGGACGGTCCCCCTCCCCACCCCGTGGGGAGGATCGAAAGAGAAGACGATGACCCAATCCACTGCCCGCTTCGTCAACATCGGCGAGCGCACCAACGTTACCGGCTCGGCCGCGTTCAAGAAGCTGATCCTTGCCGGCGATTATGCCAAGGCGGTGGAAGTCGCGCGCCAGCAGGTCGAGAACGGCGCCCAGGTAATCGACGTCAACATGGACGAGGGCCTGCTCGACGCGGTCGCGGCCATGACCACTTACCTCAAGCTGATCGCCGCCGAGCCCGACATCGCACGGGTGCCGGTGATGATCGACAGCTCCAAGTGGGAAGTGATCGAGGCCGGGCTCAAGTGCGTCTCGGGCAAGCCGATCGTCAACTCGATCAGCATGAAGGAGGGCGAGGAGCCGTTCCTCGCCGCTGCGCGCAAGTGCATGGACTATGGCGCGGCCGTCGTCGTCATGGCCTTCGACGAGAAAGGCCAGGCCGACACCAAGGCGCGCAAGGTCGAGATCTGCACGCGGGCCTATAACCTGCTGACCGGCATCGGCTTCCCGCCGGAAGACATCATCTTCGATCCCAACGTTTTCGCGGTCGCCACCGGGATCGAGGAGCACAACAACTACGCGGTCGACTTCATCGAAGCGGTGAAGGAAATCCGCGTTGCCTGCCCGCACGTCCACTTCTCGGGCGGTCTTTCCAACCTCTCCTTCTCGTTCCGCGGCAACGAGCCGGTGCGCCGGGCGATGCATTCGGTGTTCCTCTACCACGCGATCCCCGCCGGGCTCGACATGGCGATCGTCAACGCCGGTCAGCTCGACGTCTACGACCAGATCGACCCGGCCCTGCGCGTGGCCTGCGAGGACGTGATCCTCAATCGCGATCCCGATGCGACCGAGCGGCTGATTGCCCTTGCCGAAAGCTTCAAGGGCAAGGATGCCGTCGCCGAGAAGCAGGCGGAGGAATGGCGGGGGTGGGAGCCCGTCAAGCGGATCGAGCATGCGCTGGTGAAGGGCCTCGATGCCTTCATCGTCGAGGATACCGAGGAGATGCGGGCAGCCGTGGCGGCGCGCGGGGGGCGGCCGATCGAGGTGATCGAAGGCCCGCTGATGGACGGCATGAACGTCGTCGGCGACCTGTTCGGCTCCGGCAAGATGTTCCTGCCGCAGGTGGTGAAGAGCGCCCGCGTGATGAAGAAGGCGGTCGCCCACCTGATCCCCTTCATCGAGGCGGAGAAGGACGAGAACTCCAGGGCCAAGGGCCGGATCGTCATGGCCACGGTCAAGGGCGACGTGCACGACATCGGCAAGAACATCGTGGGCGTGGTGCTCCAGTGCAACGGCTACGAGGTGATCGACCTCGGCGTCATGGTGCCGTGGTCAAAGATCCTCGAAACCGCCGCGCAAGAAAAGGCGGACATCATCGGCCTGTCGGGCCTGATCACGCCCTCGCTGGACGAGATGGTGACCGTGGCCGAGGAAATGCAGCGCGCCGAGATGACCATCCCGCTGCTGATCGGCGGGGCGACGACCTCCAAGGTCCACACCGCGCTGCGCATCGATCCGGCCTATGACGGCCCCGTGATCCACGTGCTGGATGCCAGCCGCGCGGTTGGCGTTGCCAGCCAGCTGCTGAGCGACACCCAGGCGACCGGCTTCATCAAGACCACCGCCGCCGATTACCAGCACGTGCGCGACGCGCGCGCCGGCAAGGGCCAGAGCGAGCTGCTGCCGGTGGCCGACGCGCGCGACAATGCCTATCCCGCCGACATGAGCGAAAAGGCCCCGCCGCCGGAGCAGCCGGGCCTGCACGTGTTCGAGGACTGGGATCTCGCCGACCTGGTCGAGACCTTCGACTGGACGCCGTTCTTCCGGGCCTGGGAGCTGGCCGGGGTCTATCCCGCGATCCTCGACGACGATGTCGTCGGCGAGAGCGCCCGCAGCCTCTATGCCGATGCCAGGGCCATGCTGGACAAGATCGTCCGCGAGAAGTGGCTCACCGCGAAGGGCGTGGTCGGCCTCTGGCCCTGCGCCCGCCATGGCGACGACGTGGTGCTCCACCCCGACAGCGACGAGACCAGCGTGCGCCTGCCGTTCCTGCGCCAGCAGTTCGCCAAGAGCCGGGGCCGCGCCAACTTCTGTCTTGCCGATTTCATCGACCCGGCGGGCGACTGGCTCGGCGGCTTCGCGGTCGGCATCCATGGGATCGAGCCGCACCTCGCCCGCTTCAAGGCCGCGCACGACGATTACTCCGACATCCTGCTCAAGGCCCTGGCGGACCGCTTCGCCGAGGCCTTCGCCGAGCGCCTGCACCAGCACGTGCGCACCACCCTGTGGGCTTATGCCCCGGGCGAGCTGCTCACCAACGAAGCCCTGATCCGCGAGCAATACCGCGGCATCCGCCCGGCGCCGGGCTACCCCGCCTGCCCGGACCACTCGCTCAAGCCGATCCTGTTCGATCTGCTGAAAGCGCAGGAGACCGCCGGGATTACCCTGACCGAAAGCCAGGCCATGCTGCCGACCAGCGCAGTCTCCGGCTTCTACTTCGCCCACCCCGAAAGCCAGTACTTCGGCGTCGCGCGGATCGGGCGCGACCAGCTGGAGGACTATGCGGCACGGCGCGGGGTGGACCTGGCCACGGCAGAGCGCTGGCTACGGCCGAACCTGGACTGACCGTCTCGATCCTCCCCTGCAACCAAGTCCGCCCACCGTCGTTACCCCCAAGGCTGCGTGCAGCCGGGGCTGACGACGACAACGACAGGCGGAGACGTCAATGGACCGGCGTGTTTTCCGGCCGAGGATCGCCGTGGGCGGCGTGCCCGTTCATGCGATGTTCGTGCCTTTCCCGATCGTCTGCTTTACCGGCGCGCTGCTGACCGACCTTGCCTATGCGGCGAGCGCGCAGGTGCAGTGGACCAACTTCTCGCAGTGGCTGCTGCTGTTCGGCACGGTCTTCGCCGGGCTGGCGGCCGTGTTCGGCTTGATCGACTACTTCAGCGCACCGCGTGAGCGGCGTCCGGCAATCGGCCTGTGGCACATGGCGCTGAACCTCGTCCTGTTCGTCGTCGCCGCGTTCAACAACCTCGTTCACGCCCGCGACGGTTGGACCAGCGTGGTGCCGACCGGCCTCACCCTGTCGATCATCACCATGCTGCTGCTGATCGTCAGCGGCCATCTGGGGCACCGACTGGCCTACCGCCACGTGGTGCGCGATCTTGAGGAGGACCGGCCATGAAGCGCCTCACCGCCCTCCTGCTGACAGGGGCCGCCCCCCTTATTGTTCTGGCCGCCTGCAGCCGCAGCGCCGAGCCGCCGACCCAGTTCGGGTTCAACCCCAAGCTGCCTGAACCCAGGCAATTCCTGCTGCCGCCGATGGGGATCGCCAATCCGGTCGGCTGGGACAAGACCGGCGCCGGGGCCGTGCCCACCGTGCCGCCGGGCTTCGTGGTGCAGGCCTTTGCCAAGGGGCTCAATTCACCGCGCAACGTGCTGCCACTGCCCAATGGCGACATAATCGTCGCCACCGCGGGCGGACCCGACATGGAGCCGAACCTGCGGCCCAAGTCGTTCATCTTCCAGTGGCTGATGAACACCTCGCACGGCGGCGAAAAGGGCGCGAACTCCGGTGAGAACGCCCTGCTGCTGCTGCGCGACACCAACCACGATGGCCTCGCCGACCAGACCATAACCCTCGCCAAGGACCTGCCCTCGCCGTTCGGCCTCGCCTGGGGGAACGGCACGCTCTACGTCGGCATGACGGATTCGGTCTGGCGCTATCCCCTGGCGGCGGGGCAAGCCGCGCTGGGCCCGGGCTCGCTCGTAACCGAACTCCCCGGCGGCCCGATCGACCACCACTGGACCAAGTCGATCACCCTGAGCCCCGATGGCACCAGGCTCTACGCGGGCGTGGGCTCCAATTCCAACATCGTCGAGAACGGGCTCGAGGCCGAGCACGGGCGGGCAATGATCTGGGAAGTCGATCCGGCAACCGGAGCGCGGCGGCCGTTTGCGACGGGCCTGCGCAATCCCAATGGGCTGACCTTCTACCCCGGCTCGAACACGCTCTACGCCGTGGTCAACGAGCGCGACGAACTGGGCAACAATCTCGTCCCCGATTACATGACGTCGGTGAGGCCAGGCGCGTTCTATGGCTGGCCGTGGTCGTGGTACGGCCAGCATGTCGACGTGCGGGTCCAGCCGCAGCGGCCGGATATGGTGGCGAAGGCCGTGATCCCCGACTACTCGCTTTCGGGACACGTCGCCGCCCTCGGCCTCGCCTTCCTGAAAGGGGGCGACTTCCCTGCGCACTACCAGGGCGGTGCCTTCATCGGCGAACATGGGTCGTGGGACCGCAACGTGCTCAACGGCTACCAGGTGGCCTTCGTGCCCTTCGTCAACGGCCGGCCGAGCGGCACGCCCGAGACCTTCCTCGGCGGGTTCACCACCGGCAAGGGGCGCGATGTGCATGGACGGCCAGTGGGGCTCGCCTTCGGGCCCGATGGCGCGCTTTACGTCGCGGACGATGCCGGGAAGACGATTTGGCGCATATCGTGGCGTGGAAACGGCGGAACCTGAGCATTCTTCGCTGAGCTGCGGTTCCGCAGCCCCGCGCGATCTGCCATAGCGGTGCGGTGATCGAAACGGCCGCGCCCGACCTGCATGACGCGCTCCACGCAACCTTTGGGTTCACCGCATTTCGCGGGGTCCAGGAGGATGTGGTGCGCCGCGTGCTGGCCGGGCGCTCCACCCTCGCCGTCATGCCCACCGGAGCGGGCAAGTCGCTGACCTACCAGCTACCGGCGGTGATGCTGGATGGCACCTGCGTGGTGGTCTCCCCGCTGATTGCGCTGATGCATGACCAGCTGCGCTCGGCCAGGGCCAATGGCATCCGCGCCGCGACGCTGACCAGCGCCGACATGGACCGCGAGGCGACGATAGACGGCTTCCGCGCCGGTGAGCTGGACCTGCTCTACGTCGCCCCGGAACGGGCCAGCCAGCCGCATTTCCGCGAGCTGTTGAGCCGGGCCCGGGTATCGCTTTTCGCGATCGACGAGGCGCACTGCGTTTCCGAATGGGGCCATGATTTTCGGCCGGATTACCGCCTGCTGCGGCCCTTGCTCGATGAATTTCCGCAGGTCCCCCGCCTCGCGCTCACGGCCACGGCCGATGCCCACACCCGGGCCGACATTCTCACCCAGCTCGGCATTCCCGATGATGGCCTGATCGTCGCCGGGTTCGACCGGCCGAATATCCGCTACACCATCACCGGGCGCGACCAGCCGGTGCAGCAGCTGAAGCGGCTGATGACGGAGAACCCGGGGCCGGGCATCGTCTATGCGCAGACCCGCGCGCAGGTGGAGCGGCTGGCCGAGCAGCTGGGCGCAACCGGCCGATCGGTGCTGCCCTATCACGCGGGCCTCGCGCCGGAAGTGCGCGCCGGCAACCAGGCCGCCTTTGTCGCCAGCGAGGACATGGTGATGGTGGCGACCATCGCCTTCGGCATGGGGATCGACAAGCCCGACGTGCGCTTCGTCGCCCATGCCGGCCTGCCAAAGTCGATCGAGGCCTACTATCAGGAAACCGGCCGTGCCGGACGCGATGGCGATCCGTCGGTGGCGGTAATGTTGTGGGGTGCCGACGATTTCGTACGGGCCCGGCAGCGGCTCGGGGAAGTCGACCAGTCCCGCCTGCCCAGCGAGCGGGCACGCCTTGATGCCCTCGCCGCGCTGGTCGAGACCGCCACCTGCCGCCGCGCGATCCTGCTGCGGCACTTCGGCGAGGACCCGCCGGCCACCTGCGGCAACTGTGACAACTGCCTCGATGCGCCTGGCGTGACCGACGGAACGATGACCGCCCAGAAACTGCTGTCCGCCGTTTACCGCACCGGGCAGACCTATGGCCTGGGCCATGTCGAGAAGGTGCTGACGGGGGCGAGCGATCCGCGCGTGATCGAGCGGGGGCATGACCAGCTTTCGGTCTTCGGCATCGTGGGCGAGGACGAGGCGCGGCTGATCCGGCCGATCGCCCGCGCCCTTCAGGCCCGCGGCGCGCTGCTTGCCACCGAGCATGGCGGGCTGCGGCTCGGCGGCGATGCCAAGGCGATTCTCAAGGGCGAGGCCGAGGTGAGCGTGGTCGTGCCACCGAAGAAGGAGCGCACCGCGCGCCGGGCGCGGGGCGGCGCAGGCGCGGGCGGCGCGGCAAACCCGGTCGGCGATCCGCTGTTCGACGCCCTGCGCGGCCTGCGCCGCGAACTGGCGCTGGAGGCGGGCGTGCCGCCTTATGTGGTGTTCCACGATTCGGTCCTGCGCGAGATGGCGGCCACCCGGCCATCATCCCGCGCAGAACTTTCCGCCATCGGCGGGGTCGGCACCCGCAAGCTCGAAGCCTACGGGGAGGCCTTCCTCTCGCTGATCAGGCAGTTCTAGGCCGGCGCCGCGCCAGCTTCGAAAGGCGGTCCTTCAGCGCCAGCTTGAGCTTCTTGAGCCGCACGATCTCCAGCGGATCGACCCAGCGACGGCGCTGGGCATCGCGCAGTTCGGCATCGAGCCGCTGGTGGCGCTCCAGTAAGCGGAAGAAACGGTCGGACATGAAAATGCTCCTCGAAACACAGGTTGCTTCGATCGGATGTGCCGACGCCGGGCTTAGGGGGAACGGGGGGGACCCGGGCCACGGCATCGGCAACATCCGATGCGGTCCGACATCACGCAGCGCACCTGCCGAATGGCCAGGTCCGGAAATTGGCGCCGGGGTTACAATGCGCCTGTCCGGTAGAGCGCCGCGCCAGAGGGGCCCGGTCCGCCCGATCTCATTAAGAGTGATTCGGTCTTTTATCAAGCCCCGACGCCGGCACCTCCGTTAGCTTGCCCGAAAGGACAGCGGTGGTAGGTTCTGCCGATCCTTTGCAAGGGGGCGGGCAATGAACGACGAACCTGTGGCGATGACCTCCAGCCGCGAGCGCGCGGCATGGAGCACCAGTGGCTATCTCATGCTGGTGATCTTCCTTGCGCTCGCCTTCCTGCTGGTGGTGCGGATCGGTACCTTCAATGGCGAGGACGGCCAGGTCGGCACATTCCTTGGGGGCGTGTTCCTGCTGCCGATTGCCCTGATCGTGATCGCCAAGGGCTTCTACATGATCCAGCCCAACCAGGCCGCGGCGATCACCCTGTTCGGCTCGTACCGCGGGACCGACCGCAACCACGGGCTGCGCTGGGTCTGGCCGTGGATGGGCAAGACGCGGGTTTCGGTCCGCGCCAACAACGTCGTTTCCGAAAAGCTCAAGGTCAACGACCTGCGCGGCAATCCGATCGAGATCGCCACCAACGTTGTCTGGCGCGTGGCCGATACCGCCCAGGCCCTGTTCGACGTCGACGACTACAAGGCCTTCGTGTTCGTCCAGATCGAGGCTGCGGTCCGCGCGATCGGCTCGCGCTACCCCTATGACGACATCGAACACATGGAAGTGACCCTGCGCGGCAGCCACGACCAGATCAACGCCGAGCTGCGCACCGAACTCAACAGCCGCCTCGCCATCGCCGGGATCACGGTCGACGAATGCGGGCTGACCCACCTCGCCTATGCCCCCGAGATCGCCGGCGCCATGCTGCGCCGCCAGCAGGCCGAAGCGGTGATCGCCGCCCGGCGCAAGCTGGTGGAAGGCGCAGTGTCGATGGTGGAGATGGCGCTGAACCAGCTTTCGGAGAAGAACGTGGTCCACCTCGACGACGACCGCCGCGCGGCGATGGTGGCCAACCTGATGGTCGTGCTGTGCGGGGAGCGCGATACCCAGCCGGTGGTGAATACGGGGATGGGCGCTTAGACCCTGGCTGGGGGTGACGACGCCGAATAAGCCACGCCCAACAATCCGCCCCACCCCGGGACACCCCGTTCGCCCCTCTCCGCACCGGGCAAGTTTCCAGATAGTCTCCCTCCATGCGCAAGATCCCCCTCACCGCCGCCCTCGCCCTGCTCGCCGCCGCGCCTTCGCTGGCCCAATCCGAAGCGCCCTACACCGTCGTCGAGACCGGCCAGCGGTTCGGCCGCCTGCAGGATGCGGTGAACGCCATCGGCGATGGCATGGGCACTATCCGCCTCGCCGGTGGCGACCACCGCGACTGCGCGGTGCAGGAGCGGGGCGATGTGGCCTATGTCGCCGCCACGCCGGGCGCGGCCACGCTTTCGGGCACGGCCTGCGAGGGCAAGGCGGCGCTGGTCCTGCGCGGGCGATCGACCCGGGTCGAGGGACTGGTTTTCACCGGCATCCGCGTGGCCGACTTCAACGGCGCGGGCATTCGCATCGAGCGGGGCAATCTCGCCGTCAGCCAAGCATGGTTCCATGACAGCCAGCAGGGCATCCTCTCGGCCGGCGATCCGGCCGGCACGATCACGGTCGACAAGTCCACCTTCACCCGGCTCGGCACGTGCGAGGGCGGCGGCGGCTGTGCCCATTCGCTCTACATCGGCGAATATGGCGCACTGACGGTCACCCGCAGCCGGTTCGAGGCCGGACGCGGCGGGCATTACCTGAAAAGCCGCGCGGCCCGCGTCACCATCCTCGACAATTCGTTCGACGATGCCGCCGGCAAGGGCACCAACTACATGATCGACTTGCCCAACGGGGCGACGGGGCGGATTGCCGGCAACTGGCTGATCCAGGGTGCAAACAAGGAAAACCATTCCGCCTTCATCGCCATTGCCGCCGAGGGGCGCGGCAACAGCTCGGCGGGCCTGGCCTTAGAAGGCAACGTCGCCCGGCTCGGGCCCGGCGTTTCGTGGCGCAGCGTGTTCGTGGCGGATTGGTCGGGCGATCCGCTGGCGATCGGCGCCAACCAGCTGGGCGACGGGCTGACAAGGTTCGAACGGCGCTGAAATTTGCCTTCCAGCCAATGACTTCCTAGATGGTGACGATGATCGCCGCGCTCCCCCGTCTGCTGCTCGCGCGCCTGCTGGGCGCCCTGATGCTGCTGACCGTGGCGCTTCAGGCCGGCATGCCCTTTGCCGCCCCGCTTGAGCGGGTGCACGGCTCGGCGTTCAGCGCCGCGACCCATGAAGTGGCGCTGACGACCGACCGGCGCGTGCAAGCGGTCCGCCCAGCGCTCGCGCCCGAACCGCGCCTGCCTGCGATTGAGCCGCTATCGGCTCCGCCTCCGCCTCTCGCCGCACCGATCACGCCGCGTCCATTCTCGACCGGTCCGCCGCCGCGCGAAGAGATCGCCCGGCGCCCTGCTCCACGCGCCCCGCCTTTCGCCTGAACAGACCCGTTCGGCGGCATTGCCGCCTTCAACTGTTCAGGAGTCCTACCCATGTCCCAATCCGAAGCCGCCCGCGCCGCCCGGCGCGGCGAGATCGAAGCCATGCTTGCGCGCTATCCGCATCTCTCACCCGAAGCCGTCGCCGACCTCGGCCAGTGGTTCGAGAAGGAGGCGAGTTCGCTCGACATCGGCCTCATCGCCTGCAACGACGCCATCGCCGAGCCTTACCGCGCCTTTCGCGCGGATCACGTCGACCCGCTGAAAGGGAAGGACTGGCTGCGCGGAATCGCGTTCGTGGCGGTGATCCTCGCGATCATGGGCGTGCTGTTCTGGCGCGCGTTCTGAGCACGGCCGGGGGTGGGCATCGCCTGCCCCCGCCGGTCAGCCGAAGCCCGGGGCATAGGTTACCACCCCCGAGGGCGGCGCGCCGTGCAGCACAAGCCGCTGAAAGAACCGTGCGGGCGGGCCCGGATAGGCTAGCACAGGGTCGTGAACGAACCCGAAGCGGGCGTAATAGTCCGGGTTGCCGAGTACCACGCAGCCGCGGGCCGACCGTTCGCGCAGCAGCGCGAGGCCGGCGCGGACCAGCGCGGCCCCGGCTCCGCGCCGCTGGAACTCGGGCGTGACGGACACCGGTCCAAGACCATACCAGGCGCGGCTGCCATCACTGATCTGCACCGGCGAGAAGGCTACATGGCCGACGATACCGCCTGCAACTGCCACCAGGGACAAGGCGAGATCGCCATCGGCCCGAAGCCGGTCGATGACCTCGGCCTCGTTGCCGTCACTATGCTGCGCGGTCGCGAAAGCAGCCGCAGTCACCTGCGCGATCGCCGCAATATCCGAGGGCGCCTCCGCCCGGACTGTCCACCCGCTCACTACAGCAGGTGTCCGGTCCGGTCGCGCTTGGTGGCGAGGTAGCGTTCGTTGTGCGGATTGGCGGGAAGCTTGTGGGCCACCCGCTGCGCCACGGTTACCCCGCAGGCGGCGAGCGCGTCCACCTTGGCCGGATTGTTGGTCATCAGCCGGATCGCATGGACGCCAAGCAGCTCCAGCATCCGGGCCGCCACGGGGAAATCGCGCGCCTCGGTCGGCAGGCCGAGCCGGTTGTTGGCCTCGACCGTGTCGAACCCCAGGTCCTGCAGGCGATAGGCACGCAGCTTGTTGACGAGCCCGATCCCGCGCCCTTCCTGGCGCAGATAGAGCAGGACGCCCCACCCGCCGCCGCGCGCTTCCTCGGCCATGGCCTCCAGCGCGGCGTGCAGCTGCGGCCCGCAATCGCACTTGAGGCTGCCGAGGATATCGCCGGTCAGGCATTCAGAGTGGAGCCGCACGAGCGGCGCGCGGTCGCCGTTCTGCTCGCCGATGACCAGTGCGACATGCTCGCGCAGGTCATCCGCGCTGCGGAAGGCGACGATCTCGGTGTCCTCGCAGGCGGCCACCGGCAGGCGGGCGCGGCTGGCGATGACCAGCGCCGCCGGGTCTTTCCACGCCGCGAGATCGGCGGACGCAACCGGCTGGGCCTCGCCCAGTGGTTCGGGAGCGACGAGAAAGGCCGGAAGGATGCCCGCCAGCCGCGCCAGCTCCATCGCCGTGCGGGCAGCCTCCGCATGATCGATATGCTCGGCGCGGAACGGGCCCTTCAGGGGGAAGCGCAGATCCAGCGCCGGATCGGCAAGGGCGCGGGCGTGAACCAGATCGAAGGCTTCCGCGCCCCGGATCAGCACCGGCGCATCGGGCGCGGCTGCCTCGCGCTGGTTGGCAAGCTTGAGCGTCACCGCGCGCGCCGCCGAGATCAGCATCCAGGGCGCGCTCACCCCGGGGCCAAAGCCCGTCTCCGCCGGAAGCAGGGAGAGCACACCGTCGACCACCACCGGCCAGCCATGGCGCAGCGCATCGAGCGCGAGCGCAAGGCGGCGCGGGGCCGATGTCACAGCGCGAATTCCGTGACGAGGGGCACGTGGTCCGAGGGCTGGTCCCAGCGCCGGGTTTCCTCAACCAAGCGGTGGCCGGCCGATTGCGCCGCGAGTTCCGGCGAGGCCCACATGTGATCGAGCCGGCGGCCCCGATCCTTCTCCTGCCAGAAGGTGCGATAGGACCACCAGGTCCAGTTCCGCTCGGGCGCCGGGATGTGCTTGCGGCCGAGATCGACCCAGCCGTGGGCATCGGCGAAGCGCTGGAGGGTTTCCACCTCGAGCGGAGTGTGGCTGACGACCCTGAGCAGGGCCTTGTGATCGTAGACGTCACAATCCAGCGGGGCGATGTTGAAATCGCCGACGATCAGCGTCGGCCGGTCCAGCTGCTCGGCCCAACGCGTCATCCGCCCGAGGAAATCGAGCTTCTGGCCGAACTTTGGATTGGCCTCGCGGTCGGGAATGTCGCCGCCGGCGGGAATGTAGACGTTCTCCAGCACCACGCCTTGCCCGGGACCGAGCAGTTCTACGCCGATGTGCCGCGCCTCGCCATTGTCCTGCCAGTCATGCCGCGAGATCTCGCGCAGCGGGATGCGGCTGACCGTGGCGACGCCGTGATAGCCCTTCTGCCCATGGACCACCCGGTGCGTGTAGCCGGCGGCCTCGAACACCTCGTGCGGGAACAGGTGCTCGGCGCATTTGATTTCCTGCAGGCACAGCACGTCGGGCTGCTCCTGCTCCAGAAAGCGGACGACCTGATCGGCGCGCAGGCGAACCGAATTGATGTTCCAGGTGGCGATAGAAACCATGCGGGAGGCTTTAGGCATGCGCCGGAGGTTTTGCCAGTGGCAAGGCGGACGCATGGCCGCAGGGCGCGGCGCTGTCCCGGCCCATGGATGCTGAACCAGGTTCAGCATGACGAGGATGAGAGGTTGCGCTGGGTGTTTGGGTCAGATCGTCGTCAGCCGGGAGCGAGAAATGGCCCCGAGACCGGCGCGCAGCGACCTTTGATGGTCGTGAGCACCGGAAGCCGCAGGGGACGCCGTTTTCGCAGCCCCGGCTTGCGGCGATCTGAGCCAGACACAAGAAAACCCTCGTGCCGGGGGCAATGGCACGAGGGTTCCTTTTGCGTTCGTCACGCTGTGACAAGGAAGCGATGGGGAGGCATGGGCAACAGGGGGGAAACCCGCCTCGCGCCGCCTTGTCGAGGACCCTTATAGGCCTTCCGCATTGCTCCCAAGTGAACGGAAACTGCAGGATTGTCGCGGTTTGTCGTCCCTATGGGGCAGGTCTGCGACCAACTGCGGCCTCTCAGCGACGACCCGTTTGACGCGGATCGACATAGCGGAAAATAGTATCGGGCACGTCCATCCCGTAGCGCTGGTTGGCGAGGCGGATGGTCGTCCTGCGGTTCTGCGAATCGAGCGCCACCCAGCTCACCAGCTCCAGCCCGCCAGGCGCGCCGGCCTTGCGGGCGAAGATGAGGGTGATCACGCCGTATTCGGGATGCTTGCGGTCGCGCACCTCGATCGACACGATCCCCGGGTCGGTCGCCGGCTGCAGCGTGCCGAAGCGCTTCACGTCGCGCGTGGGGTCGAGCAGGGCGCCGAGCGGCGAATTGCCGATGGGCCAGCGCTGGACCTGGCGGACCTCGTAATCGACCATGGTGAGCGCCTTGCCATCGCCCACGATGAGCATGGGCACGCCCTGCTGGTACTGGAAGCGGATCTTGCCCGGCCGCTTGATGGTGAGCTTGCCGGCCACGCGCTGGCCGTTGCGGTCAGTCTGCAGGAAATCGGCCTGCATCGTGGTGATCGCGCGCAGCGCGTCCACGGCCTGGTCGAGATCGTTGGCGGTCTGCGCCACGGCAGGCGTTGTCAGCCCAGCCGCGATGAGGGGAGCCGACACGACAAGCGCCGCGGAAACCGCGGTGCCCAGCGACTTGCGGAAAATGCCGATCAAGGTGTTCATGCCTCGCTTGTGAAAGAGAAGCCTTGAACCACCAGTGAACCCGCCCGGTTCCGCGGAACCGGGCCAGCGATCACTTGATCTTGGCTTCCTTGAATTCGACGTGCTTGCGCGCGACCGGATCGTACTTCTTGAAGACGAACTTCTCGGTCGAATTGCGCGGGTTCTTCTTCGTGACGTAGAAGAAGCCGGTGTCGGCGGTGGAGACCAGCCGGATCTTGACGGTTGCGGGCTTCGCCATGGCGACGCTTTCCTAAGCACAGGTGTTCAAAACGGATCGAGCGGCGCAACAGCACCGCCCGGCAAGGTTGCGGCCTGTGGGGGGGAATCACCGGAAAGTCAAGGAAGAGAGTCGGCGGGAGGATGAGAGAGCACAACCCTCTCCCGGGACGAAGCTTCTCACCCCTTGTACGGCTCGATCGGTTCGACGACCCGGTAGGTCTCCTTGCGCGGCTTGCCCTTCAGCGGCTTCAGCTCGAGCGGATCGGGCGGCACTTCCCGATCCGGCAAGCGGTCCAGCAGGTCGCGAATCAAGGTCAGCCGGCCGCGCTTCTGGTCATTGAATTCCACCAGGGTCCACGGCGCGTCAGGCCTGTGGGTGGCGGCCAGCATGGCCTCGCGGGCCTTGGTATAGGCTTCGTATTTCTCCCGCGCGGCCAGATCGATCGGCGAGAGCTTCCAGCGTTTGAGCGGGTCGCCCAGCCGCTCGGCAAAGCGCTCCTCCTGCTCGTCCTGGTCGCAGGCGAGCCAGTACTTGAACAGCAGGATCCCGTCGTCCACCAGCTGGCGCTCGAACTCCGGCACCTGCTCGAGAAACTGGTGCACCTGGGCATCGGTGGCGAAGCCCATGACTTTCTCGACACCCGCCCGGTTGTACCACGAGCGGTCGAACAACACGATTTCGCCCGCGGCGGGCAGGTGGGCGACATAACGCTGGAAATACCACTGCCCGGCTTCCTGCGGGGTCGGCTTGCCAAGGGCGACGACCCGGCACTGGCGCGGGTTGAGCCGTTCGGCAATCGCATGGATGGCTCCGCCCTTGCCGGCGGCATCGCGGCCCTCGAACAGGACGAGAATTCGCGCGCCGCAATGCTCGGCCCAGCGCGCGGCCACTTCCAGCTCCTGCTGGATCGGCTTCAGAAGATCGGCATATTCGCGGCGCTTGAGCTTCGACATGGGCGTGCCTCCACAGACCATCCTGCGCCATTCGGCAGTCAAACGCAAAACGGCCGGCGGGCATGCGCTCCCGCCGGCCGCGTGGCACCGTGTGGCCGAAAGGCCTATTGCGGCGCCTTGTCCATCTTGTCGGCCTTGTCTTCCATGCGGTCGGCCTTCTTGTCGGCCGCGTCGCGCACCGCATCGGCCTTCGCATCGAGCGTGTTCTCGGCCGCGCCGCCCATGGCCTCGCCGGTGGCTTCCATCGAATCGGCCTGGGCATCGCCCGATTCGCGCACGGCCTGGGCTTGGTCCTCGGCCGCATTTTCCTTCTTGCTGTCGCAAGCTGCGAGGCTCAGCCCCATCGCCGCGACAGCGGCCATCATCGTTGCCTTGTAGATCGTACGCATAAGGTCAGCCCCTTTTGCTGGTTCAAGAAAAAAGGGACGGCAGCGAAAGCTACCGTCCCTTGTGACGCCGTCAGGCCATACGCTTAGCGCATGGCTCCACGACGGAACAGGTTCACGATGGCAAGAAGCACCACCGCGCCGAGGAACGACACGAGCAGCGCACTGGCGCTGAAGTCGCCCGACATGATGTTGCCGCCGCCGATCAGCGGGTTGAGGATGAAGCCGGCGAGCAGGGCGCCCACGATGCCGACTATGACGTTGAGGAAGACACCCTGGCTCGCGTCGGTGCGCATCACGATGCTGGCGAGCCACCCGAGGATGCCGCCCACGATAATGAGAATGATCAGTCCCATGACGGTAAATTCCTTGTGCTGCTGTCTGCACAAAGAAATCGTGGGAAAGCAGTCGGTTCCCTGAGTCTTTGCCGGGTGCGCCCCTGACATCCGTCAGGGGCTTGCGGGACTGGCCCGAGGCCCTTTCCGCATCAGACAAAGATCTCAGCGCATCAGAAGCAGCGTCCCGGCCACCGCGCCCGCCACGATACGGTACCACGCAAACGGCGCGAAGCCCGAGCGGCTGATATAGGCGACGAAGCCCTTGATCACGGCCAGCGCCACGACGAACGAGACCACGAAGCCGATCGCGATCTCGTTCCAGCCGACGGGTCCGAGGCCGTGCATCAGCGCGTCCTTGTTGTCGTGCAGCTCCAGCACGGTTGCCCCGAGCATGGTCGGCACGGCGAGGAAGAAGCTGAATTCGGCCGCCGTGCGGCGTTCGATCCCCATGGCGAGTGCGCCCATGATCGTTGCGCCCGAGCGGCTGACGCCGGGGATCATCGCCACGCACTGGACCAGCCCAACGCCCAGTGCCTGCCCGGTGCGCAGCTGGCCGATGCCGCTGTACGGCCCGGTCCTTGCCGTCTTCTCGATGTAGAGGATGGCGAACCCGCCGACGATCAGCGCGGCGCAGACAACCAAGGGGCTGCCGAGCAGCACGTCGATGTACTTCTTGGCGGCAAGGCCGATCACCACCGAGGGCAGGAACGCGATGAGCAGGTTGCGCAGGAAGGCGAGGCTGATCTTCTCCAGCCTGAGGATGCCCCAGCCCACGGCCCAGAAAGTCCGCCAGTACTGCACCACCACGGCGAGGATCGCGCCGAGCTGGATCACCACGTTGAACACCTTCCACGTATCGGCATCGAAACCGAAAAGTTCGGTGGCGAGGATCAGGTGGCCGGTGGAGGATACCGGGAGGAACTCGGTCAGCCCCTCGACGATGCCGAGGAGCACGGCGGTGATGGTCAGCGTCATGGGCGCAGGTCATGCCGGGGCAGGGTTGCAGAGGCAAGACGGCGCGGCGCGGATTGCCGATTTGTCATCCGGGCAAACTCTGCCCCGCCCAGCCACGGACGTCCGTCGTCGCTGCGAAGCCGGGGGCGACGGAGGTGCGACTGGCGGCAGACCCCCGTCACCAGATGCGGATCTGGTCCTCGGGCTTGAGGTATAGCTTGTCACCCGGCTTCACCCCGAACGCCTTCTGCCACTCGGCAAAATTCCGCACGATGCCGTTCACGCGGTATTGTGCCGGGCTGTGGGCATCCACCAGCAGCAGCTGGCGCGCCGTTTCCTCGCGGTACTTCGAACGCCAGACCTGGGCAAAGGCCATGAAAAAGCGCTGGTCGCCGGTCAGCCCGTCAATCACCGGCGCGGGCCGGCCCTTGAGGGAGAGGTGATAGGCTCGGTAGGCGAGGCTCAGGCCGCCCAGATCGCCGATGTTTTCGCCCAGGGTCAGCCGCCCGTTGACGCAGGTCTGGCCGTTGTCGAACGGGCACAGGCCGTTGTACTGCTTCACCAGCCGATCCCTGAGGGCCACGAAGCGCGCCTTGTCGGCCGCCGTCCACCAGTCGTTGAGATTGCCCGCGCCGTCATACTTGGCGCCCTGGTCGTCGAAGCCGTGGCCCATTTCGTGGCCGATCACCGCACCGATCGCGCCGTAGTTCGCCGCCGGATCGACCGTGGGGTTGAAGAACGGCGGCTGGAGAATCGCGGCCGGGAACACGATCTCGTTCATCGGCGGGTTGTAGTAGGCGTTGACCGTCTGCGGGAACATGAACCACTCGGACCGATCCACCGCCTTGCCCACCCGGGCATCGGCAAAGTCCGACTTCCACTTCGCGCTGGCCATGGCATTGGCCAGCGGATCGCTGGGCGAAACCACCATGCCGGCGTAGTCCTTGAAGCTGGCCGGGGCGCCGATCTTGGGCGTGAAGGCGGCGAGCTTGGCCTCGGCGGCGGCGCGCGTCTGCGGGCCCATCCACTTGAGGCCGGCAAGGTTCACCGCCATGGCCTTGCGCAGGTTGCCGACCAGCGCCGCCATCTGCACGCGGCTGGCTTCGGGGAAATAGCGCGCGGCATAGATCCGGCCGAGCTGCTCGCCGAGCTGGTTCTCGACCACGGAGAGGCCGCGCTTCCACCGGGGCCGCTGCTCGGGCTGGCCGCCCAGCACCTTGCCGAAGAAGGCAAAGCTCGCCTGGTCGATCCGCTTGGGCAGGTAGCTGGCATTGCCCGCGAGAAACTGCGCCGTCGCCCAGGCCTTCCACACGGCCACCGGCGGGCTGGCCACGTATTCGAGCATGGCGGGAATGCCGCCGCCCATCTTGGCCTTGGCCTCGTCGGGCGTGATCCGCGCGGCGGCCAGTTGCTCGGCCGTAAGCGGCATTTCGGCGAGGCGCACCGCCTGCGCGCTCGCCGCGCCCGGGCCCATGGCCCCGATAAACCCGGCCAGTTCCGCGCCATGCGGGAGGGCGGCTACCTCGGCCACGGTCAGCTTGTGGTAAGTGAGATCGTCGTTGCGCAGGACCTCGCGGTCCCATTCGATCCGCGCCATGCCGGTTTCAAGGTCGTAGACCTGCTGGGCCATGCCCGCCGGATCGGCATAGCCGGCCTCGCCCAGCAGCTGGGCGAGCAGCGCCTTGTACTGTGCCCGGATTGCCGGGTAGCGAGGATTGTCGGAGAGGTAATAGTCGCGGTCGGGCAGGCCCAGCCCGCCCAGCGACAGGCCCAGCGAATAGACCGCGCTCTGCTTGGGATCGGGGTCGACACTGCCGTTGATCGGGCTCGGCATGCCCGGTTCGGCGAACAGCCTGTACAGGTCAGCCGTGGTCCGCGTCGCCGCGATCCGGTCGAGGAAGGGGCGCGCGGGGGCGAGGCCCGCCCGTTCGATCGCGTCCTCATCCATGAAGGCTTGCCAGGTGGCAACGATCCGCGCCTCCTGCGTGCCGGGGGCAGGCCGACTGGCGACCAGCTCGTCGACGATCCCGCGCAGCCGCCTTTCCGACAAGTCGCGCAGCACCTGGAACGAGCCGTAGCTGGTCTTGTCGGCGGGGATCTCGTGCGCGGCGATCCACTTGCCATTGACGAAGCGGAAGAAATCGTCGCCCGGCCTGACAGTGGAGTCATTCCACTGCTGCTGCACGCCCGAACGGCCCCAGCCGGTCAGCACCTCTTCCGGGTTCGGCGCGGTTGCCGGCGGCCCGGCCAGTGCCGGTACTGCGGACAAGGCGAGGAGGGAAGCGGCGAAAAGCGGCAGGCGGGGCAGCGGCAGGCGGGGCAGGGTCAAGGGATTGTTCCTTGGCAGAAGACGGCGTGGCCCGAGATATGCCGCATTGAGCTTAACCGCCGATTGCAGTCTTTCACCCTGCCGCCATGGCGCGGTCATCGAACTGGAGCGAGGCGAGGCGGGCGTAGAGCCCGCCGGCAGCGGCCAGCTGGTCATGCGGGCCCTCCTCGACGATCCGCCCGCCGTCCATCACCACGATCCGGTCGGCCTGGCGCACCGTGGCGAGGCGATGGGCGATGACGAGGGTCGTGCGGCTGGCCATCAACCGATCAAGTGCGTCCTGAACCAAGCGTTCGCTTTCCGCGTCTAGCGCGGAGGTCGCCTCGTCGAGCAGCAGGATCGGGGCATCGCGAAGGAGAGCGCGGGCAATGGCGATTCGCTGGCGCTGCCCGCCCGACAGGCGCGAGCCGTTCTCACCGAGGAAAGTATCTAGCCCCTCGGGCAATTCACGCAGGAATTCCTCGGCATTGGCCGCGCGGGCCGCATCCCAGATTGCTTCGTCCGAAGCGTCCCAGTTGCCGTAGCGCAGATTGTCGCGCGCGGAGGCGGCGAACAGTACCCCCTCCTGGGGCACGAGCGCGATCCGGCGGCGGACCTCGGCGGGATCGGCAGAGACCAGCGGCACCCCGTCGAGCTTGATCGTGCCCGTTTGCGGATCGTAGAATCGCTGGGCCAGCTGGAACACGGTGGATTTACCGGCGCCCGAAGGGCCGACAATGGCCACGGTTTCGCCCGGCTCCACGCTGAGCGAGAATTGCTGGATCGCCGGCAGCTCGGGCCGTGCCGGATAGCGGAAGGTCACGCTCTCGAAGGTCAGCCGCCCGCGCGGCGGGTTTGGCAGTTCGAGCGGGCGCGCCGGCGGGGCGATCGCCGGCTTTTCATTGAGCAATTCGTTGAGCCGGCCCGCCGCTCCCGCGCCGCGCAGCAGCTCGCCATATACTTCGGTCAGCGCCCCGAAGGCTCCGGCGACCAGCCCTGCGGTGACGACGAATGCGGCGATGGTTCCCCCCGAGATCGTCCCGGCGGCCACGGCGCTCGCCCCCTGCCACAGCAGCACGGTGATCGAGCCGAAGACGAGGACCATGACCACCGCGGTCATGATTGAGCGAATCAGAATGCGGCGCTTCGCGGCGGCGAAGGTTTGCTCCACCACAACCGCGAAATTTTCAGCCTCGCGCCCTTCCTGGTTGAACGACTGGACCACCCGCATCGCGCCGAGCACCTCGGCGACCTTGGCGCCGACATCGGCGATTCGGTCCTGACTGATCCGCGAAGCACCCTTCAGTCGCCGCCCGAAGGTGACGATGGGCACGATCACCAGCGGGATCACCACCAGCAGCTCCAGCGTCAGCCGCGGAGCCAGGAAGAAAAGGTAGATGGTTCCGCCGATTCCGGTGATCGCGTTGCGCAGGGCAATCGACACGGTCGTCCCCACAACAACCTCGATCAGCGCGGTATCGCTGGTCATGCGCGAGGAGATTTCCTTGGGGCTGTTCGCCTCGAAGAAGCTGGGGGGAAGGCGCAGGAGATTGGCCTGGACCTTCTCACGCAGGTCGGCGACGACACGTTCGCCCAGCCAGGAAACGAAGTAAAACCGCACCGCCGTGGCCAGACCCAGCACCAGGACGATGGCTATCAGGCCCTCGAAGGCGTGGGCGATATCGTCGGCCCGGGCACCGCTGCCGAACGCCTTGTCGACGATCATCTTGAAACGCATCGGGATGGCGATCGTGGCCGACGACGTCGTCATCAGTGCAAGCAGGGCGATGCCCACCTGTTTGGGATAGCGCGATCCCAGTTGCCAGATCATGGCGAGCGGGCCGAGATTGCGCGCCGGCTTTGCCTCGTCGGGCGCGGCGGCGGCAGCAGCGGCAGCGGAAGGTTGGCGAGCCATCGCGGGGGCCCTAGCGCAGGCGGGCCTGCGGCGGAAGCACCGCATTGCGCATTGCGCAGAATTAATCAGCTTTCGGGGAATTCCGCTCGGACACTCGTTATTATCGATGCTGCATTGCAAAAACGTCTGCATCGTAGCATCTTGATCGCAACCGGTTGCTTCCGCGCACCGCAGATAAGGATCGCGAGCCTTGCTGTACAATGCCTACGAACTGAATCGGGCCTGGCTGACCGGGGCCAGCGCATGGGCCTCGGTCACTGCCGAGCTGCTCAACAACCCCGCCCTGCCGCTGGGCTATAACGGGCTTGGCCCGATCCTCGCCTCGGCACTGGATGTCTTCGCCCATGCGGCGGCCCCGCGCGGCAAGCCGGAGTTCGGGATCGGCACCGCCACGGTGAACGGCACAACCTACCCGGTCACCGAAGCGATCGTCGTGCGCCGGCCCTTCGGCAACCTGCTGCGCTTCACCCACCCGGGCCTCCCCGCCAATGCGCCGCGCCTGCTGATCGTCGCGCCCATGAGCGGCCACTTCGCCACGCTGCTGCGCGGAACGGTTGCCCGGCTGGTCGAAGGCATGGAAGTGTTCATCACCGACTGGGCCGATGCCAAGCTGGTTCCCGCCGAGGAAGGCACCTTCGATGTCGACGACTACATCGACTACATCGTCGGCTTCCTCGAACACATCGGCCCGGGCGCCCACATGCTCGCAGTGTGCCAGCCCTCGGTCCCGGCACTGGCAGCCACGGCGGTCATGGGCGCGGCCAGGCATCCCTGCCGGCCGGCCTCGCTGACCATGATGGGCGGCCCGGTCGATACCCGCGAGGCGCCGACCAGCGTCAACGACGTCGCCGTGACCCGGCCGCTGTCGTGGTTCAAGCACAACGTCATCGCGACGGTGCCGCTCGGCTACCCGGGCGCGGGCCGGAAGGTTTACCCCGGCTTTCTCCAGCTGGCCGGGTTCATGTCGATGAACCTGCGGTCCCACCTGCAGAGCCACTACCAGATCTTCCAGCACCTGGTGGAGGGTGACGGCGAAAGCGCCGATGGCAAGAAGGCGTTCTACGACGAGTACCGCTCAGTCTGCGACATGACCGCGGAATTCTACCTCCAGACGATCGAGCACGTGTTCCAGCGCCACTCGCTGCCCAAGGGCGAGTTCGTCCACCACGGCAAGCCGATCGACCTTGGCGCGATCACCGATACCGCCATTCTCGCGGTCGAAGGAGAGCGCGACGATATCTCGGGCATCGGGCAGACCCGCGCCGCGCTCAAGCTGACCACCGGCCTGGCCGAGGACCGCAAGCTCTACCACCTTGCTCCCGAAGTCGGGCACTACGGCATCTTCAACGGCACCCGCTGGCGCAATTCGATCGCACCCGTGGTCGAACAATTCATCGAGACTCACCGGGCCCGCGAGGAAGCCCGCGTCTGAGCCTCAGGTCGCACCGGCCTCGGGGAAATCCACGGCCTGGATGATCCACTCAGCGACAAGGGCCGGCCGGTCGGACCCTTCGCATTCGAGCGTGGCGTCGAAGCGCAGCCGCCATTGGCGCGACTTGCGCTCAGTGGCCTCCGCCAGCCGGTAGACGCCACGTACCCGGCTGCCCGCGGGCACAGGGGCGAGCAGGCGAACCTTGTCCAGCCCGTAGTTGACCCCGGATTCCTGCTCCCAGTACCTGAGCACCGTGGTGGCGAGTCCGCCAAGCAGCGACAGCGACAGGAACCCGTGGGCAATGGTGCCGCCGGTCCCGGTCACCCTCGCCGCAGCCACCGGATCGACATGAATGAAGGTGTGGTCTTCCGTGCAGTCGGCGAAGGCGTCGATCCGCGCCTGGTCGACCACCACCCAGGGCGAGACCAGCGTCATCCCGACATGGCCCGGCAGTTCCCCCAGTCTCATGTGCTCTCCCGGAAATATTGGCTTGCCGGGCGAGCTTGGCCGCGATCGTCGCGTCAGGCAACCGCCGGGCGCAGCGGCCTCGCCAAGGGGCGCGGCTCGCCCACCCGCTTCAGGTAGGTCCACAGCCCGCATTGCAGGCCAATCAGCATCAGGATGAACGGCTGGAAGGCAATTCCAACGAAGGCGGCGCCCAGCAGGTAGATCAATTGCGCCTGCTGCAAGGCATTGGCCAGCGGCGCCTGCCACTGGCAGTCAGGTCCAGCGCCCTCGGCCTCCGCGCGTTTTCGCCAGTGCCGTCGCAGCCGCTCCATTTGCCACAGTCCGGACAATTGCAGCCACAGCCACAGCCCCAGCCCCGGCCAGCCCTGCTCGCCCAGCATCTCGAAATAGCTGGAATGGAAAGCCCGCGCCTGATCGGTCACCGTATGGGTTGCGATGGCCGTGGTGCTTCCGCTGGTCTCGGCGTCGCGCGTCTCGATCACCAGCCGGTTCGAGAGGTAGGCGTAGAACCCGCCACCAAGCGGGTGGTCCTGCACATAGCCGAGCGTCCACTGCCATACGGCGATGCGGGTCGAAGCGGATTGGTCGGCCTCGTGGTTGCCGATGGTACTCATTCGCGCGGTGAAGCTGGTTGGCAGCAGGGGAACCGCGGCCAGCGCCAGCGCGGCTGCTCCGCCCAGATAAAGGAACCGGTGGCGCACCGTGCGCAACATCAACCCGCCGAGAAGAGCGATACACAGGAGACCGGTTCGCGCCTGGGTGCCCACCGGAATAAGCAGGCAGGCAAAGATCAGCGCCCCAGCGAACAGGTTCACCAGCCGTCCCTTCGGATAGACCGTACCATGGCGCGCGAGCCACAGGATCAGCGGAATGATCGCGATCGCCACGCAGGAAATGATCGACCCTTCATATAGCCCGGCATTGTCCTGCACGAAAAAGTGCAGGGCATTGTAGCCACCGCCGGTCAGCGCCGTCTTGATCCCCCCGGTGATGACGATGGAACCGGCCGAAAGCACCATGAACAGCGCCGCCGCCTCGATCCGCAGGCGCGTGCGCAGGGTCAGCGGCAGGAAGGTCGCGAAGAGCAGCGCTTTCCACACCCAGGACCACTTTTCCGCTGCCTCTGCCGGGAAATCGGCGAGCAGAGTGCTCATCCCGCAATAGGCGAGCAGCGCCAGCAGCAGGCCCTGGCGCAGGGTGAACCGGCTGTCGGCCTTGTCGTCGGCCACCAGCCACAGGCCGAAGGCGGCAAGGAAAGTGATCAGCGAGATCGGGATCGAGGCCAGCAGGTGCCACGAGATCTTCTGCGGCGAGACTATGTCCACGTACAGGTAAGCCAGCACGGCCAGGAACGGCCGCTTGAGCGACAGCACCAGCAGCGCCGCCATGAAGAGGAATAGCCCCAGATCAACCATGGGGATCAGCCATGGGGCGGGTCCCGCCGGGAATCCTGATCCAGATCGCCACGCAGCACCAGCCTCCAAGCCGCCAGTGCCAGCAGTCCGTGAGTCAGCATGAGAGCGAACAGATCGACCATCCGGACGAACCTATCCGATCGCGGTTGACGGCGCGTTAAGCCTCTTGCGCTAGGCCCACGGAGCCATGCGCGTCCTCCATGTCCTCGACCATTCCCTGCCGCTCCACAGCGGCTACACCTTCCGCACCCGGGCCATCCTCAAGGCGCAGGAAGGGCTGGGACTGGAGGTGCGCGGGATCACCGGCCAGCGCCACGCCGCCAATGGCGGCTCGGCCGAGGGTGCACTCGAACTGGCCGAGGGCCTGGCGTTCCACCGTGCCCGCGGGCTGCCCGCCGGCCCGCCCGGCCCTCGCGAATGGCGCGAGATCGCGGCCCTTGCCAGCGCGATCGAACGGCTCGCCGGTGACTGGCGGCCCGACGTTCTCCATGCCCACTCGCCCGCGCTGTGCGGCATGGCCGCGCTGATCGCCGGGCGCCGTCTTGGCCTGCCGGTGGTCTACGAAATCCGCGCCTTCTGGGAGGATGCGGCGGTCGGCAATGGGCAGGGCCGCGAAGGCTCGCTCAAGTATCGCCTGACTCGCGCGCTGGACAACAGGGTCGTCGCCCGCGCCGATGCCGTGGTTACGATCTGCGCCGGTCTGCGCGACGATCTCGTCGGGCGCGGCATCGCCCCGGAGCGGATCACCCTCTCGCCAAACGGGGTGGACCTGACCCTGTTCGGCGCGCCGCCACCGCCCTCCCCGGCCCTGGCTGCCAGGCTCGGCCTTGACGGCGACGGGCCAGTGATCGGCTTCATCGGCAGCTTCTACGATTACGAGGGGCTCGACGTACTGATCGACGCCATGCCGCTGCTGCTGGCGCGTGAGCGCGGTGCGCGGCTGCTGCTGGTGGGCGGCGGGCCGATGGACGCAGCGCTGCGGGCTAGGGCCGCCGCCTCGCCGGCGGCAGGCATGATCCACTTCGCCGGGCGCGTGCCACATGCGGAGGTCGAGCGCTGGTATGCGCTGATGGACATCATGGCCTACCCCCGCAAGGCCAGCCGCCTGACCGAACTCGTCACCCCGCTGAAACCCCTGGAGGCCATGGCCCAGGGCAAGCTGGTCGCCGCCTCCGCCGTCGGCGGGCACCGTGAACTGGTGACCCATGGGGCAACCGGCATGCTCTTCCAGGCCGATGATCCGGCTGCTTGCGCCGCCACGCTCGCGAGCCTCGCCGGAAACCGCCAGGACTGGGAGGCCCTGCGCGAACGGGGCCGGGCCCACGTCCGCGCCAACCATGACTGGGCCGTCAATGCGCGTCGTTATCTCCCTGTTTACCAAGCCGCGCTAGACAAACGGCCATTGTGATGGGGCAACAGGGACCGTGGTTTCGCCGATGAACGCCAAGCTGCACTGGCCAGATGAAAGGCATCCGCACGCCGGCCCGGGCAAGGGCAAGCGCGCGCGGATGGTCGACCATCCGCTGTTTCCCGCCATTCTGGTGCTGTGGTTCGCCGCCCCTCTCGCCTTTATCGCCCTTGCCCTTCCCGCAAGCCTCCTCGAACACGCCGCCGCGGCAATCCGCCTCGACGCGCTGGTGCCCGCGGCCCGGCCCCCGCTCGGCTTCACCGCCCGCGCCCTGCTGGCATTCGCGCTGGCGCTCGGGGGCGGCTTGGGCGGCTGGCTGACGGCACTGGTCCTGCGGCGGCGCACACTCGCCAGCGTCGATCACGCCGATGCGCTGCCGATGGAGGCAAAGGCCGACACCGTGGCGCCGCTGGTTTCCTCGCCCGTGGATGAGGCGCACGACGACGATGGCGACGATCTCGCCCGGCTGGCCGCCGCCCGCGCAAACCTGCCCCAGCGCCGCCGCGCCCTCACCAGCGAGACCGCCGAAGTGCCCGGCATCCTTGAAATCTCCGCAATCCCGGCCCTCGAACCACTCGGCGCCGGGACGGCCGCTGCCGAACCGATAGCGGCGGAAGCAGAACAACCCGCATGGGCCCCGGCACCGGTTTCGTCCCCTGTCGCCGGCGAACTGAGCGGAGAAGCGGCCATGCGGCTGTGCGCGGCTCCGCTGGAAACACTGGGCGTGCCCCAACTGGTCGAACGCTTTGCGCTGGCGCTCAAGGCCCGGCGCCTCCGCGAGGCGGATGAACGCGCCAGCCGGGGCCAGCGCGATCCGCTGCCACCTGCGCAGCCGGTCACCGCTCCCTTCGCCGAACCGCGCGACATGCCGGCCCACACCGGAGCCCGCCCGTTCGACCTGCCCGCCAGCCATCAGACTCTCATGGATACCGGCCCCCTGGCCACCCGTCGCCCGCTCTCGGCGGCCGAACTGCCAGTGGATCCCACGACCGAACTGGCGCGCTGGTCACTGCCCGAGCCCGAAGGCGAGGGTGACGATGTCGATGAAGAGCTGTGGCCGGACCCCGCCGCCGCGCAAGACTACTCGTCGCTGACCGATCTGCGACCCGCGACCCGCGTGCCCGCTCCGCTCGCCGACTTCGTGCGGGTGGATGAGCCGGACACGGTGACAGGTGCCGGGGCGCAGCCGGTCGTCGTCTTCCCCGGACAGGCCGTTCCTGCTTCCCCGCTTCCGGTTCGTCTGCCCGGAACCGAGGCCCCGGCGAACGCCGAAGAAACCGAACAGGCCCTGCGCGAAGCCCTCGCGGCCCTCCAGCGTCTCAGCGGGACTGGCTGATCCGCCGACAGCAAGGCGGTGACAACGGCACTTTGTGCCGTATGGTTCCCAACCTCGTCGCGAAAACCGGGCGGATCGTGGCCGCGGCAGTACGCGCGCGCATGTTCGCAGTTGCAAAAGCCCCGGCCTGACGCCATTGGCGCAGGTTGCGACACTCGCTGCATTTTTGCGGCCGGGTGAGTCGCGTTTTCGTGTCCGGCAGACCCTTGGACCTCGGGGGGCCGCCGGGAGGCTGTTACAGGATGGATTATTCGATGGGATTCCCGCAGGCCCAGGGCCTTTATGATCCGCGCAACGAACACGACGCGTGCGGCGTCGGCTTTGTCGCCCATATCAAGGGTGCCAAGAGCCACGCGATCATTACCCAGGCTCTCGAAATCCTCAAAAACCTCGACCATCGCGGCGCTGTGGGCGCTGACCCGCTGCTGGGCGATGGTGCCGGCATCCTGATCCAGCTACCTGACCAGCTCCTGCGCTCGTGGGCCGCCGGCGCATGCGTCACCCTGCCCCAGCCGGGCGACTATGCCGTCGCCATGTGCTTCCTGCCGCAGGACGAGGCCAGCCGCGCGCTGATCGTCGAAACCTTCGAGAAGTTCATCGAGAAGGAAGGCCAGACCCTTGTCGGCTGGCGCGACGTGCCGGTCACCCTCGACGGGCTCGGCAAGACTGTGCTCGAATCTATGCCGGTGATCCGCCAGTGTGTCGTCGGCCGGGGCGAGAGCTGTGCCGACCAGGACGCGTTCGAGCGCAAGCTCCTCGCCATCCGCAAGCAGGTCCAGAACCCGCTCGCCGCCATGGCCGAAAAGCACGGCCTGCCGGGGCTGACCCAGCTCTACATGCCGAGCTTCTCCAGCCGCACCATCGTCTACAAGGGCCTGCTGCTGGCGACCCAGGTCGGCTCTTTCTATGACGACCTGCGCAACCCGGAGGCCGTTTCGGCCCTCGGCCTCGTGCACCAGCGCTTTTCCACCAACACCTTCCCGAGCTGGAAGCTGGCGCATCCCTTCCGGCTGATCGCCCACAATGGCGAGATCAACACCGTTCGCGGCAACGTGAACTGGATGAACGCCCGCCGCCGCACGATGGAATCGGACCTCCTCGGCCCCGATCTCGACAAGATGTGGCCGATCATCCCGCACGGCCAGTCGGACACCGCCTGCCTGGACAACGCGCTGGAGCTGCTGCTGGCCGGCGGCTACAGCCTTGCCCATGCGGTGATGATGCTGATCCCGGAAGCCTGGGCCGGCAACCCGCTGATGGATCCCAAGCGCCGCGCGTTTTATGAGTACCACGCCGCGCTGATGGAGCCGTGGGACGGCCCGGCCGCCGTCGCCTTCACCGATGGCCGCCAGATCGGCGCCACGCTGGACCGCAACGGCCTCCGGCCTGCCCGGTTCTGCGTGACCGACGACGATCTCGTGATCATGGCTTCGGAAAGCGGCGTCCTGCCGATCAAGGAAGACAACATCGTTCGCAAGTGGCGCCTCCAGCCCGGCAAGATGCTGCTGATCGACTTCGCCGAAGGCCGCATCATCGAGGACGAGGAAATCAAGGCCCAGCTCGCCAATGCCGAGCCTTATGAGGAATGGCTGGAAGCCGCCCAGTACAACCTCAAGGACCTCGACGTGGTCGAGCCCGAACTGGCCCAGCTGCCGGTGGAGACCACGAGCCTGCTCGATCGCCAGCAGGCCTTCGGCTATACTCAGGAAGACGTCTCGAAGTTCCTGGAACCGATGGGCGTGCTGGCCGATGATCCGATCGGCTCGATGGGCACTGACACCCCGATCGCGGTGCTGTCGAACCGCTCGCGCCTGCTTTACGACTACTTCAAGCAGAACTTCGCCCAGGTCACCAACCCGCCGATCGACCCGATCCGCGAGGAACTGGTCATGTCGCTGGTGTCGATGATCGGCCCGCGCCCGAACCTGCTCGGCCACGATGCCGGCAGCCACAAGCGGCTCGAGGTCGACCAGCCGATCCTGACGAACGACGACGTCGCCAAGATCCGCTCGGTCGAGGCCGCGCTCGATGGCGCCTTCCGCACGCAGACCGTGGACATGACCTGGGACGCCAGCACCGGCGCCGAGGGGCTAGAGGCCGCGATCAAGGAAATGTGCTGGCTGGCGACCGAAGCGGTTCTCGCTGACAAGAACATCCTGATCCTGTCCGACCGCGCCCAATCGCCCGAGCGCGTGCCCATGCCGGCACTCCTCGCCACCGCGGCCGTCCATCACCACCTCGTCCGCCAGGGCCTGCGCATGCAGACCGGGCTCGTCGTGGAGACCGGCGAAGCCCGCGAAGTGCACCACTTCTGCGTGCTCGCGGGCTACGGCGCCGAAGCGATCAACCCCTACGTCGCCTTCGAGACCCTCGAAGACATCCGCGCGCGCAAGCACCCGGAGCTCGATGCCAAGACGGTCAAGAAGAACTACATCAAGGCCGTCGGCAAGGGCATCCTCAAGGTCATGTCCAAGATGGGCATCTCGACCTATCAGTCCTATTGCGGCGCGCAGATCTTCGACGCGGTCGGCCTCTCGTCCGACTTCATCGAGGCCTATTTCACCGGTACCGCCACCACCATCGAAGGCGTGGGCCTGGCCCAGGTTGCCGAGGAATCGGTGCGCCGCCATGCCGCCGCCTATGGCGACAACCCGATCTACAAGGCCATGCTCGACGTGGGCGGGATGTACGGCCTGCGCCTGCGCGGCGAGGAACATGCCTGGACCGCGCACAACATCGCCGCGCTCCAGCATGCCGTGCGCGGCAACATGCCGGAGAAGTACAAGGAATTCGCCCAGACCATCAACGACCAGTCGGAACGGATGCTTACCATCCGCGGCCTGATGGAGCTGAAGAAGGCGGACCACCCGCTCGACATTTCCGAGGTCGAGCCGGCCGCCGATATCGTCAAGCGCTTCGCCACCGGCGCGATGAGCTATGGCTCGATCTCGTGGGAAGCCCACACCACGCTCGCCGTGGCAATGAACCGCATCGGCGGCAAGTCGAACACCGGCGAGGGCGGTGAGGATCCCAAGCGCTTCAAGCCGCTGGACAACGGCGATTCGATGCGCTCGTCGATCAAGCAGGTCGCCTCGGGCCGCTTCGGCGTCACCGCGGAATACCTCGTCAACGCCGACGACATCCAGATCAAGATGGCCCAGGGCGCCAAGCCCGGCGAGGGCGGCCAGCTGCCCGGCCACAAGGTCGACAAGACCATCGGCGCGACCCGCCACTCCACGCCGGGCGTCGGCCTGATCTCGCCGCCGCCGCACCATGACATCTACTCGATCGAGGATCTCGCCCAGCTGATCCACGACCTGAAGAACGTCAATTCGGGCGCGCGGATCTCGGTCAAGCTGGTCTCCGAAGTCGGTGTCGGCACGGTCGCCGCGGGCGTCTCCAAGGCGCGCGCCGACCATGTCACGATCTCCGGCTACGAAGGCGGCACCGGCGCATCCCCGCTGACCTCGCTGACCCACGCCGGCAGCCCCTGGGAAATCGGCCTCGCCGAAACCCAGCAGACCCTGCTGCTCAACAACCTGCGCTCGCGCATCGCCGTCCAGGCCGATGGCGGCATCCGCACCGGCCGCGACGTGGCCGTCGCCGCCCTGCTCGGTGCCGACGAGTTCGGCTTCGCCACCGCGCCGCTGATCGCGGCCGGCTGCATCATGATGCGCAAGTGCCATCTCAACACCTGCCCGGTCGGCGTCGCCACCCAGGACCCGGTCCTGCGCGCCCGCTTCACCGGCCAGCCCGAGCACGTGATCAACTACTTCTTCTTCGTCGCCGAAGAGCTGCGGGCGATCATGGCCGAGATGGGCTTCCGCACGGTGGCCGAGATGGTCGGCCGGGTCGATCGGCTCGATACCCGCAAGGCGATCCATCACTGGAAGGCGGAAGGCGTCGATCTCAGCAAGCTGCTCCACCAGGTCCAGCCGGTGGAGGGGACGACCCTCAACTGGTCCGGCACGCAGGACCATGGCCTCGAGAACGCGCTGGATAACGAACTGATCGCCGCCGCCGCCGATGCGTTGACGGCCCAGGCCCCGGTGCGGATCGAACGCAAGGTGATCAACGTCAACCGCACGGTCGGCGCCATGCTCTCGGGCGAGGTCGCCAAGCGCTATGGCCATGCCGGCCTGCCGGACAACACGATCTCCGTCAGCCTCACCGGGGTTGCCGGCCAGTCGTTCGGCGCCTTCCTCGCCCACGGCGTCACGCTCGACCTCGTCGGCGATGCCAACGACTATGTCGGCAAGGGCCTGTCGGGCGGCCGGGTGATCGTCCGCCAGCCCAGCCATGTCGATCGCGAGCCGACCGAAAACATCATCGTCGGCAACACCGTGCTTTACGGCGCCATCGCGGGCGAGGCCTACTTCAACGGTGTCGCCGGCGAACGCTTCGCCGTGCGCAATTCGGGCGCTGTCGCGGTGGTCGAAGGCACGGGCGATCATGGCTGCGAATACATGACCGGCGGCACGGTCTGCGTGCTCGGCAAGACGGGGCGCAACTTCGCCGCCGGCATGTCGGGCGGCGTCGCCTATGTCTATGATGAGGAAGGCAATTTCTCGGTCCTGTGCAACCTTGCACAGGTCGATCTGCTCCCCATCTCGAACACGCGTGACGAGGAGGAAGGCACCGGCCGCCCGCAGCAGCGGTCGAACGGGGCAACCGATCCGGGCATGGGCGACATGCTCCGCCACGATGCGGACCGCATCCGCATCCTGCTGGAGCGCCATCACCTCCACACCGGCAGCAAGCGCGCCCGCGCCCTGCTGGACGATTTCGACAATGCCATTGGCAAGTTCGTGAAGGTGATGCCGAAGGACTACGCCAAGGCGCTGAAGCAACTCGAGGCCGAGCGGCGCGAAGCCGCCTCGGTGGCCGCGGAATAAGTTAGGGTACGACGACCATGGGCAAGGAAACCGGCTTTCTCGAGCTTGACCGCAAGGACCGCACCTATGCGGACCCGAAGGAGCGCCTGACGCACTACAAGGAATTCGTCGTTCCGCTCGAGCCGGGCGCCCTGCGCGCCCAGGCCTCGCGCTGCATGAACTGCGGCATTCCCTACTGTCACAACGGCTGTCCGGTGAACAACATGATCCCGGACTGGAACCACCTCGTCTACGAGGATGATTGGAAGAACGCGCTCGAAACGCTACATTCGACCAACAACTTCCCCGAGTTCACCGGCCGCATCTGCCCCGCCCCGTGCGAGGCCAGCTGCACGCTCAATATCGTCGACCAGCCGGTGACCATCAAGTCGATCGAGTGCGCAATCGTCGACAAGGGATGGGCCGAAGGCTGGATCGTCCCGCAGGTGCCCGCAAAGCGCACCGGCAAGACCGTGGCCGTCGTCGGCTCGGGGCCGGCGGGCCTCGCCGCGGCCCAGCAGCTCGCCCGTGCCGGCCACTCGGTCACCGTCTTCGAAAAGAATGACCGCGTCGGCGGCCTGCTGCGCTACGGCATCCCCGACTTCAAGATGGAGAAGCACCTCATCAATCGCCGCGCGGCGCAGATGGAGGCCGAAGGCGTCTCCTTCCGCACCTCGACGGAGGTGGGCGTGAACATCTCGGTCGATTCCCTGAAGGAAAACTTCGACGCCATCGTCCTCTCTGGCGGCGCGGAAGATCCGCGCAAGCTGGAGATCCCGGGCGCCGAGCTGCCCTCGGTCCGTCCGGCGATGCAGTTCCTGATGCAGCAGAACAAGCGCAATGCCGGCGATGACGAGCTGCGCGCGGCACCGCAGGGTTCGCTCACCGCCACCGGCAAGCACGTCATCGTGATCGGCGGCGGCGACACCGGGTCCGACTGCGTCGGCACCTCGAACCGCCAGGGCGCCGCCTCGGTGGTCCAGCTCGAAATCATGCCCAAGCCGCCGGAAAAGGAAGACAAGGCGCTGACCTGGCCGAACTGGCCGCTCAAGCTGCGCACCTCGTCAAGCCACGAGGAAGGCTGCGAGCGCGATTTCGCGGTCCTGACCAAGCGCGTCGTCGGCGACAATGACGTCTCCGGCCTCGAATGCGTCCGGGTCGAATGGGTCGATGGCCGCATGCAGGAGATCCCCGGCAGCGAGTTCACCCTCAAGGCCGACCTGATCCTGCTCGCCATGGGCTTCGTCGGCCCGCGCAAGCAGGGCCTGCTCGACCAGGCCGGGGTCACCCTTGACGCCCGCGGCAATGTCGCGGCCAACGTGGTCGATTACACCACCAGCGATCCGCAGATCTTCGCCTGCGGCGACATGCGGCGCGGCCAGAGCCTCGTGGTCTGGGCGATCCGCGAGGGCCGCCAGGCGGCCCGCGCAGTGGATCTGGCGCTGATGGGGGCAAGCGAACTGCCGCGCTGAGGGGGCCCATCGCGGCAACCCAACAGGAACGGACGTGCCGATCTGGCCGTCCGTTCCTGCGCATCACGGCAATCCCCCTCGCCGCTGCGCTATCCTTTGCAGTTGAGCGGCCGGCCAGGCGGTTTGGGGCGCGCCTCGTCACGAGGAGCCGCGAAAATCAGCCGGGCGACCCGCATGTGACAAGCACCGCTCCGTCGCTGAGCGTCCCCGATCTTGGCATGACCCTGCCTTGATGTCACTCCGTCGGATCGGCTCGGCACACTGATCGGCATCTCTCCTGTCCAACTGAGTGGCGGCAGAAGGACGATGGCTGTCGGCCTGAACGGCTGATGCATGCGCCCGCGCAGGATTTTCCTCACGACTGATGCAGCAACAATGCCCGGTTGATGTTCGACTGCTACTGACCTAGCCCCTGACAATGGCCGCATTTCGCAGGATCAGCTCGTTCATTGCAGGCGGCGTGACCATGCAGGTGGCGACTGCCATTGCCGGGCTGTTGCTGGCCCGCCTGATGCCCGTCCACTCTTATGCCGTCTACACTGTGGCGATGACCGTGATCGGGGCGATCTGGGTGATTACCAAAAGCGGCATCCAGACCGCCTTCGCCGCCGAACTCGGCCGCGTCTGGCCATCGCGCGAGGCAGCGGCCGTGGTCTTGGCGTCGGCGCTCAACGCTCGGCGGCGGATCTCATTGTGGACGATGCCCCTCATCCTCGCCGCCTCGGCCTGGTTATTGTGGCGGGCGGGCGCGCAATGGTGGGAGCTGGGGGGTGCCACGGCGATCGTGTTCCTGATCTGGGCGGCGGACCTGCGTGGCGGCCTTTATGACCTGCTGCTCTATTTCGATGAGCGCACCGGTCCGGTTCGCGCCGTGGACACCGGCCTTGCCATTGCGCGCATGGTGATCATCGGCCTGCTCGCCCTCGCCAAGGCGGTCTACCTGGTCCCTGCCTTGCTGACCAGCCTGTTCCTCACCGCCGGGCGGGTTCCGCCGCTTCAGCACTGGTCCCGAAAGGTGCTCGGCCAGCCCCTCCCACCCAGCGACCCCAAGGTCGTGGCCACCGTCACCCGCGTTGCCCGCGCGCAAATCCCGGCCGATATCTTCGTTTGCCTCCAGTCGCAGATCGTCATGTTCCATCTCACCGGAGGCGATCCACTGCAGCTGGCCACCTACGGCGCCCTGGGCCGCATCGCGCAGCTGCTCGCCCCGTTCAGCGGGCTTGGCCTGGCCTTTTGCGTGCCCGCATTCGCCGCCGTGACCGACCGGGCGCTGCTGCGCATCGGGTTCATGGTCGCCGCCTGCTCGCTGCCGGCCCTGGCCCTCGTCGCCGGGGCCGGTCTGGCGCCTGAACTGCTGCTCGCCGTCATCGGCCCCAACTATGCGAGCCAGCACGGGGCCCTGTTCACCAGCGCCTTGAGCGCGGCTCTGGTCTTCGCGGTTCAGGCCACTTGGGATCTGGTCGCGCACCGCGGGTGGAATGAATGGGCCTCGGTGCGTATCCCGCTCGGGATCGCCTGGGCACTGGCGGCCCCCCTGCTGCTGCCGGTCGACAGCGCGGCCGGGGCCTACCTGTTCTACGCCGGCTTCTCGCTGTGCACTTTGGTGGCGGCGGCCCTGGGGCTGACCTCGGCCATGCGCCGGGGCGAAATTGCGCTGCTCGGCCGGCGTGAGACCCCTTTGCCTAAGCCGGCCATTCCGGGCTAGGGCCAGCCGATGCTCCGCCTGTCCGACCTCGCCCTCCCGCTCGACCACGCGCCCGCGGACCTCGAGGCGGCTATCGTCACGCGCCTCGGCCTGGCTCCCGGCCAGCTGCACCGCTTCACCGTCGCCCGCCGCGGCAATGATGCGCGCAACAAGCGGGCAATCAAGCTGGTCTACGTGCTTGACCTGGACCTCGCCGACGAGGCCGCCGTCCTCGCCGCCCACGCCGACGATCCGCACCTCCGCCCCACGCCGGATACGACTTACCGCCCTCCCGTCCGCGCGCCGGAAGGCTGGAGCGGCGAACGCCCCGTCGTCGTCGGCGCCGGACCCTGCGGGCTCATGGCCGCCCTGATCCTCGCGGAGATGGGCCTCAAGCCCATCGTTGTCGAACGCGGCAAGGCGGTGCGCGAGCGCACCAAGGACACCTGGGGCCTGTGGCGCCGCTCCGTGCTCAACCCGGAAAGCAACGTCCAGTTCGGCGAGGGCGGGGCCGGCACCTTTTCCGACGGCAAGCTCTATTCCCGCATCAAGGACCCGCGCCACCTCTCCCGCAAGGTGTTTACCGAATTCGTCAAAGCCGGCGCGCCCGAGGATATCCTGACCGAGGCCCACCCCCACATCGGCACCTTCCGCCTCGTCACCATGGTCATGTCGATCCGCGAGACGATCGAGCGGCTCGGCGGCGAATACCGCTTCTCCACCCGGGTTGACGATTTCGAGATCGCCACCGACGCCGCCGGAGAGCGCCGCATCGCCGCCCTCCACCTGTCCGACGGCACGGTCCTCCCCGCCGCCCACGTCATCCTCGCCGTGGGCCACTCGGCGCGCGACACCTTCGAGAAGCTCCACGCCGCCGGCGTTCACTGCGAGGCCAAGCCCTTCGCCATCGGCGTGCGGATCGAGCATCCGCAAAGCTGGATCGACCGCGCCCGCTACGGCGAGCACGCCGGCAACAAGATCCTCGGACCCGCCGCCTATGCCCTCTCCCACCGCTGCGCCAATGGCCGCACGGTCTATTCCTTCTGCATGTGCCCGGGGGGCCGCGTCGTTGCCGCCACCAGCGAGGAAGGGCGCGTCGTCACCAACGGGATGAGCCAGTATTCCCGCGCAGAGTTCAACGCCAACTCCGGCCTCGTCGTCGATATCACGCCCGAACGCGACTATCCCGGCGGGCCGCTCGCCGGCATCGCCTTCCAGCGCAAATGGGAAAGCCTGGCCTTCGCGGCCGGCGGCGGCACCTACCGCGCGCCGGGCCAGAAAGTGGCCGACCTCCTCGCCGGCCGCGCCTCGGGCGGAGAGTTCGGCAAGGTCGTCCCCTCCTACCAGCCCGGCGTCCACCTGACGGATCTTGCCGCGTGCTTGCCCGACTACGTGATGGAATCCCTGCGCGAAGCGATCCCTGTCTTCGGCCGCCGCATCAAGGATTACGACCACCCCGACGTGATCCTCACCGGCGTCGAAGCCCGCACATCCAGCCCCGTCCGCTTCACCCGCGGGCCGGACCTGCAGAGCCTCAACACCCGCGGCCTCTACCCAGGCGGCGAAGGCGCGGGCTATGCCGGCGGCATCCTCTCGGCCGCGGTTGACGGGATCAGGCTGGCCGAAGCCCTGGCGCAGGACTTGCTGGGGGGCTAAGGGCCCTTTCCTGACCGAGTTAGGCCCTTTTGGAAGTGGGTGAACGCTACTGAAGAGGCCGGCAGTTTCCCGCCAGCCTCTCCGTTGCCAAAGATTATCGCGACCCGGTCAATCAGATCACAATGAAGTCCGAGGCATCCACCGTTCCGGCCGACACCGTCAGGGTGGCGATCAGCGAAGCAGCGTGGGCGCCGTTACCGTCGTCATCGTAAAACAGCTGGTGGGATGTGGTGTTGTAGATGATGAAATCATTGCCGTCTCCCGGCGTTCCTCCGACGTTGGCGACGAAGTTAGCCGCCGAGAGGGCGCCGACCGTAAGCGAGGTGAAGCCGGTGTGGTCAAGCACAATCTTGTCGGTGCCGTCCGCCGCGAAGTCGGTGATGGTATCTGCCGTACCCGACCCGGACGTATCGAAGATGAACTTGTCGGAGCCTGTTCCACCCGTGAGCTGGTCGTTGCCGGCACCACCATACAGTTGATCATTGCCGCCGCCGCCATTCATGACGTCGGCCCCACCGCCGCCGACCAGCGCATCGTCGCCGATGTTGCCAGTGAGCGTGTCCGGCCCGTTCAGCGCAAAGTCTATGCCGGTGCCGGTGACACTAACGGTCATCGTATCGCCGGTGCCCCCCGCATTTGTGCCGACATAGACGGTGAACGTTTCGGCCGACCCTGCATGCCCTTCCGCATCGGTAGCGGTAATGGTGAAACTGTATGTCCCGGTGCTGAGCCCGGCGGAACCGACAGCGAGGAGGCCTGTGCTTGTGTTCAGGGCGAACGCCGCGGCGTTGGTGCCCCCGATGGCGTAGGTCCATGAGGAACTATCGGAATCAACCGCTAGGAAGGTGCCGATGAGATCGCCCTTGCCGACCGTGCCACCACGCGCGGCCGAGTTGGCCGAGGTGTCCAGCGCGAAGGTAACGTCCGTCGGCGCATTGCCGGGAAGGACATCGCTATTCCCGTTGATCGTGATGTTCACCGTCTGCGACGTGCCATCGGCCGAGGTGACCGAGAAGCTGTCGGACAGCGTCCCGCCATTGTTCAGCGCGTTCACATCGGTGTCGGCATTGTTCAGCGCATAGGTCCAGGTGCCGCCCGTGGTCATGGTGAAAGTACCATGGCTGGCCGTGCCCGAGGAGGCGGTGAACAGGTTCGCCGTGTTGTCCACGTCGGCCGAGGTCAGGGTACCGCTCACCGTGTTCGGCGTGGCGTCTTCCGTGATTGAACCGGTCGACGTCCCACCGATCGTGGCCGGATCGTTGGTGCCGTGGATGGTTACGGTCAGGAGCTTCGTGGCCGAGCCGTCCGCCGAGGCAACCGTGATGCTGTCGGTGTAATCGGTGCCCAGCGCGAACTCGTTGTGGGCCGAGTTCATCGTGTAAGTCCAGACGCCGTCCGCTCCCACGTTGAACGAACCGTAGCCGTTGTTGCCCGCCACCCCGGTCTGGGCAACCAGCACATTCTGGCCATCGTCCACATCCGAGATGGTCAGCGTGCCGCCGGTCGACTGGGCCGCGTTGGTTTCGGTCAGCGCCGCCGTGCTGGTGCCGCCGATCGAGGCAGGATCATTCACGCCGTTGACGGTGATCGTCAGCGAGGCCGTGTCCGTGGCGCCGTGGTCGTCGGTGACCTTGAAGGTCACCACCACGTCCTCGTGCGCACCGGCTGCAATGTGCTGGTAGGCCGCATTCGAAGCGTCGAGGCTGTAGGTGCCGTCGGTGTTGAGGGTAAAGCCCGCCGGAGCCGTGCCGACCACCGAGTAGCTGGCGGTGGCGTCGTGATCGACGTCGGTCGAGGTGACCGTGCCGGTGATGGTGCTATCCTCGCTGCCCGAATTGGTGGCGGTGATCGCAACCGGCGCGTCGTTGGTGCCGTTGATGGCGACCGAAAGCACCTGCTCGGTGCCATCGACCGTCTTCACGGTGATGCTGTCGGTGACCGTGTCGCCCACGTTCAGCGAGTCAAACGCGCTGTTGGCGGTGAAGCTCCAGGTGCCGTCGGCCGCG
>Ga0207644_10000068_pt1 | contig 76090 bp, 70 predicted proteins | sample KBSS73metaG_FD_184326 | JGI IMG/M metagenome (GOLD analysis project Ga0207644, IMG submission 184326) | Switchgrass rhizosphere microbial communities from Kellogg Biological Station, Michigan, USA - KBS S7-3 metaG (SPAdes) (version 2) | ecosystem: Host-associated > Plants > Roots > Rhizosphere... | reverse complement strand
CTCGAGCCCCGGCGCGATCGCCTTCATCTTCGCGCGCAGCGTCTTGACGTGCGCGTCGACGGTGCGGTCCATGCTGTCGCTGTCGTCGCCCCAGACGCGATCGAGCAGAGCCTCGCGCGTGAAGACGTGGCCGGGCCGCGACGCCAGCGTCTTCACCAGGCCGAACTCGTAACGTGAGAGCTCGAGGACACGGCCGTAGTAGCGCACCTGCATCCGACCTTCGTCGACGACGATCGGGCCACTCTGCAACGTCGCCGATGGCGCGGCGCCGGCGGCCGGCGCCGCGCTCGCCTTCGCCGTCCGGCGCAGGACGCCGCGCACGCGCGCGACCAGCTCGCGTGGCGAGAACGGCTTGGCGATGTAGTCGTCCGCGCCGAGCTCCAGGCCTACGACGCGATCGATCTCGTCGCTGCGCGCGGTCAGGAAGACGACCGGAACCTCGCTCGTCTCGCGCACGCGCTTGAAGATCTCGAACCCGCTCGCGTCGGGCAGGCCGACGTCGAGGATGACGAGCGCCGGCGGCGCTGCGCGGATTCGCGCGAGCGCCGCCTCGCCGGTCGCGCACCACTCGGGATCGAAGCCGTCGGTGCGCAGCGCGTACTGGAGCGTGTCGGCGATGCCGGGCTCGTCCTCGACGATCAGGATGCGCGGCTTCAAGAGCGCCTTTCGTAGCCGACCCGCCCGAGCGCCGGGCCGCCCCAAGCCGGGCGATAGCCCCCTCGCGGGGCAGCGCCGGAGCGAAGCGACAAGCGTGGGGGTGTCATTCCGGCAGGAAGCCTTCGATCGAGAGATAGCGCTCGCCGGTGTCGTAGTTGAAGCCGAGCACCGTCGCTCCCGCCGGCAGCTCGGGCAGCTTCTGCGCGATCGCGGCCAGCGTCGCCCCCGACGAGATGCCGACGAGGAGGCCTTCCTCGCGCGCCGATCGCCGCGCCATCTCGCGTGCCGCCTCGGCCTCGACCAGGATCACGCCATCGAGCAGCTCGACGTGCAGGTTCTTCGGGACGAAGCCGGCACCGATTCCCTGGATCGGATGCGGGCTCGGCGTGCCGCCGCTGATCACCGGCGACGCCGACGGCTCGACCGCGTACACGCGGAGCTTCGGCCACATCTTCTTCAGCACCTGGGCGCAGCCGGTGATATGGCCGCCGGTGCCGACGCCGGTGATCAACGCATCGACGCCGCTCGGGAAATCGGCGGCGATCTCCTCGGCCGTCGTCCGCACGTGGACGTCGATGTTGGCGGCGTTGTCGAACTGCTGCGGCATCCAGGCACCGGGCGCGCTCCTGGAAAGCTCGGCGACGATCTCGTGCGCCCGGGCGATCGCGCCGTTGACTCCCTTCTCGCGCGGCGTCAGCTCGAACCTGGCGCCGTAGGCGAGCATCAGGCGGCGCCGCTCGACGCTCATGCTGTCGGGCATGACGAGGATGACCCGGTAGCCCTTGACGGCGCCGACCATCGCCAGGCCCACTCCCGTGTTGCCCGACGTCGGCTCGACGATCGTCGCTCCGGGCTTGAGCGCGCCGGACGCTTCAGCGGCCTCGACCATCGCGACGGCGATGCGGTCCTTGATCGAGCCGCCGGGGTTGGACCGCTCGCTCTTCACGTAGACGTTGTGGCCCGAGCCGAACAGCCGGTTGATGCGGATGTGCGGCGTGTTGCCGATCGTGTGCAAGACGTCGTTGGCGAGCATGACCGGGATCCGGGGGCCAGTGTCGCGGCGATTATGGTCTGGGCGCAGCGACAATCCGGCGATGCCTGCGCCGCTCGCCAACGACACCTTCCTGCGCGCGTGCCTGTCGCAGCCGACCGACTACACGCCGGTCTGGCTGATGCGGCAGGCCGGGCGCTATCTGCCCGAGTACCGCGCGACGCGCGCTCGCGCCGGCAGCTTCATGGGCCTGGCGACCAGCCCTCAATTCGCGACGGAGGTGACGCTGCAGCCGCTCGAGCGCTTTCCCCTCGACGCCGCGATCCTCTTCAGCGACATCCTCACCGTGCCTGATGCGATGGGCCTGGGCCTCTCGTTCGCCGAAGGCGAAGGACCGCGCTTCGCCGCGCCGCTGCGCGACGAAGCCGCCGTTGCGCGCCTCGAGGTTCCCGACATGGCCAAGCTGCGCTACGTCTTCGATGCGGTCGCGTCGATCCGGCGCGCGCTCACCGGCAAGGTGCCGCTGATCGGCTTCGCCGGCAGCCCGTGGACGCTGGCCTGCTACATGGTCGAAGGCGCGGGATCGGACGACTACCGGATCGTCAAGACGATGCTCTACGACAGGCCGGACCTGCTCCACCGGATCCTCGCCGTCAATGCCGAAGCCGTCGCGCGCTATCTGAACGCGCAGATCGACGCGGGTGCGCAGGCAGTCATGCTCTTCGACAGCTGGGGCGGCGTTCTGGCCGACGGCGCCTTCCAGACGTTCAGCCTCGCCTACACCCGGCGCGTCCTCGCCCTCCTGCAGCGCGATGGCGACGGCCGGCGCGTGCCGCACATCGTCTTTACCAAGGGCGGCGGCCCGTGGCTCGAAGAGATCGCGTCGTCGGGCGCGGACGTCGTCGGTGTCGACTGGACGGTCCACCTCGGCCAGGCACGGCGCCGCGTCGGCCCCGGGATCGCGCTGCAAGGCAATCTCGACCCGGCGGCGCTGTTCGCCGGCGGGGCAGCGGTCGAGCGCGAGGTCGCCGCAGCCCTGGCGAGCTTTGGCGTGGCCGATCGCGACGGCGGCAGAAATGGCCATGTCTTCAACCTCGGCCACGGCATCAGCCAGCATGCCCCGCCGGAGAGCGTCGCCGTCCTCGTCGACGCGGTGCACCGACTTTCGCCGCCTTACCACGGTGCATCAGCGTGAACGAAGTCACGAACTGCCAAGAACGTGACGGATTCCGGGTGAGTGAGCACTCAGGGGTTGACTTATCCCCACGATGACGATCCGCCCCGCCGCAGCCGGCGATCTGCTGCGCCGCACCAAGCGGAAAACCGAGTGCGCGCTAAGTTGTTGATTTTGCTGGAGACCTAGCATTGCCGCGAAAGCAGGCAAGCTGGCAAGAAGCAAGACAGGACAAGCGTTTCGGGCCGGTGCGAGGTCGTTACCCACAAAGTTTTCCACAGGCGCGGTGAATGACTCCAAAACCTCCGTCAAATCATGGACTTACGGCGCCAATGTGACAAGCGTGTGAAGTCCCAAGGGAACGCACCGTTCGCGCCACACGACCGTGGCTGAGATCGTCGTTTCGGTCTTGGTCGACGCGCCGCGTCACGCCGGACTGACGCCCGCGCTCAGCTACAGAAGTCAGCACCCGCTCGAGCCAGGGCTGTTGGTGCGTGTGCCCCTGGGCCGACGCGAGGTGGCGGGGCTGACTTGGCAAGTCGGCGAGGCGGGCTTCGCCCGGACCGATGAATTGCGCGAAATCACAGAAGTGGCCGACGTGCTCCCGCCGTTGAACGCCGATTGGTGCGCGCTCGTCGAATTCACCGCGAGCTACTACCAGCGCAGCGTCGGCGAGATCGCGTTGGCGGTGCTGCCGCCGGAATTGCGCCGGCTCGGCCGCGCTGCGCTCGTCGACCGCATCCGGCGACTTCACCGCGCCTTCAACGCCGCCGCGGGCGGACCGGTGGCGAGCGAACCGGTGGCGGCCGACGGCGAGCCCGCGCTGACGCCCGATCAATCCGCCGCGGTGGCAGCGATCGGCGCCGCGATCGGCGCTGCCGCGCCCGGGACGACGCTCCTGCACGGCGTCACCGGCAGCGGCAAGACCGAGGTCTACCTGCGCGCCGCCGCACATGCGCTCGCCGCAGGACGGCAGGCGCTCGTTCTCGTTCCAGAGATCAACCTGACGCCGCAGCTGATCGAACGGTTCACGCGGCGCTTCGCCGGGCGGCGAATCGTCGCCCTGCACAGCGGGCTGACGCCGGCGCAGCGGCTGCGCAGCTGGCTGGCGGCGCAGCTCGGCCTCGCCGACCTCGTCCTCGGCACGCGCCTGGCCGTATTCGCGCCGCTGCCGCGGCTCGGCCTCGTCGTCGTCGACGAGGAGCACGACGCGTCGTACAAGCAGCAGGAAGGCGCGCGCTATTCGGCACGCGACCTCGCGATCTGGCGCGGCCGGCGCGAGGGCGTGGCCGTCGTTCTCGGCTCGGCGACGCCGTCGCTCGAGACGTGGCAGCGCGCCGAGGCTGGACGCTACTTGCGCCAGTCGTTGCCGGAACGGATCGGCGGCGCGGCCTGGCCGGCGATCCGGCTGGTCGACATGGCCCGGCTGCCCAAGGCGACCGTCGGCCTGCGGGCCGAGACGCGGACGCCGGCCCTCGCGCCGCAGATCGTCGCGGCGCTGCACGAGCGCATCGAGCGCGGCGAGCAGAGCCTCGTCTTCCTGAACCGGCGCGGCTATGCGCCGGTGCTGCAATGCGGCGAGTGCGGCTGGCTGAGCGGATGCCCGCATTGCAGCGCGTGGCGCGTCTTCCACAAGCAGGACCGGACGCTGCGCTGCCATCACTGCGGCCTCGCCGCCCCGGTGCCGCGCGCCTGCCCCGAGTGCGGCAACCCCGACATCGCGCCCGTCGGCCGCGGCACCGAACGGCTCGAGGAGCAGCTCGCGGCGTTGCTTCCCGAGGCGCGGATCGCCCGCATCGACGCCGACAGCACGCGCCGGAAAGGCACCCTCGAGGCGACGCTCGGCGCCGTCCACGCCGGCGAGGTCGACATCCTGGTCGGCACGCAGATGGTCGCCAAGGGGCACGACTTTCGCCGCATCGGCCTGGTCGCCGCGATCAATCCCGACAGCTCGCTCTTCAGCAGCGACTTTCGCGCGCCGGAACGGCTGTTCGCGTTGCTGATGCAGGCCGCGGGACGCGCGGGACGCGACGCGGCGAGCGGCACGCCGAGCGAGATGTGGCTGCAGACGTGGCATCCGACGCATCCGCTCTATCAGGCGCTCGCCCGCCACGACTACGCCGCCTTCGCGGCGAGCCAGCTGCAGGAGCGGCGCAGCGCCGGCCTGCCGCCGTTCTCCCACCTCGCCGTGCTGCGCGCGGACGCGAAGACGGTCGCGGTGGCGCGTGCCTTTCTCGACGCCGCTGCCACCGCGGCGCGGACGCTCGCCGAGAGCGCCGAGGTGATGATCTACGCGCCTGTGCCGCTCGACATCGCCCGCGTCGCCGACGTCGAGCGCATGCAGATGTTGGTCGAGTCCGCGTCGCGGCAACGCCTGCAGGCGATGCTGCGCGCCTGGCTGCCGCACCTCGACGCTCTCCATCTCGCTCGCGGCGACGCCGCCCAGCGCGTGCTGCGCTGGGCGATCGACGTCGACCCGCTGACGATCTGAACCGCGCCGCTCTCAGCGCTCGCGCGGCACGCCGGCGACGTCGGCGAGCAGCAGCGTCGCGCGGACGAGCTCCTCGACCGCGGTGGCGAGGTCGGCCGGCGGCTCGAGGCCCTCGATCTCGGCGAGCAGCGCGTCGGCGTCCTCGAGGTCGTCGGCGCCGAGATGGCGGTAGATCAGCGCCAACGGTCCGATGAGCGCGGCCTCGTCGCCGGCGAGCAGACCGGGAAAGGTCTCGAGCGCGGCGACGAAGCCGGCGACCCACGGATACACGGCTTCGATGGCACCTTGGCCTTCGTCGGCGTGTCGTCGCTCGTCCTCGTTGCCGTCGTCGTGGTCACCGCCATCATCGTCACCGTCATCGTCGTCGCCGCCATCGTCCTCTTCGCCGTTGTCGTGCACTTCATCGAGCTCGAAGACCCACGGATCGAACCATGTCCGGCGACCGATCGCGCGGCGCAGCTCGGCGTGACGGCGCAGCACGAGGGCGCGCAGCCGCTGCGCGTCGAAGACGTCGGGAAGTGCAGAACCGTCGATGTCGGTGACGAAGGGCAGCCAGCGCGCCGATGCCACGCTCGTGGGCTGAACGATGACGCCGCACAGGAAGCCGTCGAGCGACGAGACGTCGAGCGCCTCGAACGGGGGCGGGACGCTTTCGAGCAACGCCTGCAGCTCGTCGATCTCGCGGTCGTCGACGGGCGCAGGCACGGCCTCTTTGGCGCCGGCGCGGCCAGTGCCGGTGCCGCCGCCTCGCCCGGGCCGCCGAGCCGTCACCACAGGATCAGTTGCGTGCAGCGGAACAGCGCGATCCGCTTGTCGTCGGGCCCGAACACGGTCGCCGACCAGACGTGCGTCGTCCGGCCGAGGTGCTCGGCGATGCATTCGGTGCGAATCTTTCCCTCGCGCGCCGTGCCGAGAAAGTTGCTCTTCAGCTCGACGGTGGTGAAATTCTTCGCCTTCTCGGGCAGATGCGCGATGCTCGCGTAGCCGGCCGCGGTGTCGGCGAGCAGGAGCACGCTGGCGGCGTGCAGGAAGCCGTTCGGCGCCATCATCCACGGCTGCAGCGTCAGCTCGGCTTCGAGGCGGCCTTGTTCGATCCGGGTGACGACGAAGCCGTACTTGCCGGGCAGGAACTCGGCCTGGCGTTGGTGAAAGCTCTCGGCGGTGACTTCGCTGCGCAGCATTTCGGCTCCTGAGGGGCGTCTCGCCAAAGCATAGCGAGTGCCGTCCATGGGGGCCGAGCGCGCCGCGGACGCGTCGCGAGCGCCGTCGCCATCGGTGACGGATACTGTCCGCATGACACCCCAGGCCGAGGACTCGGCACGCCTCCAGGAGCTCCTCGGCGAGATGTACGCGGAGCGTGCCGCGCGCGGCGAGACACTGTCGGCCGTCATTGACGTGATCCTCGCGCGCCTGCGCTGCGCGCGGGTCAGCATGTGGAAGTTCGACCACGTCGGAGACGAGCTCACTCTCCTCTGCTTCGGCTCGAAGACCGCCGACGGCGTCTTCGATACGTCGGATCGGCGCCTGCGCCGCAGCGAGTTCATCGCCTACTTCAATTCGCTCGTCGACGCCGGCACCTACATGAGCGTCGACGCGATGAACGATCCGGTGCTCCAGCCCATGCGCCGGAACTACCTCGTCGCCAACAACGTCCAGTCGATGCTCGACGCTGCGTTCGTGCTCAACAACCAGACCTACGGCATGGTGTGCTGCGAGGAGAACCAGCGGCGCGAATGGACGGCGAGCGACAGCGTCTCGCTGCGCGCGATCGTCAACAAGATGACGCTGCTGATGTGGAACGCGCCCGACCCGGTCATGCTGAATACACCGACCCTGCCGTTGCGCGTCATGCTGCTGCAGGAGCCGAGCGCAGTGGCCGATCGGCGCCGCTGAATCCCGATCCGACCGAGGAGACCCGCCCATGGGCGCCAACGAATCCTTCACCAGCACGGCCGACATTGGCCACTACATCGGCGGCCGACGCGTCGCCGGCGCGAGCGGCCGCAGCCAGCCGGTCACCAACCCGGCGACCGGCGCCATCGCCCGCCGCGTCGCTCTCGCCTCTGGCGCCGACGTCGACGCGGCGGTCGCCGCGGCGAAGGCGACGCAGCCCGCCTGGGGCGACACGCCGCCGCTGCGCCGCGCGCGCGTCCTCAACTCGTTTCTCGCCCTGCTCAACGAGCACCGCGACACGCTCGCGACGATGATCACCTCGGAGCACGGCAAGGTCTTCAGCGACGCGCAGGGCGAGGTCTCGCGCGGCATCGACATCGTCGAGTTCGCCTGCGGCATTCCGCAGCTCCTCAAGGGCGACTACACCGACCAAGTCTCGACCGGGATCGACAACTGGACGATGCGCCAGCCGCTCGGCGTCGTCGCCGGCGTCACGCCGTTCAACTTCCCGGTGATGGTGCCGATGTGGATGTATCCGGTCGCGATCGCGTGCGGCAACGCCTTCGTCCTGAAGCCGAGCGAGCGCGACCCGTCGCCGTCGATCTTCATGGCCGAGCTGCTCGGGCAGGCCGGTCTGCCGCCGGGCATCTTCAACGTCGTCCAGGGCGACAAGGTCGCGGTCGACGCGCTCCTCGCCAATCCCGACGTCAAGGCGCTCAGCTTCGTCGGCTCGACGCCGATCGCGCGCTACATCTACGAGACCGGCGCGAGGCACGGCAAGCGCGTGCAGGCGCTCGGCGGCGCCAAGAACCACATGGTCGTGATGCCAGATGCCAACCTCGAGCAGGCGGTCGACGCGCTCGTCGGCGCCGCCTATGGCTCGGCCGGCGAGCGCTGCATGGCGATCTCGGTCGCGGTCCTGGTCGGCGACATCGCCGACCGGATCGTGCCGCTGCTCGCCGAGCGCGCGACCCGGCTCGTCGTCAAGAACGGCATGGAGAGCGACGCCGAAATGGGACCGCTCGTCACCGCCGAGGCGAAGACGCGGGTCGAGTCGTACATCGCTTCCGGCGTCAGCGAAGGGGCCACGCTCGCCGCCGACGGCCGCGGCCTCGCCGTCCCGGGCCACGAGAAGGGCTTCTTCACCGGCGGCACGCTGTTCGACCACGTCACGCCGGCGATGAAGATCTACAGGGAAGAGATCTTCGGCCCGGTGCTGTCGTGCGTCCGCGTGGCCGACTTCGAGTCGGCGCTCAAGCTCGTCAACGAGCATGAGTTCGGCAACGGCGTCGCCTGCTTCACCAGCGACGGCAACGTCGCTCGCGAGTTCGCGCGCCGGGTCGAGATCGGCATGGTCGGCATCAACGTGCCGATTCCCGTGCCGATGGCGTGGCACGGCTTCGGCGGCTGGAAGTCGAGCATGTTCGGCGACAGCCACGCCTACGGCGAGGAGGGCGTTCGCTTCTACACGCGCCAGAAGTCGGTGATGCAGCGCTGGCCGGCCTCGACGCCCAAGGGCGCCGAGTTCACGATGCCGACCTCGAAGTGAGCAGCTCCGCTACTTCGGCGCGACCGTGAAGTCGCCGGCCCGGATCGGGCCGGTGCCGTAGGCGACGCGCGCGCCGGTGCGGTCGTGGATGGCGAAGCCGACGACGTCGGGCGTGCCGTCGTGGACGCTGTTCTTGCCGTTGTCGGCGATCATCAGCCAGTAGCGAAGCCCCTTGGCGACCTGCGCGCCTGCGCCGGCGGGATCGCCGTTGCAGCGGCCGGTGAGGTAGACGGTGGGATTGGTCCTCCCGTAGGAGTTGATCAGCTCGATCGACGTCGCCGTGAACGTGCCGTTGACGCCGTCGGTCAGGTCGACCTTGATCGTCAGCGAGCCGGTCGGATAAAGGTCGACGGCAGGATCGAATTTCGCCGCGACCTTGACCGTGAAGACCCCGGAGATCGCGCCGCTCTTGCGGCTGGTGATGAAGACATCGCCGCCGCCGTCGACCTTGCTCAGGTCGGAAACGTGAAACGCAGGAATGCACATGTTCATGGCGTGGCCCTCGGTGTGTGGATGGAGCGCTGCGCGATGTCCCGCGCGGCGCGTTCGCACTGTCGCGCGGCCACGCGGCCGCTGCCATCCCGAAAAGGGACTAGGACGAAGACACTGCGCCTCGGCACCGCCCGTCCGCACCTCGACGCCTGTGAACGCGCGTCGGCGCGAGCGCGATGTGAACGCGCGTCAGCGCGATCGCGTCAGGATCGCCGTCCCCTTCTCGTGGGCAATGCGTTGCAGCGTCAGGCGCCGGTCGTCGCGCAACCAGCGCTCGGCGATCGCCCATTCGTCGGGGCGAGCGACGTCGTCGAGAACGATGATCGCGTCTTCTGCGAGGAACGGCGCGAGCCGGCGCCGCGCCGGATAGCGCGCGAGCGGCTGCAGCGATCCCGGCGGGCCGTCGACGAAGACCAGCCGCGCGCGCTGGCCGACCAGCGTCTCCTCGATCTCGGGGCCGTACCACTGCCAGGCCTCGCCGGCCAGGCGCGTCTCCTGCAATCCGGCGTGGACGACCTGCACCTGGCGCTCGAGTCGGTGCCGGCGCACCAGCGAGGCGGTGTGCTGCGCGTGGGCAGCGTCGTGCTCGAAGGAAATCAGCCGTCCTCTGCCGGCCCTCTCGAGCGCGTAGCCGAGGACGAGCGTCGAGACGCCGGCACCGAGCTCGACCACCAGCGACGGCAAGTGGGTGTGGACGAGCTCGTAGAGCAGCAGCGCCAGATCGGGGCTCACCGACCAGCCGCGCATCGGCGGCAGCGGATGGCGCAGCGGCAGGCATTTCGTCAGCATGACGATCGCCTCGATCTGGCGATAGGTCTGCGCGAGCTCGCTGGAAACGGTCTGGGTCATGATGGCGTCAGAGCTTCTCCGTCTCCCCGGCGGCCGGCTGCCAGCGCATCAGGCGCCGCTCGATCCGGCCGACCCCGGCGTCGAGGGCGAGCGCGAAGGCGGTCAGGACGAGGATGCCGGCCATCACGGTGTTGATGTCGAACGCGCCTTCGGCCTGCAGGATCAGGTAGCCGACGCCTCGCGACGAGCCGAGGTATTCGCCGACCACCGCGCCGACGAACGCGAGGCCGACGCTCGTGTGCAGCGAGCTGAACACCCAGCTCGTCGCGCTCGGCAGGTAGACGTGGCGCAGCAGCTGGCGCTGCGATGCGCCGAGCATTCGCGCATTGGCGAGGACGACCGGGCTGACTTCCTTGACGCCCTGGTAGACGTTGAAGAAGACGATGAAGAAGACCAGCGTGACGCCGAGCGCGACCTTGCTGCCGATGCCGAGGCCGAACCAGACCGCGAAGATCGGCGCGAGGATGACGCGCGGCATGCTGTTGAGCGCCTTGATGTACGGGTCGGCGATCGCGCCCGCCATCGGGCTGAGCGCGAGCCAGAGGCCGCACGCCAGTCCCAGCGCGGTGCCGATCGCGAAGGCGAGCGCGGTCTCGAGCAGGGTGACCCAGAGGTGCTGGTAGATGTCGGCGTTGACGAAGAACCAGGTCCAGATGCGGCCCAGGACCTTGACCGGCTCGCCGAAGAAGAACGCCGCCTGGCGGTCGTTCTCGAACATGAAGTTCGGCAGCAGGCCCGGCGTCGTCAGCAGGTGCCAGGCGACGAACACGGCGATGAGCAGGCTCGCCTGCCACAGGCGAAGGTACTTCATGCCGCGAGCTGCTGGCGATAGCCGGCGAGCACTTCCTCGCGCAGCACCGACCAGATCGCCTGGTGCAGCTCGACGAAGCGCGGCGTCGCACGCACTTCGGCGACGTCGCGCGGCCGCGCCAGGTCGATCGCGAACTCGCCGATCGGATGCGACGCCGGCCCGGCGGACAGGCAGACGACGCGGTCGCTCATCGCGATCGCCTCGTCGAGGTCGTGGGTGATGAAGAGCACCGCCTTCTTCTTCTCGGCCCAGATCGCGAGCACCTCGTTCTCCATCAGCTGGCGCGTCTGCACGTCGAGCGCCGAGAACGGCTCGTCCATGAGGATGATGTCCGGGTCGAGGACGAGCGTCTGCGCGAGGCTGACGCGCTTCCTCATGCCGCCCGAGAGCTGGTGCGGATAGCGGTCCGCGAAGCCGCCGAGGCCGACGCGCCTGAGCCACTCGTTCGCCTGTTCGTCGCAGCCGGCGCTGCCGCGGAACTCGAGCCCGGCGGCGACGTTCTGCAACGCCGTGCGCCAGGGCATCAGGCTCTCGGTCTGGAACATGTAGCCGGCGCGGCGGTTGATTCCCGCGAGCGGCGTGCCGAACACCGCGACCGTTCCGCTGCTCGGCGCGAGCAGGCCGGCGGCGACATTGAGGAGCGTGCTCTTGCCGCAGCCGGTCGGGCCGACGACCGAGACGAACTCGCCGGCGCCGACCGCGAGCGTCACGTCGCGCACCGCGGTGTAGCGGCGGCTCGCGTCGGCCTTGGCGGCGAACGTGCATGTCACGCCGGCCAGCGAGAGTGCCGGGGGCGAAGCCGGCGCGTCGGATGAAGGGGCGGTCAAGTCGTCGGCGAAGAGCGATGAGCGCGACGAGTTTAGGCGGGCGTCCCTCTCCAGTGTCTCGGCATCGCCCCGAATCCGGCGGCGCCGGCGGGCGTTCGCGGCACCGAAAGCGGCATTCGTCGCTTTGAGGATGACTCGCGCTCTTGCGGTCGCTACCTTTCACCGCGCGGTCGAACCGATCGCGAGGAGCTACACCATGAACTCACTTCGCTTGTTCGTCCTGACGGCGGCTTGCGCCGTGCTTGCCTCTCCCGTCGCCAGCGCCGCCGCGCCGGCCGACTCGTCCGCGGCGTGCGCGGCGCCGCGCCTCTCGCTGGTCGAGCGGCGCGTCAGCGAGGAGGCCGCGCGCGGCCTGCCGACGCTGATCTCGTTCGTCAACCGCACGCAGGGGATCTATCAGCTGCGCCTCGCCAACGCCGTCGACATGCTCGACGCCGAGCGCGAGCGCAAGAGCCAGTGCATGAGCGCCTCGGCGCTCGCGGTGTCGGACTGATCGTCGGCGTCGGCAGCGGGACGGCACCGGGGGTGTCGTTCCTGCAAGCCGCCACATGGGCTCGCGAGCGATCCCCTGCTTGCGCCGCCGATCCTCAGCCCGCCGGCGCGGCCCGGCACAGCTCGCGGCGCTCGAGCCGCCTCGACAGCGGCGAGATCACGGCCATCAGGACGAACGCCATATTGCCCATCGCCGGGATCGGCAGGAACGCGCCGAGCACCACCGCGACGGCGCTGATGACGATCACGCCGACGATGCGCACACGCGCGCCGACGTAGAGCCCGGGCGGCATCGGCGCCGCGCCGAGGCCGGGGTGCCGATGCACGTGCTCGAGGACCAGCAGCGCGGTGACGCCGAGCAGCGTCATGTTGAGTGAGAAGACGACCTGCGAGAGCAGCACGTTGCCGTACTCGCCCGAGAGCGCCGACGAGAACGGCATCAGCGAAGCGACCGCGAGCTGCAGCAGGTTGAGAGCGACCAGGCGGCTGTCGGCGCGGCGCACCGTCGCGAAGACGCGGTGGTGGCCGATCCAGAACAGCGCCAGGATGAAGAAGCTCAGCGCCCACGAGATCGCCTTCGGCAGCAGGCCGGCGAGCGCGTCGGCGAGCTGGTCGGCCGAATGGACCATGCCGTGGTCCGGCAGCTTCAGCTCGATCACGAGCAGAGTCATCGCCACCGCGAAGATGCCGTCGGTGAGCGCCTCGCTGCGGTGCAGCGGCAGCAGCCCTCCGTGGTCGTGTCCCGGATCCTCCATCGTCGCCGCGCTAGCGCCTAGCCCTTCGGGTACTTCGCGTTGGCGCGCTTGACGTAGTCGTTGGTGTAGATCGCCGCGAGGTCGATCTTGGCGGCGGCGATCTCCGGGTCGATGCTGGCGAGCGCGCGCCGCGCCGTCTCGGCGCCGGCGTCGGGGAACATGCCGTCGGGAGAGAGCGCGCCCTTGGCGGCGAGGAACGCGTCGATGTAGACGGCGCGGTCGCCGAGCAGGTAGCTCTCGGGCACCGCCTTGATGATCTCGGCCGGGCCCGCGCCCTGGATCCACTTGTCGGCGCGGACGATCGCGTTGGCGAGCGCCTGCGCGGTCTGCGGGTTCTTGTCGAGGAAGGTCTGCTGCGTGTAGAGGCACGCCGCCGGCATCGGCCCGCCGAAGACGCGCTCGGCCTCGGCGACGACGCGCGTGTCGGAGACGATCTTCAGGTCGCCCGAGCGCGCGAGCAGCGTGATCACCGGATCGAGGTTGGAGATCGCGTCGATCTGGCCCGAGCGCATCGCCGCGACCGCGCCGGTGCCGGTGCCGACGCCGATGATCGAGACGTCGCCCGGCTTCAGCCCTGCCTTGCCGAGGACGAAGTTGGCGAGCACGTTGGTCGACGACCCGGGCGCGGTGACGCCGAGCTTCTTGCCCTTCAGCTCGGCGACCGACTTGAAGTTCGGCATCGTCTTCGGATTGACGCCGAGGACGATCTGCGGCGCCCGCCCCTGCAGCACGAAGGCGCGCAGGCGCTGCCCCTTCACCTGCATGTTGATGGTGTGCTCGAACGCCCCCGAGACGATGTCGGCGCTGCCGCCGACGAGCGCCTGCAGCGCACGCGAGCCGCCGGCGAAATCGGCGATGGTGACGTCGAGGCCCTCATCCTTGAGGTAGCCGCGCGACTCGGCGATCGTCAGCGGCAGGTAATAGAGCAGGTTCTTGCCGCCGACGGCGATCGTCAGCTTGGGCTTCTCGACGGCTTGCGCGCGGCCGATGGCGGGCAGCGCCAGGGTGGCCGAGCCGGCCAGGGCGGCGCGGATCAGGCGGCGTCGTTGCATGCGTGTCTCCCCTCGTGGTTCGCTCCGCGCGCGGCGGCCGGACGACTGTAGCAGCGGCTTTCGCGGCGCCGACGGCGACGCGGGTCGACCCGTAGAATCGCCGCGAATGAGAGATCGCGTCAGGCGCTGGGCAGCCGCGGGCGTGCTGGCGCTGGCCGCATCGTCGGCGCTGACGCAGACGCGCGTCTCGCAGTCGGCCGGTCCTGCTGCGTCGGCGGCGGCGCCACCATCGCCCGCGGCCCCCGCAGCGGCCGTCGCCGCCGCGCCGGTCTCGCTCTCGGCACGCAAGGTCTACGAGCAGGCGCGGCCGTCGCTCGTCCAGATCAGGACCGTCCTGAAAGGCGGCCCGAGCCAGACGTCGGTCGGCTCGGGCTTCCTGGTCACGGCGCAAGGCCACATCGTCACCAACTTCCATGTCGTCAGCGAGGCGGCGCTCAAGCCCGAGCGGCACGACCTCGTCTACGTCACGGCCGACGGCCGCGAGGCGCCGCTGGTCATCCTCCAGCTCGACGTGCTGCACGACCTGGCGCTGCTGCGCGCCGGCGATGCCGGTGCGGCGCCGGCCGCGAGCGCGACGGGTGCGAGCCCGAGCGCGACGGGTGCGAGCGCGAGCGCGGCCGGCGCGACGGCGAGCGTGAAGGCGACGAGCACAAGAGCCACGGGCACGAAGGTCAGCGCCAATGCGGCGTCCGCCGCCGGCGCCGCGACCCGCGGCTTCGAGCCGCTCGCGTTCAGGCCGCCGAGCCAGCCTCTGGCGCAGGGCGAGCGGATCTATTCGCTCGGCAACCCGCTCGACGTCGGCTTCACGATCACGCAAGGCACCTACAACGGGCTGGTGCGGCGCAGCTTCTATCCGCAGATCTTCTTCGGCGGCGCGCTCTCGGCGGGGATGAGCGGCGGCCCCGCGCTCGACGACGAAGGCCACGTCGTCGGCATCAACGTCGCCCGCCGCGTCGACGGCGAGCAGGTGAGCTTCCTGGTCCCGGCCGAGTTCGCGATCGCCCTGCTCGCCCGCGGCAGGGACGCCGCGCCGATCATCGGCCCCGCCTACGGCATCGTTGACGAGCAGTTGCAGCAGCACCAGGCCGCGCTCACCGATCGCTTCATCGCCCAGGGCTGGAAGGAGGCGACGCATCCGCGCTATCGCGTTCCGGTGCCGCCCGACGTCTTCATGCGCTGCTGGGGAACGAGCGAGGTGTCGCGCACCGGCGGCCTCGACTTCGAGCGCTCCGAGTGCCAGATGGACACGCGCATCTTCGTCGGCGAATACACCACCGGGACGATCGCGCTGCGCCACGAGAGCTACGACGGCAGCAAGCTCGGGCCGCTGCGCTTCGCGGCGCGCTACTCGCAGAGCTTTCGCAACGAGGCGTTCGTCCGCCTGCCGGCGCAGCACCAGACCAAGCCACGCTGCAACGAGGATTACGTCGACCGCGACGGGCTGCCGCTGCGCGCCGTCGTGTGCATGCGCGCGTACAAGAAGCTGCCCCAGCTCTACGACGTCGCCGTGCTCGTCGCCACGCTCGACCAGAACGAGTCCGGCGTGCAGGGACGCTTCGATGCGCAGGGCGTGACCTTCGCCAACGCACAGCGGCTGGTCCGCCACTACCTCGACGCGTACCGATGGGCGCAGCCGCACTAGCCGAGCCGCTGGCGCTGCTCGAGAGCGTCGACCGCGACGGTCTTGTGCGCCAGTCGTGGCGGATCGAGCGCTGGCCGGTGACGATCGGCCGCGCCCTCGACAACACCGTCGTCCTCAGCGATCCGCACGTCGCCGCGCATCACGCGACGCTCGATCTCGTCGCCGCCGCTCCTGCCGACAATGGCAGCGACGACGCCGCTGCGGCAGCCACGCCAAAGACGATCGTCGTCAGCGCCGGCGCGACGAAGAACGGGCTCAGCGTCGGCCGCGAGCGGATCGGCGCCGGCGCCAGCACGTCGATCGCCGACAGCGGCCGCGACCTCGAGCTGCAGATCGGCCGCTCGCAGCTGCGCCTGCGCCTGCCCGGCCACGTCCTCGCCGACGAGATGGCTATGACGCCGGTCGTCGTCGTCGAAAGGCGCTGGGCGCCGACGCTCGGCTTCGCCTTCGCCGTGCTCGTCTTCGTCCTCGCCAACGTCTGGATCGACACCGACCCCGACGCGCTTTCTCGCGCCGCCGGCGGGCTGGTGCTCGCCACCGTCACCGGCGCCGCGATCTGGTGCGGCCTGTGGTCGCTGCTGTCGAAGACGTTCACTCGCCAGAGCCACTTCGGCTGGCACTTGCGCGTCTTCGTCCTCGCCAGCCTGGCGACGCTCACGCTCGCCGTGCTGCCGCCGCTCCTCGCCTTCGCTTTCTCGTGGCCGTGGCTCACCGACTACAGCTTCATCGCCGTCTACGCGACGGTCGCCGCGGCGATCTACTTCCACCTGCTCGCCGTCGAGCCGGGGCGCGAGCGCCTGATGCGCGGTGTCGCCACGACCGGCTTCGTCGTCGGCGTCGCCCTCTCGCTCTGGTTCAACGTCCAGCGCACCGGCCGGCCGGGCGAGGAGCTCTACATGAACCACTTGTTTCCGCCGCAGCTTCGCGTCGCCCGGACAAAGCCGGTCGACCGCTTCGTCGAGGGCCTCGCGCCGATGCAGGCGATCCTCGACCGCAAGGCGAAGGAGCAGTCCGGCGGCGAGATCGAATCCCGTGACGGAGGCGAAGATGAGGAATGACCGCACCCCCGTCGACGGAACGATCCTCGTCACCGGCGGCAGCCGCGGCATCGGCGCGGCGACGTGCCGGCTCGCCGCGGCGAGCGGCTGGGCGGTCGCGGTGAACTACGCGCGCGACCGCGCCGCTGCCGATGCCATCGTCGCGAAGATCGTCGAAGCGGGCGGCCAGGCGCATGCGTTCCAGGCCGACGTCGCGAGCGACACCGAGGTCAGGTCGATGTTCGCGGCGATCGATGCCGCCCTGCCGCCGCTCGTGGGACTGGTCAACAACGCCGGCGTCGTCGACGTCGCCGCGCGGGTCGACGCGATCGAGGTCGAGCGCCTGCAGCGCATGTTCGCGATCAACGTCTTCGGCACCTTCTACTGCGCGCGCGAAGCGATCCTGCGCATGACGACCAAGCCGACGCGCCCGGCGCCGGGCGCGCACGCCGGCGGCGCGATCGTCAACGTCTCGTCGGCGGCGGCCAAGCTCGGCGGCCCGGCCATGTACGTCGACTACGCCGCCGCCAAGGGCGGCATCGAGACCTTCACGATCGGCCTCGCCAAGGAGCTCGCCGGCGAAGGCATCCGCGTCAACGCGGTCCGGCCCGGGATCATCGACACCGAGATCCACGCCTCCGGCGGAACGCCCGACCGCGTCCGCGAGATCGCGCCGCAGCTGCCGATGCAGCGCGCCGGGACGAGCGACGAGGTCGCCGAGGCAATCGTCTGGCTGCTCTCGGATCGGTCGAGCTATACAACAGGGTCCATCGTGGAAGTCACCGGTGGGCGCTGACGGTCGCGTGCGACGTCCGATAGCAAGCCCAACGCGCTAATAAAAAGCAAAAAGCGGCCCCAACGGGGCCGGCCCCTCCCTCTTGGAGGGAGGGGAGCGAAGCGGGGAGGGAGCAGTCCTGTAAAGCCGCGCACGCGGCCGCAGGCCGCGTGGCGGAGACGCTGCCGTCACGCGGCAGCCATCTCCGCCAGCGCGCCGAGAAGCGCGCCCGCGGCGCGCTTCTCCGCCGCACCGGCGACGCCCTGGTACGGCTCGAGCGTGAAGCGCGCTTCCGAGTGCACCGAGTCCCACATCGATCGCGCCGGCACGCGTGACTTCAGGTCGCTGAACTCGGCGATCAGGGTCGCGGATTCGCCGGCGAGGCGACGCGCGGCGACGGCGACGAGGACACGCAGCTCGATCTGGCCGACGACCGACCAGAAGTCGGGCCGCTCGATCGCCGCGCGCGCGAGCGACTCCTCGACCGCGCGCATGCGGTCGACGGCGAGATCGGCGGGCTCGCGCTCGAGAAAGGACAGGCGCAGCTCGGCGCTGATGCCGTTCTTGGCGGGATAGAACAGGTTGTCGGCGTTGGCCTCGCGGGCGAGCCGCTCGGCGTTGCCATAGTGGAGCGCCATCGCGCGCAGCGCCGCGAGGCGATCGCCGGGCGGTGACGCCGCCTCGCCACCGCGGCCGCGCCGACCGCGTCCGGCGCGAGGCGCGTGCGCGCCCTGCTCCGCGCGGCCGTCGAGCATCACCAGCCGCTTGTACGCCGAGCCGAGCAGCGCCTCGCGCTGCGCGGTCGGCTGCAGCTCGACCAGCTTGCCCAGCCGCGCGATCGCTTCCTCGACGTCCTTGCGGCCCGCGCTCGAATCGATGCGCGTCTCGCCGCGCCGCGCCAGCTGGTTGCCGAGCTCCTCGGCGGCCTGGAACGACGCGCTGCCGTCCTCGGCCTCGACGGCGTCGCGGTACCACTCGATCGCCTTGTCGACCTCGCGCGCGTCGGCCCAGGCGAGACCGAACGCTTCGGCGACCGCGCCGATCCGGCCCCAGAGCGGCGCAAACTTCTCCTCGAGGAACCGGATCTTGTCGCGCTGCGCCAGCTCGGCGGCCTGGCGGCGCGCGACGTCGCTGCCCGTCTCGCCGAAGCGCAGGCGAATCGAGATCGTCTCGAGCGCGAGCGTCAGCGCCGGTGGCGAAGAGACGCCGGCGAACTCGTCGTTGACCGGCGCGGCTGCGCGTTGCGCGTCGCCCGTGTCGCGGTGCCAGGTCCAGCCCGGGTCGCCGTAGCACTGGTACGCCGACCAGGTGTTGCCGCCTTCGCCCGAACGCCACGCCGCCGTTCGCGCCGCGGCGACGGCGTCGATGAAGCGGCCGCCGGCGAGGAGCGCGTCGTAGAACGTCGTCGCGAAGATCTCGGCGGGCTTGTCCTCGACCGCCCAGCCGGCGGCGATCACGCAGCGGACGCCGATCTCGATCAGCGCCTCGGCGATGTTGGCCGCGAACTGGGCGCGGTCGTACGGCGCGAGCAGCGACTTCGCGTCGCGCGCGGCGAGATGGCAGCAATTGAGGAAGACGAGCTCGGGAACCGATCGCATCGCCTTGACCTCGGCCGCGCCGAGGAACGTGCCGCCGGAGAGAACGACGCCGCCCGCGGGCCCCGGCGCGCCGTGGCCGGCGACGTGGACGATTCGATAAGCCCGCTCGAAGAGCGCATTGATGATGTTCCTCGCATCGTCGTTGCCACTCGTCAGCGCGCGCACGCGGGCGGCGTCGACTCCCGCCGGTCCGCCGGTGAGCCGCGCCGCGACCGCGACCGCCTCGGCGCGCGCGCCGGGCAGCGGCGGGTACATCGATTCATCGAGCATCGGCTCGCCGATGACGAGGATGCTGCCGTCGGCGTCAGCGTCCGAGACCTGAGCGCGGAACTCGACCGTGCGCAGCTTCCTGAGCAGCTTGCTGCGGATCGCCCACGGTCGCGGGTCGCTTCCCGACAGCTCGGCCGACTTGGTGTCGAGCACCTCCCATGGCAGCGCCGCGGTGCCGGAGTCGAGCTCGATCACCATGTCGCTGGTGCCGCCGAGGAAGGGCTCCATCTCGGCCGGAACGAGCAGGTCGAAGAGGGTGCGGCCGATCTGCGCGTCGCGGTTGGCGTCGTTCGACGCCTTGGCGACGAGCTCCTTGACCAGGCTCGCCTGCGTCTGCTGCGCGCGCACCTCGGTCCGCGCCCGCTTGGTGTCGAGCGTGTAGGTGATCGTCGGCGCGCCGCCGACGAGCGCGCCGGTCGACGCGCTGATGAAGTCGTAGGCGGCGCCGCGGTAGCTCGAGTCGAGCGAGCGGCGCAGCGCGCCCGCGCCCGATTCGACGAAGCCGACGACCTTGAGCTGGTTCGGCGCCGCCGTCGCCTGCACCTGCAGCGCGCGCCAGGCGTCGCTCGCGCGGTCGAGATAGAACTCGACGAGGATCAAGCGGCCGACCTGCGGCCAGCCGTTGTCGTGCAGCTTCTGGTTCGCCTCCCACGTTCCCTGCGCGACGAGCTGCGCCGCGCTGCCTGCGCTGATGCCGGTTCCGCCGCTGCCGATCAGGGTCGCGGCGAGCTCGAACTCGGCGGGCGCGCCGATCTCGTTCTCGGCGATCCGCTGCGCGTAGGCGATCACCGCCTGGCGAACGGTGTAGACGAGATCGACCGCGCGCAGCTTCCCCTCCCCGCCGAGGCCGGCGACGACGACGGCGAGCGGGCGCGCCATCGCCAGCACGTTCTCCGGGTCCTTCCTGACGTTGCCGAAGATCTGGTGCGAGCCGACGCGGTCCGGGTAGACGCCGGCGGCGAGCGATCGGCCCATCGCCCCGCCGACGAGCCGATCGACGACGCCCTCGGTGCCGGTCAGCGCGAGCGAGCGGTAGTGGCCGACGACAAGCGGCTGGTGCACGAACTTGAGGTCGGCGTTGAGCACCGACACGTGCAGCGCGCGCGTCGCCGCGCCGATGCGCGCGCCGTCGCCGGCGGCGGCCCAGCGCGACTCGGCGCCGAGCACGTCGGCCGGCGTCGATGGCGGCACCGAAGGCTGGCGTCCGCGCGAAGGCCGGCTGCGGACGACGCTCGCCGCGTCCGCCGCGGCGCCGGCACCGGACGCCGGGCCGGCCGATCGGACGGCTGCACTCGTCGCATCGAACGCGTCGAGGAGCTTCGTCTCGCCCGTCGTCAGCAGCTCGAGATACGCCGGGAACGCCTTCGCCACCGACGGCAGGTCGCCGTGCGACGCCTCGAGCTTCCAGGTGCGAACGCCGGGCAGGAGCGCGCTCGACAGCGGCACGCGGCCGTCGCCGCCGCCGACCGCGTCGGTGTATTCGAGGCCGGCGTCGCCGAAGACGATTCCGCCCGGCGTGAACGGCGCGTGGCCGACGACGAGGAGCGTCTTCGTCGCGTCGGGCAGCGCGGCTGCCTGCGCGTCGAGGCGGCGCCGCAGCGCGACCGCCTGGTCGAGGACGGCCTGCGGCGGCGCGCTCCATTGGTAGATCGTCTTCTGCACGCCTTCGTCGTGCCAGAGCGCGCGCTCGCGCAGGCGGGCGAGGTCGTCGTCGGCGAGTCGCTGCCAGGTCTCGGTGCGATCGAGGCGCAAGGCGGGGTCGAGCAACGCCGCCTGCAGCTGCATGAAGCCGGGCATGCCGGCCATCAGCCGGCGCGCACCGCCGTTGTCGAACAGCGAGCCGAGCGCGGCGAGCGCGTTGCCGAAGGTGTCGTCGCCGGACAGCGTCTGCATCGGCGACCACGAGCCGCCGTTCGGCGTGCCGAGCATCAGGAAGCGCGCGCCATCACGCGCCATCAATCGCTGCCAGGTCTTCGGCCGCTCGAGCGCCATCGTTCGCGCGACGAGGCCGCCCATCGAGTGGGCGACGATCCGCACCGGCTGCTGGCTCGTCTCGCGCGCCTTCAGCGCGGCGTCGACGGCGTCGGCGAGGCGGCGCGCCTCGTCCTCGACCGGACGACGCCAGTCGTAGCCGAACGCGATCACCTCGTGGCTGTCGGCGAGGCGTTCGATCAGGTCGCCGTAGACGCTGCCGATCGGCCCGTCGGGCTCGACGCTCGCCGCCGTCGCCGGATCCCACGCGAGCCTGGCCAGTCCGTTGACGAAGCGAAAGCCCAGCCAGACGCGCTCGCCGTCCTTCTTGAGGTTGGAGCCGAGGATGCCGGGCAGGAAGAACACCGCCGGCCTCTCTGCCGCGCCGGTCGCCGCGCCCGCGGCGCCGCCGCGCGAGCGCGCGACGGCGGCAGCGGCGCGCGTGCCGCTCGCGTCCTCGCCCGCCCACGACAGCGGGCCGATCGCGGCGAAGTCGGCGGGCTTGGCGTCGAGCAGCGCGCTCGTGATCGCCTGCACGGTGCGGTCGTTGGTGAAGTAGTTGAAGTGCGAGACCTTGCCGCCCTTGTCGAGCAGGAAGCGCGCGCCGCTGCCATCCACCACCTTCGCCCGCGGGGCACCGCCGTACATCGAGCGCGTCTGCACGACCAGGTCGTTGTCGGTCCAGTAGAAGGCATCGGCAAGGAGCGTCTTCACCCACGAGCCGATCGCGTCGCCCTCCATGTCGCCGGCGATGACGCGCAGCTCGCCCGGGATGGTGTCGGCCGCGCCGTTCAGCCAGGCGACGACGGGGCTGTCGGGCGTCATCGCCTCGAGCCCCGGGAGCTCGGCCGGCTGGGCGCGACGCAACGCGACCTCGTGCAGGAAATCGACGACCTCCGGGACGACCGGGATGCTCGCCAGCTCGAGGCACCACTGCAGGATCGACAGGTAGGCGTCGAGCCGCTTCGACGCAAGCAGCGTCCCGCGCGCCGGGCAGGCGACGCGGACGACGCGCTCGCAGCGGGTCCCCTTGGCCTGCGCCTCCTTGAAGAGCGCGCGCAGGTCGCTGCGGTGCTCGGCGTAGCCGTCGCCGGCGAAGAGCGCGAGCACATCGTTGCCGAGCGGCGCGCCGGCGCACGCGCGCGCGAGCACCTCGGCGACGAGGCCGCCGCGCGAGTGCGTGAGGAGGTGGACGCGCGCGCCTGCCGGCAGCGCGCGAACGAGCGTCAGCGCGTTGGCGATCGGGCTGAAGCCGAGGGTCGGGTGGTCGAGGCCGTAGACGCGATCGCCATAGCTCGCGAACAGCTGGCGCAGCACCGGGCTGTGCAGCGCCCAGAGCTTGGAGAACGTTCCGACGGTGTCGGAGAACGTGCCGTGGACGAGGACCAGCATCGGCCCGCCGTCGCTCGCTGCCGGGACCGCGTCGAGCTTGCGTCCGCTGCCCTTCAGCGGCTCGAGCGTCTGCGCCGAGAGCTGGTAGACGCCGGCGTCGACCTTGCTGTCGACCTTCTTCGTCACCGCCGCCGCGGCGAGCTTGGCCGCCGGATCCTTGGCGATTCCGGTCAGGATGTGGAAGCCGCTCAGCACGGCCTGGCCCATCCAGCCCCGGGTGCTGCCGCGCGTCGCCTCGGCCTCGAGCCCGGGCCAGCCGAGCCGCGCCGGAACGATGATCTCGCTCGTCGCCGGCGCGCCGGTGCCGCGCGCGGTCGCGCCGGGAGCAAGCGCGCTGCGTGTCACCGATGCGCTCTGGGCGAGCAGCAGGTCGCGCGCGTCGGCCGGATGAAGGACGAGCGTCGGCCCGTTGGCGACGCTCAGGACGACGACGTCTTCGCCCGGCCGCGCGCTGACCCGCACCGCCGCGCCGGCGCCGCGCTCGACGCCGACCCGCACCGACGCCTTGACCGTGCCGCGCGCGCCGGGCCGCGGCGCCGACGCCGCCTGCTCCTGCCCCGAGACGATGAAGGTGATCTCGTTCGTGCCGCTTGCCATCGACGCTCCTCGCGTGCTGCCCACGTTCGCGATCGCGCGGGCCGCCGCCCGCGCCGCGGCTCAGAGCGTGAAGGGCTTCTGCGCCAGGAACGTGCCAGCCGTGCCGAGCGTGAACAGGTTCGGCGACTGCGTCGCCGGCATTCGCGCCTTGATGCGCGCGTGGAAGTTGCCGTAGTTGCCCTGGAAGCCGCCCTGGTTCCAGACCTTGAGCAGCTGCTCGGTGAAGGCGCCGTTGTGCTCGCCGTCCATCGACGTCTGGTTGTCCTGGCAGCCCGAGACGAGGATCAGCGACGCCGCGAACTTGTCGGCGATCGCCGAGAGCCGGCCGCTCACCGCGACCTGGGCGAGCGCGTTGTCGGGATCGATGACCGGCTTGCCGGCGTCGCGCGCGACGTCCTTCTGCAGCTTGTCGTAGAACGACTGATGATCGCGGTAGGTCCGCATCGCGACGGCGTCGGGCATGTTCTTCGGCCGCTGCGACGGGATCGTCACCGGCGGCAGCATCGCCTCGCGAGTCACCGTGCCGCTGTGGCAGCTGTCCGAGAGGACGAGGATGCGGACGCCGGCCTTGAACCTGCCGAGCTCGGCGTAGAGCTCGTCGTCGATCAGCTGGCCGTCGTACAGGCACCAGGTCTCGTCCTTCTTGTCGGCCTCGTCGCCATTGACATCGGGAACCTGGCCGCCGTGGCCCGAATAGCTGACGAAGAAGAAGTCGCCGGCGCCGAGCGTCTTGGCGGCGTCGCGCATCGCCGCCAGCGTCGCGCCTCGCGTCGCCTTCTTGGTCAGGAGGACGGTCGACTTCATCCCCTGCTGCTTGGCGATCGCCGCCATGTCGTTGGCGTCGAACTCGCACGCGGCGAGCGGCCCGTCCCAGCCGCCGTACGCGGCGCCGCTGACGCCGTTCAGTCCGATGTGAAGCGAGAGGCCTTTCGCCTTGCCCCTCGATCCGTTGCCGTTCGATTCCTTGACTGTCGATCGCGCCGCTGTCTTGGCCATGCCGTCTCTCCCCTTGTCTTCGATCGCCGCGGGCGCGGCGTCAGGGCCCGGATCATCGGCGTCCGTGGCGAGGCCCGCAAGCGGGCGATGGAGCGCGTCGGAGCGGCGCGCTCGCGATCCGTCGCCGCCGCCCGCAGCCGGCCCGGCTCAGAGGGTTTGGGTATCGATGCGAAGGACGCGCCCGCCAGCGGTGCGAACCGCCTCGACGAGATGGCGAGTTCCGCCCGGCCCGTCGGCGCCGCCGCCGTCCCAGAGGCAGATGCAACACAGCCGATCGGCGCCGTAGGCGAGCGCGGTCTCGAGGAGCCAGAGGTTGGCGCGCTCGAAGGCGTCGACTCCCGGCGCCAGCTCGCCGAGGACGCGTGGCGCCTCGAGAGGCGCCCGGTCGAGGCGAGCGACGACGCTGCGATAGCGGGCTTGCCATTCGGCTCCGCCGACCACCGGCAGCACCGACACCGCGATGAACTCGGGCTCGGCGAGCGGCAGCATGAGCCGAAGCGGCACCGAGCGCGCGAGGCACGCTTCGGCGAACAGCAGGTCGCCGCCGGCGGCACCTTGGGTGAGCGCGAGGTCGTGCGGGCCGGCGCCGATCTCGTCGAGCGCCGCGTCGATCCGGCGCGCCGCCTTCGTCACCAGCCCGGCCGGGAAGCGCGGCGCCGCGCGATCGGGCTCGTCGACGCGGTGGCCCGTGAACAGGATCGTCCGGCGCGGCGCATCGGCCGGCCCACCGCTTGCGCTCATCGCCGCTCCACGACCATTGGAACGACCGCGAGCGCGGCGCGGGCGCGCTGGGCCGCGCTCTCGGCCTCGTCGCGACTCGGATACGGGCCGGCCTGGACGCGATAGACGATCGCATCGCCGAAGATCGCCAGCCACGGCTCGAGCCAGTTCGCATCACCATCGGCGGCGATGCGGCGCCGAAAGCTCTCGGCGCCGTCGCGCTCGCGGAATGCGCCGAGCTGGACCCAGAAGCCGCGCGCCGCCTCGGTGCCAGCGCGGGCCAGGCCGGCGCGCGGGTCGGTGCTGGCGGACAGCGTGGAAGCGGTGCCGGCGCCGGCGGTAGTCGACGCAAGAGTCGCCGCACTGCCGGTGCCGGGCGGTGCGACCGCGGCCGTTGGCGCCGCGTCGGCCGTCGCCGTGAATGCGACCTCCTGGACCGGAACGTCGACCACGATCGGCCGCGTCGCGGCGCGGCCATTCGCCTCGGTCGGCGGCATGGTCGCTGCCCTGGCCGCGGCGAAACGGCTCGCGCCGCTGCCGCGCCACGTGCCGGCGCGGATCTCCTCGAAGGTGATCCGCTCCAGCTCGACCGGCGCGACGCCGCGCAGCAGGTCGAGCTTGAACGCCGCCGCGTAGCTCAGGTCGACAATGCGGCCGCTGACGAAGGGGCCGCGATCGTTGATGCGGACGAGCACCTCGCGGCCGTTCGCCGGGTTGCGGATCCGCGCGTAGCTGGGGATCGGCAGGGTCGGGTGCGCGGCGGTCATCGCGTACATGTCGTAGATCTCGCCGCTCGCCGTCCTCTTGCCGTGGAACTTGCGCCCATACCACGAGGCGAGCCCGCGCTCGCTGACCGGCACGTCGCGCGTCTCGGGAACGAACGCCTGTCCGAGCGCCTGATAGGGCTTGTTGGGGCCGCCCGAACGGATCGGCTCGACGCGCGGCTCGGCGTCGGCAAGGCTGGCGAGATCGGCAGGAGGATTTGCGCCCGGCCCGTCGACGTCGGGCGAGAGCGGGCGCGCTTCGGCGGGAGCTCTCGCCCGCGCCGCGTGCGGCGCCGGCGCCGACGCGCAACCGCAGAGCACGGCGGCCAGAGCGAGAACTCCGCCGATGCGGGCCTTCGGCGCCAGCGCGATGACGAATCGCATGGGGCCGCACCTTACCCGAACACGGCACATGATTTGCCGGAGGCTCGTCGGCTCACGCCACTTGCATCACAACCCGTCCGCGCCTGCGCGCCTTCTTCTCGCAGCGCCGCGCGCCCCGTCACTTGACTGCACTGCACGTCCAGGCGCTTCCCGTTCCTCGCGATGACGCGATGGCCGAGCGCCGCTTCCAGGCGCTCCGGCGAGGTCCCTGGACGCCCGGACCCGCCGACAAGGCGGAGCGGTTTCGATGATCGTCGATGCCCACCTTCACTGCAGCGGCGCCGAGCGGGCCGACGACGTCCTGCGCAGCCTCGACGATGCCGGCGTCGATGTCGGCGTCCTGCTCGCGCCTTTCCTGAGCGAAGGCTTCTCGCTCGACGACGCGGCGTCGCTGGCGCGCGCCAACGAGCATCTCGCCAGCCTGGTTCGCGGCCACGCCGACCGGCTCGCCGGCTTCGCCGTCGTCGATCCGCGCGATCCGCAGGCGCCCCTGCATCTGCGCCATGCGATCGAGACGCTCGGCCTGGTCGGCGCGAAGATGGTTCCGACCGGCTGGTATCCCTACGATGCCGACGTCCAGCCGGTCTTCGCCGAAGCGCGCCGCCTCGGCATCCCGCTTCTCTTCCACAGCGGCATCTTCATCGACGGTCGCTCGGGCCGCTTCTGCCGGCCGACCTACTTCGAGGCGCTGCGCGAGCATCCCGGACTCAAGGTCTGCCTCGCCCATCTCGGCTGGCCGTGGGTCGACGAGGCGATCGCGGTCGGCCTCATCGATCGCATCCTCGGCGTGCCGGCCGCGGAGTCGATGTTCCGCTTCGACATCTCGTTCGGTCCGCCGCCGCCGTACCGCAAGGAGGCGCTCGGCCGCGCCCTCGAAGTCCTCGGCCCCGAGCTGCTGCAGTTCGGCAGCGACTGCTTCCTGCCGTGCAGCGGCGCCGCGATCGCCGAGCGGATGGGCTGGGTCGACGACCTCCTCGACGAGCTCGAGGTCGGCGCCGACGCGCGCCGCCTCGTCTGGGGCGGCACCGCCGCGGCGTGGCTCGGCATCGATGCCGGCGAGCGCGCCGGCATCGATGCCCCCTCGCGGCGTGCCGGGAGCGACGCGGGGTCGAGGCCTGTGTCGAAGGGCGATGCCGCGCTCGATCGCGGCGCGGGCGCCGCGCTGGCCGAGATGGGCGACGAGTCCATCGGCCGCCCGCTGCGCCGGCGCGATTTCTGCTGCTGAAAGAACCACGCGATGAACAACAACATGGCCGTCCCGGTGACGGCCTCGGCACGCACCCATGTCCTGCAGATCGTCGGCAACGCGATCGTCGGCGGCATGGAGAACTACGTCGCCCGCCTCGTCGAGCGATTGCCGCGCGAGCGCTACGGCGTCTCGGTGCTGGCGCCGTTCGAGAGCCCGTTCACCGACCGCCTGCGCGAGTTCGGCGCCGACGTCGTCATCAGCCAGGTCACCGACGAGCCGTCGTGGCAGTCGATCCAGCTCGCCAGCGCGCTGGTCCAGTCGCGCAGCGTCGACGTGATCCAGTCGCACCTGCCGAACGCGCACGTTCTCGCCGGCCTCGTCGGCCGCCTGACCGGCCGGCCGGTGCTCGCGACGGTCCACGGCCGGGCGATGACGACGCTCGACATCGAGGTGCAGCGCCTCGCCGGATCGCATCTCGCGGTCGTCTGCCGGCACAGCTACTTCCAGGCGCTCGGCATCGGCGTCGACCCGCGCCACGTCCACTTCATCCCGAACGGCGTCGACGTCGAGCGCTTCCGGCCGCAGCCGACGCGCACCGGCGCGCTGCGAACCCGCTTCGGCATCGATGCCGACGCGCCGCTGGTCGGCTTCGTCGGCCGCCTATCGGTCGAGAAGGGCCCCGACCTCTTCCTGCGCGCTGCGCTCTCGGTGCGGATCCAGTGTCCCGACGCGCACTTCGTGCTCGTCGGCGACGGCGCGATGCTGAAGCATCTGAAGGTCTTCGTCAGCCGCTTCGGGCTCGCCGACGCGGTCCATTTCGCCGGTTCGCAGGACGACATGCCGGCGGTCTTCAATGAATTCGATGTCGTCGTCTCGTCGTCGCTGTCCGAGGCGATGCCGCTCGCGGTCATGGAAGCGATGGCGAGCGGGCTGCCGGTCGTCGCCTGCAAGGTCGGCGGCATTCCCGACCTGGTCGCGCACGGCGTCACCGGCTGGCTCGCCAATGAAAGCGACTACGAGGAGCTCGCGACTCGCGTCGTCGACCTGATCCACGACGACGCGCTGCGCAGCGCCGCCGGCACGGCGGCGCGGGCGCGCGCCGTCAATCGCTTCGCGCTCGACCAGAGCGTCGAGGCGACGGCGCGCCTGTTCGCGCAGCTGACCGCCGAGCGCGCCGATCCGCGTCGCATCGGCACGCTGCACGAAGCGCGGCCGATCCGCGCCAACGGCGCGAGCGTGAAACCGGCGGCAGCGGCCGCGGCGGCGCCGCGTTAGCGCGGGAGCGGGTCAGCGACAGTCAACGCTGCGGAACTCGACGCGACGATCGAGCGCGTCGCGCAGGTCGTCGGTGCCGAGGCCGACGATCACCTCGCGCGAGCCGACGCCGTCGGTCGTGATCTTTGGCGCGAGCTTCTTGTTCTGTCGTTCGAGGCTCGCCTTGATGGCCGCGGCGCGCTTCTGCGACAGCACCTCGTTGGCCGTGGCGTCGCCGGTGCGACTGGTGTGGCCGACGACGCGCAGGCAGCCTTCGCGAGTGCCCATCTGGGTCGCGACCTCGTGCAGCCAGACCGCGTACTGGGCCTGCAGGTCGGCCGTCTGCAGCAGCGTCGTCGTTCCCGGATTGAAGAACAGCTTGATCGGCAGCTTCTTGGCGTCGAGGCCGAGGCCGACGATCTTGCCGAACGTCTCGGCCGCCTCCTTCTTGCGGCCGGTCTTCCAGCTCGTCGTGTAGAGACCGTTCAGGACGCGCAGATCGTCGGGACCCGCGAGCGTGTGCGCCTCGCGATAGAGCCGGTAGGCGTCGGCGGGCTTGTTGTCGGTGTACGCGATCATCGCTTCGTTGATCACCGCCTGCGCCGGCAGCCGCTGCAGGTAGCCGGGCGCGACCGGATCGCCGGGCGAGCTGCCCTGGCACGACTTGATGTAGGCGAGCGCGGTCGAATCGAGCGCCCAGGTCGGGCTCTCGCGATAGAGCGCGAGCGGCTCGGCGTCGACCGTCGTCGGCGTGGCGCGGTCGACGCGCTTGGCGACGAGCTTGCCGGTCCGCAGGTCGATCAGGACCAGGCAGACGCGAAAGGCGTCGGCGTTCTCGCTGGCGTTCTTCGTGTTGATCGCGGTCAGCGTGCCGATGAGGAGGAGCGGCCGGGTGGCGAGCGCGCCGCGCGTCAGCGGCTGCACGTTCCAGGTCGGCACGCGGCGCGTGATCAGGCCGGCGAGCTGCACGCCCATCTGCACCGTGCCGTTGGTCTGCTGGCCGGTACTGGCGTCGATGAGCGGATCGATGACGAGGTCGCGCGGGCCGTTGCCGAGAGTCGCCTGCGCATCCTGGATCAGCCTTTCGCCGGCGCGGGCGACGGCGTCGGCGAAAGGCGCGGCGACGAGCGGCGGCGGTGCCGCCGGCGCGGCGGCGGCAGGGGGCGGCGGCGGCGCAGGCTCCCGCGCCGGCGGCGGGGCCTCACCGGGAGGCGGGGCCGCGCAGCCGGCGGCGAGCAAAGCGAGGATCGAGATGCAGCGCGCGAGCGGCGCCGCGCCCAGGGTCTTCGTCGTCATGTCGATCGCCCGCAAGCGGTTGGAGTCGAAGGGTAAGGGAATGTAGCCGCGGCCGGCGTGCTTCGACAATCCGCAAGACGACTGACAGCGTCGTCGTCGGCATGTTCGATTCCGCCTTGCAATCGCGGGGTCGCCGCTTGCCCTGGAGGCGCCATGGAATGGCTCGACCTCGTTCAATGGCCGGCGATGGCGGTCACCGTCCTCGCCGCCTGGCTGGTCGCCTCGACCCACAAGCACCGGCGCGAGATCGGCTTCTGGGTCTTTCTCGTCAGCAACGCGCTCTGGGTCGCCTGGGGCTGGCACACCGGTGCGTGGGCGCTGATCGTGCTGCAGTTCTGTCTCGCCGCCCTCAACATCCGTGGCGCGGTCAAGGCCGCGCCGGCGTCGTCCTAACCGGCGCGGGGCTTTCCCGCATTCCTACGCCAGCCGCATGGGTCGGCCGACAGATCGCGCCCGCCTGCCGCGAGACAGTGAGGCCATCGAGAGCCGGCCGGATGTGGCGACCTCGATTCATTGCAACCGTCAGCGAGAGGACAGCATGAACAAGGACCAGGTCAAGGGCCGCGTCGAGCAGGCCAAGGGAACCGTCAAGGAGAACGTCGGCAAGGCGGTCGGCAACCCTAATCTGCGCGATGAGGGCACCGTCGACAAGACCGCCGGCAAGGTGCAGTCGACCTACGGCGACGCCAAGGAAAAGGTCAAGAACGCCGTCGACAAGGCCTGACGTCGGCGCAGAGGTCGGGCCGACGCCGAAACGACGTTGGCCCGTCGACAGCGGCAGCACCGGGCGACCGGCGCTGCCGCTTCCTTTTGATGGCCGGATTCCAGTCGGGCCGATCCGGCTCGGCCGTCAGGCCCAGAGCGAGCGCACTCGCGCGCCGACGTCGACATCGATTGCGCCAGCGCCCGCGGCCGCGTCCCGTGGCTTGTCGCGCTCGCGCGAGCCGTCGGGCCCGACATGCTCGAACAGCGGATAGAGCGTCGGCGGCAGGAAGCGGCTGATCGAGCCGTACACGTGGCGATCGCCGAGCGCGGCCTGCTGCGTGACGTAGAAGCGCTGCGGCACGAGCAAGTGAAGATGGTGGCGCGCACGCGTCATCGCGACATAGAGGAGGCGACGCTCTTCCTCGATCTCGGCGGCGCTGCCGGTCGCCATGTCCGAAGGCATGCAGCCGTCGACGACTCGCAGCACCGAGACCGCGCTCCACTCCTGGCCCTTCGCGGAATGGATCGTCGACAGGATCAGGTAGTCCTCGTCGTCGCCGCCCGGACCCGACTCGTCGCTCGTCGCCGCCGGCGGGTCGAGCGCGAGCTCGGTCAGGAAGCGCTCTCGCGACGGGTAGCCGCCCGCGAGGCGGACCAGATGCGAGATGTCAGCGGCGCGCGGCCCGGCGTCGTCGTGGCGGCGCTCGAGCAGCGGCAGGTACCAGCGCTCGACGGCGGCGAGCTCGGCAGGCCACGGCGAGCCCGGTGCGCGCAGCGCGGCAAAGAGCGCGGCGAACTCGGACCACGCCGGCGCGACCGCAGGCGGCGCGACGAAGGCGAGCAGCTGCGCCGCCGGATCGCCGCCGCCGGCGAGCACCGCGAGCACGCGTGCCGCGCTCGCGGCACCGATGCCGGGGACGAGCTGCAGCGCGCGCAGCCCGGCGCGCTGGCCGTGCGGATTGGCGGCGAAGCGCAGCACCGCGAGGACATCCTTGACGTGCGCCGCGTCGAGGAACCTGAGGCCGCCGTACTTGACGAACGGGATGTCGCGGCGCGCCAGCTCGAGCTCGAGCGCGTTGCTGTGCTGGGCGCTGCGAAAGAGCACGGCCTGGCTCCTGAGCGCGAGCCCCGACTCGCGCAGCGCGAGGACGCGCTCGGCGACCCACGACGCCTCCGCGGCCTCGTCGTCGACCCAGACCAGCGCCGGCCGCTCGCCGCTGGCGCGATCGCTCCAGAGCTCCTTGGCATGGCGCTCGGCCGCCAGCGCGATGACGGCGTTGGATGCCGCCAGCAGCGGCGCCGTCGAGCGATAGTTCTGCTCGAGCGTGAGCACCGTCGCCGCCGCTGCGGAACGGCCGGCGAAGTCGAGGATGTTGCGGACATCGGCGCCGCGGAACGAGTAGATCGCCTGCGCGTCGTCGCCGACGACGGTGAGGCCGTCTCCGCCCGGTCGGAGGCGAAAGACGATCTCGGCCTGAAGCGCGTTGGTGTCCTGGTATTCGTCGACTAGGACGTGGTCGAAGCGCGCGCCGATCGACGCGCCGACGATCGGGTCGGCCATCGCCTCGGCCCACCAGACGAGGAGGTCGTCGAAATCGAGGATCCGCTCGGCCTGCTTGGCGGCGGCGTAGGCGGCGAACAGGCGCCTCAGCTCGTCGTCGCGGCCGCTGCACCACGGAAAGCTGTCGGCGATCACCTCGGCGAGCGGCTTCCTTGCATTGACGACGCGCGAATAGATCGCCAGGCACGGCCCCTTCTGCGGAAAGCGGCGCGCGCCGCTGGCCAGGCCGAGCCGATGGCGCAGCAGGTGCAGGAGGTCTTCGGAGTCGGCACGGTCGTCGACGGTGAACGATTCGTCGAGGCCGATTCGCGCCGCGACGGCGCGCAGGAGGCGAGCACCGACGCTGTGGAAGGTGCCGCACCAGGGCAGGCGCGGTGCCTGCTGCAGGGCGGCCAGGCCGAGCGACTCGTGCAGGACGCGGCCGACGCGACGCTCCATCTCCAGCGCGGCGCGGCGCGAGAAGGTGAGCAGGAGCAGGCGCGACGGGTCGGCGCCGGCGAGGACGAGGCGCGCGACCCGCGCGGCCAGCGTCAGCGTCTTGCCCGAGCCCGCGCCGGCGACGATGAGAAGCGGACCGATCGCATCCCGCGATCCGGCTTCGAGGCCGAATCCGGCGGCGCGCGCCTGGGCGTCGTTCAGGGTGGCCAGGGATCCGGGCGGCGAAGCGGCGTGGATGACGCGCTCTGGCATGCGTGGGGGCGTCCTGCGTTGAAGGCGACCTCGGGACTGTAATTCCATCCAGCGTCGCCGCGCCAATCCTGCACGCCGCGCCCGCCCGCGCGCTTCACTTCGCCGCGGCGCTGCCGATGACGCTGCATGCGCTGGGCTTCGTCCGTTCCCCGGTCGCCCTGCCGTCGTCTCGGCGGGCGGCGCCTCACCGTGGCTGCCGGCGTGGCGATCGCCGGCGAACCGAGGCGGCGCCGCGGCACCGTCGACCTGGCATGACGACCACGACCGACCCCGGTCCGGCGCTGCTCGGCGATCCCGATCTGCTGCAGCCCGAAATCGCATCGGCCGCGCCGACTCCGGCGCCGTCGCACCCGGCTGCCGCACTGCATCTTCTCGGCCACCCCGCCGCCCGAGCCGACGACGACCGCTTCACGCGCCAGTTCACGGCCGAGTGGATCGCCCTCCTCGTCGGCCTCGCCGTGCTCGCCATGCTGATCGCCTGGTCGCTCTTTCAGGCCCACGCCGCCGTCGATGCGACCGAGCGCGACCGCCTGCGCGTCCAGGCGCGGGTCGTCGACGACAACGTCGGCCAGCAGCTCGACGGAATGAACCGCGCCCTGGCCAGCGTCGGCGAGGAATTCCTCTCGATGCCGGTTCACAGCGTCTCGACGCTGCTGTCGATGCGGATGAAGGCGCTCAGCGACGCGATCCCCGGCGTTCGCTCGATGGTGCTGCTCGACGTCGACGGCAACGTCGTCGCCAGCAGCGTCGACACGCTGCTCGGCCGCGACTTCGCCGACCGCGACTACTTCCGCGCCGCGCGCGCCGGCCGGAGCGCGCAGACGCTGCACGTCGCGACGCCGCTCAAGACCTCGCTCGGCTCGTACACGGTCGTCTTCGCGCGCGAGATCCGCGCCGCCAACGGCAGCTTCGTCGGCGCGGTCGCCGCGGCGCTCGAGCCCGAGTACTTCAAGGTGTTGATGCGCTCGGTGCTGTACGCGCCCGACATGTGGATCGCGCTCGGCCACGGCGACGGCAAGATGTTCGTCACCGTCCCCGAGGACCCGCGCCGGATCGAGGGCGAGTCGCAGCCGGTGTTCGCGGCGATCGGCCGCCAGCGCGCCGACGACGGCGCGGCGACGATCGTGATCGGCGCGATCGGCGGCTCCGACGAGACGCGGATGACCGCGCTGGGCCAGATCTCGCCGCCGGCGCTGCACATGGACCGCCCGCTCGTCATCGCCGTCAGTCGTGCGACGCCGGCGCTGTTCGCGGCCTGGCGCCAGCAGGCGCTCGCCGACCTCACCTTCTTCGTCGTCCTCGGCGCCGGCGCGGCGTTCGGACTGCACCGCGGCCAGTGGCGCAGGAAGGCGTACGCGCTGCTCGAGGCGAGCGCCGAGCGCGAGCGCAGGAAGAACGCCCAGCAACTTGAGCTCGCGCTCGAGGGCGCCGACCTCGGCCTCTGGGACTGGGACATCCGCAACGACCGCTTCAACCACAACGAGGTCGTTCGCCGCCAGCTCGGCTATGCGGCGGCGGAGCTCGGCGACTCCGGCGCGACGTGGCGCAACATCGTCCACCGCGACGACGCCGAGCGGCTGATCTCGTCGATCGAGGCGCACTTCCGGCGCGAGAGCGCCGCCTACGAGTGCGAGTTCCGGGTCCGCCACAAGGACGGCCACTGGGTCTGGCTCCTGAGCCGCGGCAAGGTTGTCGAGCGCGACGCGCTCGACACGCCGGTGCGGATGACCGGCACCCACATGGACCTGACGCGCAGGAAGAGCACCGAGGCCGAGGTGCAGCGCAGCGCCGAGATGCTGCGCCGTACCGGCGAGCTCGCCAACATCGGCGGCTGGGAGCTCGACCTGGCGACGATGCGTTACGACTGGACCGACCAGGTCTTCCGCATCCACGAGATCGAGCCCGGCGCGCCGCCGCGCCTCGAGAAGGCGATGGCCCACTACCCGCCGGAGGGGCGGCCGGCGCTGCTCGCGGCGATCGAGGCGGGCGCGCGCGAAGGGACGCCGTGGGACCTCGAGTTGCCTTTCGTCACCGCGCGCGGCAACCCGCGCTGGGTGCGCTCGCAGGGCGTCGCCGTCTGCGAGGACGGCCGGCCGGTGCGCCTGCTCGGCGCGTTCCAGGACATCACCGAGAAGAAGAACAACGCGCTAGAGCTGCATCGCCTGAACGACGAGCTGACGCGCCTGTCGACGACCGACGCGCTCACCGAGGTCGGCAACCGGCGCCTGTTCGACCAGACGCTGAAGGCCGAGTGGATGCGGGCGGCGCGGCGCCAGGGGCCGATCGGCCTGCTCATGATCGACGTCGATCACTTCAAGGAATACAACGACCACTACGGCCACCCGGCCGGCGACGCCGTCCTGCGCCAGATCGCCCGCATGGTCGGCGAATCGGTGCGGCGCGGCGGCGAGCTCGTCGCCCGCTACGGCGGCGAGGAGTTCGCGCTTCTTCTTCCCGGCGCCGACCTCGAAGCCGCGTGCGCGGTCGCCGAGCGCTGCCGCCAGCGCGTCAGCGACGCCAAGATCGAGCATCGCGCGTCGACGACGTCGGCATGGCTCGGCGTCAGCATCGGCGTCGCCAGCCAGCAGGCGACGGCGGGAGTCGATTGCAGCGCCCTGGTCGAGATCGCGGACGCCGCGCTCTATCGCGCCAAGCGTTGCGGTCGCGGCCGGATCGAGTTCTGACGCAAGGCACGCCGGCGACCGCGGGTCGCGGCGTGCAAGGCACGCGTGCGCTCACCGACGACCGTTCGTCGGCACTACGAAGGCGTCCTACAGCGGGCACGGAAAGGCACTGACTGCCGCACACGTGACTTGCCTGTGTAATGACTTCAGCGCATGCTCTGACTCAGCTCCAAGGACACCCATGTCGATGCTCGACGGCCTCGCTTTCACGCTCGCGGAGATGAGCTTCGTGCAGCTGGCGCTCGTCTTCCTTGCCGTGGGCGCCTATTCGATGGCGCTCAACGGCGCCTTCGGCGGCGCCGCGCGCAGCGGCGCGGCCAGCGCGTCCTTCGTCGCGGCCGTCGCGTTCGCGGCGCTGTCGCCGTCGTGGATCAGCGGTGTCGTCTTCCTTGCCGTCGCCGTGCTCGCGGTCGCCGCCTTCGCCGCGACGGCCTGGGCGCTCTCGGCGATGCTCGGGCTCGGCAGCGAGCGCGGCGTGGTGGTCGAGGCGAGCGAAGTCGAAAGCGCCCCGGCCTGGGCCGCGTGGCCGGATGCGATCCGCGCCCTGGCGCGCAGCGCGATCCGCCTGCCGCTCTAGCTCGGCGCCTTTCCTCGTCCTGGCCGTCGCTCCTTGCCGCGACTCGCCGGGGCGAGCGACCCGGTCAATACGCGATCAGGACGAGCACAAGCGCCAACGCCGCCGGCAGCGCCTGGACGAACAGGATCTTCCTGCTGACCGTCGCCGCGCCGTAGACGCCCGCGACGACGACGCAGCCGAGGAAGAAGACCTTGACGCTCGTTCCCGCCGCGCCGAGCCAGAGCCCCCACGCGAGCCCGGCAGCAAGAAAGCCGTTGTAGAGCCCCTGGTTGGCGGCGAGCACCTTCGACGAAGCCGCCTCGGCGGCGCTGTGGCGGAACGTCTTCAGGCCGAGCGGCTTGTCCCAGAGGAACATTTCGAGGACGAGGAACCAGACGTGGAGAAGCGCGACCAGCGCGACCAGGACATCGGCGGCGAGCTTCATCGCGGAGCTCAGCGCGAGGCGGCGACCGGGCGCGACCGGCGCGGCTTGGCCGCCGACGCAGGCTTTGCCGGCCGGGCGTTCTTGGCCGGCGCGACGCGTTGATTCGCGGCGACGACGCGCAGGCGCGGTTGCCGCGCCGCCGGCGCGGGCTGCGCCGGCGCCGCGACACGCGTCGGAGCGTCGGCACGGGGCCGACGCGCTTTCGCGCGTCCGGGCGCGGACGACCTCGCCGCCGTTGCCGTCGCCGCAGTCGTCGCGGACGGCTTCACGGGCTTTGCCGCCGTCGCCCCTGCCGACGTGACGGCCGCCGTCGCGGGCTTCGCCGCCGCCGCCTCCGAGGCCATCACCACCGGCGCGACGAGCGCGCGCAGGCTCGCCATCGCGCGCTGCAGATGCTCGCCGAGCAGGTGCACGTCGGGAACCGCGCGGCGGCACGCGATCAGGCCGAAGCAGAGCTGGTCGACGTGGCTCTGCACGGTGATGTTGAGGGCGATGCCGTGGACGACGATCGACAGCGGGTAGTAGTCGGTCATCCGCGCGCCGCACAGGTAGACCGGAACGCGCGAGCCGGGAACGTTCGAGATCGTGACGTTGGTGATGCGCAGCCAGTCGGCGATCCGCGAACGGCCGTAGAGCGAGGCGAGGCCGCTGATCAGCCACGGCGAGCCGAGCGAAGGGAAGTCGGTCGGGATGACGCCGCGAAACGTCCCCATCTCCTTCTTCATCGCCGCGGTGCCCCGCTTGATCGCCTTCAGCCGCGCCGCCGGATCGCCGATCTCGGTGCCGAGGTCGATCAACGTTCCGGCGACCTGGTTGTTGGCAGTCGTGTCGCCTTCCTGGCGCAGCGAGATCGGCACGCCGGCGACGAGCGACTTCGCGGGAAGCTCGCTGCCTTCCTTCAAATAGCTGCGCAGCGCCGTGCTGCACAGCCAGAGGACGACGTCGTTGATCGACGCGCCGACCGCCTTGCCGATCGACTTGACCTCGGGCAGCGGCAGCGACACCGCGGCGAACGAGCGCTGGTTGGTGATCGAGTGGTTGAACGGCGTCGCCGGCGCGAGCTTGAAGCGGGTCGGCGCCGCCTCGGCCTTGCGCGCCGCGCGATCGTCCTTCGATTCGCTGCGCCGCGTCGCGATCGCCTGCTTGGCCGCGCCGTAAGCGGTGCTCGCCACTTTCGGCAGCAGCTTGACGCTCTGCACGATCTGCTGGATCTGGTTGGTCAGCGCGGCGGCGAGAAGCTCGGCGACGCCGAGCTGGTAGGTGTTGGCGCGCGCCTCGCGCGGCGGCTTGACGGCGCGCGGCTCGGGGGTGAGGTCGAACAGGCTCGTCGCCAGAGCGACGCCGGCCTGGCCGTCGACCGCGGCGTGATGGACCTTGCCGTAGAAGCCGATGCGGCCGTCGGCGAGCCCCTCGATGATGTAGAACTCCCAGAGCGGCCGGCTGCGGTCGAGCAGCATCGAATGCAGCCGCGCGGCGAGCGCCTCGAGCTGCTCGATCGAGCCCGGCTTCGGCAGCACCATGTAGCGGACGTGGTAGTCGAGGTCGATGTCGTCGTCGTGGATCCAGACCGGATTGGCGAGATCGAACGGCATCAGCGCGAGCTTTCTCGTGAACACCGGCGCGAGGTGCATGCGCCGGGCGACGTGCGCCCTGACCATGTCGTGGAAGCCTTCGCCGCCGTAGCCCGCGGGCGGCTCGAACAGGTTGAGGCTGCCGACGTGCATCGGCATCTCGGCGCTTTCCATGTGCAGGAAGGCGCCGTCGACGATGCTGAGGTGTTTCATCTGGGTCATTCGAGGCTCCGCAGCGTCCGCGGCGTCTGAGAGAAAGGCTCGTTGTAGCGCGTTCGGCCCGGCGCCGACAGCGGGCTTGCACCGTGGCGCAGAATGCCGCGATGGATCGCCACCCCGCCGCCGGCGCAGCGCAGGACGCCGAGCGGCGTGCCTTCTACGAGCGCATCGACCGGCTCGGAATGACGCCTCTCTGGGAGGTGCTCGGCGCGCTCGTTCCGGCGCAGCCGAAGAGCCCGGTCGCGCCGGTCCACTTCCGCTACGAGCAGGTCCGGCCGCACGTGATGGAAGCGGGCCGGCTGATCAGCGCCGAGGAGGCCGAGCGACGCGTCCTCGTCCTCGAGAACCCCGCGCTGCGCGGCCAGTCGTGCATCACCCAGTCGATCTACGCCGGCCTGCAGCTGATCCTGCCGGGCGAGGTCGCGCCGGCGCATCGCCACACGCAGTCGGCGCTTCGCCTCGTCCTCGACGGCGAAGGCGCCTACACCGCCGTCGACGGCGAGCGGACGACGATGCGCTACGGCGACTTCATCATCACGCCGTCGTGGACCTTCCACGACCACGGCAACGACGGCGGCGATCCGGTCGTCTGGCTCGACGGCCTCGACATCCCGCTGGTGCGCTTCCTCGACGCCGGCTTCGCGGAGAAGAGCAGCGTCAAGTCGCAGGCCGACGCCCGCCCGGAAGGCGACGCGCTGCACCGCTACGGCAGCAACATGCTGCCGCTCGATCACGCGCCCGAGCCGCACGAGCCGTCGCGCGTCTTCGTCTATCCGTTCGCGCGAACGCGCGAGTCGCTCGCGGGCATCGCGCGCGGCGCCGTCGACCCCCACTTCGGCTTCAAGCTGCGCTTCGTCAATCCGGCGACCGGCCGCTCGCCGATGCCGACGATCGGCACCTTCGCGCAGCGCCTCGCGGCCGGCTTCACGACCGCGCCGTACCGGAGCAGTGACAGCACGGTCTACGTCTGCCTCGAAGGCGGCGGCCGGGCGACGATCGGGGCCGGATCAGAGACGGCGGGCTGCTTCGAATTCGCGCCGCGCGACGTCTTCGTCGTGCCGTCCTGGCACGCGTTCACGCTCGCCGCCGACAGTGACACCGTGCTGTTCAGCTTCTCCGATCGACCGGTCCAGCAGGTCCTCGGGCTCTGGCGCGACGAGCGACTCTGATCGTTCCGATTCCCAGCCGCATGTAGAGCCCGCTGGATCGCCGCGCCGGTCGCTGCGTGCGCGACTGTCGTCGCACAATGAGCGATGGCAAGCGAGCGAGGCCGCGTCATCGTCGCCGGCGCCGGCATCGGCGGCCTCGCCGCCGCGCTTGCGCTAGCGCAGCGCGGCTTTCGCGTCGAGGTCCTCGAGCAGGCCGCCGAGATCGGCGAGATCGGCGCCGGAATCCAGCTCGCGCCGAATGCCTTCGCCGCCTTCGACGCGCTCGGGGTCGGCGAGCAGGCGCGCAGCCGCGCCGTCTACACCGACCGCCTGGTGATGATGGACGCGGTCGACGAATCGGTCGTCGGCGAGATCCCGACCGGCGACCGGTTCCGCGAGCGCTTCGCCAACCCGTACGCGGTCATCCATCGCGCCGACGTTCATCGCTCTCTGCTCGAGGCGTGCGCGCGCAACGGTCGGTCGAAGTGACCACGTCGACGCGGGTCGTCCGCTTCGAGCAGGACGAAAACGGGGTCGTCGTCTTCGACGCCAGCGGCGGCGAGCACCGCGGCATCGCCGTCGTCGGCTGCGATGGCGTCAAGTCGGCGATTCGCGCACAGACCGTCGGCGACGATGTCCGCGTCTCGGGCCACGTCGTCTACCGCGCCGTCGTCGACGCGGCCGAATTTCCCGCCGACCTGCGCTGCAACGACGCCGCGGTGTGGGTCGGCCCCGACTGCCATCTCGTCCACTACCCGCTGCGCGGCGGCGCCCAGTACAACGTCGTCGTCACCTTCCACAGCCGCCAGCGCGAGACCTGGAGCGTCAGCGAAGGCAGCCGCGACGAGGTGGTGTCGTACTTCGCCGGCATCGGCGCGCGCGCGCGCCGTCTGATCGACCTGCCGAAGAGCTGGAAGCGCTGGGCGACCGCCGATCGCGAGCCGATCGCGACCTGGACCCACGGCCGCTCGACCCTGCTCGGTGACGCGGCGCATCCGCTCCTGCAGTACCTCGCGCAAGGCGCGTGCATGGCGCTCGAAGACGCGGTCACGCTCGGCGGCGCGCTCGCCGCGACCGGTGACGACGTCGCCGCGGCGTTCAAGCTCTACGAGGCGTCGCGGGTGGCGCGCACCGCGCGCGTCGTCCTCATGACGCGCGAGATGGGCCGCCTCTATCACGCCAAGGGCGTCGAGCGGCTCGTCCGCAACGAGCTCTGGCGCGGGCGAACGCCCGAGCGCTTCTACGACGCGCTCGAGTGGCTCTACGGCTGGACCGCGCCGCGCTGCCTGGCCGCCTAGCATTCGAGCCGCCAGCCAACGAGAATCCGGGCCGGGGCGCTCTCGACCCCGAGATGGCGAGGAGACCGGCCATGGCAGTGTTGCGCGATCGTCCCTACATGCAGTTCAACTTCCTGGTCGACATCGGCGACGGCAACACCGACGGGCCGAGCGCGGGCTTCCAGGAAGTGAGCGCGATCTCGACCGAGGTCGCGGTGACCGAGTACCGCAACGGCAACTCGAAGGAGAACAGCCCGATCAAGGTCACCGGCCTCAACAAGGCCAGCGACGTGACGCTCAAGCGCGGCGTCATCGGCGCGCTCGGGCTCTACGCCTGGCTGAACGACATCAGGAACGGCAACCAGAAGGCGCTGCGCACCGTCACGATCCAGCTGCAGAGCGAGGACCACACCGAGATCGTGCAGGCGTGCCGGCTGCTGAGGGCGCGAATCGTCAAGTACAGCATCGGTCCGCTCAACGCCAAGGGCAACGACGTCGCGATCGAGGAGATCGTCCTCGCCCATGAGCGCCTCGAGATCGAATAGCGCCGCGGCGGCGAGCGGCGAGCGGCCGCACGGCAACGCCAACTTCGTCGTCGAGTTTGGCAGCGGCGCCTCGCGCTTGGGCCGGACCGGCTTCGCCGAGGTCATCTTCCCGCCGTTCACGGTCGGCGAGCGCGCTGGTCCCGGCCGCGCATCGAGCTCGTCGCAGCCGCCGGCGGCGACAGGCGGCGCGGCCGCGCCGATCGAGGCGGCTGCATGCCAGCGTCTTGTTTTGCGCCGCGGCGTGACCGGGACGCTCGACCTCTACGCCTGGTGGGATCAGGCGCGCCGCGGCCGCGCGCCGCCGCGCCGGACGATGAACGTCAAGCTCATCGCCGAGGACCGCGCGACCGTCGTCTGGACCTGGCGATTCACCAACGTGCGGCCGGTGAGCCTGAGCTATTCGCCGCTGCGCGGCGTCGACGGCGGGGTCCTGATGGAGACGATCGAGCTGTCGTTCGACGACGTCGAGATGGCCTAGGCGTCTACCCCTTCCGCCGCGAATTCTTCTCCCGGTACATCGCCGCGTCGCTGCGCGTCATCAGGGCCGCCGCGGTGTCGTCCGTCTCGAGCTCGACGACGCCGGCGCTGAAGTCGAAGGCGCCGACCGCCCAGCGCGGATCGTGAACGGCGCAGAAAGAGCGCAGGCGAGCGACGACCGTTTCCGCCTGCGCCTCGAGGGTCGACGGCAACAGCAGGGCGAACTCGTCGCCGCCCAGGCGAAAGCCGGCGTCGACGCCGGCCCTGATCGTCGCCCGGATGCCAGCCGTCAGCTGGCGCAGGACCTGATCGCCGGCGCCGTGGCCGAAGTGGTCGTTGATGGCCTTGAACTTGTCGATGTCGAGATAGACGACGCAGAGCGGCTGGCGCGTGCGGCGCGCGCGCGTGCACTCGTCGGCGAGCGCGGCCTCGAAGCTGCGCCGGTTGAGGAGGCCGGTGAGGCCGTCCGATCGCGCCAGCGCTTCGAGCGCGCGGCGGTCGCGACGCACGCGCCACACCAGAACCGTGATCACCAGCCCGCCGCAGACTTCGGTGAGCCAGCCGCCCCTCGAAGCGGGCAGCGAGCCGGTCTCGACCCAGTCGGTGAGCAACGGCACCGGCACGAGGGCGTACAGCCACACCAGCGGCCCGATCCGGCCGAGCAGCGCCGACGCGCGGTCGCGGACGGTCGGCGCGATCGGCGGAAAGCGCGCCGCCGTGCCGAGCTGCTCGCCCCGGCCCGAGCCGTCGGCGGCGGCGCTGCGGATGGCGTCGTCCATGCCGCCTAGACGAAGCCGAGGTTGCGCTGGGAGGCGCTGTGCTTGCTCGGCGCGGCCGGATCGATCTCGATGACGTCGCTCATGGCTCGTTCCCTCCGTGCCGAGTGTCCCGGCTCGCGCGAATCCGCATATGAACAAACCGGTGCGGCTTCGTAAAGCGCTGTGAAGCGATCGCGCAATAGCGTACGCGGGCGACGCCGGCGAGTCCGGGCGGCGACGCTCAGCCGGCCGCGACCCCGTATCTGCGCGGCACGAGAACGCGGATCGACGTCCCCTGGCCCGGCTTCGTCTCGAGCTCGACGGTGGCGTTGAGGAGGTCGCTCAGGCGCTTGACGATCGCCAGGCCGAGCCCTTCGCCCTGCGACTGGTGGACCGCCCGCCCGTCGTGATCGCCGGCGTGGGCCGCGATGGCGTCGCCGTTCGACTCCGCCGTCGCATTGCCCAGCGCCTCGACGATGGGCGCGCCCGGGCCGGCATGAAAGCCCGGGCCGGTGTCCTCGACCAGGATGAACCAGCGATCGTCGTCGCTCCCTTCGCTGTCGCCCCAGCGCAGCGTGACGCCGCCGCTGACGGTGTACTTGAGCGAGTTGAGAAGCAGGTTCTGGACGATCCGGCGAACCTTGACGCGATCACCGTCCACCTTCAGCGTCGCCGGCCCGTCGGCCGAAAGCGAGAGGCGCTTCTCGTCGGCGAGCGGGCGGATGTCCTCGGCCAGGCGCGACAGCTCCTGGGCGGCGTCGAACGCCTCGACGCGGCGCTGCTCCTGGCCGGCCTGCAGGCGTGCCAGCGCGGTGACGTCGTCGAGCAGGTGGTGCAGCGCCGTCACGTTGTTGCGCAGCAGGGCGAGGAAGTCGCGCCGCTTCTCGGCCGGCAGCGCGGCAAAGGTGAGCCCCTGCGCGACGTTGGAGACGACGCCGAGGTTGCCGCGCAGATCGTGCGCGGCCTGCTGCCAGAGCTCGGCGCGCTGGCGCTCGAGCTCGCGAACGCCGGCGAGCGCGCGCTCGAGGTCGCGAACGCTGCCGGCGGCCTCGACGCGCTCGAGCCTGAAGTATTTCTCGGCGCTCGTGCTGACCGCCTCGCCGAGCTGCTCGGCGAGCTTCATCCGCGCCTCGGCGAGGACCGCGGCGGGAAACTCCGGGTGGTCGTTCGCGAATTGCTCGATCGCCGCGACCAGGCAGCGGTGCAGGCTGCCCCATTCGCGCGTGACCTCGTGCAGGTCGTAGCCCTGCTGCCAGCGCTGCAGGCCGTGTGCCTCGGCGGCCTGCACTTCGGCGGCATTGGAGACGCGGTCGCCCGGCGCGGCGGCCAGCACGGCCGCGAAGCTCTCCAGCCAGCCCGGCAGATGATCCTCGAGCTGCGCGCGCGGCAGCGAGTCGCCGGTCGTCAGGAGCGGATCGGCGACGACCGCGGCGCGCCAGGCGGCGATCAGCGCGGGCGTCGTCGCTCGAACATGTCGGGCCAGCATGTCCCGGTGGGTGGCCAACGCGTCGCCTGGCATCTCGCCTCTCCGCTGCGCAGATCGCGCCGAAGAACGATTGTGGCAGCCGCACCGAGCACGGGTGCGCCGGGGGGCAGTTAGAGCTGCGAGCCGAGCAGCGAGGCGACGTGCTCGAGCATCTTGTCCTTGAACGGCCGCGCCCGCCACTGCTCGAGGGTGATGCGGCGCGACCTGGCGAGATCGGCGGCGAAGATCCGCACCTGCTCGGCGGCGAACGCCGCGTCGTAGATGTTCAGGTTGGCCTCGTCGTTGAGGCGAAACGACCGGTCGTCGAAGTTGGTCGACCCGGTCGAGACCATGAACTCGTCGACGATCATGACCTTGCAGTGGTACATCGTCGGCTGGTACTCGTAGATCTCGGCGCCGGCCTCGAGCAGCTCGCCCCAGCGCGCCTTCGACGCGGCGCGAACGGTCTCGGTGTCGATGTGCGCGCCGGGCGTGATGATCTGCAGCTTCACGCCGCGCTTGATCGCCGCGACCATCGTCTTCACCGCCAGGTCGTTGGGGACGAAGTACGAGCTCGAGAGCCGGATCGTCCGCTTCGCCGCGGTGATCGACATCAGGTACATGAGCTCCATGCTCGCGCTGCCGCCGCTCGGCGAGCTGCTGAACACCTGCGCCGCGCCGCCGGCGAGCGGCGCGAGCGGCGGAAAGTACTCGGCGCCGTGCAGCACCGCGCCCGACGTCTTGATCCAGTTGTCCATGAAGACGCCCTGCATCTGCGCGACGACGGGGCCCTCGACCTCGAAGTGCGTGTCGCGCCAGTGCTCGGGGTCCTGAGCATCGCCGGTCCACTGCTCGGCGATGCCGACGCCGCCGGTGAAGCCGATCCGGCCGTCGACGACGAGGAGCTTGCGGTGCGTGCGGTTGTTGAGGCGGCCGAGGTGCGACCAGTGCGGCGGGTGGTACTTGCGGATCTCGACGCCCGCCGACTGCAGCTCCTCGACGAGGCTGTCCTCCATCTTCTGCGAGCCGACCCAGTCGAGCAGCACGTGCACCTTGACGCCGGCGCGGGCTCGCTCGGCGAGGGCGTCGGCGAACTCCTTGCCGATCGCTCCCGACCAGTAGATGTAGGTCTCGAAGTCGATCGTCTTGGTGGCGGCGCGGATCGCCTTCAGCATCGCAGGGAAGATCTGGTCGCCGTTGACGAGCACGCGATAGCGGTTGCCGTTCAGCACCGGCGGCCCGAGCATCACGCCCATGACGTGGATGAACTCCGGGTCCTCGGTCGAATAGAGCCGCTCGATCCGCTGCTGGATCTTCTTCTCGCCGCTTTGCATGTTGATCACCAGCAAGGTGATCGCCAGCGTGGCGATGATGGCGAGGGCGATTCCCACGACCAGCGTCTTCTTGCTGAAGCGCTCGCGCAGGCGCGCGAACCTCATGCGCGCCCCGGAACGCCGGGGCGAGGGTGAACGCATCGGTGGCGCGCCGCGTCAGACCGCCGGCGGGTCGGTCTCGCGCTCGAAGTGGCGATGACGGGCGAGAGCGGCGATGAACGCGGCGGCGACATCGCCCGATGCTGCCATCACGAGGCCGCGGTCGTCGCTGCCGTCCGGCAAGGTCGCCGGCAGCATCGCCCGCTCGACGAGCGCGCTCTCGGCGCCGAGCACCGCGATCGCCTTGCAGTGGCGGTACTGGTCCTTGACGAAGTCGACCGCCTGGCCGAGCGCGGCGAGCGCGGCGTCGCCGCCGGGGACGACGACGCCGTCCCAGAGCACCGACGGCGCGGTCTCCATCGTGATCTCGACGTCGATCGCGTCGCCGTCGCTCGGCCGGACGCGGCCGAGGCGCGCGCCGACGAATCGCGGCACGGCACCGGCGGCGGCGAGGGCGGCGTGGAGAGCACGCAGCGGCGCCGCGTCGATGCCGTCGGCGACGAGCAGCGCGACGCGACGCGTCTTGACGCTGCCGTCGCCTGGGCGCGCCATCAGCGACAGCGCCGCCGACGTCGTGACCTCCGGTGCGGCCGGCGTCTCGAGCACGCGCGGCTGTGCCGCCGGAACGGCGATGCCGATGCCGCCGGCGACGCCCTCGGCGAGCTCGGCCGAGACGTTGGCGAGCATCGAGATGACGCGCTCGCGGATCGCCTCGACGCCGACCTTGGTGAGCTCGAAGCGGAACGCGCCGACGATGTGGTTCTTCTCGGTCGGCGTCTGGCTCTCGAAGAAGAGACGCGCCTGCGTGAAGTGGTCGGCGAACTTCTCGGGCTTGCCGCGCACCTTGTCCTCGAACACCGGCTGCGGGAACGAGACGAAGCCGCGCATGCCGGCCTGGAACGGGCAGCCGCCGCCGAGCGAGTTCGGCTCGTAGGCGACCCGCCCGCGCGGGATCGCCTGGCGATGCATGCCGTCGCGCTGGTTGTTGTGGACCTGCGCGACCGACGAGTTGATCGGGATCTCGTGGAAGTTCGGCCCGCCGAGCCGGCTCAGCTGGGTGTCGAAGTACGAGTGATGGCGTCCCTGCAGGAGCGGGTCGTTGCTGGTGTCGATCCCGGGGATCATGTTCATCGTCCCGAACGCGACCTGCTCCGTCTCGGCGAAGAAGTTGTCGGGGTTGCGGTCGAGGACCATGCGGCCGACCTTCCTCACCGGCACGAGCTCTTCCGGGACGATCTTGGTCGCGTCGAGGATGTCGAAGCTGAAGCGGTCGGCCTCCTCCTCGGTGAAGACCTGCAGGCCGAGCTCGTACTCCGGATACGCGCCCGCCTCGATCGCCTCCCAGAGGTCGCGCCGGTGGTAGTCGGGATCGGCGCCGTTGATCTTGACGGCCTCGTCCCAGACGACCGAGTGCGTCCCCGCGACCGGCTCCCAGTGAAACTTGCAGAAGCGCGACACGCCGTCGGCGTTGACGAGCCTGAAGGTGTGCACGCCGAAGCCCTGCATCATCCGGTAGCTGCGCGGGATCGCCCGATCCGACATCACCCACACCAGCATGTGCGTCGATTCGGGCATCAGCGAGACGAAGTCCCAGAACGTGTCGTGCGCGCTCGCCGCCTGCGGCATCGCGTGGTGGGGTTCGGGCTTGACGGCGTGGACGAGGTCGGGGAACTTCATCGCGTCCTGGATGAAGAAGACCGGGATGTTGTTGCCGACGATGTCCCAGTTGCCTTCGTCGCTGTAGAACTTGACGGCGAAGCCGCGCACGTCGCGGGCGAGGTCGAACGAGCCGCGCTCGCCGGCGACGGTCGAGAAGCGGACGAACACCGGCGTCCGCTTGCCGGCGGCGGCGAACGGCGCGGCGCGGGTGATCGGCGAGAGGTCGTGGTAGCTCTCGAAGTAGCCGTGCGCCGCCGAGCCGCGCGCGTGGACGATCCGCTCGGGGATCCGCTCGTGGTCGAAGTGGGTGATCTTCTCGCGCAGGACGAAGTCTTCGAACAGCGTCGGCCCGCGCAGCCCGGCCTTCAGCGAGTTCTGGTTGTCGCTGATCGCCGCGCCCATGTTGGTCGTCAGCGTCCGACCGCCGGAGTCGACCCGGGCGCGGTCGAGCGATTCGTTGCCGGGGTTGTATCCCGCCGGCGGCTCGCCGCGGCCGACCTTGGGCGAGCTTGCGTCCTCGGTGACCGTGCTCGCCGTGTCGATCGGATCATGCGGCGGCACCGGCGTTCCCGGTTGCGGTGAATGGCCGCGGTCGAGCCCGTGCTCGCCGGCCTTCAACGGGTTGGCGGGAAGCGCCGCCGCGGCTTTTTGCGCGCCCACCTTCTGCGTCGCCAGGCGTTGCTGCGCCTCGGTGTCGAGGTCGGCGACGCTCCCTTGGCGCAGCGGCATCGTCGACGGCCCCGAGACGGTCGCGAGCACCGTCCCGACCGCGTTGCGAATCGACGCGTCGCCACCCGGAGAGTTGCGGCCCTTGCCGGAGGAGGAGTTCTTGGGGGAGCGGGTGGCCATGCGGGATCCTTGTTGACGGGTGACGAGGCGCACTTGGGCAAGCCGCATGCCGCCGCACGACAGCGCCGCGTGCAAAACAAAGCGCCCCGAAGGGCGCTTCGTGGCGAACGACAGCGGGCTTTACTTGCCGTCGCGGTCGGAGTCGCCCGGGATCGCGCGCTCGACGCTGTCGCTGACGCGATGGAACGCGTCGCGGGTCGCGTGCTTGGCGCGGTCCCACGTCAGGGACGAGTTGCCCTTGACGTTGTTCCAGTCGCGGCCGAGGTCCGATTCGACGTCCTCGAACTTGCGACCGGCGTACTTCGAGTACGAGTTGACGCCGTAGCCGTACGCCGGCCCGTAGTCGTCGTAGCTCGCACCGCTCGCGTACGGACGCGAGCTGAAGTTCTCGCGCCAGTACGCGTCTTCGCGGGTCGGATCGATCTGCTCGGCGATCCCCTTGCCGGCGAGACCGCCGACAACGGCGCCGACCGCCGCGCCGATCGCGGTGCCGACCGGGCCGGCGACCGTGCCGATCGCCGCGCCGGTGGCGACGCCGCCGGCGACCGCACCCGCAGCGGTGCCGACCGGGTGTGCTCCGGGCGCGCCCGTCAGCGGATCGCGGTTGGCGGTGGTGCCCGTGGTCGGGCGATTGAGCGAGTCGTTAGCCATGAGATTTTCTCCTGTGAGGGAAGTAAATGACGCCGCGGGGAACCGCAGCGCCCCCGCGTTCAACGTGCCCGGCCGCGGCGGAACAGGTTGACGATGGCCAAGAGGATGACCGCGCCGACGAGCGACACGAGCATCGCCGGAAGGCTGAATGCGTCCTGATTGATGGTCGGCACGCCGACCAGGGGCGAGATCAGCCAGCCGCCGAGCATCGCGCCGATGATGCCGACGACGACGTTCAGGATGACGCCCTGCTGCGCATCGGTCCGCATGATCATGCTCGCGATCCAACCGATGATTCCGCCGATGACCAGCCAGATGATGAAGTTCATTTTGTTTCCTCGCCTCGTGGGCCTTGTGTTGATGAAGTGACAGACGTCGGGGGGTCCGAACGCTGCGCAAAGGTTAGGGACCCGACCACGCCGGCGCCATGGTCAAACGGCGCATCGGACCGGCAGGGGCCGCCCCTTGACGGCGTCGGATTCGGCCTACGCGCAGGGCCTTGAAAGCGGCGCGATCGCTCCTACTTCGCGGCTGCGGGCGCGTGCCCGAGCTTCAGCAAGAAAGGAGCGCAGCTATGTATTCGTCTTTGTTGAGAACCCCCGGCGACTGGTTCGCCGATTTCGAGCAGTTGCAGGACCGCATCGACGAGCTGCTCGGCGGCCGCGCCGCCACGTCGAGCATCCGCGCGGTCGGGCGCGCCGGCGCGTTCCCGGCACTCAACGTCGGCACCTGGGCCGAGGCGCTCGAGATCTACGCCTTCGCGCCCGGCATCGATCCCAAGTCGATCGACGTCTCGGTCGAGAAGGGAGTGCTCTCGATCGCCGGCGAGCGTCCGGCGATGAACAACGCAGGCGCCGCGAACAAGTCGGGATCCGAAGAACGCAACGTCTATGCGCAGGAGCGCTTCACCGGTCGGTTCCGTCGCGTCGTCGCCCTCTCCGAAGACGCCGATCCGAGCCGCGTCGAGGCCACCTATCGCAACGGCGTGCTGAAGATCGTCGTGCCGAAGCGCGAATCCTCGAAGCCGCGCCAGATCCAGGTCGCGAGCGGCAGCTGACGCGCGGCTCAGCCGACAGTCGACACAGATCAGACGACACAGGAAAGGAGAACATCACCATGCAAGGGCAAAGCAACACCGCGATGCAGACGCAGCAAGGGCAGCAGGCGCAGCCTTCGCAGCAGCACCAAGTCAATACCCGGCAAGCGCCGGCGCTGCTGCCGCCGGTCGACATCTTCGAGGACGGCAGCGGCATCACGCTGGTCGCCGACCTGCCGGGAGTCAGCCGCGAAGATCTCTCGATCGGCGTCGACGGGCGCAACCTGACGATCGAGGCGCCACTCAGGCTCGGCGAGGCCGACTCGCTGGTCTCGGTCTACGCCGAGGTTCGCGCCAATCAGTTCAGGCGCAGCTTCGAGCTGAGCAGCGACCTCGACACCGCCAGGATCGACGCCGGCCTGCGCGACGGCGTGCTGACGCTGCGCATCCCCAAGCTCGAGCAGGCCAAGCCGCGCCGCGTCGAGGTGCGGGTCGAGTAAGCGCTCGACTCAGGTCACGGGCGCCGGGTTGAAGAGGACGAGCGAATTGCGCAGGCCGATTCGCTCGGCGCACGTGCGCTTGCCGCTGGCGACGTCGAGCAGCATCCTGAACAGCGCCCAGCCGGTCTCCTCGATCGTCGCCTCGCCTTCGGCGATGGCGCCGGCGTCGAGGTCCATCAGGTCGTGCCAGCGGCGCGCCATCCCGCTCGTCGTCGCCACCTTCACGACCGGCGCCTCGGCCAAGCCGTACGGCGTGCCGCGGCCGGTGGTGAAGACGTGGACGTTCATTCCGGCGGCGAGCTGCAGCGTGCCGCAGATGAAGTCGCTCGCCGGCGTCGCCGCGTAGACCAGGCCGCTCGTCAGGCCCTTGTCGCGCAGCCGCTCGCCCGGGCCGAGGACGCCGACGATCGGGCTCGTCCCCGACTTGACGATCGATCCCATCGCCTTCTCGACGATGTTGGCGAGGCCGCCCTGCTTGTTGCCCGGCGTCGTGTTGGCGCTGCGGTCGGCGCCGCCCTTGCCGAGATAGGCGTCGTACCAGGCCATCTCGCGCACCATCGCCGCCGCGACCTCGGGCGTCGCGGCGCGCGCCGTCAGCTGGTCGATGCCGTCGCGCACTTCGGTGACCTCCGAAAACATCACGGTCGCGCCGGCGCGGACGAGCAGGTCGGTGCACGCGCCGACCGCCGGGTTCGCGGTCGCGCCCGAGAACGCGTCGCTGCCGCCGCACTGGACGCCGACGACGAGCGCCGACGCCGGCACGGTCTCGCGCCGGCGCGAGTTCAGCCGCTCGAGGTGGCCGCGCGCTGAGGCGAGGATCGAATCGATCATCGACGCGAAGCCGACGTGCGCTTCGTCCTGGAGGCGGACGACGTCGAGCCCTTCGTTCTCGTCGCGCTCGTCGCGGAGGGCGAACGATCCCGGCGGCAGCAGCCGCTCGGGCTGGAGCTTCTCGCAGCCGAGGCTGACGACCATGATCTCGCCGCCGAAATTCGGGTTCTGGCTGATGTTGCGAAGCGTCCGGATCGGAATCAGGGCATCGGGCGCGTCGATCGCGACGCCGCAGCCGTAGCCGTGCTCGAGGCCGACGACGTCGTCGACGTTCGGGTAATGCGGCAGCAGCTCGGCCTTGATCCGCCCGACCGCGTGCTCGACGACACCGGCGACGCATTGCACCGTCGTCGTGATGGCGAGGATGTTGCGCGTGCCGACTGAGCCGTCGGCGTTGCGGAAGCCCTCGAAGGTGTAGCCGTCGAGCGCCGGTTGTGCCGCGGCGGCGGCGGTCGCCATCGGCAGTCCTTCGAGCGACCGCGCCGCCGGCATCTGCAGCAATCGTTCGTGCACCCATTGACCGGCAGCGATGGCTCGGGCGGCGTGGCCGATGGCGATGCCGTAGCGGACGACCGGCTCGCCCGCGCCGATCGGCGCGAGCGCGACTTTGTGCCCTTGCGGCACCCGATCGACAAGGCGAACGCCCGAGGCGAGAACGGTCCCCGCCGCCAGGCCGCCCTCGTTGGCGACGATCGCGACGTTGTCGGTCTCGGCCATGCGGATGACGTGCGGCGCACGCGCGGCCTCGGCGTTTGCGGCAGTGACAGGGGTACTCGACATGGCGCAAAGTCTATGCCTCGCCCGGCCGCCCGGCCGGCGCGCCGACCGGAGACGACATGACGATTTCACGCCGAACCTTCACCCTCGCCGCCGGCGCCGGCGCGATCGCGCTGCCCGCCTGGAGCCAGGACAAATGGCCGTCCAAGCCGATCGTCTACATCGTCCCGTTCCCGGCCGGCGGAACGACCGACATCCTGGCGCGCCTGATCGGCCAGAAACTCGGCCCGGTGCTCGGCACGACGATCGTCGTCGACAACAAGGGCGGCGCCGGCGGCAGCGTCGGCTCGGAGATGGCGTCGCGCGCCGCCCCCGACGGCTACACGATCCTCGGCGGAACGATCAGCTCGCACGCGATCAACGTCAGCCTCTATCCGAAGATCGGCTACGACCCGATCAAGTCGTTCGAGCCGGTCACGCTGATCGGCACCAACCCGACCGTCCTCGTCGTCGCGCCGAACAGTCCGTACAAGTCGCTCGCCGACGTCATCGCCGCGGGCAAGGCGAAGAAGCCGCTGACCGGCGCGTCGGCCGGCAGCGGGACGTCGCAGCACCTATCGCTGGAGCTGCTGAAGGCGCGTGCGGGAATCGACATCACGCACATCCCGTACAAGGGCAGCGGCCCGGCGATCCAGGACACGATGGCGGGCCAGGTCGACATGATGTTCGACACCACCGTCGTCGCCGGCCCGCACATCGAGAGCGGCAAGCTGCGCGCGCTCGCGGTCTCGTCGGCGAAGCGCGTGCCGAGCCTGCCCAACGTGCCGACGGTCGCCGAGAGCGGCGTCCCCGGCTACGAGGTCGTCTCGTGGCAGGCGATCTTCGCGCCGGCCGGAACGCCCAAGCCGATCGTCGACCGACTGCACAGCGAGATCGGCAAGATCCTGCGCGAGCCCGACATGCAGGATCGCCTCGCCAAGCTCGGCATGCAGGGCGCCGACATGACGATCGATCAGTTTGCCGCCTTCCAGAAGGCCGAGGTCGCGAAGTGGGCGGCGGTGATCAAGAGCGCGAACATCAAGCTCGAGTGAGCTGCCGAGGGAGAACGCGCATGCGAATCGCCTCGCTCGTCGTCGTCGTCGCCGGCCTCGCCGCCGGGTGCGCCGCAGCGCCGACCGCGCCTTCCCCCGATCCGCTGCTCGTCGACCGGCTGTTCGCGCCGCCGCGCGAGGCAATCGACGTCGACGACGTCTTCGCCCTCAGCGATGCCATGCGCCGCTACCTCGATGTGGACATCGCCGCGCAGCTGCGCAGCGAAGGCGCTCAGGCCGGCCTGATGGCGGCGCTGCACGAGAAGGCGCAGCTCAAGCTCGAGTACGACGCGGCGCGGACCAAGAACGCCGCGGGGACGTTCGAGACCCGGTCCGGCAACTGCCTGTCGCTGGTGATCATGACGGCGGCGCTCGCCCGCGCGCTGGGCGTGCCGGTGAGCTTCGACAGCGCGTATCTCGAGGAGTCGTGGAGCCGCACCGGCAACCTGCTCGTCTCGAGCGGGCACGTCAACATCACCCTCGGCCGGCGCGTCGTCGATGGCAGGACGCCACGCGATCGCCCGCCGATGACGATCGACTTCCTGCCCGCCGAGGAGATCAGCGGCCTGCGCCGGCGCGAGATCGGCGAGGCGACGGTGGTCGCCATGTACGCCAACAACCGCGCCGCCGAGGCGCTCGCCGACGGCCGCCTCGACGACGCCTATGCGTGGGCAGCGACGAGCGTGCGCCGCGACCCGGCGTTCGCCGGCGCGTACAACACGCTCGGCGTCGTCTACCTGCGCCACGGCGACCTCGCCGAAGCCGAGCGCGCCTTCGCGCGCGTCCTCGCTGCCGACGCGAAGGACACCCGGGCCCTCGCCAACCTCGCCGAGACCTACGCGAGGGGCGGCCGCGCCGCCGAGGCCGAGGCGACGCGGCGGCGCCTGGCCGCGCTCGAGCCGCATCCGCCGTTCCATTTCTTCGACCTCGGCATGGCGGCGAGCCAGCGCGGCGAGTGGCGCGAGGCGCGCGAGCTGTTCGCGCGCGAGGTCGCGCGCGCCGACACCAATCCCGAGTTCCATTTCTGGCTCGGCGTCGCCGACTGGCGTCTCGGCGAAGAGTCGGCGGCGACGCGCCATCTGGTGCTGGCGATCAACCACAGCGTGACGCGCGACCAGCACCGCCTGTATGCCGCCAAGCTGGCCTGGCTGCAGGCGCACCGGCAGCCGTAGCGCTTCGACCGGCGGGACGCGGCCGTGGCCAGCGACGACGACCGTGCCGACGAGCCCCAGGCGATGGTCGACGACGACCACTGCGCCCACCAGCGCCGGGCAATGGTCGACGAGCAGATCGCCGCGCGCGGAATCCGCCACCCGGCGCTCCTCGCGGCGATGCGCGAGGTGCCGCGCCACCTCTTCGTCGCCGCGTCGCTTCAGCGCGAAGCCTACGACGACACGCCGCTGCCGATCGAGGATGGCCAGACGATCTCGCAGCCGTACATCGTCGCCCTGATGCTCGAGGCGGCCCGGCTCCGCGGCAGCGATCGCGTCCTCGAGGTCGGCGCGGGCTCGGGCTACGCGAGCGCGGTCGCGAGCCGCCTCGCCGCGCACGTCGATGCGATCGAGCGCCATCCGCGCCTGGCCGAGATCGCGCGCGAGCGGCTGGCGCGGCTCGGCTTCGCCAACGTCGCGATCCACCGCGGCGACGGCAGTCTCGGCTGGCCCTCGGGTGCGCCGTACGACGCGATCCTCGTCGCCGCCGGCGGGCCGCGGATTCCCGCCGCGCTGCGCGATCAGCTCGGCGTCGGCGGCAGGCTGGTCATGCCGGTCGGCGACGAGCACTTCGCGCAGCGCCTGGTCCGGCTCGAGCGCGATCGCGACGGCGCGTTCCACGAGAGCGATCTGGGCGGCGTGATGTTCGTCCCCCTCGTCGGCGCGCAGGGCTTCGGCGGCGGCGGCTCGTGAGGCCGCGCCGGCGACCGGCGCGGCGCGCGATGCCACGGGGTCGAGCCGTCTAGTGTGATTGCGTCACTCGGTCCGAGCGACACCCTCACTCGGCATCGCGCCGATCGGTTCCTACAGTGACGACACCGACTGATTTGACGTCGGGGCCGGATCCGAATCCGGGCCAGCAACACACATCATTCATCGTTCGAGGATCTTATGAACGCCAAGCACTTCGTCTCCGTTTCGATCATCGCCGCGGCATTCGCGGCCTCCGCCGGCGGCGCGCTCGCCGCAGGCACCGGCACGTCATCGAGCCGCGCGCTCGTCAGGGCCGAAGTCCTGCAGGCGCGCAACGACCGCACTCTGCAGCCGGCCGGCGAAGCGAGCCAGCCGTTCGCCGTCACGACCCGCGTCTCTACCGTGTCGCGCGGCGACGTCCGCGCCGAGACGCTGCAGGCGCGCGCTCGTCACGAGATGACTCCGGCCGGGCAAGGGCCGAGCTTCGCGGTGCCGCGCGGCACCCAGCTGGCTCGCGCCGACGTTCGCGAAAGCGTTCGCCAAGCCAACATGAACGGCGAGCTGATCCCGGCCGGCGAAGGCACCGGCCCGGTCGAGCGGCAGGCGCGCGCGCACTTCAGCCGCGCCGAGATCGTCGCGATGCGCACGCATCGCTGAGGCCCGAGCGGCGTCGCCCGACGATGCTGTCGGCGGGCTCCAGACAAACCCCCTGCCCGCCGACGCGCGGCGCGGGCAGAGTCGGGAGCCCGCCGCACGCACCTGTGCGGCATCGTCGGAAACGCCGCCCATGAATCGCCGCCGTCGTCATCTCGTCCTTCCCTGCCTCGCCCTCGCGGCGGCCGTCCTGCTGCCGCGAGCGGCGGGCGCGCAGGAGACGACGCTCAGGCTCGTCAGCGCATTCGCCGAGAACGGCATCTACGTCGTCCACTTGCAGAAGTGGCTGCAGAAGTTCAATGCCGAAGGCAAGGGCACGCTGCAGATCAACTTCATCGGCGGGCCGAAGGCGATCCCGACGTTCGAGGCCGGCAACGCCGTCAAGACCGGTGTCGTCGACATGGCGCTCGCGACCGGCGCGTTCTACACCAACGTCATGCCCGAGGCCGACTTCCTCAAGCTCGCGCAGATCCCGGTCGCCGAGCAGCGCAGGAACGGCGCGTTCGCGGCGATCAACGAGCTCTGGATGCAGAAGGGCCACATGGTTTACCTGGCGCGGATGGTCGAGAACCAGCCGTTCCATCTCTACCTCAACAAGAAGATCGACAAGCCCGACCTCACCGGACTGAAGATCCGCATCACGCCGGTGTACCGCGACTTCTTCGCCGGGCTCGGCGCCAACGTCGTGACGACGCCGCCCGGCGAGGTCTACACCGCGCTCGAGAGGAACGTCGTCGACGGCTACGGCTGGCCGATCGGCGGCATCTTCGACCTCAACTGGCACGAGAAGACCAAGTACCGCGTCGACCCCGGCTTCTACGACGCCGAGGTCTCGATCGTCATTAACCTCGACGCGTACCAGCGGCTGACGCCGAAGCAGAAGGCGTTCCTCGACAAGCAGGCGCTCGCGCTCGAGGCGATGAACGGCTTCTGGGCGACTTACGGCAAGGACGAGACGGCGCGCCAGGAGAAGGCCGGCATCCAGGCGATCAAGTTCGACGCCGCCGGCACCAAGGCGTTCGTCGACAAGGCCTACGACGCCGGCTGGGCCGGGGCGATGAAGGCCAACCCGGAATTCGCCAAGAAGCTGAAGACGCTGACCTCGAAGTGAAGAGCAAGGGCGCGGCGACGCTCGAGGCCCGCTTCGGCGCGCTGATCGAGGCGCTCGCGCTGCTCGCGAGCCTCGCCCTGCTGGCGATGGTCGCGATCATCTGCACCGACGTGCTGACCCGCAACGTCGCCGTGCCGGGGCTGCCGCGCGGCGTCGCCTGGAGCAACGAGGTCTCCGAGCTGCTGCTCTACGCGATCACGCTGTTCGCCGCGCCGTGGCTGCTGCGGGAAGGCCGCCACATCCGCGTCGACATCGTCCTGCGCGCGCTGCCGAGGCGTGCCGCCTACGCCTGCGAGTGGATCGCCGACGTGCTCGGGCTGGTGTCGTGCCTCTGGCTCGTCGTCTACGGCAGCTCGGCGGCGTGGAAGAGCCAGCAGAGCGCAGCGCTCTCGATCAAGACGCTGGTCATGCCGGAGTGGTTGTTCCTGGTGCCGCTGCCGATCTGCTTCGCGCTGCTCGCGATCGAGTTCGTGTTTCGCATGCGCCGTCTCGCGCGAGCCGACGTCGGCCCGCGCGACGACGCGGTGAGCGCGGCATGAGCGCAGCGGCCGGCCCGCCGCCGGGCCGCCCCAAGGCGGGCCGCGCCCCCTCGGGGGGCAGCGCCGTGGCGCAAGCCGCAAGCGTGGGGGCCCCATGATCGGCTGGGTCGGCGCCGCCTGGCTGCTGCTCGCGGGCTCGACCGTCCTGCTCTTCCTCGGCCTGCCGGTCGCGTTCTCGTTTCTCGCCATCAACCTGCTCGGCGCGTGGCTCTGGCTCGGCGGCGAGCCTGGCCTCGCGCAGCTCGCGCGGAACAGCGTCAGCTCGGTGATGAGCTTCTCGCTGACGCCGATCCCCCTCTTCGTGCTGATGGGCGAGGTGCTCTTCCACACCGGCCTCGCCGTCAAGGTGATCGACGGCATCGAGCGGCTGATCGCGCAGGTGCCGGGACGGCTCGCCGTCGTCGCGGTCGTCGCCGGCACGGTGTTCTCGGCGATCTCGGGATCGACGATCGCGACCACCGCGATGCTCGGCTCGCTGATGGTGCCGGTGATGCTCGCGCGGGGCTACCACCCGACGCTCGCGACCGGGCCGGTGATGGCGATCGGTGCCGTCGACATGCTGATCCCGCCGTCGGCGCTGACGGTGCTGCTCGGCTCGCTCTCGGGCATCTCGATCTCCAAGCTCCTGATCGGCGGCGTCGTTCCCGGCCTCGTCCTCGCACTCGCGTTCGTCGCCTGGATCATCGTGCGCGTCAGGATGACGCCGAGCCTGGCGCCGAACACTCCGCTCGTCCGCCACCCCGGCTTCGCGCGCTTCAAGCCGTTCCTGCTCTACGTCCTGCCGCTGGTCTCGATCTTCGCCGTCGTCGTCGGCGCGATGGCCGCGGGCTGGGGAACGCCGACCGAATCGGCCGCGGTCGGCGCGCTCGCGACGATCGTCTTCGCGATGGCGTATCGCGCGCTCAGCTGGCGCATCCTGCTCGCGTCGCTGAAGGGAACGGTCGCGATCTCGGCGATGATCCTCTTCATCATCGTCGGCGCGACGACGTTCGCGCAGATCCTCTCGTTCTCGGGCGCGTCGAACGGCCTGTCGCAGGCGATCACCGGCGCCGGCTTGGCGCCCTGGGCGGTGATCGCGGCGATGATGCTGATGCTCATCTTCCTCGGCATCTTCGTCGACCAGGTCAGCATGATGATGATCACGCTGCCGATCTTCATGCCGGTCGTTCAGGCGCTCGGCGTCGACCTCGTCTGGTTCGGCGTGCTGTTCCTGATCTGCATGCAGATGGGGCTCTTGCTGCCGCCGCACGGCCTGCTGCTGATGACGATGAAGGGCGTCGCGCCGCCGTCGGTGACGATGCTCGACATCTTTCGCGCCGTCGTGCCGTTCCTGGTCATGAGCGTGCTGCTGCTCGCGCTCGTCTTCCTCGTGCCCGCGGTGGCCACTTGGCTGCCGGCGCTGATCGGCTGACATGGGATCGACCTCGCGCAGACACGCCGTCATCACCCTGACGGTTGCCCTGGCCGTCCCGCGCCGGGTTGTCGGCGCGCCCGCCGACCGAGAGCTGCGCAAGGTGGGCTTCCTCGGCCCCGCCGCGTCCGAGAGCGGATTCGTCGAAGCGTTCCGGCAAGGCATGCGCGAGCACGGTTGGGTCGAAGGGCGCAACGTCGCGATCGCCTATCGGGTCGTCGACATCGCAGCTGCGGGCGACGGCGAGCGGCTGCGCCGGCTCGCCGAGGAGCTCGTCCGCCTCGCGCCCGAGGTGATCGTGGCATCCGTCATCGAGGCGGTGCTCGCGGCAAGGCGCGCGACGGCGTCGATCCCGATCGTGATGGTCAATGTCGGCGATCCGGTCGGCGCCGGGCTCATCGACAGCCTCGGCCATCCCGGCGGCAACGTCACCGGCTTGTCGCGCCAAGGGCCCGAGCTCATCGGCAAGCAACTCGAGCTGCTGAGCGAAGCGCTGCCGCGCGCGCGACGCGTCGGCGTCTTGATCAGCCCGAGCGAGCCGCTGCGCGCGGAGCTCGCCCGGCTCACCATTCAGGCCGCAGAGTCCCTGCGCCTGCAGCCGATCATTCTCGAGCCGGTAGCGCCGGAAGGGCTGGAGGCCGCGTTCGCCAGAATGCGCGCCGAACGAGTCGACGCCGTCGTCGTCGGCGGCGGCGGCCCGTATTACCTCAGCCGCGCCTTGATCGCCGAGCTGGCGCTACGCGATCGGCTGCCATCTATACACCAGAACCGCGAGTCGGCCGAGGCGGGCGGCCTCATGTCGTACGCCGCGAGCAGCGTCGCCAACTACCGCCGCGCCGCCTTCTTCGTCGACCGGATCCTGCACGGCGCCCGGCCTGCCGAGCTTCCGGTCGAGCAGCCGACCAAGTTCGAGTTGCTGGTCAACCTCAAGACGGCCAACTCGCTCGGTGTCGTGATTCCGCAGTCGGTGCTGCTGCGCGCCGATGCCGTGATGCGGTGATCGAGTGGCCACGTCGTCGCGGCGCGCTCAGATCGTCATGCCGCCGTCGACGCAGAACGCCTGGCCGGTCGCGAACCGCGACTCGTCGCTGGCGAGGTAGACCACCATCGGCGCGATCTCCCCGGCCTGCGCGAGCCGGCCCATCGGCTGGCGGTCGACGAACGCCTGGCGCGCCGCGACCGGATCGGCGTAAGCGTTGATGCGGCCGGCGAGCGAGGGCGTATCTACCGTCCCCGGGCAGAGCGCGTTGCAGCGGATCCCCTGCTTCACGTAGTCGGCGGCGACGCTCTTGGTGAGGCCGATCACAGCCGCCTTGGTGAGGCCGTAGACGCAGCGGTTCGGCAGCCCCTTGATGCTCGAGGCGATGCTCGCCATGTTGATGATGCTGCCGCCGCCTCGCGCGAGCATGCCGGGCAGCGCCGCCTGGATCGCCCACAGCTGCGAGCGCACGTTGAGCGCGAAGGCGAGCTCGAGATCGGTGTCGCTGGCGTCGAGGGCGCTGCCGCTGTGGACGATGCCGGCGCAGTTGAACAGCACGTCGACGCGTGGCAGCGTCGCAAACACGGTGGTGATGGCGGCGCGGTCGAGGACGTCGAGGCGGGCAACACGAATTCGCGCGACTCCGGCGTAGCCTTCGAGCAGCGCCGCGTCGACGTCGGTCGCCCACACCTCGGCGCCTTCCGCGGCTAACGCCAGCGCGCTGGCGCGGCCGATTCCCTGTCCCGCGGCCGTGACCAGCGCCGTCTTGCCTTGCAGTCTCATGGGGTGCCCTCGTTGCTGCGTCGATAGGGGAAAGCTAGGCGGCCGCTTCAGGGTTTGCACCGTGCTCGCGCGCCGCGCCGGACCGTACCGTGCTTCGGCTTCGCCGGGCGACGCATCCGCGCCGCGCGACGACTTCCCTTCTACCTCACGGAGACAGCCCATGACCAGCCACCGATTCGCACGCAGGACCTTCATCGCCTGCGCCGTCGCCGCCGGCGCCCTCGGCGCGCTCGGCAGCGCGCAGGCGCAGACCAAGCTCAAGTGGGCGCACGTCTACGAGGTCTCGGAGCCGTACCACAAGTGGTCGGTCTGGGCCGGCGACGAGATCAAGAAGCGCACCAACGGCCGCTACGAGGTGCAGGTCTTCCCGGCATCGAGCCTCGGCAAGGAATCCGACATCAACCAGGGCCTGACCCTCGGCACCGTCGACATCATCCTGACCGGCGCGAGCTTTGCCGGCCGCACCTATCCGCCGCTCGCCGTCACCTACTTCCCGTTCATCTTCCGCGACGCCGACCACCTGCTCAAGTACGCCAAGAGCGACGTCTTCAAGGAGCTCGCCAAGGGCTACGACGAGAAGAGCGGCAACCACGTGACGGCGGTGACGTACTACGGCGCGCGCCACGTCACGTCGACCGCGGCGCGGCCGATCGCCAAGCCCGAGGACATGAAGGGCCTGAAGATCCGCGTCCCCGACGCGCCCGCCTACCTCGCGTTCCCGAAGGCGCTCGGCGCGAACCCCACGCCGATCGCCTTCGCCGAGGTCTACCTGGCGCTGCAGAACGGCACCGTCGACGCGCAGGAGAACCCGCTGCCGACGATCGAAGCGAAGAAGTTCTACGAGGTGCAGAAGAACATCTCGCTGACCGGCCACATCGTCGACTCGTTGCTGACGGTGATCTCGGGCCAGACCTGGAACAAGCTTTCCGACGCCGACAAGAAGATCTTCGCCGAGGTCACCGAAGAGGCCGCCGACAAGGCCGGCCGCGAGATCGCCGCGTCGGAGGTTCGCCTCGTCGACGAGTTCAAGAAGAAGGGCAACAACGTCATCGTCGTCGACAAGAACGCGTTCCGCGACGCGGTCCTGAAGACGACCAAGCCGACCGACCAGGGCTACCGGCAGCAGGACTACGACCGGATCGTCAACATCAAGTAAGAGCAAGCCGCCGACCCGCCATGGCCGAAGAAGAAAAGATCATCGACGAGGAAGGGCACTTCCATCTCCACGACGAGGCGATCGATCTTTCCGACACGATCGCCGAGGGCTGGGTCGCCCTCGGCTTCTTCTGGCTGCTGGCGCTCACGGTCTTCTATCAGTTCGTCACGCGCTACGTGTTCAACGACTCGGCTTCGTGGACCGAGGAGATCGCGCGCTACCTGCTGATCGCCGTCGTCTTCGTCGGCGCGACGATCGGCGTCGCCAAGAACGCGCAGATCCAGGTCGACTTCTTCTACCGCCACATGCCGGCGGCAATGGGGCGATGGCTGTCGCGCTCGGTCGACGTGCTGCGCATCGCGTTCTTCGCCGCCGCGGTCGTCCTCACCGGCGAGATGATGGCCAAGCTCGGCAGCAACACGCGAATGACGATCGTCGACGCGCCGATGAACATCGTCTACGGAATCGTCCTGCTCGGCTTCGCGGCGATGGCGTTCCGCTCGATCCAGGTCGCGCGCGTGCACTGGCGGCGCGGCTGGAGCGTCCTCGAGCGGCCCATGACGACCCTGGCCGACTGACGCACCGCCGATGCTGAAGGTCTTCTTCCTGCTCTTCATGAGCAGCGGCATCCCGGTGGCGATCGCCATGGCCGGCGCGTCGCTCGCCTACATCCTGCTCTCGGGCAACCTGCCGCCGTTCGTCGTCATCCACCGGATGGTCGGCGGCATCGACAGCTTCCCGCTGCTCGCCGTGCCGTTCTTCATCCTCGCCGGCAACCTGATGAACAACGCCGGCATCACGACGCGGATCTACAACTTCGCGCTCGCCCTCGTCGGCTGGATGAAGGGCGGCCTCGGCCACGTCAACATCATCGGCTCGGTGATCTTCGCCGGCATGAGCGGCACCGCGATCGCCGACGCGGCCGGCCTAGGCACGATCGAGATCAAGGCGATGAAGGAGCACGGCTACTCGACCGAGTTCTCGGTCGGCGTCACCGCCGCGTCGGCGACGCTCGGGCCGATCATCCCGCCGAGCCTGCCGTTCGTGATCTACGGAATGATGGCCAACGCCTCGGTCGGCGCGCTCTTCCTCGCCGGCATCCTGCCCGGCGTGCTGATGGCGATCCTGATGATGCTGACGGTCGCCTACTACGCGCACAAGAACAAATGGGGCGCAGACGTCAAGTTCTCGTCGTCGCGCTTCGCCAAGGCGATGGGCGAGCTCGGCGTCGTCGTCGGCTGGCCGCTGCTGCTCTGGGCGGTGGTCGCGCAGATCGGCGCGCCGCCGCAGATCTCGGTCTTCGTCGGCCTGGCGCTGCTGTTCGTCCTCGACCGCATCTTCCGCTTCGAGGCGCTGCTGCCGATCATGACGCCGGTCCTGCTGATCGGCGGCATGACGACCGGGCTCTTCACGCCGACCGAGGGCGCGATCGCGGCCTGCGTGTGGGCGATGATCCTCGGCTTCGCCTGGTATCGAACGCTCAACTGGAAGATGTTCGTCAAGGTCTGCCTCGACACCGTCGAGACGACCAGCACGGTCCTCTTCATCGTCGCCGCGGCGTCGATCTTCGGCTGGATGCTGACGGCCACCGGCGTCACTGCCGACATCGCCGCCTGGGTGCTCGCGTTCACCAAGGAAGCGTGGGTCTTCCTGCTCCTCGCCAACCTGCTGATGCTCTTCGTCGGCTGTTTCCTCGAGCCGACGGCGGCGATCACGATCCTGGTGCCGATCCTGCTGCCGATCGCGGTCCAGCTCGGCGTCGACCCGATCCACTTCGGCCTGGTCATGGTGCTCAACCTCATGATCGGCCTGCTCCATCCGCCGATGGGGATGGTGCTGTTCGTGCTGGCGCGCGTCGCCGGACTCTCGTTCGAAAGAACGACGATGGCGATCCTGCCGTGGCTGGTGCCGCTGCTCGTCAGCCTCGCGATCATCACCTACGCGCCCAAGCTCGTGCTCTGGCTGCCGCGGATGTTCTTCTGAGCGGCGCGCTACTTGCCGCGGCGCTGCTTGTCCTTCTCGAGCCTGCGCCAGTAGCCGAACTCGTCCTCGTGGACCTCGATGTCGAGCTCGGCGACGCGCGCGCCGAGCCGCTCCTGGACGTCGGTGACGGCCTTGTTGTAGATCGACGGGCCGATCTCCTCGAGCAGGAAGCCGAGGAGCGCGCCGGCGGCGATGTTGCCGACGCGCTCACCGCGTTCCTCCTGGAACCAGCGCTCGATCGACTTGATCGCCTCCTGGCGCGCTTCCTTCGGCAGCTCGATGGCCATGCGCGGATGCTAGGCGCGATAGAAGTACGGATCGAGCACCGACACTTCGGTGATCCGGTCGACCGGCAGCTTGTTGCGCTCGGCGACCGTGCGGATCGCCTCCGGCGACGGGCCGTCGTAGACGCAGAAGGTCTTGGTGCGCTCCGGGTTGACGTAGGAGTGGACCCAGGTCACGCCGTCCATCGCGTTGTGGGCGATGACCTGGCGCGTCAGGCGGGCGCCGGCCTCGTTCTGCGGGATCGAGAGGCCGTCGGGAAAAGTGCGTTCGACGATGTAGCGGGCCATGGTGTGTCCTTCGAGTGGCTGCGGCCCGGGAGGTGGACCGTGCCGTCACGATAGGAGAACGCCTCGGCTTCGGCGCGGGTGGCGCCACCTATTTCTCGCCCGCCGGCTACCCATTTTTGGCCAGCACGCCGAGCCGGCGCGCCGCCGCGACGGCGTCGGCGCGGGACTCGACGTCGAGCTTGGCGAGGATCGCCTCGAGGTGGTGCTCGACCGTCCGCGCCGAGCGCGACAGGCGCGCCGCGATCTCGGCGTTGCGGCAGCCCTCGGCGACGAGCTCGAGCACCTGCAACTCGCGCGCGGTCAGGCCGGCGGCATTGCGGCGCGTCGCCGCGAGCGCGCCGCGCGGCACCGAGCGGACGCCGGCGTCGCGCATGCCGCGGCGGATGCGATCGGCGAGCGGCATCGCGCCGAGCCGGTCGAGGACGGCGAGCGCCTCGCGCTGCGCCGCCTCGTCGCCGTCGGCGAGCGCACGCGCTCGCTCGTAGGGACAGCCCATCGCCTCCCATGCCGCCGCCGCCGCATGCCAGTGCCCTTCGATCTGCAGGCGGAACGGCTCGGCGCAGAGATCGAGCGCGCCCGGATCGCGGCCGGCGCGCCAGCGCCAGAACGCGAGCTCGCCGAAGAACCAGGGATGGCGCTTCTGCGCTGCCAGGCCGAAGGCGCGATCGGCCTCGCACCCCGCGTCATCGCTTCGTCCTTCGAGCCAGGCCATCTCGGCCCGTGCGCCGGCCACCGGCGCCAATCGCTGCAGCGTGTCCGAGCGAAGGGCGAGCTCGAGCGCCTCGTCGAGCACGGCGAGCGCGCCCGGATCACCGCGCCGCGCGCGCAGGCGGCCGAGCGCGACCAGGGCGACGACGCGGTTGGTCGTCCCGGCCGCCTCCTGTGCGACGACCACGTTGGCGCGCTCGCCGGCGAGACGCCAGCGACCGCGATAGACGTCGCAAAGCGCCTGCCAGCTCTCCATGTAGCCGGCGAGGCGGTCGAGGTCGTGCGCGCGCGCGTGGGCGATGCCCTCGACGAGATAGCGCTCGGCCGCATCGAACGCGTGCACCTCGCCCGATGCCGTCGACAGCATCACGTAAGCATCGGCGACGCCGGCGCCGCCATCGCCCAGCGTGCGCGCGAGCTCGAGGCTCTTCAGCACGAACTCGCGGCCGCGCTCGTAGTCGATGAACATGAGCGCCGCGCCGACCGTCTTGTAGGCGCCCGCGAGCGTCGCGCGATCGTCGAAGCGCTCGGCGATCGCGATCGCCTGGTGACCCCAGCGCAGCGCATCGTCGAGGTCGCGGTTGAGCATGCGCAGGTACGACTCGGTCGCGTACGCCTGCGCGAGATGCCGGCCCCCCGGCCGCATGGACTGGACGAGCTCGATCGCGCGTTCGCTGGTCGCGTCGGCGTCGGCATTGCGCAAGGCGCGGACGAGCGCCAGCGCCTTCGCGGCGAGCGCGTCCGCCTGGCGCTCGACGTCGCCCAGGCGCGCGAACAGGGCGATCGCCTGTTCGCGCGCGGCGATCGAGGCATCGAGATCGTTGAGCTCGAAGGTGTGCGTCGCATACGCCACGAGCAGTTCGGCGCGCTCGACGTCGTCGAGGCGATCGGCGTGGGCGAGCGCGGCGCGGCAGTGCGCCGCCGCCTCCCTGCGCGCGCCGCGAACGCCGGCCTCGTGCGCCGCCTGCGGCGCCCAGCGAACGACCGCATCAACGGCGCCGGCGCGCCGCGCATGGTGGACGAGCTCGGCCAGCGCGGCGCCTCCGGGCGGCCGCGCCTCGAGCGCGGCGAGGACGCGCGAGTGCAGCTGCAGCGCGCGCGGTGGCGTGATCGCTTCCTCGACCGCCGTCCGCGCCAGCTCGTGGCGAAAGCGCAGCGCCGCGCCGTCGGCGAGGATCAGGCCGCTCGCCAGGCACGCCTCGACGTCGTCGCCGCTCGGCGCGAGCACCTCGGCGACAAGCGAGAGCTCGACCTGGCGCGGCACGATCGCGACCAACTGCAGCACCTGCATCGCTTCGGCGCCGAGCTGCGCGGTGCGGCCGAGGACGGCGTCGCGCACCGTCGCCGGCACGCCGGAGCCGGCGTCGCCGTGACGCAGCACCTCGGTGACGAAGAACGGGTTGCCGCCGGTCGCGGCGAACACGCCGGCGCCGTCGCCATGCGCGGCCGCCGCCGCCAGCGCATCGACGGCGTCGCGCGAGAGCGGCGGCACCGCGATCCGGGCCAGGTGCGCCGCCGGCAGCTCGCCGAGCACCGGGCGCAACACGGCCAGCGAGCCGATGTCGTCGCGGTGGCTGAGGACGAGCAGCGCCGGCAGGCGATGAATGCGCCGGCCGATGAACTTGACGAGGTCGAGCGTCGCCTCGTCGGCCCAGTGGACGTCCTCGAAGATCAGCAGCGTCGGCGACGGCGCCCGCGCCAGCTCGTCGAGGACGGCGCCGAACAGCGCGGCGCGGTCGTGCGGGCGCGCCAGCGCCGCGCGCAGCGCGCTGCTCGCCTGCGCGGCGATGTCGTGCAGCGGCCCGAGCGGCCGAGGCGTCGCCAGCGATTCGCAGCCGCCCCAGAGAACTCGGCCGCGCTCGTGGCTGGCGGCGAAGCGCTCGAGCAGGCTGGTCTTGCCGATCCCCGCCTCGCCGCTGACCAGGACCGTGGCGCCGTGCCCGGCCGCCGCCGCCTGCGCGAGCGCCGCCAGCTCGGCGAGCCGGTCGTGGCGCTCGAGCAGGCCGGTCACGATGCGGGCGCTGCCGTCCCTCGCCCGCGGCCCTGCCGTCAGGTCAGAGACCGGCCTGCGTGATGAACTTCGGGTTGAGGTACGACTCGATCGCTTCGCTGCCGCCCTCGGAGCCGTAGCCAGAATCCTTGACGCCGCCGAACGGTACCTCGGGGATGCCGAGGCCGACGTGGTTGATCGAGATCATCCCGGTCTCGACCGCGTTGGCGACCGCGTTGGCGGTCTTCGCCGACTTCGTCCACGCGTAGGCGGCGAGGCCGAACGGCAGGCGGTTGGCTTCCTTGACGGCGTCGTCGAAGCTCTTGAACGGGTTGATGATCGCGAGCGGACCGAACGGCTCCTCGTTCATCGCCTTGGCGTCGTTGGACAGCTCGGTGACGACCGTCGGCTCCCAGAAGTTGCCCTTGCTGCCGATCGAGTGGCCGCCGGCGACGACCTTGCCGCCGTGCTTGCTCGCGTCCTCGAGGTTGGCTTCCATCGCCCTGGTGCGGCGCGGGTTGGCGAGCGCGCCCATGTTGATGCCGGCTTCGAGGCCGTCGCCGACCTTGAGCCGCTTGGCGTTGGCGGCGAACTGCTCGACGAACTGGTCGTAGACGCCTTCCTGGACGAGGAAGCGCGTCGGCGAGATGCAGACCTGGCCGGCGTTGCGAAACTTGCTCGATGCCATCGCCTTCGCGGCGACCTGCACGTCGGCGTCGTCGAAGACGATCACCGGCGCGTGGCCGCCGAGCTCCATCGTCACGCGCTTCATGTGCAGGCCGGCGAGCGCGGCGAGCTGCTTGCCGACGACGGTCGATCCCGTGAACGAGATCTTGCGAATGACCGGGTGCGGGATCAGGTACGACGAGATCTCGGCCGGGTCGCCGTAGACGAGGCCGACCGCGCCGGCCGGAACCCCGGCGTCGACGAAGGCACGGATCAGCTCGGCCGGCGACGCCGGCGTCTCCTCCGGCGCCTTGACGATGATCGAGCAGCCCGCGGCGAGCGCCGCCGAGAGCTTGCGGACGATCTGGTTGATCGGGAAGTTCCACGGCGTGAACGCCGCGACCGGCCCGACCGGCTCCTTGACGACGAGCTGGTAGATGCCTTCGGCGCGCGCCGGGATGACGCGGCCGTAGGTGCGGCGGCCTTCCTCGGCGAACCAGTCGATCGTGTCGGCGCCGTTGTGGATCTCGGCCTTCGCCTCGGCGATCGTCTTGCCCTGCTCCATCGTCATCAGCGTCGCGACGAGCTCGATCCGCTCGCGCAGCAGGTTGGCCGCCTTCCTCATGATCTTCGAGCGCTCGTAGGCGCTGACCTTCTTCCACGTCGCGAAGCCGCGCGCCGCCGCGTCGAGCGCCTCGTCGAGGTCGGCGCGCTCGGCGAAGGCGAGGCTGCCGATCGTGTCGCCGGTGGCCGGGTTCACCACCGGCATCGTCCGGCCCGAGCGCGCCGCGCGCCACTCGCCGTTGATGAAGAGCTGGGGGTTGGGGTAGACGCGGGTGTCCATTCGGTCTCCAGGAACGTGAGGGGAAGCTGCGGGCGATTATCGCGACGCTCGCGAGGCGCAGCGCGGCACCGACTTTGGCCCTGCCGCAGGTGCGCCGATTGCCGCGCCGGACGCATCAGGAGGATCGCCATGAACGAGCAGCCACGACCCGATCGATCTTCTTCCGGCGCGTCGGACCAGCCGGGCGGCAGCGCGCCGACCGGTGCGCCGATGCGCCCGGGCAACGAGGCGCCCGACGGCACGCCCGGCACCGGACACACGGTCTGCCGCCGCTGCGGCGGCAGCGGCCGCGTCGCCGGCCGCGAGTGCCCGGAGTGCGACGGCACCGGCCAGGTCAACGTCGGCATCGGCGGCGCCTGAGCGTCTCACTCGCCGATCGGGTCGACCAAGAAGGCGGCGCCGTCGCGATGGCGTCAGCGTCGTGAGCGCCAGCCGCGCATCGTCATGCGCCGGGTTGCGGGCCGTCGTAGCCTTCGACGATCACCATGTCGACCGTCGAGACCGGCAGGCGCAGCTGCACGGCCGCCTGGTAGTCGGCCGACTTCCAGCAGTCGAGCGCCGCCTGGTACGAAGGGAACTCGACGACGACGTTGCGCGAGCGGCTCGCGCCCTCGGGATTCTCGAAGCGTCCGGCCCGGACGATGAAGCGCGCGCCGAAGCGGGCGAGCGGCGCCGCGTTGGCGGCGACGTAGGCCTTGTAGGCTTCGGCGTCGGCGACGTCGACGCGTGCGATCCAGTATCCCTTGGCCATGCCGTGTCCTTCGAGGTGGTGCGAGTGAATCGATGGTTCGGGCGCCCGGGTACCGGGCGACTCCTTCGTGACGGTACACGACGAGCCGGCCGGGCGGCATCGCTCGCGCTCGTGCTCGGTCTCGCCGCTGCCGTCACCGCGGTGCAGGACGAGGTTCCCTTCGTCACCACGCCCGACGCAGTGACGCTGGCGATGCTCGAGCTCGCCGCCGTGGGCGATCGCGATCACGTCGTCGACCTCGGCTCGGGCGACGGTCGAATCGTCATCACCGCGGCGCGGCGCTTCGGCGCCAGCGGCCTCGGCGTCGAGATCGTCCCCGACCTCGTGCGAGCGAGCCGCGAGCGCGCCATCGCCGCCGGCGTTCAGGGCCGCGTCGAGTTCCGCGAGCAGGACCTGTTCCGCACCGACCTCGCGGCGGCGACGGTCGTGACGATGTATCTGCTGCCCGACGTGAACCTGCAGCTTCGGCCGCGCCTGCTCGCGCTCGCGCCGGGGACGCGGATCGTCTCGCACGACTGGGACCTCGGCGACTGGACTCCCGACCGCACGGTGACGATCTCCGTTCCGGAGAAAGCGCTCGGCCGCGACAACTTCTCGCGCGTCCATCTCTGGGTCGTACCGGCACGCGTCCACGGCCTCTGGTGCGGGAATGGCGCGAGCCTCGAGATCGTGCAGCGATTCCAGCGCTTCTCGGCGACGCTCGCCCGCTCTGGCGGTGCCGCGCCCGCCGCGGTCTTCGATGGGCGCATCACCGGCACGACCTTGCAGGCCGAGGGTCTGCACGCTGCCGGCCTTCGCCTCGAGGGCGCGACGTTGCGCCTGCTCGCGCCGGTCGCGGCGATCGACGCGCGCGGCTTCGAGCGCGCCGGCTCGGCGGGCTGCCCGTGATCACCGCGACTCTTCCCGCCGAGGCAGGCGAAGGTGTCGGCCGGCCCTCCGACCGCGGCGGCGTGGCTGCGCCGTGGCGACTCGCTCCGGCGCGCGCGATCGTCGCCCGCTCGAATCTGCTCGCCCGACGAGTGAGCGCCGCGCTCTTCGCCCCACCGAGGCGGGGCGCGCGGCGCGTCTGGTCCACGCTCGCTTTGCTGCTGCTGCTCGGCGCCACCGCAGGCGCGCGCGCGGAAGACGCCGCGGTCTGGGCCGCGTTGCGCGAAGGCGGCGTCGTCGCGCTGATCCGCCACGGCGATGCGCCCGGAGTCGGCGACCCGCCGGGCTGGGGACTCGGCGACTGCGCGACGCAGCGCAACCTCGGCGAGCGCGGCCGCGCCGAGGCGCGCGCGCTCGGCGCGCGTCTGCGTGCCGGGCGCGTCGCGATCGGCCGCGTCGTCAGCTCGCCGTGGTGCCGCTGTGTCGACACGGCGACGCTCCTTGATATCGGCCCGGTCGAGATCGAGCCGGCGTTCGCCAACGCCTTCGTGCTGAGCGAACAGCGCGAGTCGCTGCGCGAACGCGGCCGGGCTGTCGCCGCGGCTTGGCGCGGCTCGGGTGTGCTCGTCGTCGTCACGCATGGTGAAAACATCCAGGCGCTGACGGGTCGCAGCGTGGCGCCTGCCGGCACCGTCGTCGTCGCGCCGGCAGGCGATGGCGCGCTGCGCGAGATCGGGACCCTGGCCGCGCCAGCCCTGCGTTAAGTAGAAGGAGACATCGAATGAAGCGCCGCACCCTCCTGCACGCGTCCGCCGCGCTCGTCGTTCCGGCGCTGACGCGCGCGCAGCCCGCCTATCCCGGCAAGCCGATCCGCTACATCGTTCCGGTCGCGGCCGGCGGCGGCAACGACATGATCGCGCGCGTCGTCACCGAGCGCTGGGGCCGGGTCCTCGGTCAGAGCTTCATCGTCGACAACCAGAGCGGCGGCGGTGGCGTGATCGCGAGCGTCGCCACCGCGCGCGCTGCCCCCGACGGCTACACGCTGATGCAGGGCTACGTCGCGACGCACGGAACGACGCCGGCGACGCGGCGCGTCCCCTACGACGCGATCAAGGACTTCACGCCGGTCGGCATGATCGGCGCGACGCCGAACGTCCTCGTCGTCAACAGCGCGCTGCCGGTGAAGACGCTGGCCGAGTTCATCGACTACGTGAAGCGAAGCCCGGGCAAGGTCAACTACGGCTCGGCCGGGCCGGGCTCACTGACTCACCTGACGATGGAGCTCTTCAAGCAGCAGATCGGCGCCTTCATGCTGCACATCCCGTACCGCGGCATCGCCCCGGCCTTCACCGACCTGCTCGGCGGCCAGACGCAGGCGATGTTCCCGGGCCTCGCCGCGGCATTGCCGCATCTGCGCTCGGGCCGCGTCCGCGCCCTCGCATTGACCGGTCGCTCGCGCAGTTCCCAGCTCAAGGACGTGCCGACGCTCGAGGAGTCGGGCTTTAAGGGGTTCGATGCCATGCAGTGGTACGGCACCGTCGGTCCTGCCGGAATGGCGGCCGAGATCGTCGCCAGGCTCAACGACAGCCAGGTCGCCGTCCTCAAGGAACCCGACCTGCGCGAGCGGCTCGCCGTCGAGGCGGTCGAGCCGATGCCGATGACGCCGGAGCAGTTCGGCCAGTACATCCGCGCCGACATCCAGCGCTGGACCGCGCTCGCCAAGGCCCGCAACATCCATCTCGACGAGTGAGCCGATTCGCACGGGCGGCCGCTCGCCGCCACCCTGGAAGGTAGACTGAACCGATGCTCGCGTCCGACGCTCTTTCGCATCTCACCGTCCTCGACCTGACCCGCGTCCGCGCCGGCCCGACCGCCGTTCGCCAGCTCGCCGACTGGGGCGCGAAGGTGGTCAAGATCGAGATGCCGGCGGCGCTCGAGGAAGGCGACGGCGTCGGCGGTCCGCGCGACGGCAGCGACTTCCGCAACGTCCACCGCAACAAGCGCGGCATGACGCTGAACCTGAAGTCGGCCGAAGGCGTCGCGATCCTGAAGAAGCTCGCACAGAGGGCCGACGTCGTCGTCGAGAACTACCGGCCCGACGTGAAGCGGAAGCTCGGCATCGACTACGAGACGCTCGCCGCCCTCAACCCGCGCCTCGTCTACGCGAGCATCTCGGGCTACGGCGAGGACGGCCCGTACCGGCTGCGGCCGGGCTTCGACCAGATCGCGCAGGGGATGGGCGGGCTGATGTCGATCACCGGTCTGCGGGGCCAGGGCCCGGTTCGCGTCGGCATCCCGATCGCCGACCTCTGCGCGGGGATCTTCTGCGCCTGGGGAATCGCGGTCGCGCTGATCGAGCGCGAGAAGTCGGGGCGCGGTCAGTGGGTGAAGTCGTCGCTGCTGCAGGCGCAGCTCTTCATGCTCGACTTCCAGGCGGCGCGCTGGCTGATGCAGGGCGAGGTCGCGCAGCAAGCGGGCAACAACCATCCGACCTCGATCCCGACCGGCGTCTACAAGACCCGCGATGGCTACATGAACGTCGCCGCCTCCGGGCACAAGATCTGGCTGCGGCTCTGCGAGGCGATCGGCGCGCCCGAGCTCGCGAGCCATCTCGACTACGCCACCGCGGCGCTGCGCTCGCAGAACCGCGACCAGCTCCATGCCGATCTCGAGGAAAAGCTCGTCGCGCGCGACACCGCCGAGTGGGTCGAATTGCTGAACGCGGCGGGAGTCCCCTCGGGGCCGATCTATTCGATCGACCAGGCGTTCGCCGATCCGCAGGTCGACGCGCTCGGCATCGTCGACACCCTCGACGATGTCGCCTACCTCGGCCAGCCGGTCACGCTCAGCCGAACGCCGAGCCACGTCGTCGCGCACCCGCCGGCGCAGGGCGAGCACACCGCCGCCGTGTTGCGCGAGCTCGGATATGGCGACGCCGAGATCGAGCGACTGCGGCGCGACGGAATCATCTGAGGAACAGCGTATGGCCAGCGAAAAAATGATCTCCCGGGTCGAGGGCGGCGTCGGCTGGATGGTCTTCAACAACCCCGAGCGGCACAACGCGATCTCGCTCGAGATGTGGGAGGCGGCGCTCGAGATCATGGCCGGCTTCGGCGCGGATCCTGCCGTTCGCGTCATGGTCCTGACCGGTGCGGGGGGCAAGGCGTTCGCGTCGGGCGCCGACATCTCGAAGTTCAAGGACGAGCGCCAGGAGGCCGAGGCCGTCCGCCACTACCAGGAGACGACGCAGAAGGCGTATTCGACGCTGCAGGGGATGGCGATCCCGACGATCGCGATGATCCGCGGCTATTGCATCGGCGGCGGCACCGCGGCGGCGGTGTGCTGCGACATCCGCATCTGCACGGAGAACTCGAAGTTCGGCGTGCCGGCGGCCAAGCTCGGCCTCGGCTACGGGCTCAATCGCGCACAGCCGCTGGTCGACCTGATCGGCCCGGCGTACGCCAAGGAGATGTTCTTCACCGGCCGCCAGTTCGATGCCGCCGAGGCCGAGAAGATGGGGCTTGTCAACCGCGTCGTCGCCGACGACCGACTCGAGTCGACGGTCGAGGAGATGGCGCGGACGATCGCCGCCAACGCGCCGCTCACCGTCCGCTGCGCCAAGCTCGTCGTCGGCGAGGCGCTGAAGGACGTCGCCGAGCGCGACGTCGCCGCTGCCGATCGCGCCGTCGCCGCCTGCTTCGCGAGCGCCGACTACAAGGAGGGGCAGGCCGCGTTCATGGAGAAGAGGAAGCCCAACTTCATCGGCGCGTGATCTTTCGCGGCGCGCGTCGCACGCCGCTGCGGATCCGCCTCTGATCAGGCCTTGAGCGCCAGGGCCCTGCGCCGGCGCGCGTTGCGCACCGCGCGCAGCGCCGGCACCGCGACCGCCGCCAGCGCGGCGACGACGAGCACGGCCGAGATCGGCCGCAGGAAGAAGATCGCGATGCCGCTGTCGGAGATGATCAGCGACTGGCGCAGCGCCCGCTCGGCAAGCGGCCCGAGCACCAGCGCCAGCGTCAGCGCGGCGGGCGAGTAGCCGAGCTTCTTCATGGCGTAGCCGAGGACGCCGAAGACGAGCATCTGGCCGACGTCGAAGACGCTGTTCTTGAGCGAGTACGCGCCGGTGACGCAGAAGATGATGATGATCGGCATCAGGATGCCGAACGGCACGCGCAGGGCGCGAACGAAGAGCGGGATGAACGCCGTGCTGAGGACGAGCAGCATGACGTTGGCGATGTACTGCGACGCGATCAGCCCCCAGACGAACTGCGGGTTCTTCTCGAACAGCAGCGGTCCGGGCCGAAGCCCCCACATCATCAGGCCGCCGAGCATGATCGCGGTGGTCGCCGAGCCGGGGATGCCGAGGGTGAGCATCGGCACCATCGCGCCGGTCGCGGCGGCGTTGTTCGCCGACTCGGGGCCGGCGACGCCCTCGATCGCGCCGTGGCCGAACTCCTCGGGCCGGCGCGAGACCCTCTTCTCGACCGCGTACGAGAAAAAGGTCGAGATCGTCGGGCCCGCGCCGGGCAGGACGCCGATGAAGAAGCCGAGGATCGTGCCGCGGACGATCGCCCAGCGGCTGCGCAGCCAGTCGTTCGCGCTCGGCATCACGTCGCGAAAGCCGAAGCGGCCGGGGACCATCGCGCCGAGACGCGCCTCCTCGGCGCCGGCGAGGACTTCGCCGAGGCCGAACAGGCCGATCGCCACCGGCAGGAAGTCGATCCCGTCCATCAGCTCCGGGACGCCGAGCGCGTAGCGCGCGTCGCCCGAGATGATGTCGAAGCCGACCATCGCGATCATCAGCCCGAGCACCATGCTGATATAGCCCTTGACCGCGCTCTCGCCGGTGAGCAGCGTCACCGTCGTCAGGCCGAGCAGCATCAGCGCGAACGTCTCGGGCGGGCCGAAGGCGAGCGACCAGCGCGCCAGCGCCGGCGAGACCAGCATCAGCAGGACGACGCCGAATGTTCCGGCGATGAACGAGCCGAACGCGGCGATCCCGAGCGCGGCGCCGGCGCGGCCCTGGAGCGCCATCTGGTAGCCGTCGATGCAGGTCACGACCGACGCCGACTCGCCCGGCGTGTTGATGAGCACCGAGGTGATCGTTCCGCCGTACATCGTGCCGGCGTAGAGGGCGGCGAGCATGATGATCCCCGACGTCGGGTCCATGCCGAAGGTGAGCGGCAGCAGCAGCGCGACCCCCGACGGCGGACCGACGCCCGGCAGCGCGCCGATCAGGATGCCGAGGACGACGCCGCACGTCGCCATGAGCAGGTTGAACGGCGTGAGCGCGACCGAGAATCCCATCGCGAGGTTGGCGAGGAAGTCCATCGCGCCGTCTCAGAAGCCGAGCACGCCGACCGGCAGCGGCACGTGCAGCCAGTACGTGAAGACGAGGAAGTTCACTCCCGCCACGGCGAGCGCGACGGCGATCGTCAGCGGCCACGGGTGGCGATCGAGGAAGCGGATCACGCCGACCAGGAACAGCACCGTGCCGACGATCATCCCGACGACCTCGAGCAACGCCACCAGCGCGATCGTCGCGCCGAGCACGAGCACGAGTCGGCGCAGGGCATCGCCGCGCGGCAGCCAGTCCTCGCCGGGGTCGGCAGCGCGGATCGCCTTCACCAGGAGCAGCGCGGCGAGCACCGCCATGATGAGGCCGAGCCAGAACGGCAGGAACGCCGGCCCCGGCCCGTTCGGGCCCCAGTAGTCGTAGTACCTGAGCGCACCGGCGCTGAAGGCGACGCCGAGCGCGAGCAGGCCGGCGCCCGCGATCCGGTCGGCGCCGCGCACCGCGAGCCCGCCGCGCGCCGACATCGTCAAGCTACTTCTTGAGGGCGCCGAGGTCGGCCAGCGCGCGCTCGTACGAGCCGGTGATGCCGTCGAGGTACTTGTTGGCCTCCTCGCCGACCCAGGCGGTCGGCGTCAGCAGGTTGCCCTTGATGTAGTCGTCCTGCCACTTGCGCGTCGCGACGACCTTCTTCAGCGTGTCCTGCCACCACGCGACGGCCTCGGGCGCCATGTTGGCCGGGCCGACGACGCCGCGCATCTGCTCCCAATAGAACGGGAAGCCCTTCTCGGCGAACGTCGGGACGTCGGGCGCGCCGCTCATCCGCTTGTGCGCCGCGACCGCCAGGTTCCTCGCCTTGCCGGCCTCCACCTGCGCCGAGATCTCGTTCGGGTTCATGACGCCGGCGTCGACGTGGCCGCCCATCAGCGCTGCTGTCACCTCGCCGCCGGAATTGAAAGGGACGTACTTGAGCTTTATCTTGGCCGAGTCCTCGAGCAGGTGGGCGAAGATGTGATCCTCGTTGTGCGTGCCGGTGCCGCCGACCGTCAGCTGCCCCGGCCGCGCGCGCGCGACGGCGACGAACTCCTCGATC
>Ga0207644_10000061_pt1 | contig 79079 bp, 72 predicted proteins | sample KBSS73metaG_FD_184326 | JGI IMG/M metagenome (GOLD analysis project Ga0207644, IMG submission 184326) | Switchgrass rhizosphere microbial communities from Kellogg Biological Station, Michigan, USA - KBS S7-3 metaG (SPAdes) (version 2) | ecosystem: Host-associated > Plants > Roots > Rhizosphere... | reverse complement strand
ATGACCGGCACCGCTCCAGCGGCCGCGGAGATAATCGGCGATTACCCGTGGCCCCCGAACGAAGTTCGAAAAGCGCGCAGTCGAGCTCCCGACGAATCCCCACAGCAGGCGAAAGATCAGCAGCGTGAGGATCGCGCATCCCGACCAGATGTGCCAGTCGGTGTGGTGGTTGCGGACGGACCACCAGCTAAAGCCGATGAGGCCCGCGAGCAGCCAATGAACGAGGCGAACCGGCAGGTCCCAAATCGCCTGCGCCGGTCCGCGGCCCCGGCTCAGTGGTGCATCTCCGACCGATACTTGTCGTGACACGCCTTGCAAGTGCCGCCGAGGTCCGCGAATTTCGACTTGGTGGCGTTCAAGTCATTGCCGCCGGCAACGGCGTTGAATGCCTTTGCCGCGACCTGGAAGTTGTGAAGCTTGGCGGAAAAGTCCTGCGGGTTCTGCCAAATCTCCGGCTTGGCGCCGGTTTTGCCGAGTTCCGGCCCGGTGCCCGCCGGGAACCAGCCCGACGCCTTCTGGGAAAGATCGGCGATCTTCGCGGCGGAACTGCGGACCGTGGCAAGGTCCGGAGAGCCGCCGTCGAACTCTCTTTTGATCGCCTTGTTGCTCTTGCCGATACTCTCCATGCCTTCGTGGCGCTCGTGCATCACGGCCTTCAGATCCGCCGGCGCAGACGCGTTCTCAACCGTTGCGGGTTCTGGAGTCGTGCCGGCGCGCGATGCGTCACTGATATTGGCCTGCGGGTTATTCGCCTGGCTTGCTCCCGACCCGCCGCAGGCTGCCACCAACACGCACAGGGCTGGAACGACAATCGAAGCAAACCGCATCATGGTCTCCCTATTGGCCCTCTGGCACCTTCCAACTGTCGTCGATCATCTTGATGATCCCCGAGAAATCCTTGTTCCCGCCGCCGCGGTCGACGAAGCGCTGGTATAACTCCTCGGCCTCTCCGCCCATCGGCGTGTAGGCTCCCACGCTGCGCGCAGCGTCCGCCGCGAGCTTGAGGTCCTTGAGCATCAGGGCCGCCGCAAAGCCACCCTCATAGTCATGGTCGGCCGGGGTGTCGGGGCCGACGCCCGGCATCGGTGCATAGCTCGTCATCGACCAGCTCTGGCCGGACGCCTTGGAGGAGATGTCGAAAAAAACCTGAGGATCGAGCCCGAGCTTTTGCGCCAGTACGAATGCCTCGCAGGTCGCAGCCATGGTCGCGCCGAGGATCATGTTGTTGCAGATCTTCGCTGCCTGGCCGGCTCCCGCGGCGCCCGCATGGATCACCGCTTTCGCCATCGGCTCGATGAAGGGCTTGGCACGATCGAATGCCTCGTCGCTGCCACCGACCATGAAGGTGAGGTTGCCCGATGCTGCCGCGGCGATGCCGCCCGATACAGGCGCGTCGACCATCGTATAACCCCGCGCAGCCGCTTCTTCCTCGATGGTCCGAGCGCTCTCAACGTCGATCGTCGAGCAGTCGATGAGGAGCGCCGTCGGCGGTGCCTTCCCAAGCACCTCCTGGCGATAGACGCCGAGCACGTGCTGCGCAGCCGGAAGCATGGTCACGACCACCTCCGCATCGCGAACCGCTTCCTCGGTCGAACCCACCCGAACGCAGCCTTTCTCTTCAGCAGCGCTAAGGGCTGCCTCGCTGAGGTCGAACGCGCGCACTTCATGGCCCGCCGCGGCGAGGTTCGGCGCCATTCCTCCACCCATGTGGCCTAGGCCGATAAATGCGATCTTGGCCATGATCAGCGCCCTTTCCAGTTGCCCGGCCGTTTCTCGACGAAGGCCGCCATGCCTTCCTTCTGATCCTCGGTGCCAAACAGGCCGTGGAACAAGCGGCGCTCGAACCGGATGCCCTGGCCGAGTGGGATTTCAAAGGCGACGTTGACCATTTCCTTCGCCGCAATCGCCGCGATCGGGGGCATCCCTGCAATCGCTTCGGCAGTCTTCAGCGCTTCATTGAGCAGTTCCGCCGCAGGCACGACTCGTGCGACCAGGCCAGAGCGCTCCGCCTCTACAGCGTCCATCATTCGGCCCGTCAGGCACATTTCCATCGCCTTGGCCTTGCCCACAGCCCAGGTCAGGCGCTGCGATCCGCCCATGCCCGGTGTGACGCCGAGCTTGATCTCCGGCTGGCCGAACTTGGCGGTGTCAGCGGCAATGATGAAGTCGGCCATCATCGCGACCTCGCAGCCACCGCCAAGTGCGTATCCGGCAACTGCTGCAAGCCAGGGCTTGCGGGTCGCGGTGACCTTCTCCCAACCCGCGAAGAAGTCCGACGAATACATGTCGGCGAAACCCTGTCCGGACATTTCCTTGATGTCTGCGCCGGCTGCGAATGCTTTTTCGGAGCCGGTGAGCACGAGGCAGCGCTGACGGTCGTCCGCATCATAGGCAGCGAACACCTGAATCAACTCTTTTAGCACTTCACTATTGAGAGCGTTGAGCGCCTGCGGACGGTTCAACGTGACAAGCGTCACCCCCCCGCGCTGCTCGACGAGGATCGTGTTGTATTCACTCATGTTTGAGCCTCCTGGAACGGCGTCCAGGCTTCGGAATCGGGCAGTGGCGCAAAAAGCACGTCGAGCATTTCGTCCGTGACTTCCTCCGGCGCCGCCGGTTCCCATTGCGGGTCGCCGGTTTTGTCGATGAGCAGCGCACGAACGCCCTCGCGGAAATCGTGCGTGCGGACGATTCGTCCCGCGAGCGCATATTCTGCCTTCATCTCCTCGGCGAAGCTTGCCCGATGGGCTCCCTCAGCAAGCAGGCGCAAGGAGACCTTGCAGGACAGAGGACTCTTCGAGCGCAGGGTTGCAAGTTCGGTCTGTGCCCACTCGTTTTCTTCGTCCTCCGTCAGCGCTGCGAGGACCTCCTCGAGCGTGCCGGGGGCGAAGAACTTCGAAATCTGCGGGAGGTTCGCTTCGATTTTCGCATCCGGAACGCTCGTCGCAGCGGCGCCCAGCGCGCCCTTGGCGCGCGACGGTACCTTCATGATGCGTTCGATCAGGTCTTCGAGACCCGATTGCTCTACGTAATGAGTGGCAAGGTTGAGGTAACGACACTCAGCTCCATCCAGCCTCGCGCCTGTCAGGGCCATGAATTGCCCGACGTGGCCAGGCAGTCGCGACAGATACCAGCCGCCACCAACGTCCGGGAACAGGCCGATGCCAGTTTCCGGCATCGCGAGCCGCGTGTTTTCCGTCGCGATACGAAAGTCGCAGGGCTGCGATATGCCGACGCCGCCGCCCATCGTAATCCCATCCATGATGGCGATCGTGGGCTTGGGATAAGTGAATAACAGATGGTTGAGCCGATACTCGGCGAAGAAGAAGCGCTTGGCATCGTGCGCATCTTCATTGCCGCTGCGCTGCAGCATGACGACGTCGCCGCCCGCACAGAAGCCGCGGCCCTCGGCATGGTCGATGAGAACGACTTCAACGTTGGAGTCCTCAAGCCATCCAAGGAGCGCGGCGCTCATCGCCTCGCACATCTGCGTCGTCAGCGCGTGGATCGCCTTGGGGCGGTTGAGCCGAATCCGCCCGACGCCCCGCTCGACTGAAATCAGAACGTCGTCGGTCACTGGCGGAGCAAGTCCCTGCTGACGATGACGCGCATGATCTGGTTCGTCCCTTCGAGGATCGAGTGGACACGCAGGTCACGCCAGAATCGCTCGATCGGATAGTCCATGAGATAGCCGTAGCCACCGTGCAGTTGGAGCGCTCGGTCGACGACCGACGATCCGGTATCGGTCGCGAGGCGCTTGGCCATGGCGGCGAACCGGGTCTTGTCGGGGGCGTTGGCGCTAACCTTCGCCGCGGCGACGTAGAGCAGATAGCGCGCGGCCTGAAGCTCCGTCTCCATGTCGGCAAGCGTGAACTGCGTTGCCTGGAAGTCGGCAATCGGCGTGCCGAACTGCTTGCGATCCTTGGTATATTTGATCGCCTCGTCGAGGCAGCGCTGGGCGCCGCCAAGGGAGCAGGCGCCGATGTTGAGTCGTCCGCCGTCAAGACCCATCATGGCGATGCGAAAGCCTTCCCCTTCGCCTCCGACCCGGTTGGAAACCGGGACGCGGACCTCGTCGAAATTGACCTGCGCCGTAGGCTGCGAGTGCCAGCCGAGCTTCTTCTCCTGGGCCCCGAAGCTGACGCCCGGCATGTCCTTATCGATGACGAGGCAGGAAATGCCCTTGGGGCCTTCCTCCCCCGTCCGGACCATGGTCACATAGACCTCGTTCTCGCCGCCGCCCGAGATGAAGGCCTTCGAGCCGCTCACCACGTAATGATCGCCATCCAGGACGGCTTTGGTCTTGAGCGCGGCCGCATCAGAACCCGACGATGGCTCAGTGAGGCAATAGCTGCCCATTCGCTCCATGGTTATCATGGAGGGCAGGTACCTCTGCTTCACCTCGGCAGAGCCGAAGCGATCAATCATCCAGCTCGTCATGTTGTGAATGGAGATGAACGCGCTGGTGGACGGACATCCATAGGCCATGGCCTCGAAGATGAGCGCTGCATCCAGGCGGCCAAGTCCGATCCCGCCGCTTTCTTCGGAAACGTAAATCGATCCAAAGCCGAGCTCGGCGGCCTCGCTGATGGTATCTCGCGGGAAGATGTGCTTTTCGTCCCACTCGGCCGCGAATGGAGTAATCGCGTCCGCGGTGAACTTGCGGGCCATCTCCTGGATCTGGAGCTGGTCCTCGGTAAGATCGAACTGGGTCATTGCGGAGGCGGCTCTAGGGCCGCCCCGACGCATCAGCAAGACCGGCTAGGCCGCTGGTTCTTTCTCCAGCAAACCTTCGAACTCCAGCACGTTCCGGACGGAAGCGCGCTTGAGCATCTCATCGCGGAAGGCACGAAGGTTCGGCCAGCGATCGAGGCTGGAGAGCATCTTTTCCGCCCAGCCGGTAATCACGAACAGATAAGGATCTGGAAGCGTGAGACCGGCGCCGAAGAGGAATGGTCCGTCGCCGAGCCGCTGGTCGATATAATCGAGCTTGCTCCCAAGCTCGCCAGCAACAAGCTGCTTCATTTCCTCTGTAGCACTTGGGCTGAAAAGGAAGCCAAAGCGCTTGTGCAGCTCAGTGGTGATGAAATTGACCATCTCGAGCACGCGATAGCGGCGGAACTCGCCCAGCCCGGGGAGGACCTCGGGCCAGTTCGCACGGTCGCCGAGATACTGCAGGATGACCGCGTTCTCGGTCAGCACCTCGCCACTGTCGAGACGAAGCGCCGGCACCGCACCCTTGGGATTCACTTCAAGATAGTCGCTGCCATCCTCGACCTTCTTCGCCTTGAGGTCGACACGTGCCGCATCGTGATCGAGGCTGATCTCGTGAAGGAGTATGTGCGGCGCCTGGGAGCAGGCACCCGGCGAATAATAGAGTTTCATGGGCCCTCCTCAATGACTGTTGCCAAGATCGTTCACGTCCGGATTGTCGTCGCCGGAATTCAGCTCGCCCGACGAAGTTTCGCTGCTTTCGTCAGGCGGGAGCGTTTCGATCTCGGCATTGGGGGGAATCTGGCCGTTGGCGAGGTTGGCTTCGGCGCCCAGGTCGCGGTTTTCGGCTGACTGCTGGGGCTGCTTGGCACATGCTGCAAATGCCAAGCCCGCGAATGCCAAAATCAGGATCCTAGCTGCATTTTGCATAGGTCAAACTCGCCGATGGATTGGTTTCTGTGCGGGTGAGGCGTCCTTTGTCCACCCTTAACGCTTCGTATTTCGTCCAGCTCTGGCCTTCGCCCGTGAAGGCAAAGTTGCCGCTCATGGAATCTGTATCGCTCGTGACATCGGCAACCGGCACTGCCCGCGACTCGTAGAAACGCAGCTCGCCGCTGGTGATAAGCATCAGGCCTTTGGCGTCACTGCGCCCTAGCATGCAGTCCGCCGGTGTGAGCCCCCAGCGGCCTTGCATTGCGGCCGGAATCACGGCTGCCGAATGCGGCAATGGTGTAGCCGGGTGCGTATCGACGTGAGGCTCGCCGCTCGCGCTCGGGGCAACGGCATTGATATCGGGGAGGCCAGCAGTGTTGCGTGTCCCCTTGTCGTCGACAGGGTCGTTGCGGCTGCACGCGACGACGGTCAGGACGGCCAGGAAACTGATGAAAGGCACGCGGATCATTCCCGCTCAACAGTTTACGGCTGCAACTTGTTGCAGCGCCGCTTCGGGGGAAGAGCCCTAGTAGCTCCGCGCAGCGAGGCACGGAACGGCCTGATCCGCGCCGTCAGCGAAGTTCGCGCGGCTGAAGAACCAACCGTCGCGTTTGTATCCCTGGAACGCGGAACTGGTGACGCGCAGGGCGAAGTCCGTCTGGTCCACAACCGTGTACGCGATGGCGCCGCCATCCTCTTGCTGGGTCACTGCCGCGCTGCCGTAGTGAACGACCACCGGGCCCGGCATGTGCTGGGCGCCCGACCAGACGTTCACTTCCCGGCCGGATAGGACGAAACGAACTCCCTGCGCTCCGCGGCCTTGCGGAAGGACCAGCGCGCGATCGCCGCTCGCAAGCCGAATGGCGTAACCGCCGCCGCAAAAGTAGCCGGGGCCGGAATATTCTTCAGTTCGTGGACCCGTCCACTGTGCCAGGAACGCAGCTGTAAACGCGAGCAGGATCATGACTCACCCCCCATCGCCTGAACGATGCGGGCGTCATTTAACTCGAAAGCCGGTTTCCAGCCAGATCAGCCGAAGGTTGGAATGACGAAGGCACTTTCGCCATGGGCGCCGCCATCCGGCCAGCGCTGCGTTACGACCTTGTTCTTGGTCCAGAACCTGAGGCCCTCCATGCCGTACTGGCCGATGTCGCCGAAGCCCGACCGTTTCCAGCCGCCGAAGCTGTGATAGGAGACCGGGACCGGGATCGGCACGTTGATGCCGACCATGCCGACATTCACGCGCGCGGTGAATTCGCGCGCGGCATGGCCGTTGCGGGTGAAGATCGCGACGCCGTTTCCATATTCGTGCTGCGAGGGAAGCCGGACCGCTTCCTCGAAGTCCTTCGCCCTGACCATCTGCAGGACCGGGCCGAAAATCTCTTCCCGGTAGCTCTTCATGTCGGGCGTGACATGGTCGAAGAAGGTCGGACCGACGAAAAAGCCTTCCTCGTGGCCCTGCAGTTTGAAGCCACGGCCGTCGACGACGAGCTCGGCGCCCTCGTCGATACCCATCTGGATATAATTCTCGATGCGCTCCTTGTGGGCGCTGCTGACGACAGGGCCGTAATGCGCTTCAGGATCGGTCGAGACCCCGATACGAAGACCCTCGATAGCGGGGATCAGCTTCTCGCGAAGGGCGTTCGCGGTCTGCTCACCGACGGGGACAACGACGGGGAGGGCCATGCAGCGCTCACCGGCCGAGCCGAAAGCCGCGCCTGCAAGGTCGTTGACGACCTGGTCGAGGTCGGCATCCGGCATTACGATGCCGTGATTTTTAGCGCCGCCGAAGGCCTGAACGCGCTTGTTGTGAGCAGTGCCGCGAGAATAGATATACTGCGCAATATCGGACGATCCCACAAAGCTGACGGCTGCGATGTCGGGATGATCGAGGATCGCGTCGACCATTTCCTTGTCGCCATGGACGACGTTGAGAACGCCGTCGGGAAGCCCAGCTTCCTGCATCAGCTCGGCGAGGCGGTTCGGTACGCTGGGGTCGCGCTCCGAGGGTTTGAGGATGAAGGCATTGCCGCAGGCGATGGCCATGCCGAACATCCACATCGGGATCATCGCCGGGAAGTTGAACGGTGTGATGCCGGCACCGATGCCGAGCGGCTGTCGCATCGAATAGACGTCAATGCCCGGGCCTGCGCCGACCGTGTATTCACCCTTCAGCGCCTGCGGGATGCCGCAGCAGAACTCGATGACCTCGAGGCCGCGCTGAACATCGCCCTTCGCATCGGCGATCACTTTCCCGTGCTCGCTCGACAGCAGGTGCGCGAGCGCATCCATGTTCTTTTCGACCAGTTCCTTGAACCTGAACATCACCCGCGCGCGGCGCTGCGCGTTAGTTGCAGCCCAGCCCGGCTGCGCCGCCTTGGCGGCTTCAATGGCCTTCTGAAGGTCCTCGGCCGAACCGAGACGAACGTGAGCCTGAACTTGGCCCTGGTTGGGGTCAAACACCTCTCCCTGGCGCTCGCCGGAAGCAAAAGTGGAACCGCCGATGAAATGGTCGATGCTGCGAAGCATGGAAACGCGTCCTCGATGAGTCTTTGGGGGTTGGCGCGCCACTAGACCCGACGCCGAGCAAATGCCAGTTGCTCGCGCCGAGGAGAGGGAGAGTCGAGATGCGTAAACTGCTGGCGGTTTCCGGCCTTGCACTGATTGCGGCCGCGCCGCCGCCGTCGAACGATGCCGGGCTGCGGGCGATCGTCGCGCCGGTCAGCGGCGCGCAGCTGAGAACGACCGTTGAAAAGCTCGTCAGTTTCGGAACGCGGCACACTTTATCGTCACAGACCGATCAGAGGCGCGGGATCGGGGCTGCGCTCGAGTGGACGAGGGGTGAGTTCCAGCGTGACTCGGCGGCTTGCGGCAACTGCCTGACGATCGTCGACCCGTCCGAGACGTTCACAGGCCGCCGCATCCCGACACCGACGCGCGTCCGCGACATGGTCGCGATCCAGCGTGGCACCGAGCGCCCCAACGACGTCGTCATCATCACCGGACATATCGACAGCCGCGTCAGCAACGAGATGAACGCTACGTCCGATGCGCCCGGCGCGAACGACGACGGTTCGGGAACGGCAGCCGTCCTCGAAGCGGCAAGAGTTCTCTCAAAGCACAGGTTCCCTGGCACCATCGTCTATGCAGCGCTCTCGGGAGAGGAGCAGGGACTGTACGGTGGCAAGGTCCTGGCGAATTACGCCAAGGCGCAAGGCTGGAATGTCATCGCCAATTTCAACAACGACATCGTCGGCAACAGCTGCGGTTCGGATGGCGTCTGCGATTCCACGCACGTCCGTATCTTTTCGGAAGGGCCACGCTGGCAAGGGCATGAGGACCTTGCCGCGCAGCAGCGCAGCATGGGCGGCGAGAATGACGCTCCGGGTCGTAACATCTCTCGCTACCTCGACAAGCTCGCCGACCGGCTCAACATCGGCCTCGACGTCCGCCAGGTCTGGCGGAACGATCGCTTCGGTCGCGGCGGCGACCACACCGAGTTCCTGAACCTCGGCTTTCCCGCGGTCCGCTTCACCGTCGCAGTCGAGAATTACAATTGGCAGCACCAGGACCTGCGAACCGAAAAGGGGATCAAGTACGGCGACACCATCGAGAACATGGATTTCCAGTACCTCGCAAAGATCGCAAAGCTGAACATTGCGGCACTCGCCGCAATGGCGAGCGCGCCGCCCCCGCCGGAATCGAAGGTCGAGGGCGCGGTCAGCACCAGCACGACCCTGACCTGGCCCCATGTATCAGGCGCTAATTCCTACATCATCCATTGGCGAAGGACCGACGCCAATCAGTGGGAGGTGTCGCGGCCCGTAAGCACCAGCAAGGATTGCGTGCTTCACGGGAACAACGTCGATACCGCGAGGGAAAGCACGGCGGGCGATTGCCGCGTCGTTCTCCCCCACATCCGCGTCGATGACTGGGTGTTCGGCGTCTCGTCGGTGAGCAAGGAGGGGGCCGAAAGCGCGGTGGCCTCGGCTGTGCCCGGCGGCGCGTTCAAACCCTATGTCGCCGTGCCCGGCACTAGGAAATAGATGGGACGAGCGGACCTTCGGGACACCGACAGGCCAACAGATCAGCAGCCTCTCGCGGGGATCGCGCTACGCCTGCTGACTGCGTTTCTCCTCGCGATAATGTTTGCGCTGGTGAAGCTTGTCTCGACCCGCGGCGTGAATGTCGTCGAAAGCCTTTTTTATCGGCAATGTGGTTCGGCACTTTGCGCGACGGGGTTGGTAGCCCTCGGTCCCGGCTTTGCTTCGCTAAGAACACGGCGAGTCTGGGCGCACGTCGGGCGAATGGCGCTGGGCCTTGGCGCGATGGGTCTTAATTTTCTCGCCTTCATCCTCCTTCCGCTTGCCGAAGCGACGACGATCGGATTCTCTGTCCCCATCTTTTCCGTCGTGCTCGCAGCGATCGTGCTGGGAGAGCCGACAGGCAAGTGGCGCTGGAGCGCCGTCGCTGCGGGTTTTGCCGGCGTTCTGCTGACCGTCCAGCCGGGTCGTGGTGATGTTCCTTTGCTGGGGGCATCAGTTGCTCTTGTGGCGGCATTGATGACGGCATCGGTGACGATCGTCATCCGGCGCTTGGGCGCCACCGAACGCGCCGCAACGACGGTGTTCTGGTTTGCGGTCAGTTCGCTCGTGCCGCTCGCCCTTGCAATGCTGGTCTTCGCGAGGTCGCACGATCCCGTGACCTGGATGTTGCTGGCAGGCATGGGGCTGGCCGGAGGGCTTGCCCAATTGACCCTCACAGGCGCTTTGCGGCTGGCGCCGGTCGCCCTCGTGATGCCCATGGATTACACGAGCCTGCTCTGGGCACTGCTCCTCGGTTCCTGGATCTTCGGCGAATTGCCGACGCCGTGGATCTGGATCGGCGCACCGGTCATCATCGCCAGCGGGCTGGTGATCGTCTGGCGCGAACACCGGCTTCATCGTCGAGCGGCATTGTCCGCGGAGGCCGCTGTCCCCAACTAGGAGGCGCAAGGAGCAAGACAATGGCCGGAGGTTGGACGCGCGACGGCGCGGTTCAGGACCAGATCGACGATACGGTGAAGGATGCGATCCTTCGTGCCCGTGCGCTGACTCCAAAGGGCGAGAGCGCAGAGGAATGCGATGACTGCGGCGAGCCGATTCCCAAGAAGCGCCGCGAGGCCCTCCCTGGCGTCCGCACCTGCATCGCGTGCCAGGCGGAACGCGACACGAGGGTAGTCCACTCGACCATCAATCGCCGAGGAAGCAAGGACAGCCAGCTTCGCTGAAAATCCTCTCCCATAGGGCGGCGCATCGGCTAAGCGCGCAATCATGACCTTCATCGCTCGCGCCTCCTTGTCGGTGCTGTCGGCGGGATTTGCATCGCCCTGCAACCCGCGGCCCTTGCGCGCGTAGCAAGCCCATGCCCCGCAAGCACTCCACCAGCCTTCCTAGCCGCAAGCAGATTCTCGATTTCATCGCCTCGTCGGACCAGCCGGCGGGGAAGCGGGAAATTGCGCGGGCGTTCGGCCTGTCAGGGCAGTCGAAGATCGATCTCAAACGCCTGCTCAAGGACATGGCGGATGAAGGCCTGATCGACAGCTCGCCAGGCCGTGCGTTCCACAAATCTGGAGGCATCCCGAAGGTCACCGTGCTGCGCGTCCAGGCATTCGATGAAAGCGGCAACGTCTGGGCGACACCCGAACAATGGCATGCCGAGACGCCGCCGCCTCGCCTGCGACTGATCGAGCGTGGGCGAAAAACTGCCCTGGGCATCGGCGACCGCGTGCTCGCCAGGACCGAGGAGAAAGGGCAGGGCTTTATCGCCCATCCGATGAAAAAGCTCGCACGCTCAGCCGAGTTGGCTCTGGGCGTGGTGAAGCAGGAAGGAACGCGTTTCTGGTTGTCGCCGGTCGACAAGCGCGAGCGGCGGGAGTTGGCTATCAGCGACCTCAAGGATGCGGAAGCCGGCGATCTTGTGCTGTGCGAGGTCAGTGGGCGGCCACCCCGGGTCACCGCGCGCGTCGATGCCGTCCTTGGCGATCCGTTCGCGCCGCGCAGTTTCTCGCTCATCGCCATACACAAGCACGGGCTAAGACATGAATTCAGCGATGAAGCGGTCGACGAGGCCCACCGGGTTTCAAAGCAGGCGCTCGGCGAGCGCGAGGACCTGACCCACCTGCCGATCGTGGCGATCGACCCCGAAGATGCCCGCGACCACGACGATGCGATCTGGGCCGAGCCAGATAATGAAGGCGGCTGGAACGCCATTGTCGCCATCGCCGACGTCAGTTTTTACGTCCGCCCCGGCTCGGATCTGGACCGTGAAGCACGGGCGCGCGGCAACAGCGTCTATTTCCCGGATCGTGTCGTGCCCATGCTTCCCGAGGAGCTGTCTGCCGACATCTGCTCGCTGAAGGAAGGCGAGGACCGGGCTGCAATGGCTTGCCACCTCAAGGTGTCGAAAGACGGTGAACTGAAGAGCTGGCGGTTTACGCGGGCAAAGGTGCGGATCGCGGCGAACATCGCCTATGAGGATGCGCAGTCGGCGATCGATGCTGCTGAGGAAGAGCGGATCGAAATCAGTTCGCCGACCTGCTCCATGCCCCCGATCGAAGGAGCCGTCCCGCAAGAACTCGTCGAGAAGGCACTGAAACCGTTGTGGGGGTGCTGGCGAGCGCTGTTCGCTGCGCGGCAGAAGCGCGACCCGCTCGAGCTTGACCTGCCTGAGCGGCGCGTGATGCTCGACGAAAAGGGCCGAATCACTTCGATCGCGCCGCGCGACCGTCTCGACGCTCATCGACTGGTCGAAGATTTCATGATCGCTGCCAACGTCGCTGCAGCCCGCGCGCTCGAAGCGAAGAAGGCCCCAGTGATGTACCGCGTCCACGAGCCACCCAGCCGTGAAAAGCTCGTCGCTGTGAAGGACTATCTTTCGACGTTCGGGGTCGAGTTTTCCCTTGGGCAGGTGATCAAGCCGGGCACGTTCAACCGGGTCATCGAACGGATCGGCGATGCCGACGGCCGCGAGGAGATCATGGAGCAGCTTCTGAGAACTCAGATGCAGGCGCGTTACGGTCCGGAGCGGCTCGGCCATTTTGGCCTCGCACTTGCCACCTACGCGCACTTCACGTCTCCGATCCGGCGCTATGCGGACCTTCTCGTTCACCGTGCCCTGGTGAAGGCATACAAGCTCGGCGACGGCGGTCTGCCGCCGGGCGAAGATGAACGATTCGACCAAATTGGCGAGCAGATCTCGATGCTGGAGCGCCGCGCCATGGAAGCCGAGCGTGAGACGATCGACCGCTACGTCGCTGCCTTTCTCGCGGACCAGGTCGGGCAGCTGGTCGAATGCCGGATCACTGGCATCCAACCGTTCGGGTTCTTCGCGACGGTCGAAGAACTCGGCGGGGACGGGCTGCTCCTCGCCAAGGATCTCGGCCAGGAATATTTTCGCTACGAGGAAGCTGCGAGGATCCTCGTCGGCGAAGAAAGCGGGGAAACCTACCGTGTCGGCCAAAGGCTGACGCTTCGGCTCGCCGAGGCGAACCCGGTTTCGGGTTCACTGCGGTTCGAGCTTCCCCAGGGCAGCTATGGTGGCGCGGGCGCTCCGCCCGCCCGCCGCGACCGTGTCCACCGTGCCGGGCGCCGCGGCCGTCCCGCCAACATCCGGCACAGCAATCGCAAGGGCCGCTGATTTTCGCTATGTCCCCGAAGGGGGATTAGCGAAATGCGAAAGCTGTTGCGTTGGGTTGCTTACGGGCTGGGTGCTCTGGCTGTTCTGATCCTGCTCGCCGCCGGTGCGGTGTGGCTGGTCTCGTCACAGAAACTCAACGCCGAAGTTGCTCCAAGACCTGATCATCTCGCGCGGCCCACTCCAGCGCAGCTCGCGGACGCGGAGCGGCAGGGACGGGTGTTCGGCTGTTTCAGCTGTCACGGTAATGGCTTGCGCGGCAACAAGATGTTCGACGAACCCAACGTCGGCACCATCTGGGCGCCGAACCTCACGAATATCGCTGCAAGCGCCAGCGACGAGCAACTCGCGCGCGCCATCCGCCAGGGGGTGGGCGCCGACGGCCGTTCGCTCTTCATCATGCAGTCGGAAGTTTTTCAGCATCTGACGGACCAGGAAGTCGCCGCGCTTATCGCAATGGTCCGCGCACAGCCGCGGGGTGGCACGGACACGCCTCGTAACGTTTATGGCCCGCTGGGACGCCTCGGGATCGTTCTTGGGAAGTTCAAGAGCGCCCCCGACATGGTCACTGAATATTCGATGCTGGAGCCGATCCGCGTTGGTGGCCAGTATGACGCGGGACATCGCCTCGCTGTGCTAAATTGTTCGGGCTGTCACAATGCCGATCTTAGCGGCAAGGAAGCAAAGCCCGGCGAAATGTCCCCGGACCTCGCCATCGTTGGGGCGTACGACCTCCCCCAGTTCAAGATCCTTTTGAGAACCGGACGGCCCGCGGGTGGCCAAAAGCTCAATTTGATGGCGTCGATCGCGAGGACCGACCTCAGCCACATGACGGACGCCGAAATAGAGCAGCTTTATGCATATTTGACCGCGCGGGCGCAGCGACTCAGCAAATAAGTATTTCAGAACAACTGTTTATCTGAGGTTCATCGACCAACGCCGTTCGTCGAATTCGCTTCGACGAACGGGCGTCATGGGTCGGCAGTCGAACGTCGGTGGTCATGGCCGGCACTGCGCTACAGGTGTAGCGTAAACAACAGTTGCAAAAAGGTCAGGCAAGCAGGGCTTGAGCAGCATCTGCTTTAGTGTATTATATCAGCATAACAGTGATTCCAGGCCCGCAAAAAGGGAGAAGTACGATGCGTAATCTTATCCTGTTACCCTGCGTTGCTCTGCTGACTGCCGCTTCGCCCGCGACTGCTGCGCCGCCGGCCGTTTCAAACCAGGTCGCGCCCGCGGACTCGCAGGTCGCGATCGGCGGTGGAACGAAAAGCGATCCGCGCACCGCGACCAAGAAGATTTGCAAGGAGCTGCCTTCCAGCTTCACGCGCATGACCGAAAAGGTCTGCTTCACCAAGGAGCAATGGAAGCAGGTCGAGGAAGAGGCTGCCAGGCAATAAGAAGGGACGGGCTGCGCTTTCACCATGGCGCAGCCCGCCCGGCTCGCCGAGCCGTCGCAACTTTCCCGCCGCAGGCGTATTGGGTTCACCACACAGGAGGTGATGCCCATGCCCTACAAGATCGCGATCATTGTCGGCAGCCTTCGCGAAGGTTCCATCAACCGCAAGGTGGCGCGCTCGATTTGCGCGATGCGCGGTGACAATCTCGATTGCTCAATGATCGAGATCGGCAACCTACCGCTCTACAATCAGGATTACGACGCCGATCCGCCCGACGAATATGTGCGCTTCCGCGAGCAGATCGCGGCGGCGGACGGGGTCCTGTTCTGCAGTCCCGAATATAATCGCGGCATTCCTGGCGTTCTTAAGAATGCCATCGACGTAGGCTCACGGCCTTATGGACAAAGCGTCTTCGACAAGAAGCCGGCAGCCATTGTGACGGCATCTCCCGGAAGTATCGGCGGCTTTGGCGCAAATCATCAGATCAGGCAGGCGTGCGTGTTTCTGAACATGCCTGTGATGCAGCAACCCGAGGCTTATCTCGGCCACGTCAGCGACGTCAGCTTCGATGAGAGCGGATGTCTCAAGGAAGGACCGCTCAAAGAGCTCGTCACCGGTCTCGCCCATGCGTTCCACGACTGGGTCGACGTAATCCATCGTTCACGAGCGGCGTTGGCAGAAGACGCCGCCCATTCCAGCCAGCAGGCGAAGGCCAGGGAACACGCCTGACACTTGGCGGACGTTGAACCGTTCACCTAACTCGCCGGACCAACTAGGCAGGAGCATCGGATGCAATTCACCTGGCTTTCGCCCTGGCAGCCCCATGTCCGCGCTATCTTGCGCATCGTCGTTGCGCTTCTCTTCCTCCAGCACGGCCTGATCAAGCTGTTCGGTTTCCCGCCGGGTGGCGCGCCGGGCCCTCAGGCAGTCGGGACTTTACTCTGGGTCGCTGGCCTGATCGAGCTTGTCACGAGCTTGCTCATGCTGATTGGTCTGTGGACCCGCGTGGCGGCTTTCATTGCGTCCGGCGAGATGGCCGTCGCTTACTTCATGTTTCACGCTCCCAAGGGCTTTTACCCGGTTCTGAACATGGGCGAGGCGGCAATCCTCTATTGCTTCATTTTCCTTTATTTTGCCGCCGCGGGGCCGGGTGCATGGAGCATTGATAGTGTGCGGGAACGAAGCGAGCCGATCAGGTGACCTTCGCGCGCGCTCTGAATCGCGGCTGATTCCATTCACGGCTACTGAGGATCTGGGCCAGGATTTCGGCCGCGCGCACCATGTCGGCGTGACTGTTATAGAGCGGTGCAAAGCCGAAGCGCATGAGGTCGGGCGCCCGGAAATCGCCGATCACCCCTCGGGCAATGAGCGCCTGCATCACGGCATAGCCTTCGGCGTGCGAGAAGACGACGTGACTTCCACGCTGTTTGGCATCGCGCGGTGATCCGAGCCGGACTTCCAAGCCGCACCTTGCCTCGACTTCCTTGATGAAAAGGCTCGAGAGCGATTGCGATTTTGCGGCCAGGTCACTCATCGCGATGCCGTCAAATGTCGAAAGTCCGGCATCAAGTGCTGCAAGCGCCAGGATGGATGGCGTGCCCGTCAGGAATTTCAGCATCCCGTCGGCGGGTGCAAAATCATCGACGAAGGCGAAAGGCTCGGCGTGACCCATCCAACCTGGAAGGGGAGACTGCAGCTCGTCTTGAAGGCATTCCGCGACATAGATGAAGGCGGGGGCGCCAGGGCCGCCATTGAGATATTTGTAGCCGCATCCGACGGCGAGGCTCGTTCCCGCATTGTCGAGATCGAGCTCGATGGCGCCCGCGCTGTGCGACAGATCCCAGACTGCGAGTGCCCCAGCTGTCTGCGCAGCATCGTTGATCGCGCGCATGTCATGGAGAGCGGCAGAGCGATAATCGACGTGGGTCAGGGTCAATACTGCGGTGTCTTCGTCGATCGCCTCGATCACGTCTGAGGCTTCGACTGACTTCAGCTTTAGCCCGAGCATCGAGGCGACGCCCTGCGCGACATAGAGATCGGTCGGGAAGTTCCGTTTCTGAGTGAGGATCGTACGGCGTTCCGGACGCGCAAGGGCTGCTGCCGCGAGAAGCTTGAACAGGCAAACAGACGTCGAGTCCGCGATCAGCAGCTCGCTCTTTTTCGCGCCAACGATCGGTTCGAGCTTCGCCGCGATCCGTGTCGGCCAATCGATCCACTCGTGCTTGTTCCAGCTGGCGATGAGGTCTTCACCCCATTGCTGCCGGGCGGTTACCGACAACGCTTGCGGCGCTGCAGTCGGAAGTGCTCCTAGGGAGTTTCCGTCGAGGTAAATGATGCCCTCGGGCACGCTGAATCGATCTCGGGCAAAGGCGAGCTGGTCGGCGGCGTCGAGTGTCCTGGCTTCGTCGGTCGTCACAGCTTGGGAAGCGTCACACCCCGCTGGCCCATATATTTGCCGGCGCGGTCGGCGTAGCTCACTTCGCAGGGTTCGTTCCCCTGAAGGAACAGGAACTGGCACGCGCCCTCGTTTGCGTAGACTTTTGCCGGCAGCGGCGTCGTATTGGAGAATTCGAGTGTCACATGGCCTTCCCAGCCCGGCTCCAGCGGAGTGACGTTCACGATGATCCCGCACCGAGCGTAGGTCGACTTGCCAAGGCAGATGACCAGTACGTCGCGCGGAACTCGGAAATATTCCACCGTCCGAGCGAGCGCGAAGCTATTGGGCGGGATGATGCAGCAATCCGTCTTGCGATCGACAAAGCTGTTGGACGCGAAATCCTTCGGGTCGACCACTGCATTGTCGACATTGGTGAAGATCTTGAACTCGTCTGCGACGCGTGCGTCATAGCCGTAGGAGCTAAGGCCATAGCTGATGCAGCCTTCGCGGCGCTGGGCTTCGACGAAAGGCTCGATCATCGCCGCTTGCGTTGCCTGTTCGCGAATCCACCGGTCGGATAAAATCGCCATTGCGAGTGCGTAACGGGGCGGTTCGAGCGCATCAATTTCGCTGCGATTATTTCTGTGGATGAGCGCTCGTTCCCGTTTCTGGCGTTTCCTGTGACCGTCGTTCCGATTCCTGCACAACTTATCCACAAACGTGCTACTTTCGTTCGCGCTTGATGTGGGGCCACACGGGCGTAGGAGACTCGCCATGGCCGAAGTAATCCGCATCGCCGAGTCTGCGTTAGAAGTCGGAACTCCATCCCTCCCGCAGAACATCGAAGCGGAAGCTGCGCTCTTGGGAGCGCTGATGGTCGACAACAGGCTGATCGAGGACGTGGGCCTGAAGCTTCGCCCGCATCACTTCTTTGAACCGCTGCACGGCCGCATATACGAGGCGATCCTTCGCCTCACGGACACCAATCGCATTGCAAACCCCGTGACGCTCAAGCCGCTGTTCGAGACGGACGAAGGCATGAAGGAAGTGGGTGGCGTTGCCTATCTCGCACAATTGACCGGCTCCGGCGCTGCCGTCATTGGAGCTCGCGACTTTGCCGAACAGGTCTACGACCTCGCCCTGCTCCGCGCCCTCGTCGGCGTTGGGCGCGAGCTCGTGGAAGGCGCGCTCGATACGAGTGAGGACGTTGCCCCCCTCGCTCAGATCGAGCGCGCCGAATCCGAGCTTTACAAGGTCGCTGAAGAGGGCGGAGCCGAAGGCAAGGCGAAGAGCTTCGCCGAGGCGACGAAGGAAGCGCTGAGGGTCGCAGAGGCGGCGCTCAACAGCGGCGGCGGACTGTCGGGCATCACCACCGGCCTCACCGATCTGAACGCCCGCATGGGCGGCCTTCACCGCTCCGATCTCATCATCCTCGCCGGCCGACCGGGCATGGGGAAAACCAGTCTCGCGACGAACATCGCCTTCAGCGCCGCGACCCGCTTCCTCCAGGACCAGGCCGACGGCATCGACCCGGGTCGATCTGCCGGAGCGCCGGTGGCCTTTTTCAGCCTTGAAATGTCAGCGGATCAGCTGGCGACGAGGGTCCTCGCAGAGCAGTCAGAGGTGACCGGCGAACAGATCAGGTCCGGCAAGATCCAGGCGCAGGAGTTCAAGAAGCTCGCTCGCGCCGCCGCCGAACTGACCAGTCTGCCGCTCTATATCGACGATACGCCAGCCCTCACGATTGCCGCGCTTCGTGCACGGGCCCGGCGTCTCAAGCGCCAGAAGGGCATCAGCATGGTGGTCGTCGATTATCTCCAGCTGCTGCAGGGAACCGGACGAGGGGGCTCGGGAGAAAATCGCGTTCAGGAAATCTCGGAGATCAGCCGAGGCTTGAAGCAGCTCGCAAAGGAGCTCCATGTCCCGGTCCTCGCGCTCTCGCAGCTGAGCCGTGCCGTCGAGCAACGCGAAGATAAAAGGCCCCAGCTCTCGGACCTTCGCGAATCCGGTTCGATCGAGCAGGACGCAGACATCGTGCTCTTCGTCTACCGCGAGGATTATTATCTCGCGGCGAAGCAGCCATCCGACGACCACCCTGAATTTGCTGCATGGCAGGAGGAAATGGGGCGGGCCTACGGCAAGGCCGAGATCATTGTCGCCAAGCAGCGCCACGGCGCGACAGGGAAGGTCCGGGTCAAGTTCGACAGCCGGATCACCAAGTTCAGCGACTTCATCGACGAAGGATACATGCCGGAAATTCGCGGCTGATCGTGGGGAGGCCTTGTCGCTGCGCCCCAACGGGCGGCGGGCTTCGGGGAGGGGGATGAGGGCGCCGGCGAGGACCGGCGCCCTCAGCTTTTTTACGGACCCAGATCGGGGCCCTGCTCAATCTTGCGCCTCGGAAAGCCGGTTACGAGGCCAAGCGCCCTGCCAACATCTTCGTCCCAGCCATAAACGTCCGGCCGGAACTGGACGCGCGAGCCATCCCAGAACGCCGTGTGGTAGAGCAGGCGGACGGGCGTCTCGGTCTTAAGCTTGACCCATTTCTCCTCGCCGCCGGAGAGCGCTTCCTGGAACTTGTCCGCCACCCCGTCCTCGCTCGCCAGCATCGCGGCAAATCCGAGCGCATCCTCGACGCGGACGCAGCCGTGACTGCGATGCCGCTCGGGCAATGCGAACAATTCCTTGAAGGGCGTGTCGTGGAGATAGATTTGCTGCGGATCCTCCATGTCGAACTTGACCATGCCGAGCGAGTTCTTGGGACCGGGCTGCTGGACGTACCGCCCGTTTTCCATCGTGACCTCATTCTCCACGAGCCACGATTGATCCTTCTTCGCGATCTCCTCTTCGGCGATTGAATCCGGCACCCGCCATTTCGGGTTGGCCACCAGCGACGAGAAGCTGGCCTGAAGCTGGGGTGTCGGCTTTTCGGGCTCGCCGGGGACGACATTGCGGTGATCGACCGGGTTGCCATCGCGCCAGTAATCGAGGACGGCGGCGGCGGTGTTGACGTCGATCCGAGTTTTCGGCGGATCGCGCTGAAGCCAACGAAGCCGTTCCATTGCAACCGCCAGCTGACGCGCGCGCCCCGCGGGACCGAGGTTCAATGCATCGAGTGTCGTATCGCCGATGATGCCGTCCGACTTGATTCCGAAATCGGTCTGCAGTCGCTTGACCGCAGAGACTAGTGCGCTGCTGTAACGCGTCTCCGGGCCTGCGCCGGACTGTGCAGAGGGAAGGTAGCCGACAGCCCGCAAGGCGGACGCCACGGCGGGTACGCGCGGATCGCGACTTCCCGGTTTGATCGGCTCGCCGTCGCCAACCGGCTCGAACTTGGCGTTCTGTGCCATGCGCAGATAGTCGAGATGTGCTTGCGAGAGCGCGCGGTACTCGTCGGTCTGCGGGGGCAGTGACGCCAGCCACTGATCGACCGTCCCATTCTGGATTGCCTGGACCAGTCCCCGTTCAACTTCGGCCGATGGGCGGGGGATCGAATAATCCTTCGCGAGCTTCTTGGGATCAGAATAACCGTGAGCGAGCGCCTCGGCATAGCCGAGCGCCGCTTTGGTCAGGACGGCGAAGCGTGCGGAATCGTCCTTCGGAAGGTCGCCCTTCAGGAACAGGTCCGGTTTCAGCCCGTTCGTCGGCGCTTGCGCGATCGCCTGGACGAGCTGGTTCTCGGCATTTTTCGTCCACTCGACTTTGGGAAGATTTGCCTCTTGCGACGTGGGTTGGCCGGATCTGTCATCCTTAACGGAGCAGGAGGCGAGGGCGGTGCTGTACAGGGCGAGGCCAAGGGCCGCGCCGATCCATTTACTGTTACTCATCACTGCATTGAACGCGGCGACGAGCGAAAGCGATCCACTGATGAAACCGCAACGTCCGTTTCGGGACGGCCTAGTCTTCCTGCATGTTGGGATCCCGAAGACCTTGCCCGATTGCTGCGCGAGGTCGATCTGCCTCGCTGCTAGTCACGGGATAAGCGCAATAATCTGCAGCATAGAATGCGCTCGGGCGGTGATTGCCTGAAAGCCCGACGCCGCCAAACGGCGCATTCGAGGGAGCACCGTTCGTCGGTTTGTTCCAGTTGATGACGCCAGCGCGAACGTTGGCCCAGAATTTGTCGTAGAGCTCGGGACTGCCGCCGATCAGGCTCGCCGCAAGGCCGAAGCGCGTTTTGTTCGCCTCGTCGATTGCGGCGTCAAAGTCCTTCACGCGGATGACTTGAAGGACGGGGCCGAAAATTTCCTCGTCGGGCCGATCGCGAACATCGGTCACGTCGATCAATCCGGGTGTCAGGAACGGCTTGTCCTTGTCCGGCCGGTCGAGGCGGCAAAGCGGCTTGCCGCCTTTCATCATCAGGTTGAGCCATTGTTCCTGGACATGGTCCGCGGCTGCATTGTCGATGACTGGTCCCATGAACGGCTGCGGATCCGCGAACGGCTCCCCGATCATCATGCGCTCGACCATGTTCTTGACCGCATCGAGCAGCGGTCCTTCCTGCTCATCCTCAACAATCAGGCGACGCGCGGCAGTGCAGCGCTGTCCCGCGCTGAGATAGGCCGACTGGAGGACGATTGTTGCAGCTGACTCGATGTCCTTGGCATTCCACACGACCAGTGGGTTGTTTCCGCCGAGCTCAAGCGCGAGCACCTTGTGCGGAGTTTCGGCAAACTGCTGGTGAAGGGCGACACCGGCGCGCGCCGATCCGGTGAATAGCAAGCCGTCGATTCCGGGCTGCCCGGCGAGAGCGCGACCTTGCTCCGGGCCTCCGATCAGCAGACGAATGATGCCCTCGGGAATGCCTGCCTCGTGAAAACAGCTGACGAGCATCTCGCCGGTCGCTGGAGTTTTTTCGGAAGGCTTGAAGACAACCGCGTTGCCGGCAATCAGCGCCGGTACGATGTGACCATTCGGCAGGTGCGCAGGGAAGTTGTACGGGCCGAGCACCGCAAGCACACCGTGCGGCTTGTGTCGCACGGCGATGCGGTTGCCGAGCGCAGCTTCCATCTTTCGCATTGGCGTCCGCTCGGCATAGGCTTCGACGGAAATCTCGACCTTGTTGACGACGGCGCCGACTTCGGTGCGCGCTTCCCACAAGGGCTTTCCGGTCTCGCGAGCGATGAGCTCCGCGAATTCGGTTTCTTTCTTGCGGACGACGTTCGCGAAACGGCGCACCGCCTCGATGCGATAGGAATTCGAATGTGCGGCCCATTCCGGCCATGCAGCCCGGGCCACGGCGACTTCCTCGGCGGCGTCGCCGACGTTGCCGGACCAGATTTCCTGGCCCGTCGCGGGATCGGTGGAGATCAGCTTCGATCCCACGCCCGTGCGCCCCACGACATCCGATGAATCCTCAACTTTGCGGTGCATCCTGCTCGACTGCGTCCCCCATACGCCGGATTGCCTTAACCTTGTTGTTAAACGGCTGCCAGTCATCGCGTTCGGCGATGGCCGACCAGATGGCCTCGACCTCCTCGATTGCCATTGAGCAGGGCTGCTCGTCTGACCAATAGGGATGGGTCTTTGGCCGCTCGCGGCCCTCGAGCAGCCTGGCGAGCGAGCGGAATTCATCGGCGGGATAGCGATCGACGCCAGGATCCCAGCCGCCGCGCCAGTCGAACAACAACCGCTCAATGGGCTGTGCCCTGATCGCGAGCGCGCGAATGAGAGCCCCGGTGATTTGGCGGTCATTGTCGCCGGCCGTTATCCCAAGCCGCCCGATGATCGCCTCCACCATGGCTAGTTCGAAACGTTCGCTCCACCCGGCCAGCACCTCGGAAAGCATGGGCGCCTCGCTGACGAGAGACAGGCAGCCCGCGAGCTGAGCGAGGTCCCAATGGACCGCTTCCGGCTGCCGTCCGAAAGCGTAAAGGCCGTAATGGTCGAAATAGGCCGCGGTGAACTCCGGCTCCCAATAAGGCGTAAAGCGCCACGGACCGTAGTCGAAGCTTTCGCCGGTGACGTTGATATTGTCGCTGTTGAGCACGCCATGGACGAAGCCCGCAGCGAGATAGGATGCGGCGAGCCTCGCAGTTGCGGCGCTGACGAGATCGAACAGCCTCAGGGCATTTTCCCTGTCATCGTCGACTGGCTGCTCGCCGTAGAGGTTCTCCAGGCAGTAACGGGCGAGTTTCGTTACGTTATCGGCCTCGCCGAAGAACGCGAGCCGCTGGAAAGTGCCGATGCGGATATGGCCATTGCTGAGCCGCGTCAGTACCGCCGAGCGCGTGGGAGATGGCTCATCCCCTCGCTCGAGCGCTTCACCGGTCTCGAACAAGGCAAAGCTCTTCGACGTGTTGACGCCGAGCGCCTCGAGCATCTCGGTTGCGAGCACTTCCCGCAACCCGCCCTTAAGCGTCAGGCGGCCGTCCGCATGGCGACTGTACGGCGTCTGGCCGGAGCCCTTTGTCCCGAGCTCGAGGAGGCGGCCGCGATCGTCGCGCAGCTGCGCGAACGTGAAGCCGCGACCGTCGCCGATCTCAGGATTGTACACTCGGAACTGGTGGCCGTGGTAGCGGAGCGCGAGGGGCTGCTGCAGGTTATCGGAGAGTGGCTCGAACCGGCAAAAGTGCCTTGCCCAGCCATTCTCGTCCAGATCGAGGCCGATGCGCTCCGCCCATCGTTCGTTGACAAAGCGCGGCACGCACTTCGGAAAAGCGGCGGCTTGGACGGGGTCATAGAAATCGGTGCCGAGGGTCAGAATTCGAAGGTCGGGCCGGTAAGCAGTCATCGGACCTCAAAGCTGGAGATCAGGGGCGGGTTTCGCTAGGTCGCTGGCCAAATGACAAAGAGGGCCGGGTCGATCGTCGAGCAGCTTAGGACGTGGGGCCTGACCCTGCCCGGTGCGCATCGCAAATCGCCGTGGCCGGACCATGACGACCTTGCCGTGAAGGACAAGACCTTCGCATACCTGCCGGCCAGGGGAAAGCCTTTCGCCCTGTCGTGCAAGCTCCCTTATACGGGTTATGAGGCGTTGCAGCTGCCGTACGCCGGGCCAACACCCTACGGTCTTGGCAAGAGCGGTTGGGTCAGCTTCCAGCCTGCCGAAGATCAGGTCCCTGCGATCGAGCAACTCAAAGCGTGGATCGAAGAAAGCTATCGAGCGCAGGCACCGCGCAAGTTCTTCAAGGAACTGGACGAACGGTCCTAGGCGACCAGCTTCTTCAGGATCGCCACTGCGTCCCTGTCCGTCTCGTCAGGCGAAATGGTTCCTGTGAAATTGCCGTTCCTGTCGAACAGCAGGACCGTTGCCGTGTGCTCCATCGCCTTGCCCATGGCTGCGTGCGGCACGGGCTCCGCATAGATCCCGTACTGTCGCTTAACCTGGTCGATTTGGGACTGCGCACCGGTCAAGCCGATGATCGGTGCGTCGAACAGGCCGGCATATTGGCCGACTTCCTTCGGGCCATCATTTGCCGGATCGATCGTCACGAAGAGGATGTGCATCGCCTGATCGTTCGCGACCTTGCGCCGTAGCCTGACAAGGCGCGAGAGCGTTGTCGGGCATACATCACCACAGCGGGTGAAGCCGAAATAGATTGCATAGGGCTTGCCCGCGAGCGCCTTGCTGGAAAATGGCTTCCCATCCCCTCCGACGAGCACGAAAGGTCCGCCGAAGCTGGCTTTCACGGGACCTGCACTTTGCTCCGGCGCCTTCGTTCGCGGGATTAGGAACAGGACTGCGGTTCCGATCAACGCGAGCGCGACCAGTCCCCAAAGCAACAGCCGAACCGTCTTGAGTGTCGACTTTGGCAGGGCCTTTTCGGTCAACTCAGATCACCATGCGCAGATTGGCGCCGCCTTCGGGCGCGTCGAGAGCGCATATCGAGCCTCCGTGCGCCAGTGCAACCTGCCGCGCGAAACTGAGGCCGACGCCGCTGCCGCCTTTGTGGGTGGTGTAAAAGGGCAGAAAGATATCTTCGCGCCGGTCTTCGGGAATACCGGCACCATTATCTCGAACTTCGATCCGGAAATGCCCCCCGGGCTCACGCGCGACGTCGAGCACGACGACGGCGTCCCCAAGCTCTCCAGTTGCGCGGATCGAATTGCGAAGCAGGTTCAGCAGGGCCTGCGCGAGCAGTTCCGGATCGGCGTTGAGGCTCAGCGTCTTGGGTTCAACGGCGAGCCGGGCGTCGATGTTGCGTTCGGCGGCATTGGCAAGGGCGAGGCGCATGATCTCCTCGGCCCACGGCTTGGCCTTGAACTGCCGTCGATGGACGTCCGGTGCCTGTGCAAACTCCCGGTAGCTTTCGACGAACCGCAATATCCCTTCCGCCCGGCGCGCGACCGTTTCGGTCGCGGTCTTGGCATCGCTCAGGCCTGCATTCTTTCTCGCGGCAGTCGCCACCAACTCGGCACCCGTCCGAGCGAGCGACGTAATTGGCGTCAGCGAGTTCATGATTTCGTGCGTTAGGACGCGCACCAGGTCGGCCTGAGCGGCGACCTCCAGCGCCCCAAGCTCGCTCTGCACGGGCAGGATCGAGAGCACCGTTACCGGCTCGTCGAGCCGTGCGACCTGGGCGGAGGCGAAGATGGCCTTCTGCGGTACACCCTCAAGGATCAACCGCGTAATCTTGCGGGTGCCCGCCGGAAGACGCACGGCGGTCGAGAGCTCGGGCCCAAGAGCTTCGAGGTCCTCGAGCCGGTTGAGCGGATGTCGCGCGAACAACTGACGGGCGGCCTTGTTGAGAACTTCGACCTTGCCGCGCTGGTCGACCGTGAGCAGCGCGCTCGGCGCATCGTCGACAAGCGCGGCGAGATAGCGTGCTTCAGAAGTCTCCTCCGTGTGGCGAGCCTGCAGCGTCTTCAGCGCCTGGTCGAGCGTCTCGCCGAGCACATCGAAGCCTCCTCCGGAAGGGTCGGAGAAACGCTGCGAGTAATCCTCGAAGCGCACGGATTCGATGAAGCGAGAAACGAGAAAGTTGGTCCGGCGGATGAAGTTCCAGAGGCTCGCGAAGGCTGCAACGCCGATCAGTGCTGCAACCACTAGACCGGCGCGGACACCCGGCGTCGTTGCCGCTTTCGCGATCAAAAGGATCGCTCCGATGATCAGCAGCGTGCGCCAGGCGAGCCCGAACTCGAACTTGCGCCTAAAGTCCATGTTTCTCCATGCGACGATAGAGCGCGCCGCGGCTTAGGCCGAGCTCCGAGGCTGCCAGCGAAACGTTGAAATGATGCATTCGCAGCGCGCGCTCGATCATCTGTTTCTCGAGCTGGTCGAGGTTGAGGCTATCGCCCACTACCGACAGCGAAGCCGCCTCGGACCGCTGGGGAAGCGGGAAATCGTCAATCCGATAGCGGTCCCCGTCGGCCATGATGACGGCGCGTTCGGAAGCGTGACGCAGTGCGCGGACATTGCCGGGCCAGTCGTGACGGCAAAGCACCTCGAGCACATGCTGAGGCAGCTCGCGCTGGGGCTTGTCGTACTTGCGTGCGTAGAGGCTCAAATAGTGCTCGAGCAGGGTCTCGATGTCGTCGCGTCGCTCGCGGAGGGGCGGAAGCTCGATCTCGATCGTGTTCAGGCGGAAAAGAAGATCCTGCCGGAAACGCTTCTCGTCGGCGAGCTTGTCGGCTGAAACGTTCGTCGCGGCGACGACGCGGACGTCGATCGGGATCGTCTTGTTGGATCCTACCGGCACCACTTCCCGCTGCTCGAGGGCGGTAAGGAGCTTCGGCTGCAGGTGTAGCGGCAGGTTGCCGATCTCGTCGAGGAACAAAGTGCTGCGGTCGGCAGCCTTGAGACGACCGATACGGTCGCCCTCGGCGCCTGTGAACGCGCCTTTGACGTGCCCGAACAGCTCGGATTCGAACAACGTCTCCGCCGTGGCGCCAAGATCGACCGAGACCATCGGGTGCCCGCTGCGGCGCGAAAGGCGGTGGATTTCGCGCGCGACGATCTCCTTGCCGGTGCCGTTTTCGCCGAGGATCAGGACATTGGCGTCCGTCGGCGCGGCGCGATCGATCAGGATTCGAACGCGCTCCATCGCCGCTGAGTTTCCCAGCAGAGGAGTTTCCCCGGAATGGGCCAGCTCTGAGGCTCTTCCGCGTTCGATCCGAGCTTCCATCCGGCTGCGGCGCAGCGCAGCCGCGCTCCGCACCGTGGCCGCGAGGCGTTCGTTGCTCCAGGGCTTGGCGACGAAGTCGCTGGCACCGGCCTTGATCGCCTCGACAGCGATCGAGACGGCTCCATGTGCAGTGATGATCACCACCGCTGCATCGGCATCCTGCTCCATGATGCGTCCGAGGAAATCGAGGCCCTCGCGGCCATCGGTTGCGCCTCGTTCGAAGTTGAGGTCGAGCAGGATCGCATCGGGAGTCTCGCCCTTGAGGAAGGTCAAGAGCTCACCGGGTGAGCTCAGCGTCTCCACGCGTTCGAACAGGTCGCGCAGCGCAAGCCGGGCTGCGAGCGCGATATCGGGGTCGTCGTCGACGACGACTGCAAGGCTGAACTGCGGCGCCACGCTACTTCTGTAGCGCCACTGTCCGGAACTGAACAGTGCCCTATTCAAACTAATCACCTGCCCCGTTTGGCACGGGGCTTGCAGCGTTAGTGCTGATGAAAATTTCGACACACTACATTTGTAGAGAGCGGGGGCTCGTCAGCATGCGTTTCCTAATGTCCGTATCCGGACAATCACTGCCCGAAGGTGGACAGTGAGCCTCGTGGAACTGCGTCAAGCCAACCGGTCCGAAGCGGTCAGCGGCGGCGCGATGGATCGCGTCGTCGAACGAAAGCGGATCGACAGGCGAATCCTGATCGCCGGCGGCGCAGCAGTGGCCTTGTTGCTGATCTTGCTGTTCTGGCTGTTCGCTCCCCGTTCGGATTCGATGTCCGTCGCGCAGGACCGTCTTACGATCGCTCCTGTTGAGTCTGGAACGTTCGACGATTTCCTGCCGCTGCGCGGCCGCGTGACCCCGCTCGTGACGGTTTATCTCGATGCCGTCGAAGGAGGGCGGGTCGATCAGAAGCTCGTCGAGGACGGCGCGCACGTGACCCAAGGTCAGATGCTGGCAGTTCTCTCCAATGCGGAACTTCAGTTATCGACGCTCGAGAAGCAGGCCGAAGTCGAGCAGCAACTGAACAACATGCGCAGCCAAGAGCTCGCGCTGACGCAGACGCGCAACAACAATATGCGTGACCTCAACCAGGCCGAGACCGACCTCGCCAAGATGCGCCGCCAGTACGAGCTGCAGAAGCCGCTTGCGGAAAAAGGCTTCGTCTCGACGAAGACCTTCAACGATACGAGGGACGACCTGCAATATCAGCAGCAGCGTCTTGCAATCCTGAAACAGAGCATCGCGCAAACCGAAGCGCTGCAGTCGAGCCAGCTCCATCAGCTGCGGGTGGCCTCCACCTCGCTCAACAGCAGCATGGGGATCGCCCGCAGCAACCTCTCCCAGCTCAGCATCCGTGCGCCGGTCACGGGCGAGCTAAGCGGTTTCGACATCCAGCTCGGTCAGTCGCTTCAACAGGGCGAGCGCGTCGGCCAGATCGACAGCAGCGGCGGCAACAAGCTGCAGGCGGATGTCGACGAATTCTACCTGGGTCGAGTCCAGGTCGGGCAACGCGCGACTGCAGATTTCGACGGCAAGACGTACCGCCTCAAGGTCGCGAAGGTCTACCCCCAGGTTCGCAACGGCCAGTTCCAGATCGACCTGCTGTTTGATGGCCCGGCACCGACCGCTGTCCAGCGCGGGCAGACGATCCAGGCGAAGCTGACGCTGGGCGATTCGACGAAGGCCGTGCTCATCCCCAATGGCGCCTTCTTCAACGATACCGGCGGAAACTGGATCTTCGTCGTCGACAAGAGCGGCAGCGGTGCGACCAAGCGCCAGGTCCAGCTCGGCCGTCGCAATGCAGACTATATCGAAGTTCTGAGCGGGCTCTCCGCGGGAGAACGCGTGATTACCTCTTCGTACAGTGGTCTCATCGACAAGGACCATCTCAACTTCAGCTCGGGCGAGTAAGAAAGGAACAAGCCATGCTCACCATGACTGGCCTAACAAAAACCTACCGTACGGATACCGTCGAAACGACAGCACTTGACTGCGTCGACCTCGACATCGCCGACGGCGAGTTCGTCGCGATCATGGGGCCCTCGGGTTGTGGCAAGTCGACGCTGCTCAACGTCATGGGCATGCTCGATAGCCCGACGGCCGGCAGCTATGTCTTCAACGGCCAGGAAGTCGCCGGACTGAACGAGGCGCAACTGGCCGATACGCGCAAGAGCAACATCGGCTTCATCTTCCAGAGCTTCAACCTGGTCGACGAGCTGACGGTGCGCGAGAACGTCGAACTCGCGCTACTTTACCACGACGTCCCGGTCTCCGAGCGGAGGGCCCGGGTCGAGCGCGTGCTCGACAAGGTCGGAATCGCGCATCGCGCCAAGCACCGCCCAACCCAATTGTCCGGTGGCCAGCAGCAACGTGTTGCCGTTGCCCGCGCGCTGGTCGGCGAGCCCAAGCTGATCCTTGCCGACGAGCCGACCGGCAACCTCGACACCGCGCATGGCGAGGAAGTCATGCGGATGCTTCGCCAGCTCAACCAGGAAGGCTCGACGATCGTCATGGTCACCCACTCGCCGGCACACGCCGACTTCGCGAGCCGTGTCGTGAACATGCTCGATGGACGGATCCTCCAGGAGCGGCGGCGCGCCGCCTGAAGAAGCGGAACGAAAAGCTCGTAGCGGAAGGCAGTTAGCATGTGGCAAAATTACTGGACGGTCGCGGTTCGGGCTCTTGCGAAGAGCAGGACCTATTCGATCATCAACATCGCCGGGCTCGCCATCGGCATGGCTGCGTGCGTCATGATCCTGCTCTATATCCGCTACGAGAAGAGCTACGACAGCTGGCTGCCCGACGTTGACAATACGTACCAGCTGCAGGCCTGGTACCCGCATCCGAAGGACAACGAGCCCATCTTCCTGCAGATGTCGGCCTACGTCAGCAAGGAAGCGATCAAGAAGGATTTCCCGCAGGTTACGAACGCGGTCTACGCCCTCAGCAGCGAGCCCGTACTCTACAAGGACGGGCAGGCATCGCCGACCAAGAACTATCTCATTTCCGACGACGACTTCCTGAAGGTCGTCAACATCCCCCTCGTTGCCGGGTCGACCTTGCCGGCAGCTCAGACTGCCGTCGTCACGCAGACCGAGGCGCGGAACCGCTTCGGCACAGACCAGGTCGTTGGCAGGACTCTGACCCTGATCTCGAAGGGCGTGAAACGGGACTTCAAGATCACCGGCGTGATCAGGGACGTTCCGAAAAATTCGAGCCTGAAGATCAACGCGATCCTGCGCATGGACTTCAATTCCTTCTTCGCGCAGGAACCGAACTTCCTAACCTGCTGGGGGTGCCAATCGGGCTGGGTCTGGCTCAAGCTGCGGCCAGGGACGGACGTCAGGCAACTCGAGGCGCAGATGCCCGCCTGGGAAAAGCGCAACATCCCTGACCAGCCCAACGGAAGCGTCCGCTTCAATCAAGGTGACGATCAGGACTGGCATTTCGTCAACTTGCGCGACGTCCATCTGGGCAAGGCGCAAGGCGGAACGATGACTCCGGGCAACGACCGGCGTTCGATCGCTACCTTTGCGATCATCGCCATTCTGATCCTCGGCATGGCAGTCGTAAACTTCACCAACCTCGCGACGGCCCGGGCCAGCCAGCGGGCGCGTGAGGTTGCGCTCCGCAAAGTGCTCGGCGCTACCCGCAGGCAGTTGATCGTCCAGTTCGTGGCGGAGTCGATTCTCATCTCGGCAGTCTCGATGCTTCTCGCACTCGCGCTCGTTGAATTGTTGGTGCGGCCCTTTGCGGCTTTCCTGGATGCCGATCTCGTCGTGAATTACTTCGGTGCAAACGGCATCCTGCTGCCGGCGCTTGGGCTTACCCTTCTCGTTGGTATCGTAAGCGGGCTTTACCCCGCCTTCTTCCTGTCGCGTTTCCAGCCGGCGCAGGTGCTCAAGGCCAATCGCTCGGCAGCGGAGACTCCCGGATCGGGACGCTTGCGCGCAGCGCTGGTCGTCGCACAGTTCGCGGTGTCGATCGGCCTTATCATCTGCACCGCCATCATCTACGGCCAGACTGTCTACGCACGCTCCGTCGACCCCGGCTACAAACGCGACCACATCCTTCAGGTCGGGGAAATGAACCGCTATCAGCTCATCCCGAAGGCCGAAGCGATCGTCGAGCAGATGAAGCGCATTCCCGGCGTAGTAGCTGTGGGCCTCACCGACATCGGGGTTGCAACGGACAATAACAGCAATACCGGCCTCATCCCCCCCGGAAGCAACAAGCAGGTATCCATCGGCCAGTATGCCGTGAGCGATGGCTTTCAGGAAGCAATGGGACTTAAACTAGTGGCCGGGCGCTGGTTCGATCCGGCTCGACCTGCCGACGACATGACGCTCGATTTCCCGATCCAGAAGGAGCAGGAAATCGCGCTTGCCCAGCGCGGCGTAAACGTCGTCATGAACCAGTATGCGGCAAAGAAGCTCGGCTTCAAGTCGCCGGAGGACGCCATTGGCAAGGTCGTCAAGAGCGAGCTCTTCGAGCCTGGCACCGGCATGGTGAACATCAACATCATTGGCGTAGTCGGCGACTCCCGGTTCCGCACGGTGCGCACGCCTATCGATCCCATCATGTTCCAGAACGTGAAGAAGGGACCGGCCTACATGATCATCCGCTACCGCGGCGATCCTGCGAGCGTAGAGGCTGCCGTCGAGCGTCAGTGGAAGCAGATCACCAACGAAGTCCCGTTCAACGCCAAGTTCAGCGAGGACGTCATCGGTGAGCTGTACAAGGCGGAGGACTCGCGCGGGCAGATCTTTGCCGCTTTCTCGCTGCTTGCGGTGATCATCGGGTGTCTTGGCCTGTTCGGACTCGCCGCATTCACGGCGGAGCGTCGCACCAAGGAGATCGGAATCCGCAAGGTGCTGGGCGCGCGGACGCAGGACATCGTTCGGTTGCTGGTCTGGCAGTTCAGTCGCCCCGTCATCATCGCCAATATCATCGCCTGGCCTGTTGCCTGGTGGCTGATGCGCGACTGGCTGAACGGGTTCGACCAGCGGATCCCGCTAACTCCAATTCCCTTCATCATCGCCGCCGCCATCGCGCTCGGCATCGCGATCGGCACGGTGGTGGGTCACGCGCTCAAGGTCGCGCGGGCCAATCCAATCCATGCATTGAGGTACGAGTGACGCGTCCCGTTGAGCGAAGCTTTTCAAGGACCGGTGCGATGTGGCGGAACTATTGGACGGTTGCGGTTCGGGCCCTAGCGAAGAGCAAGACCTATTCCGTGATCAACATCGCCGGCCTCGCCATTGGCATGGCCGCGTGCATCATGATCCTGCTCTACATCAATTACGAGCAGAGCTACGACAAGTGGCTGCCGGACGTCGAAAACACGTACCAGCTCGAGGCATGGTATCCGCACCCGCAGGACGGCGAGCCGTTGTTCATGCAGATGTCGGCCTACGTGTCCAAGACTGCCGTCGTCAAAGACTTCCCGCAGATCGAGCGGGCGGTTTACGTCCAGGACAATGGGCCGGTGTTCGTCAAGGACGGGCAGGCGTCCTCGACCAAGGGCTGGTTCTTTGCCGACGATGATTTCCTGAAGGTCGTTAGCCTTCCGCTCGTCGCCGGCACCACTCTCACATCGCCGCAGACGGCCGTCCTCACGCAGAAGGAAGCGTTGGCACGCTTTGGAACGGACCAGGTGATCGGGCGCACGCTGACAATCATTTCGAAGGGCCTGCGGCGCGATTTCAGGATCACGGGAGTGGTGAAGGACCTGCCCAAGAACTCCAGTCTGAAGATGCGCGCGATTCTTCGGCTCGACTTCAATTCTTTCTACGCGGACGCGCCCGAGTTTCTCAACAAGTGCTGGGGCTGCCAGTCCGGCTTCGTGTTCCTGAAGGCAAAGCCGGGCACCGACATCAAGGCGATGGAGGCGCAGCTGCCCGCCTGGGAGAAGCGCAACATCCCGGACGAGCCGAACGGCGATATCATGTACAACGCCGGTACCGAGGAGGATTGGCACTTCGTCAACCTCAAGGACATTCACCTCGGAAAGGCGCAGGAAGCGACGCTGACGCCTGGCAACGACCGCCGGACGATTGCGACGTTCGCAATCATTGCCGTGCTGATCCTGGGCATGGCGGTCGTAAACTTCACTAACCTTGCAACCGCGCGCGCCAGTCAACGAGCCCGCGAGGTGGCCTTGAGGAAAGTGCTCGGCGCGACGAGGCGACAGCTCGTGGTGCAGTTCATCGCCGAATCCGTGCTGATCTCGGCGGTCGCGATGCTGCTCGCGCTCGCGCTCGTCGAGCTTCTGGTGAGGCCGTTCGCCGCATTCCTCGATGCCGACATAATGCTCAACTATCTTGGAGCTGACGGCGTGTTGCTGCCCGCCGTTACGCTTGCCCTGCTGGTTGGCATCGTCAGCGGGCTGTACCCCGCCTTCTTCCTCTCGCGCTTCCAGCCGGCGCAGGTGCTCAAAGCCAATCGCTCCGCAGCCGAGACCCCGGGATCGGGCCGTGTTCGCGCAGTGCTCGTCGTGTTCCAGTTTGCAGTATCGATCGGCCTGATCATCTGCACCGCGGTAATCTACGGGCAGACGGTTTACGCGCGCTCGGTCGACCCCGGCTACAAGCGCGATCACCTTCTCCAGGTTGAGGAACTAGGCCGCGCGCAGCTTTTCTCGAAGGCCGAAGGCATCGTCGAGCAAATGAAGCGCGTGCCCGGGGTGCAGGCCGCGGGGCTAACTGATATCGGCATCAGCACCGACAGCAGCAGCAACACCGGCATCATTCCGCCGGGAAGCAACAAGCTGGTCAACATCGGCCAGTACAATGTCGGTGTCGGCTTCTTCGATGCGATGGGTCTGAAACTGGTCGCAGGTCGGTGGTTCGATCCGAACCGCCCGATGGACGACATGACCTTGCCTTATCCGCGGGACAAGGTCGTGGAAGCCGCGATCGCCCATCGCGGCGTGGACGTCGTCCTCAACCAGTATGCGGTGAAAAAGCTCGGCTTCAAATCGCCGCAAGACGCGGTCGGTAAGACCGTCAAGAGCGAACTTATCGGTCCGGAATATGGAATGGTGAACATCAACATCATCGGCGTCGTTGCGGATTCAAGGTTCCGAACGGTCCGGACGCCGATCGATCCGATCATGTTCCGCAAGGTCAGGGCGGGACCGAGCTGGTTGATGGTTCGCTACCAGGGCGACCCGGCGACGGTGAAAGACGGCCTGGAACGGCAGTGGAAGCAAATCACGAACGAAGTGCCGTTCAATGCGAAGTTTAGCGAGGAGATCATCGGCGAGCTTTACAAGAAGGAGGATGCACGGGCCCAGACCTTTGCAGCCTTCGCGCTGCTCGCGGTCATCATCGGATGCCTGGGGTTGTTCGGGCTCGCGGCATTCACGGCGGAGCGCCGCACGAAGGAAATCGGTATCCGCAAGGTGCTTGGAGCACGCACGCGAGACATCGTGCGGCTGCTCGTATGGCAGTTCAGCCGGCCGGTGATCGTCGCCAACATCATTGCCTGGCCGATTGCCTGGTGGATGATGCGCGACTGGCTGAACAATTTCGATCAGCGAATCCCGCTGACTCCGATTCCCTTCCTGATCGCGGCAGCAATTGCGCTTGGTATCGCGATCGCGACTGTGGTCGGACACGCGGTGAAAGTGGCCAGGTCCAATCCTATCCACGCCTTGAGGTACGAGTGAACGCGCCGGTGAAGTCCCCTTCCAGGCGCGTGGCGGTCATCGCGGGCGCAATTGCTGTGCTTGCGTCCGCGATGACCCCAGCCGCCGCTGCCTCACCGCGTGAGAAACCGCGACCGAGCAAGAAACAAAATAGCGAACATCGAACCGTCGGAGGTGGCGCGGGAGCGCTCTCGCTCGAACGGATGATTATCGCGGCGTTCCAGCCGTAAGCGCCGCCAGTTGGGAGGGAGTATCGATGTACAGGGCACTTCTGTTTGCAGCCGCGCTCGGTGCTGCCGCTCCAGCGAGCGTTTTCGCCCAGCGGGCTCAGGACGTCCGGTGGTCGATCGAGACGCCAGGATCGCGCTTTGACGGGCGTGACGTCCATCTGACGATCGACAGTCGTTGGACACCCAACAGTCGGAGCACCTGGTCGAACGACCGCAACCTTTCCGAGATCGGTTTGAGCCCGGCCCGGGTCACTGGCTCACCGCAACCGGTTCGCTTCACGTTCGCGCGCGAAGCCGGCCGGCTTGACTGCAGCGGCACCCTCGGCAGCGGCAGTGGCTCAGGCTCATGCGTCTTCACGCCGGATGCGGGCTTCGCGAGCTACCTTGCGTCCCACAGGATCGGACAGCCCAGCGCTCACCAGTCTTTCTCGCTGGCGATGAGCGGCGTTGGCCGGGATCTCGTCGACGCGCTTGAAAAGGGCGGCTTCGAACGGCCGAGCGTCGAGCAACTGACAGCGATGGGCATTCATGGAGCCTCGGCGCCTTATGTGCGTGCGCTCGCCGGTTCCGGATACCATCTGTCGGCTGATGATCTGATTGCATTCAAGATCCATGGCGTGGAGCCCGACTATGTGCGGCAGCTCGGAGCGATTGGCCCGAGGCTGCAGCATATTGGTCCCTCCGACCTCGTCGCCCTCAAGATCCACGGCGTACGCGCTGACTATGTGCGAGAACTTGCCGCAACCGGTCCCGAGTTCCGCGCTCTTTCGGCTGACGATCTCGTGGCATTCGCGATACACGGCGTGCGGCCCGCGCTCGTCAAAGCCTATGTTCAGGCGGACCATCGTCCGCTCGAACCCGACGGAGTTGTCGCCATGGCCATTCACGGCGTCACTCCGGAATTCATTAATGCCCTCGCGGCACTCGGGTATCGCGACCTGACGGCTGATGACCTTGTCGCGCTCAGCATTCACGGGGTTACGGCTGACTACGTCCAATCTCTCGAGCGCGCCGGAATGCCGCGGATGAGCGCGGACCAGCTGGTCCAGCTTCGTCTCGCGGGTTTCGAGGGGCGCAGCAACTGAGGAGTGGAGGCCCGAGCCGGAATCGAACCGGCGTGCAAGGATTTGCAGTCCTCTGCGTAACCACTCCGCCATCGGGCCGGGGAGAGGGGATGCTTTGGCGCGGCGGCTACTGTATGGTCAAGCCCTGCGTCACCTTCGTTCGTCGTTCGATGAATGATGGTTGGCGCGGCGCGCGACGGCAGATAAGAGCGGCTTGAACTCTAGGTGTGTTAGCGGCATATAACAGTTATGACGGTCCACAGTCCCATTCCCGATTACGCTGCAGCGCGCGAAGCGATGGTCGAGTGCCAGCTGCGACCCCAGGGCGTCACCGATGCTGCCGTGCTCGAGGCCATGGGCCGCGTCCGGCGTGAGCGGTTCCTCCCAACCCACACGCGTCCGATGGCCTACGTCGATCGCGCCGTTGCAATCGGCGACGGGCGCTTTCTTGCTGCTCCAGCGGTCCTCGGTCAGCTGCTGACGCAGATGATGCCTCGGCGAGGCGAAAAGGTCCTCGTTGTCGGCGCAGGCACCGGCTATTCGGCAGCAATCCTGACCGCGATGGGCCTGGACGTCGTTGCAGTTGAGAGCGGCGCCGGGCTTGCCGCTGTTGCGCGAGAACAGTCGGTCGAAGTCGTCGAAGGTCCACTCGAAGCCGGCTTTGTCAGCGCTGCGCCCTACGATCTGATTCTGATCGACGGCGCTGCCGAATATATTCCCGAAGCGATCATCGAACAGCTTGCCGACGGCGGCAGGCTTGGAGCCGCTATCGTCGACCGGGGAATTACACGGCTCATCATCGGCCGCAAGGCCGGCGGGGCGTTCGGTTACTTGTCTATCGGCGACGCGGGGGTTCCGGCACTACCGGGCCTCAGCCGGGCGAAAGAATTCACTTTCTAGGGGGCGCGAGTGCTTCGTAAGTTCATTTCCGGATCGCTAGTTGCTGCGCTCATGGCCGGCAGCGCGAGCGCCGACACTCTCCGGGAGGCCCTGGTCTCCTCCTACCAGACCAACCCGACGCTCACTGCCCAGCGCGAGTCCCTGAAGGTGACCGACGCCACCGTAGCGATCGCGAAGGCGGCAGGACGTCCGCAGATTCTTGGATCGCTCGGCCTCAACCGCAATCTCACGCGAAGCGGCGTGATCCGTCAATCTCAGGGTAACGACCACAATATCAGCCTCAGCGGCGAAGCGCAGGTGAGCTACCCTTTTTTCAGCGGAGGGGCGGTCAAGAATTCCGTCCGCGCCGCTAAGACGCGCGTCGAAGCCGGTCGCGCGACGCTGACGGCAGTCGAGGGCGACGTCTTCACGCAGGCTGTCGCGGCCTACATGGACGTGATCCGGGATCGCGCGATCGTCGAGCTCAACCAGAACAATGTGAAGGTCCTGGAAACCAACCTGCAAGCGACACAGGATCGTTTCCAGATTGGCGATCTTACCCGCACGGACGTTGCGCAGTCGGAAGCCCGCTTGCAACTTGGCCGCTCCCAGCTCGCGACCGCGCAGGGCCGCCTTACGGGAAGCGAAGCAACCTACCGGCAGGTAATTGGACATGCACCGGGCCAGTTGGCGCCACCTCCACCGCTGCCGCCGTTGCCGACAACCGCCGATGAAGCAGTGCAGATTGCATTGGCCAACAACCCGGACCTTATTTCAATCAGTCGCCAGGCGATTGCTGCCGGATACGACGTGAACGTCGCGCGGGCCGGACGGCTGCCCACCCTCTCAGCGACCGCAACGGGCGATTATGTCAACCAGCTGACCGGCAGCACCGGCGTTAGCATTGACCCGACGACTGGCATCCCGGTCCGCGGCGGGCGCAGCGGAACCGCCACTGCTGTCGGGTTGAGTGCGAATATCCCGTTCTTCCAGGGCGGGCTGCCGGCCGCACGAATCCGCCAGGCCCAAGCGCAGCAGGGCGCCATCCTCGAGCAGGTCGTGGGAACCGAACGTGCTGTCGTCCAGGCGGCGCGCGCGGCCTTCGCGGCTTACGATGCGGCACAGCGGGCGATCCAGGCGAACACCGTCGCGGTACAAGCGAACGAGCTGGCGCTCGAAGGAAACCGTGCGGAGCAGAGCGTCGGCACCCGAACCATCATCGAGGTGTTGAACGCGGAACAGGAGCTCCTCAACTCGCAAGTCGCGCTGGTTACCGCCAAGCGCGACGCATATGTCGCCGGCTTCCAGTTGCTGAATGCGATGGGCCAGGCCCAGGCGCAGACCCTCGGCCTCGACGGCGGCCCGCTCTATGATCCGCTCGGCAACTATCGCCACGTCGCAAACAACTGGAACGACTGGGCCAGTGATCCGCGTCATCCGACGATCGCAACGCGAACCGTCGCGCCGCAGGAAATGCCGGCGACGCCGATCGTGACGCCGCAGATCGATTCCGCGCGGATCGATCCGTCGCCGCCGGTGGTGGTCAACACGACAGGGGTGACTCGGCCGCCGCAATAAGCGATATCCGCGCCCATGCAGTCGCCTGGTCGCGAACCCTCGATGGAAGATATCCTCGCATCGATCAAGAAAGTGATCGCGGAGGAGAAGGAGCTTCGTACTACCGTCCACCCAATCGAGGCGGACGAGGACGAGGGTTTACCGGAAGATGCGTCGAACGATGACGTGCTCGAGCTTGATCAACCGCTCGCTCCGGCAGTGGATCTCGGGCCGCCGCTGATCGACGAGCAGGCTGCGGGCAAGAGCCGCCAGGCCCTCGAACAGCTCCAGACCGTTGCCGCTACCGTTCCGCCCCCGCCCTCGGTGAATCCGCTCGAGGACATTATCCGGGAGATGCTCCGCCCGATGCTGAAACAATGGCTCGACGAGCATCTGCCGCACATGGTCGACGAGCATGTGAAGCGCGAGATCTCGCGGATCACGGGACGCCCGCTGTAGTTCTTGCAGACCGCGGCTGGTTTGCTACGCCTGCGGCATGATCAACCCCAGGCTTCTTCTCGCCGCCGCAGCCGCTGCGCTCGCCGCATCTTCGCTTCACGCTCGCCCGATGACGGCGAAGGACATGCAGTCGATGCATCGTCTCGGCTCGCCCGACGTGTCACCCGACGGACGCTTCGCAGTGTTCACCGTCTCGACCACTGACTGGGACAAGAACAAGCGCGTCAACACTCTGTCCATGCTCGATCTGGCGCGGGCTGGCATGCCGTCACCGGTTGCCGGTGCTGAAAAAGGCCACGATGCGGTGTTTGGGCCTGACGGGTCCCTCTGGTTCCTTATGCCGGTGGGCGACCACGATCAGCTGTTCCGCAGGCCGCGGGTCGGTCCGCTGGTGCAAGTCAGCAACTTCACGGGCGACATCGGCGGCTTCCGCATTGCTCCGAGCGGAGACAGGGTCGTGGTCTGGGCGGACCGCGACCTTCGCTGCGCGGATCTCAATTGTGCCGGATTGGCCCAGAAGCCGAAGTCCGGATCTGGGCGCACCTACGACCAGCTCTTCGTCCGCCACTGGGATACCTGGGCCGAGCCGGGCGTCCGCTCGAGATTGTTCGGCTTTGCAGTCGCCGGCGGCAAGCTCGTCGGGAACGGCGCACCGCTCACCGGAGCACTGGTCGGCGACACCCCCTCAAAGCCGATGGGCGGCGCCGAAGAAGTCGCGTTCTCGCCGGACGGTCGAACCGTTTTCTTCGCGTTGCGCGAGGCAGGGAGGATCGAGGCCAAGTCGACCAACCTCGACATTTTCCAGGCGCCGAGCGACGGCAGCGGCCCGCCGGTCAACCTGACCGACGGCAACGATGCAACCGATACGCTTCCCGCGGTATCGCCGGATGGAAAGACCCTGGCATACGTGGCAATGGCGCGGCCCACCTACGAGGCCGACCGGCAAGTCTTGCAGCTGCGCGACCTAGCGACCGGCCGGACGCGGGCGATCACGCAGAACTGGGATCGGTCAGTCGACTCGATCGAATGGTCCAAGGACGGCAAGAGCCTGCTGGTAACCGCAGGAGATACGCTGGAAGAGCCGGTGTTCCGCATCGATGCCGCGAGCGGCAAGGTGACGAGGCTCACCGGGGATGGGCACTATGGGAATGTCCATGCTCTCGCCGGAGGCGCGGCGCTGGCTACGATGAACAGCATCGCGGCGCCGGACGACCTGTATTATATCGCCCCGAACGGCCAGGCGAGGAAGATCACCGATCTCAACCGCGAGCTGCTCGCGCAGCTTGACCCGATTACCTACCAGAAGTTCAGCTTCACCGGCGCCAATAACGACCGCGTCTGGGGCTGGACCCTGAAACCGGCGGGCGCGACCGCGAAGCTTCCGATTGCCTTCCTGGTCCACGGCGGCCCGCAAGGCAGCTTCGCCAATAGCTGGTCGTACCGGTGGAACCCGCGAGTGTTCATATCGCCCGGTTATGCGGCGGTCAGCGTCGATTTCCATGGCTCGACTGGCTACGGCCAGGCTTTTACAGACGCGATTCACGAGAACTGGGGTGGCTGGCCGCTTGAGGACCTGCAGAAGGGCCTCGCTTACGCAACTGCACACGATCCTCAGCTGGACGCCGAGCGCGCTTGCGCCGCGGGCGGTTCCTACGGCGGCTACATGATGAACTGGATCGAGGGCCGCTGGCCCGACCGGTTCCGCTGCATCGTCCAGCACGACGGCGTCTTCGACGCGCGCGCCATGGCGTACGAGACGGAGGAGCTATGGTTCGACGAGTGGGAGCACGGTGGCTACTCCTATTACGAGGCGCCGCAAGCGTTCGAGAAGTGGAATCCGGTCAATTACGTCAAGGACTGGAAAACGCCGCAGCTTGTCATCACCAGCGAGAACGACTTCCGCATCCCTTACACGCAGGGGATTGCCGCTTTCACCGCCCTCCAGCGCCGCAATATTCCGTCGCGACTGCTGATTTTCCCGGATGAGAACCACTGGGTGCTGAAGCCCGCGAACTCGGTACAATGGTACGACGAAGTGTTCGGCTGGATGAACCGCTGGATGGGCTCGGGCGCGCAGGTTCAGCCTGTAGGGACGGCGCAGCCGGCAGCACCAGCCGGGAACCGTCCCGAGCGAGGTTGATGCTGCAGTGCCGCATCGCTAACCGCATGCGGCAATGAGCGAGCTTCCAAAGACCTTCGAACCGCGCGCGATCGAGGATCGCTGGTATACGCACTGGGAGAGCGAGGGGCTGTTCCGGCCGGACAGATCGGACGCCACGCCGTGGACGATCGTCATGCCGCCACCCAACGTCACGGGCTCGCTGCATATCGGCCACGCGCTCGACAACACGTTACAGGACGTGCTCACCCGCCGCGAGCGCATGCGCGGGAAAGATGCCTTGTGGGTCGTGGGCACCGACCATGCCGGCATCGCGACCCAGATGGTCGTCGAGCGCAACCTCGAAAGTCAGGGCATCAAGCGCGCGGAAATCGGCCGTGAGGCATTCCTCCAGCATGTGTGGGAATGGAAGGCGCAGTCGGGTGGGGCAATCACGCGTCAGCTCCGCCGGCTCGGCGCGTCTTGCGACTGGGCGCACGAGCGCTTCACGATGGACGAGGGATTCAGCCGCGCCGTTACTCGCGTCTTCGTTGAGCTTTACAAGCGCGGGCTCGCCTATCGCGACAAGCGCCTCGTCAATTGGGATCCGAAGTTCCAAACGGCGATCAGCGATCTCGAGGTCGAGACCCGCGACGTCCAGGGCAAGTTCTGGACCTTAAGCTACCCGCTCGCCGACAACAGCGGAGCAATCCAGGTCGCGACCACGCGACCCGAGACGATGCTCGCTGACATGGCGGTTGCAGTGCATCCCGACGACGATCGGTACAAGAACCTCATCGGCAGGCAGATCAAGCATCCGATCACCGGCCGCCTGGTCCCGATCATCGCCGACGAGCATGCCGATCCGGAGCTTGGTTCTGGCGCGGTCAAAATCACGCCGGGCCACGATTTCAACGACTACGAGGTCGGCAAGCGCGCCGGGTTCAAGCCCGCCGAAATGCTCAACATGTTCGATGCGCAGGCCTATGTCGTCCAGACGCAGGACGGCCTTGTCCCGCAGGACCTTATCGGCCTCACTCGAGAGGAAGCGCGCAACGCCGTCGTCGCGAGGCTCGAGGAAGAAGGCGCGCTGGTGCGCGTTGAGGACCGCGTGATCCCGACACCGTTTGGCGACCGCTCCGGCGTCGTCATCGAGCCGTGGCTTACCGACCAATGGTATGTGGACGCAGCGAAGCTCGCGCGTCCCGCTATTCAGGCGGTCCGCAATGGCGATGTCAGGATCGTGCCGGAGACGTGGGCGAAGACCTGGTTCAACTGGCTCGAGAACATCCAACCCTGGTGTGTCTCGCGGCAGCTGTGGTGGGGCCACCGGATTCCGGCATGGTATGCCGAGGACGGTAAGGTCTTCGTTGCCGAGACCGAGGACGAGGCTCGCGAGCAGGCAGGTGACCTGCCGCTGCGCCAGGATGACGACGTACTCGACACCTGGTTCTCCTCAGCGCTGTGGCCATTCGCGACGCTCGGCTGGCCCGAGGAGACCGAGGACTTGCGCCGCCACTACCCGAACGATGTCCTGATTTCCGGATTCGATATCCTCTTCTTCTGGGATGCGCGCATGGCGATGCAGGGCATCGAGTTCATGGGCGAGGCGCCGTGGAAGACGCTTTATCTCCACGGCCTGGTCCGTGATGCGCACGGCCAGAAGATGTCCAAGTCGAAGGGCAATACCGTCGATCCGCTCGGCCTCATTGACCGGTACGGCGCCGACGCTCTGCGTTTCACGCTCGCGGCGATGGAAAGCCAGGGCCGCGACATCAAGCTGGATGAGAAACGGGTCGAGGGCTATCGCAACTTCGCGACCAAGCTGTGGAACGCGGCCCGCTTCCTGCAGATGAACGGCGTAGGCGCGAGTGAAAGCATCTCAGCGCCTTCCGCCGAGCTTCCGGTCAACCGGTGGATCATCGGCGAGGTCGTCGAGACCCTCGCCAGGCTCGACCGCGCATTCGAGGAACTGCGCTACGACGAGATGGCCGACGCCATCTATCACTTCGTCTGGGGTACCTTCTGCGACTGGTACGTCGAGCTGGTCAAAGGGGCCTTCGACGACGAGACCAGGCGCGTCGCCGCCTGGGCATTCGACCAGATTCTCGTGATGCTGCACCCGCTGATGCCATTCATCACCGAAGAGTTGTGGCACGCGAACGAGCGGCCGTACGAATTGATCGTGGCGAAATGGCCCGAGCCGCAGGCGCAGGTAGATCCCTATGCCAAGGCCGAACTGGACTGGCTGGTGCGCCTTGTCAGCGAGATCCGCTCGGCGCGGACGGAGCTGAATGTTCCGCCTTCGGCCAAGCTCAACCTGTTCGCGGGCGACGCCTCCGATGCGACCGCGGGGCGCCTTGAAAGAAATCATGCAATGCTGAGCCGCCTAGCGCGGCTGGAATCGATCCAGCTTTCCGTATTCCCTGGTGGCGGTGCCTCCCAAATCGTGGTCGACGAAGCGACCTACGCGCTCCCGCTCGAGGGCGTAATCGATCTGGCGTCAGAGCGCGACCGTCTCGCCAAAGGCGCAGCCGCGGCAGAAAAAGAACGCGACGGACTTGCTGCTCGCCTCGCCAATCCGAACTTCACCGAGCGCGCCAAGCCAGAGGCCATCGAGAAGGCTCGCGCAGACCATGAGATGAAGGCCGCCGAGGCCGAACGTTTGCGGGCTGCGCTGGAGCGGCTAGGCTGATCCTCGCCATCATTGCGTCGTTTCCGCCGCACTGACGTTTCAGGGGAATCCATGGCTGACGCAGAAGCACCCAAGGCGCCGAGCGGCGGTCGCGATCTCACTCAAGGTCCAATCGCCAAGACCCTGCTCGCATTCGCCTTGCCGACACTCGTCTCCTCCATCCTCCAGTCGCTCAACGGGACGGTCAACGCGATCTGGGTAGGCCGCTTCCTCGGCGAGGACGCATTGGCGGCGACTTCCAACGCTAACATGATCATGTTCCTGCTGATGTCGTTCGTGTTCGGGTTTGGAATGGCGGCCACCGTGCTCATTGGCCAGGCGTTCGGCCGCCGCGACGTCGATGGAGCAAGGCGTGTCGTAGGCACTGCGTTCGGCTTCATGCTACTTGTATCGATCGGCATCGCGGTCGCGGGATGGCTCTTCGCGCCCGCCCTGCTGAAGCTACTGGCGACCCCTCCTGCTGCAGTGCCACTCGCACTCGCTTATCTGCGCGTAATCTTTCTCGCCATGCCCTCGATCCTGCTGACCGTCCTGCTGATGATGTCGCTTCGCGGTGCCGGCGACGCGATGACGCCCTTGTTTCTCATGATCCTTGCGGTCGTGCTCGACAGCGGCCTTAATCCCGTCTTCATCCTCGGCCTCGGGCCTGCGCCCAAACTCGGCATTGCCGGATCGGCGACCGCAACGCTGATCGCCAATTCGATCAGCCTTCTGGCAATGATCATCTACATCTATACCCGAGATCTTCCGCTCCGACTGAAGGGCCGCGAGCTCAGATATCTCGTTTGTCATCGCTCTTTGCTGCGAACGATCATCGTTAAGGGCATTCCGATGGGGCTGCAGATGATCGTCATCTCGGCTTCGGCGCTCGCGCTGATCGGCCTCGTCAATCGCGAGGGTATCCAAACGACAGCCGCGTTCGGCGTCGCGATGCAACTGTGGGCATATCTCCAGATGCCTGCGATGTCGCTGGGCGCCGCGGTCAGCGCCATGGCTGCGCAGAACATCGGGGCAGGGAGGTGGGATCGCGTCGGCGCAATCACTCGGTCGGCCATCGGCTTTACCCTGCTGATCACGGGAATCCTGGTCGTCCTGCTCGTTCTCGCCGACCGGCCGGCGCTTGCGCTGTTCCTCGGCGGCCACAGCCCCGCGCTGCCGATTGCCCGCCACATCCAGCTGCTCGCCACCTGGAGTTTCCTCCTGATGGGCATCACCGTCGTCCTGTTTGGGACGGTTCGAGCGAACGGTTCCGTAATCGGTCCGCTTCTGATCTTCTTCATTGGCCTCGTGCCGATCCGTCTCGGCTTCGCCTTTGGCGCTTATCCATGGCTGAAGGCCGACGCGCTGTGGCTGAGCTTCCCGGTCAGCTCCGCCGCCAATGTGCTGATGGCGATCGGATTTTACCTGCACGGCGGGTGGAAAAAAGGGCGGATGGACATTGCGCATGCGCCGCCGGTGGACGAGCAAGAGGCCGTAGAGGAAACGCTTGCCAGTGCGGAGCCGGGCGGCAGACTCAACCCGGCCGGCTAGCCCGTCCGCGGCGCTGCAACGCTGATTGCCCGAGGCGCGACTTCCACCTCGAACGGCGTCTCGGGACCCAGCTCCCCGTCGATCGACACGCGCATTCGCGGACGCGTATCGACCCTCAGCCGCTTGCCCCTGAACTCACGTACGGTTTGATGGCGTGACGGGTGCTTCAGAATGCTCGCGGCATAGCTCCAGCCGAGCTTGAGCAGGCTGTGCCCTTCCACGGCCTGTACGACGATGTCGCCGCTCTCGAGCTGCGCGCTCTCAATGAGCTCGACGCCCCCGTGGAAACGCCCGTTTGCGATCCGCGCTTCGGTCGCCCAGAGCCGATGAATGGCCCGGCCGTCATCGAGTATTAGGCGGAACGCGCGGAAGTTCGCGGCCGACCATCCCGCCCAGAGGAGGTAGCCGGCTCGCCCCAGATAGCGCTTGATGCCGTGTGGCACGCTCTCTGCAACCTTGGGTGCAAGGCCAAGGGCTGCATTGTTGAGGAAATAGTCGCCGTCGATGGCGGCGAGGTCGATCTGCCGAGCCTCGCCATTGGCGACCACGTCAACGGCTCCGCCGATGTCGAGCGGGATACCGAGGCTCCGTGCAAAGCTGTTAGCGGTGCCTAGAGGCAGCAGCGCGAAGACGCATCCTGTGCCGAGGAAATGATCGACGACTTCCGAAAGTGTGCCGTCGCCGCCGCCAACGATCACCATTGGTGCTTTATCGACCGCCGTGCGCACCTTCCGCGGCAAGTCATCGGGGTCATTGACGGCCAATGCATCGATCAGGTCGACCCCGGCCGCGATGAGCTTGTCATGCGCGTCGCCGAACGAGTTGCTGCCGTTGCGGCTAGCCGTATTGACGATCAGGATCGCCTGCTTCGGAAGCGTGCTGCTGTTCCCCATTGCCACTAAGCGGCGTCAGAAGGTTTGGGTTCCCGCCGCAGCCGGATTGGCGCTAGAGGCACGTGCATGTCTGCTTCCTTCCCTTACCTCCGCATGCGCCGCGGCCGCTCCAGTCCGTGGATGCGATCGATGCTGGCCGAAAACCGGCTCCACCCAAGCGATTTCATCTGGCCTCTCTTCGTGTGCGAGGGCCGCGATTGCGAAGAGCCGATCGGGTCGCTCCCGGGCGTCAGCCGCTGGAGCATCGACCGCATTGGCGCGAAGGCGAAGGAAGCCGGAGCACTCGGCATTCCGTGCGTCGCGCTATTTCCGAACACGCCGGAAGAACTGCGCACCGAGCGAGCCGAGGAAGCGCTCAACAGCGCCAACCTGATCTGCCGCGCGATCAAGGCGATCAAGGATGCGGCTCCGGAAGTCGGGGTACTGACTGACGTCGCCCTCGATCCCTACACGGCGCATGGCCACGACGGCATCGTCGACATCTCCGGCAACGTCATCAACGACGAAACCGTGGAAATCCTCGTCGAGCAGGCGCTAGTTCAAGCCGCTGCGGGTGCCGACATCGTCGCGCCTTCGGACATGATGGACGGACGCGTCGCAGCCATCCGTGATGCGCTCGAGCACGCCGGGCACCAGAATGTCGCGATCATGGCCTATGCCGCGAAATATGCCTCCGCCTTCTACGGCCCGTTCCGGGACGCAGTTGGCTCGCGCGGGCGCCTCAAGGGCGACAAGCGCGGGTACCAGATGGACCCGGCCAATATCGACGAGGCGCTGCGAGAGGTGGAGCTCGATCTCGCGGAGGGAGCGGACTTCGTGATGGTGAAGCCGGGCCTTCCGTATCTCGACGTGATTGCGCGGGTGAAGGACGCCTTCGGTGTGCCGACCTTCGCTTACCAAGTGAGCGGAGAGTATGCGATGATCGAGCATGCAGCTGCGGCCGGCGCAGGGGAGCGCGACGCCTTGATCCTTGAAACGCTTCTTGCCTTCAAGCGGGCCGGGGCGAGCGGCGTCCTGACGTACCATGCGGTGGATGCCGCGCGCCTGATCGGCGCATGATCGAACAGCTCCGCGCCGAGATCGAGCGGCTACGCGAAGCGGCTGCGCCACTCGAGCCCGACGCCGTTTCCCGCCGCGAGATCGGCGGCCAGGCGTTGGATCATGCGCTCGCCTATTGGGACCAGGTCGAGACGGCCTCAAGCAATCGGCCCTGGTCAGAGGTTTTCAGCCGGCGGCTCGACCCGGAGTTCACTGAAGAGGGCAGGGATCCCGCGACCGTCTTCGACTATGTCGGTGCTTGTATCGATGCGCCGGGCTTCGCGACGACAAGCCCCCGCTTCATGGCCTACATCCCGGGCGGCGGCGTGCCTTATGCAGCGTTTGGCGATCTTCTTGCGGCGACCTCGAACAAATATTCGGGCTTCGCGTCCGCAAGCCCAGGAGCAGTGCGCATCGAGAATGCCTGCGTCGCTTGGCTCGCCAGCGTCATCGACTTCCCCAATGACGCTGCGGGGACGCTGACCTCGGGCGGCAGCATCGCGAACCTCACCGCCATCGTCGCTGCGCGCGAAGCGCGCGATGCCGACGGCGGCGGGGCTGTCTACGTGACGCGCTTCGCCCATTATTGCATCGACAAGGCGCTTCACATCGCGGGCCGCGGTCGGTCGCCAAAGCGCCTGATCGCGACGGACGAAAATCATCGGATGTCCTTAGAAGCGCTGGAACGGGCGCTCGAGGAAGATCGACGCAGCGGCGTGCGGCCGTGGTTGGTGGTCGCTTCTGCAGGAACGGTCGACACCGGCGCGATCGACCCAATGCCTCAGATTGCAGAGCTGTGTCGCCGATATGGGGCCTGGCTGCACGTCGATGGTGCCTATGGCGGCCTGTTCGCACTCTGCGACCAGGGTCAAAAGCTGCTTCGCGGCATCGATCAGGCGGACAGTGTCGCCCTCGACCCCCACAAGACCCTGTTCCTCCCCTACGGTACGGGTGCCGCGCTGGTGCGTGATGGAAGGCTCCTCCAGGACGCCTTCAGCGCCAGCGGCGATTATATCCGGCCGCTCGGCGAATCCGAGGTCGGTCCATCGCCGGCCGACCTTTCGCCCGAGCTGACGCGGCACTTCCGCGCGCTCAGGCTTTGGCTGCCGCTGCAGATTGCCGGAATCAATGCCTTCCGCGCCGCGCAGGCAGAAAAGCTCGCGCTCGCGCGCTACTTTCATGCCCGGCTGTCCGAGATGGACGGCTTCGACGCCGGACCCGAACCGCAACTGTCGGTTGTCGCATTTCGCTATCTGCCGAAGAGCGGCGACGTCGACCAGTTCAACGAACAGCTCATGGGCCAAATTCAGCAGGAGGGCAGGGTGATGATGAGCGGCACGCGCATCGACGGCAGTTACCGCCTGCGCTGCGCAATCCTTGGTTTTCGCACGCACATTGAGCACGTCGATGACGCGCTCGACTCAGTCGTGCGCGGAGCAAAGGCCCTCTGTGCCTGAGGTAATTGCGGAGACCGCGCGGCTGATCGTCCGGCCGTGGAGCGAGGCCGATCGCGTTGAGTACCTGGCGACGTGCAACACGCAGGCGGTCACCGCGAACCTCGGCGGTCCGGCGAAAATCGCGGACGTCGACGCAGCTCTCGAGAGAATCAGGACGAGTCAGCAAGAGAACGGCTTTTCCTTCTGGGCCGTCGAACGGAAAAGCGATCATGCTTTTCTTGGCTATTGCGGGTTGAAGCGAGCCGCGCTGCCCGGAATGGCGCTCAATGGAGAAGTCGAGATCGGCTGGCGTCTTCGCGAGGACGCTTGGGGCAAGGGCTATGCTCTTGAAGCCGCCCTGGCGGTCCTCGATTGGGCCTGGACCAACCTTGATTGCGATCGTGTCGTCTCGTTCACGGTCTCATCAAACGAGGCAAGCTGGCGATTGATGGAGCGGTTAGGGATGACAAGGCGCCCTGACCTCGACTTCGCTCATCCGAGTTTTGCGCCCGATCACCCGCTGAGTGCACACGTCACCTATGTCGCGGACCGGCCTCCAGCTAAAGGCCAAGGCGCCGCTGGATCGCCCTGATCCGCTCCGCCTGTCTCTCATCGATGCCGCCGACCTCCGCACCGGCCCGCTTGATCGCGGCGAGGTCGTTGGGCGCGATGCCGCGCTGCATTTGCAATGCCGAGGCCGCGAGGCCGTCGATATCGCTGATTGCCTGGGTCGTGGCCCGGCGGGCTGCGATTGCTGCGGTGAGCGCTTCCTGCGCAGCAATCCAGCTCTCGCTTTGGCGCGGGCCGGCGGTGCCAGCGAGGCGTTCCGCCTGAGACGCTGCGCTGTCGAAACCCGCCTCGCCGGCACGAGCCTCGGCAACGAGAGCGGCCAGGCGTGATGCGATCGCTGGAGCTTCGGGCCGGCTGTTCATCGGCTTTATGACTGGCACTCTTGGGTCGATCGCCTCGGCAGCCCTTGGTTGCAGAGATGGATAGGGACCGCCTGGCGAAGAGCAGGCAGCCAAGGTCGTCAACATCAGCACGATAGCGCCACGCATGCCGCCAGCTCTAGGAGTGAGCTCGCGCAGTGACAATGTCGGGAAATGGCGCGCCCGGTATGAATATTATGGGCACTCAGATCCTTGGGAAATCATGGTTGGGCTGAAGCGCTTCGGTGCCTTCTCAGTCCAGGCCAGCCGGGGAAGGGGCCTCGTTCTCAGTCATCTGGACGTGTCTCGATCACGCCCCGAGGTTTGGCGGACCGAGGTGCTGAAGGAAGTCCGGCTTGCCGAGCGACACACCAGCGTTGCGGAGAATCGCGTAGGCGGCCGTGACGTGAAAGAAGAAATTGGGGAGGGCGAAGCCGGCGAGATACTGACCGCCTGAGAAACGATAGCCCATCCCGTTCGGAAATTTGATCACGACTTCCCGATCTTCGCTGCCGTCCAAAGAGGTTGCATCAAAGCTCTTGAGGTACTCGATCGTGCGATCGCAACGCTCTGCAAGTTCCGAGAAGCTGGTCTCGGTATCGGGCATTGCTGGAGCGTCGGTGCCGGTGAGCCGAGCAAGCGCATTCTTCGCTGAGTCCGAAGCCATCTGATACTGCGCGGGAAAAGGTCTCATGTCAGGTGCGAGACGAGCCTCCATGAGTGCCGCCTCGCTCTTTTCTTGCGTGGCCTTGGCAAGCCAACCACGCATGTTCATCAACGAATTGACGAACACCGGCACTGACGCATCGTAGATCCCGAAACTCATCGCCCACACCTTCTCAAGTTGAACACCGGCCCTTGGGTGCTGCTGCTAGTCATGCACGGCCTTGGGGTAAACAGCATTGGCTGCTAGGGCGCGCGCATGCTGACAATTAACGGGCTGACGGTTCGCCTCGGCGGACGGACGATACTTGACCGCGCGTCGGCGGCGATCCCGCCAGGAGCGCATATTGGCCTGATCGGCCGAAATGGTGCTGGCAAGTCGACGCTGATGAAGGCGATAATCGGCCTGATCGATCCCGACGAAGGCGCAATCGACATGCCTCGCCGGACACGGCTCGGTTATATCGCGCAGGAAGCACCGACCGGAACTGCAACTCCGTTCGAGACGGTGCTTGCCGCCGATGTCGAACGTGCCAGGTTGATGGATGAGTCCGAAACATGCAGCGATCCGCATCGCCTTGGCGACATTCACGATCGCCTGTTTGCCATCGATGCCTACACCGCTCCCGCCCGCGCCGCGCGCATCCTGCTGGGCCTGGGTTTCGATGAGGCGATGCAATCCCGGCCGCTGGATAGCTATTCCGGCGGATGGAAGATGCGCGTGGCACTGGCCGCCCTATTATTCTCAAAACCAGACCTGCTGCTCCTCGACGAACCGTCGAACCACCTCGATCTCGAAGCAACGCTGTGGCTCGAGAATTTCCTGAAGAGCTATGCCGGCACGTTGATCGTCATCAGTCACGAGAGGGATTTGCTGAACAACGTCGTCGACACCATCCTTCACGTCGAGCGTGGCAAGGTCACGCTCTACACTGGCGGCTATGACAGCTTCGAGCGTCAGCGTGCCGAGCGAGCGGCCCAAATCGCTGCCGCACAAGCTGCTCAGGATGCGCAGCGTGCGCGCTTGCAGGATTACATTGCTCGTAACAGCGCCCGTGCGTCGACCGCCAAGCAGGCACAGTCGCGGGCCAAGATGCTCGCGAAGATGCAGCCGATTGCAGCTTTGGCCGACGATCCCAGCCTCAGCTTCGATTTCCCGAGCCCGTCGCAACTGAAGCCTCCGCTCATCACGCTCGACATGGCAGCAGTGGGATATGCGGGAACTCCGGTGCTGAGTCGATTAAACCTGCGGGTCGATCCGGACGATCGGATCGCCCTTCTCGGCCGCAATGGAAACGGGAAAACAACGCTTGCACGTCTGCTGGCCGCGCAACTGCCGCCGATGGAGGGCGGGGTCAGCGCCTCCGGCAAGATGCGGGTCGGCTATTTCACTCAGTACCAGGTCGAAGAGCTGCACGGTGATGACACGCCACTTCAGCACATGACTCGCGCGATGAGCGGGGCGGCTCCAGCGGCCGTAAGGGCGCAGCTAGGTCGCTTCGGCTTCTCGGGCGACAAGGCGACCACGCTTGTCAGCAAACTTTCCGGCGGGGAGCGCGCCCGGTTGGCGTTGGCACTGATCACTCGAGATGCGCCGCACCTTCTCATCCTGGATGAACCGACGAACCATCTCGACGTGGATTCGCGCGAAGCGTTGGTCCAGGCGCTCAACGGGTACGACGGCGCCGTGATCATAGTCAGCCACGACAGGCACATGATTGAACTCACGGCTGACCGGCTGGTACTCGTCGAGAACGGCGGCGCTACAGAATATGCCGGCAGCGTCGACGATTACATCGACCACGTCCTCGGGCGGGGCGCTCCTGTGACGGAGAAGCCAAAGCAGCAAGGGCATGACCGCAAAGCTGCTGCGAAAGCGCGCGAAAATGCACGCGCGCTCAAGAAGGCTGCTGCTGAAGCGGAAGCTGCAAGTGCCCGTCTGTCAGCGCAATGTTCCGCACTCGACCGAGCAATGTTCGACCCTGCAAATGCGCCGCGTGAGCTCGCGAACATGCCCATGAGCGAACTGGGCAAGCGCCGCGCCGAGGTCGCTTCCGAGCTGGAAGCTGCAGAGGCGCGGTGGCTGGAAGCAAACGAGCAACTCGAGAAGATGGCTGCCTGACGAGAACACGGCGAATGATCGCGGACAGCAAGCTCGGACGAGAGTTCTCAGCATTCTGCTAGAAATGGCGCACCGTACACGACTATGATGGGCACTCAGATCGTTGGGAAATCTCTGCGCAGCTGGATCGATGACGTCTGTGTTGAGCCCATGGTCGCCATTGGCGGTCCCGCTGAACGCGGCCAATTCTTGAGACTTGCCCGCCCGGTGAGACAGCGCTCCCGCAGATCTTCCGAAAATCGAGTCTACAGTGCGGCTGAGAGAGTTTCGATCGGCAGGAACATCGTCCGACTGTCGGCCGGAAAGAGGACGAGGCCATACTTCAGATAGAAAGTGACCGCATCATCATCGATAGCGTGAACCATAAGAGCGCGGACGCCGGCGGACTGCGAGATCTCGAGGGTGCGCTGCATCGCTTGTGTGAGCATCGCCGGCCCAATGCCTTTCTTCTGATGACGCTCGTCGACGGCTAGGCGACCGATTATCATTACAGGCACTGGATTTGGCAGGTCGTGGCGGATCTTCCGAGGCATTTCGGAGCGCGTCACGCCGCCGGTGGCCAGTGTGTAATAGCCAACGACGTCGCCAGCCTGGGGCCCGGTATTCGCCACAACGACATAGGTTCGCGATGAGCGGCCCTCGTTGTCGAGCGCGTGGGCTTTCAGCCAGTCGGTGAGCTTTGGTTTGCCGCAGTCGAATCCTTCGATACGATGTTCAGCTGTAAGCGGGACTGGAGCGGAATAAGGTCGTTCGGCTTCGAGCCTGACTACGCCCACGGCGCCGCCCGCTTGATCAGCGCTCTGAGGGCGTCGTTAGGTTTGGGTGGATTATCCAGCACTTCGGCGAAGGCAGCGCTCTGCTCCGGATCGAGCGCGAAGACGCGCTGGTCCAAGAGAACGTCTATGGCGTGGAGGCGAGCGCTTTCGAGCACAAACTCCGTGCGCGTCTTGCCCTCGACGGCCGCGGCGCTGTCGATCAGGTCGCGAGTACGCACCGGAATGCGCATCGTTATGGTCGCATCAGCCTTGGGACGTTCAGCAAGGGCAGCCATTTCACTCTCCTTCACGCGCTGCTATGCCGACGTGTAATAACAATGTCAATACATTGCTAACGCCTGCATCGGTTGAACGTGAATGGTCAGTCTATGGCTGGTTCCGCCCTTTGGTGCCCATTTTCATCCTGTCGGGCAAATCAATAAGCGGCAGATGTCCAGGCATTGCTAGGAATGGCGCGCCCGAAAGGATTCGAACCTCTGACCCCCAGATTCGTAGTCTGGTGCTCTATCCAGCTGAGCTACGGGCGCGTGGTGCCGGGAAACGGCAGGGGCGCGACATAGGGGCATGAACTCGCGCGCGCAACCCTCATGAATGGCGCGGTACAGCCACAAACCTTGCGCGTCATTACGCTCCGGCCGCTCTCGGTTCGCACAGGCTCCCGAACGAGATGCTGTCTATGGACATGATTGCGAACCACGTACTGGTGAACGGGCGGCAGCGACGGTCCCACGGTCCCGGGTGCGACGTCAACTGGGTCAAATGAGCGCGCGGAGGCTGGTTCTTCCGCGCTTCGGACGAGCGTTTGAATATCTAGGCGTTTGCAGCCTGGGTGCAGACCGAAGCCGAGTTGGCCATTGCGCGTTGGGCGAAATCCTCCGCCAGCTTGCTATGCCACGCGCGAGCCGTTTCGGTCACCGCGCGCTGCGCCGCCATTCGTTCTTCTACCGCACGCCGACGGTAATAACGCTCGTTGGACTCCACTTGTCCCTCCGCTCCGAGACAAGCGACCATCACCTGCCAATGACTAAACAATGGTAAATATCCACAGGCTCGAATGCAGATTGTCGCGGCCCCGAAACGGTTCCCCGCGCTTTGTCCCGTAGCGGAACAGCTGTGTGCTGCCGGGGTGACACCTTTGGGACAATCACGGACCATCGATGAAACCTAACGATTCGACGCTCGTTGGATGGATCAAATGGTTTCGAAGGAAAGCACCATGCTGAGTTCGATCGAGTCCCGCCGTCCGGCCTTCAATCCGAACACGAGGGGCTATCATGCCGTCTATCACGACGGCGAGATCAATCACTGCCCCGGTTGCGGGCGCACGCACTGGATCATCGGCCGAATCTCGGCCGAATGCGCATTCTGTTCGACGGCGATGCCGCTGAAGGAAGCTCTCACTCACGGGCCGGCGTCGGCACCGGTATTCTGGAGCGGAACAAGACCGAATTACGCCGACCTCGCGGCCTAGATCGGCCTGGTAGATTTTGATTTTTCGTTCATGCGCGCGGGTTTATGCTCGCGCGCATGTTTCGACTCGCCGCTGCAGCAGCACTGCTGGCCTCCGCGTCTCCGGCACTTGCCGGCGGCGCTTCGAACTTCACCATAGTCAACGGCACCGGAACGGGGCTGGCGGAACTCTCCATTCGTCGCGCTGGAACGCAGGACTGGAAGCCCCTCGGCGCGGCGCCTTCGGCGGGCGCTCGAAGTGCAATGAAGTTCAGTGATCCGGATTGCGCGTTCGACATTCGCGCGACAGTTCCTGGAGCAGGCCCGGTGACTTGGACCGGCGTTAATCTCTGCGGCGCGAAATCCGTGACTCTGAACCGCGACGGGTCGGTAGGCGCGTGGGTCGATTACGACCAGTGACGTTGCGCCGACGCAATTGCGCGTGGTGGGGACCCGAAGCGACAGCCGGGACGGGTGGTTTTACCGAATCCAGCAGCTTTCCCCCAGCAATGAACACGACGCCGGTGCACGCGACCGCGAGCACCCAGCCGCCTGTCCCAGGATAGGCAGCAAGATAATGCTGGCCGCGCTCCACCGCGCCGAGCGCGATTGCATAGATCACCAGCCACGCCTCGAAGCGCGTCTTGATCTGGAAGAGACGACCGATCTTGTTCAGCATTGCCATCGTTAACGCCTGAACGTCCTGACGGCAGTTTTGAGCCGAAAAATTCCTAATGGATAGGGTTAAAGTAACATTAACCCCTGTCTCGTACCGGGACTCATGCGAGTTCGGTGAGCTCAAGCGCCTCAAGCAGCGTCAGCCGCGCCAGCTCGATCTCGCCAATCAACGCAGCTTTCTGCAACTCCTCATGGTGGATCTGTTCGGGCCACCAGCGCCCGATCACCTCTGTGAGCCGGTCGAGCTTATCGTCATCCACCAGGAAACGCTGGTCGACGGTCGCCGGATCGGCAACGACGCGTAACCGCAGGCAGGCGGGACCGCCGCCGTTGGCCATGGATTGACGAACGTTCACGACCTCCACGCGACGGATCGGGCCGTTACCGGCGAGATGCCGCTCGATCCAGCTCCAGACCGATGACGTTTCGCGGGCTTCGCTCGGCACGATCAGGGTCGGCAGGCCGTCTGGCGGCGTCACGAGCTGCGCGTTGAACAGGTAGGACCGGATTGCGTCGTCAAGCGGCACTTCTGCCGCCGGCACCTCGACATATTCGAAGCCGGACACTCGTGCTTCAAGAGCGGCAACTACTGACTGCTTGTCGGCAAACGCCAGCTCATGCGCAAAGAGCACTCGCTCGTTGGCGACGGCGACGACATCGTTGTGGAATGCACCGGCGGCAATCGCCTCCTCGGACTGCTCGACAAAGATCACGCGGTCCGGATGAAGCCGATGCAGCCGCGCGATCCCCTTGGATGCTTCCAGGTGCTGGCGTGCGGGGAATCCGCCGCCGGATAGGCCGTAGACGAATACTTCGACACCGCGTTCATCGTGCGCTGTGGACAGTCGCATGTGATTGGCCGCGCCCTCGTCTCCGAATGCCGGTGGTATCGGGGCGTGGACGGCGAACGCGTCGGCGCCAAACGCAACTTTCAGCTGCGCCAGCGTACCTGGCCATTCATGGCTTCGATGTGGCATGGTCCGCAGGTTGGCGACTGTGAGGTGGCACTTGCCGTCGGCCGTATCCGGGGCAGGGGAAACCGTCGCGGCATTGGCTGCCCACATCGCAGATGCAGACATCGCATTGGCGGCTAGAACAGCATCTGCCTGCTCGATATCGGTGCCAAGCTCGGCCAGCCAAGCCCGGTCCGGACGAGTGTGCGGCACGAATATGCCCTGCGACAACCCGAGCGCGAGATTGGCGCGCATTTTTTCAATGCCTTGGAGCGCGGCAGCGCGCGGCTGCGACACGGCTCCTGCGCTGCGCTTCGAGGCAAGATTGCCGAGGCTTAGACCGGCATAATTGTGACTTGGTCCGATGATTCCGTCGAAGTTGATCTCGACCACGGCCATCAGCGTGGAACCATCACCAGCGTGTCGCCAACTTCGACCTCGAGCAAGGCGGCGGCTTCGCGGTCGATGCAGATCCCTTTCTTCGCGAGGCGCTTCACGGATGCGCAGCAGGCGCGGAATTCCTTCAGTCGACCTGCTGCAACCATCATCTTGGAGGGGCCGCCTTCGCCGATTTCCGCAATCGTTTCTTCGCGCGCCTCGCGCACGGTGCGGATGTTGTCTGTTGGCGCCGTGACCGTCGGCCCGCCGTCAAAGATGTCGATGTAACGATCGAAGACGAAGCCTTCCTCCTCCAGCATCCGCAATGCGGCTCGGCCGCTGGGATGCGGCAGCCCCATAACGGCGCGTCCCGTTTCTGCGAGCAGCGATACGTAGATCGGCGTCCTTGGCATCAGGTCGGTAATGAATTTGGTGCCATTCACGGCGTTGAATTCGTCGGCTTCGGGGAAGGTCATGCCGAAGAAACGACCCGCCAGCGCATCCCAGAAGGGCGCATTGCCCGCTTCGTCCATAACCCCGCGAAGCTCGGCCAGTGTGCGATCCCCGAACCGCGCCCGGTGGAGCTTCATGAAGAGATATCGGCTGCGCGCAAGAAGCGACCCCCAGCCGCCTGCTCGCAACTCGGGATGCAGGAACAGCCCGCCCACTTCCGAGGATCCCTCGAGGTCCGTCGTGAGGCTGAGCATCTGGTTGCGAAAGGTCTTGCCAAGCTCCGGGCTGGTCTGTGTCAGCGTGCTGAGGTGGTAGCTGAAGAAAGGCTGCACCACTCCGACCTGGCCGAATACCTGGCAGGTGCCGCGGATCACGTTCGCCTCCGGATCCTCGAGCACGAAAACGTAAAGGTCGCCTTCCTGCCTGTCTTCGGGTCGCGAGAATGACTGATCGGACCTCGCGAGCTTGGCCACGAGGGTGCCTCGATCGGCCGGAAGGTTGGTGAAGCCGCCGCCGGTCAGCTTCGCCATCTGGTAGATCGCGCGGAAATCCTCACCGGTCGCCGGACGGATGCGAAAGCTCATGCCCCCTCCGAAGCGAGGCGAAGGATTGTAAGCGCGCTTAACGCGGCGCGCTCGGCGAGGCTGTCGACGATCAGATATTCCTCCGTACTGTGGATCTTGCCGCCGCGAACGCCCATCGTGTCGACAACCGGCACGCCGCAGGCAGCGATGTTGTTGCCGTCGCAGACACCGCCCGAGGGCTCCCACTCTATGCTCTGGCCGAGGTCGCCACCGGCTCTTCTGACGATTTCGAACAGCGCTTCCGCCTCTTCGGTCAGCGGTTTCGGTGGCCGGCCGAAGCCGCCGTGAGCCTCGATGAAGACCTCGTGCGCGGCCGCTGTCTCGTCGAGCGCCTTGGCGATCAGCCGTGCCGCGATCTCCTGATCATCGGTCGTGCGCGGCCGAAGATTGACCCGCAGGATGGCGAGATCCGGGACGACATTGTTGGGTGACCCGCCGTCAATCTTCGCCGGGTTGATCGAGAGACCCGGAGTCTTTGACATTGACAGGCGCAGCGCCAGCTCGGCGGCAGCAACGAGCGCGTTTCGCCCATCTTGCGGGTTGCGGCCAGCATGGGCTGACCGGCCTTTCACGACGAAATCGAAATTGCCGCTTCCCGGCCGCGCTCCCGCAAGGGTTCCATCGGGAAGTGCCGCGGGCTCGTAGGTGAGTGCGGCTCGCTTCCCCCGCGCTGCTTCTGCGAGTAACGCCGCCGAAGCTGGCGAGCCCACCTCTTCGTCGCTGTTGATCACCACCTCATAGCCAATGCGGTCGGCGATCCGGCTGGCCTCGACCGCCTTCAAGGCCGCGAGCATGGTCGAAAGACCGCCCTTCATGTCGGCGACGCCAGGTCCGTTGAGGACGCCATCCTCGATCCACCGCGTTTCCTGGAACGCATGGTCGGGGCCGTAGACCGTGTCCATGTGACCGGTCAGCAAGAGCTGCACGGGCGCCGTTGGCCGGACTGTCAGGTGAAGATGGCGACCGTGCTCGATCTCGACCGCTCGCCCGGCGTTGTCGACGGATTTCACGGTGGCAGGCCTTTCGAGCCTGATCAGTCCCGGCAAGGCAGCGAAGGCGTCGACCAGAAGGTCGGCCATCCGCTCGAGACCCGCAAGGTTGCGCGACCCGCTGTTGACTGCGGCCCAGCCAAGCACCTGATCGAGCATCGGTTCGGCGGCCGCGCGTTCGACGACCGCGCGCTCGCTCGACGATAATTCCGCCATGGAAACGGTTCTAGCCGCGCCGCATCAGGAACGCCACACCACTAGATGGTCGCGATCACCGGTTCGCAGCCGAGTGCTTGCGCCAGTCGCAACAGCCGTCGTTCGACCTGGTCGCCGATCAATGCTTCCTCGCCGCGGCGAACGCTCAGCTGCACGGCACCGTTCACATGGTTGAGGCTGGTCCGCTTCAGCACCGAGCCTACGCCCCCGGAAAGCCGCTGGCCAAGCCGCATCGCAGTCCCCCAGCAGTGGGCGCGGACCAGATCCGCCTCCTTGCACAGCTGAGGTAGCCGGCCGTCTGGCAGGCGATCGCGTCCGAAATTTGCGCAGAGGGCCTGCGCCATGATTACCCGGCCCGCCGGATCTACAGCGACCCAGTTTCCGTGGAGGGCCATCTCGATCCCCCGGTCAGCGCGAAACGCAGGGTTTGCCTGCCAGGCGACGTCTGCAAGCAGGCAAGACGCGAGCCGCAACCGCCGCATTGCCGGGTTGTCATCACCAAACAGCGGCGCGATCCACGCATCGAGCAGGTCACCGTGCTGGCCGAAACGGTGTTCGCCGCCGCCGGCCTCGCGGGCTTCCTCGATCAATGGGTCGAGACGCCGTACGGCTGGCTTCAGCCTCGAGTAGAGCAGGCCCTCGCGAATGCCGTAGGTCGAGACGACGAGGTGCGAGGGCTGGAGTTCCTCGACAAGCAGATCAAGCAGCATCGAGGAGACCGGTGCGGTAGCCATGCGTGCCGGGGCCGCCGCACTGGCAAGCCGTGGATCGAGCGAACGAACCAACTTGCGAAGGTCCTTCGCGCGGGCCGCCTTCATCCGGTACTGATGCGTGATCGGAAGCGGGAAGTTGGTCGCTAGCATGTCGATGCGCGCGAGCGCCCGCCAAGAGCCGCCGACCATGTAGAAGCAACGACCTCGTGCGCGTTCCCTGATCGGCGATCTCTTCAGGGCCGACTTGAGGAGTTTACGCGCTTCGCGCTCACCCGCCGCACTGGCATCGAGTCGCAGTACGCCAAGCGGGAGAGAGATGCCTTCGTTCGCGCGTCCGTCGGCAATGTCGACCAGTTCGAGGCTGCCCCCGCCGAGGTCGCCGACAATTCCGTCCGCGGCGGGAATGCCTGACAATACGCCTTCGCCGGCAAGCCGCGCCTCTTCCTCGGCTGCCAGGACTTCGCAATCGAAACCGAGGCGCTCGACCTCGCGTACGAAATCGCGTCCGTCGGCCGCATCGCGGATCGCGGCCGTCGCGACGACCTGCGCCCGCTTTACCTTCATATGATCGAGGAGCAGCCTGAACCGGCCCAACGCCGCATGCGCCTTGTGGCGACCTTCCTCCGGCAAAAGGCCTTCGCGCTCGAGTCCGGCCCCGAGACCCGCCAGTACCTTCTCATTGAAGATCGGTGTGGGGATTCGCTGCGGCCCGGCGTAGACGACCAGCCGCACCGAGTTCGACCCGATGTCGATAATTCCTGCGGGTTCGGCGTGCTCCAGGGCTTAGCGTCCGCGGTGGAAACGGAGCTTCGGGACTCTGCGGCCCTTCTTGAGGGCCTGCCCGCGACCCGAGAGGCTTGGGTTCGCCATGAAGTAATCGTGAAGGTTGAACTCCTGTCCGGCCTTCGGCTGGAGGCGCGTGTAGGTGCCGTCGGCGTTCAGCCGCCAGCTCTGCTCGTTGTCGATGAGATTAGCCACCATCACCTGGTCCAGGATCTGCGCATGCACCGTCGAATTGTCGATCGGGAGCATATATTCAATCCGGCGGTCGAAGTTCCGCGGCATCCAGTCGGCCGAGCTGATGTAGACCCTCGCTTGCGCGTTTGGCAGTTCCTGGCCGTTGGCAAAGCACCACAGGCGGCCATGCTCCAGGAAGCGGCCGACGATGGACTTCACGTAGATGTTATCGCTGAGGCCGGAAACGCCCGGCCTCAGGCAGCAAATGCCACGCACGACAAGGTCGATCTGGACGCCCGCGGCGCTGGCCTCGTAGAGCTTGTCAATGATCGCCGGGTCGACCAGCGAGTTGAGCTTGGCCCAGATGCCGGAGGGTTTGCTCGCCTTGGCGCTCGCAATCTCGGTGTCGATCAGCCTGATGAGCTCTGCTCGCATTTGCGTCGGCGAGATGACCAGCTGCTTGAGGTTCCGCGGCTCCAGGTAACCGGTGATATAGTTGAACAGCTTCGCTGCATCCCGTCCGATCTGGGCATTGGCGGTGAAGTAGCTGAGGTCGGTGTAGATCTTGGCGGTCAGGGGGTGATAGTTGCCGGTCCCGAAGTGGCAGTAGGTGCGGAAACCCTTTTCCTCGCGGCGCACGACCATCGACACCTTGGCGTGCGTCTTCCATTCGATGAAGCCGTAGACGACCTGGACGCCGGCACGTTCGAGCGCATTGGCCCACATGAGGTTCTGCTCTTCGTCAAAGCGCGCCTTGAGCTCGATCACTGCGGTCACGGACTTGCCGGCTTCTGCTGCGTCGATCAGGGCCCGGATGATCGCCGACTGCTTGCCGGCTCGATAGAGTGTTTGCTTGATGGCGACGACGTCCGGATCCGCGGCGGCCTGCTGGATGAACTCGACCACCACCTCGAAGCTCTCGTAGGGGTGGTGGACGAGGATGTCCTTCTCCTTGATTGCGGCGAAGCAATCGCCGCCATGCTCTCGGATGCGCTCGGGAAATCGGGGATTGAAAGCGATGAATTTGAGGTCGGGGCGATCCTCGTCGACGAGCTGCGATAGGTCGTTCATGCCGAGGAAGCTGCGCGTCTCCGAGGTAATTGCACTGAGAGCGTCGAGGCCTTCTTTCACCTCATGCACCAGGCTTTCGGGCATTCCGGGCTCGAGTTCGAGCCGAACCACGCGGCCGCGCCGCCGTCGCTTGATCGCCGTCCGGAAATACAGTGCGAGGTCTTCTGCCTCCTCCTCGACCTCGATGTCGCTGTCGCGAATGATCCGGAAGGCGCCCCCCCGCAGCACCTGATATTTGGGAAACAGGTAATCCGTTTTGCGACGGATCAACGTTTCGAGCGCGATGTACCTACCGGTCGGACCGGGGATCCGAATGAAACGCGGCAGCGCACCGGGCGCCATGATCAGCTCTCGGACGCTGGACTTGCTTTTCTTGAGCTCGAAAATGAGGCTCAGGCCCTTGTTCGGAATGAACGGGAAGGGGTGCGCCGGGTCGATCGCCTGCGGAGTCAGCACTGGAAAGATCTGCTCGCGGAAATGCTGGTCGAGCCAGGACTCGGCCTCGGGATCGAGCGGCTCTTCGCCGACCACGTGCATTCCCGACTGGTCCATCTGCGCCTGCAGCTCGCCCCAGACTTCGTGCTGGCTGGTTACCAGCCGGTCGGCTTCGATGATAATCGCGGCAAGTTGCTGGGCAACGGTCATGCCCTCGGGCGAGACTTCCTCAACGCCGAGTGCCTGGTGAGCCTTGAGGCCGGCGACGCGCACCATGAAGAACTCGTCGAGATTGTTCGCGGATATCGAAAGGAAGCGTACGCGCTCGAGGATCGGGTGCTTGGGATTGCACGCCTCTTCGAGCACGCGGCGATTGAACGCGAGCCAGCTCAGTTCACGATTGAAATATCTTGCATCCGGTTGCTGCGTTTCCGCCGGTTGAGCGGGTTGAGGCGCCGGCGCGAGCGTATCGGGAACGGCGTCCATTATCCCGCCGCGGCTCGTTGGGATGCGTACTTTCTGATCCACAGCATGTCGCCGAACTGAAACAGAGCCCTGTTACAGAGATGTGACGAAAAATGGTATGGCGCGGGCTTCCGCGATCGCGAAAAGGGAAAGCCCCGTGTCGAAGGACAAGAAGAGCAAGAAAGACAAGAAGGGCAAAAAGGCGAAGAAAGGCGATGGCTCCGTCCTGAAGAAGGCGCCGAAACAAGCGGTGAGCAGTCTTCAGACACTGTCCAGAAACCCCCTTGTTGCCGATGTGGTTGCGGCCGCGCTCGTATCGATGGCTGCAGCTCTTAAAGATTCGGACAAGGCCCGCCGGCTCGCGCAGGATGCAGGCGATGAATTGAACGCCCTGTCGAAGAAGACGGCGAAGGACGGGAACGCCATGTGGGACCTGGCGCTCAGCATTGGCCGGCGGACGATCGAGTCACTGGCCGGCGACGAGAAGTCGCGCTCGTCTTCCGTACGCTCCAAGTAGCATTTACTTGCCCGAAGCCGCGCGCCTTCATCTTGAGGACGTACATGTCGGCCAGCGGTTCGAAAGCCGGCAGCATTTTCTCGACGCAGACCAGATTACGCGCTTCGCCGCCGAGTTCGATCCGCAGCCCTTCCATCTGAGCGACGACGGCGCCCGGGGAACAATGTTCGGGACGCTCGCGGCGAGCGGTTGGCATACGATGGCGCTTACCATGCGGTTGCTCGTCGAAAGCGTTCCGCTTGCCGATGGACTGATTGGCGCAAGCACGGAGGTCACGTGGCCAAGACCGACGCGTCCCGGCATGACTCTGCGGGTGTATAGCGAGATCGTGGACATCAAGCCGTCGCGGTCGAAGCCCGACATGGCGATCGTCTCGATGCGCAGCGAGACGCGCAACGAAAAGGGCGAAATCGTCCAGGTCTTCACGGCAAGGATGCCGGTCTACAAGCGGCCCAAGGCGGCTCAGAGATAATCGGCAAACTCGCGCAACAGCTGGCGATAGAGATCGCGCTTGAAGGGAACGATGAGCTCGGGAAGCTGCTCCGGCTCGATCCACTTCCACTCCCGGAACTCAGGATGCTTGGTCTGAATGTTCACGTCTCGATCGCGGCCGAGGAAGCGTGCGAGGTACCAGTCCTGGTCCTGTCCCTTCCACTTGCCACCCCATAATTTGCCGCGCAGTTCCTCCGGCAGGTCGTATTTGAGCCGCTCAGGGCAGTCGGCGATCCGTTCTACGAGATGCGGGGGAATGCCCGTTTCTTCTTCCACCTCGCGAAGGGCGGTCATCCACGGGTCGTCTTCGCCCTCGTCAATCCCGCCCTGCGGCATTTGCCATGCCTCGTCCGTATTATCGATCCGTGCGCCTACAAATACCTTTCCATCCTTATTGAGGAGCATGACGCCGACTCCGCGGCGGTAACCCCGGGGATCGTCACTCATCGAGCTCGCTCCACCCACGGTTTCAGATAGGTCAGGCATCGGCAAAAATCCTCCTGCGCGGATGGGATTCCCTTTCGCAAATTGAGGAAGCCGTGAACGGTTCCCGCGGCTTCGAGATAAACGGTCTCAACGCCGGCCTCTGCGCACCGCGCAGCGTAGGCGCGTCCCTGGTCGCGGATGGGATCGAGAGCGGCAGTGACCACGAACGTCGGAGGGAGGCCGGCTGCTCCTGCGAGCAGCGGACTGTAACGCCAGTCGCCCCTCGGGCCCGAATAGCTGTCCTCGAACCAGTCCATGCTTCCTTTGGTCAGTAGGTGGCCCTCGCAGAATTCGTCGTAGCTGGGATATTCGACGGTCGGGTCGGAAGCGGGGTAGATCAGCCATTGCGCGGCGACCCGGACCGCTGCCGGACGATCCCGAAGCGCCGCCGAGACGACGGCTGCGAGATTGCCGCCTGCGCTGTCCCCGGCAATGAACAGGGATGTCGGCAATCGCCCAAGCTCCGCCGGACCCGAGGCGACCCACTGCGCCGCTGCGATCGAGTCCTCGACAGCGGCAGGAAAGGGATGTTCGGGGGCGAGCCGGTAATCGACCGCCACAACGGGTACATCGAGTTCAATGGCAACGTCGATGCAGAACGGTTCATGCGTGTCGAGGCCGCCGATGACCCAGCCGCCCCCATGGATGAACAGAAAGATCGGCCCGGGCTCCCGCTGCTCGCGCGCGTCGTAGAGGCGCAAGGGCACCGGGCCGGGGATGTCGCGAACGACGGCGATTTCCCGCGCGGGCCGTTCGAACGCCTGGCGGGAGACGACCATCATCTGCCGAGCGGCTTCGGCCCCGATCTCGTAGCCCTTCGGACGATTGAGACTGTCGAGATAGTCGATGAATTGCCGGACGTCGGGCCGAATGAAGCGATGTGCCATGGCCAAGTCATTGCGACGGCAACGCCGCGAAGCAACCTTGAAACAAGAAAGTGGCGAAACGGACGCCAGAAGCCTAAAGACGTGACGACCCAAATTTCATTGCGTTTGTGAAGGACTCGTCCCGTGGCGACAGCCACCCATCTCGTCACCGAAAAAGAAGCTACGGCGCATCCGCCGGGCGAGGCCGTCGTTGTCCGCTTTGCAGGCGATTCCGGCGACGGCATGCAGCTGACCGGCGGCCAGTTCACGCTGTCGACCGCGCTTGCCGGCAACGATCTTGCAACCTTCCCCGATTTCCCGGCCGAGATCCGTGCTCCGCAGGGTACGACCTTCGGGGTCTCGGCGTTCCAGATCAATTTCGGCTCGACAGCGATCGAGACGGCGGGCGATGAGCCGGACGTCCTCATTGCAATGAACCCCGCGGCGCTCAAGGTGAACGTCGGCCAGCTCCGCGACGGCGGCCTCGTCATCGCCGATGAGGGCGAATTTACCGCGCGCAACCTCGCCAAGGCTGGCTACGAGCACAACCCGCTCGAGGATGGCACCCTCAACAAATGGCAGGTTGTCCACTTCAACATCTCGCAGCTGACGCTTGATGCCGTGAAGCCGTTCGGCCTTGGCAACAAGGAAGCACTGCGCTGCAAGAACATGTGGACGCTGGGGCTCGCGCTCTGGATGTTCGACCGCGACCGCCAGCCGATCATCGACTGGCTCAAGCAGAAATTCGCCAAGGCGCCCGAGCTTGCAGAAGCGAACATTGCCGCTCTCAATGCCGGTCACGCCTATGGCGAGACAGTCGAAATGGGAGCGCCGTTCAAGCAGCACCATATCGACGCGGCGCCTGCCGAGCCGGGCCTCTACCGGACCGTTACCGGCGCCGAAGCGCTTGCTCTTGGCCTTGTTGCCGGTTGCCAGCTCGCGGACGTGAACATGTTCTTCGGCTCCTATCCCATCACTCCTGCGAGCCCGCTGCTGCATCATCTCGCGCGCCTGAAGGAATTCGGGATCACGACCTTCCAGGCCGAGGACGAGATCGCCGCCGTCTGTGCGGCGATCGGCGCAAGCTACGCCGGCCAGCTTGGCATAACGTCCTCGTCAGGCCCCGGCATTGCGCTGAAGACCGAAGCGATTGGCTTGGCAGTCATGACCGAGTTGCCGCTGGTCGTGGTCAACTCGCAGCGCGGCGGGCCCTCGACCGGCCTGCCGACGAAGACCGAGCAGTCCGACCTTTATCAGGCCGTATATGGCCGGAACGCCGACGCTCCGCTGCCGGTGATTGCCGCCCGCTCACCCGCGGACGCATTCGACTGCGCAATCGAGGCGTGCCGCATCGCGACCAGGTTCATGACTCCCGTCATGCTGCTGACCGACGGCTATATCGCCAATGCCGCCGAACCGTGGCGCGTGCCGGACATGGCCAATTATCAGCCGTTCCCGGTCACCTTCTTCGACACGCCGCCCGCTGAAGGGGAGAGCGTGATGCCTTACGCCCGCGGCGACGGGCTGGCGCGCCCGTGGATCAAGCCGGGCACGCCCGGACTGGAGCATCGCATCGGCGGCATCGAGAAACAGCCGGGCACCGGCAACATCGATTATTCACCGGCCGCGCACCAGGAGATGACCGATACCCGCGCCGCCAAGGTGCTGGGCATCGCCAACTCCATCCCCGACCAGGACATTTGCCTCGGCCGCGAAGGCGCCGAGCTTGCGGTGGTCGGCTGGGGCTCGACTTTCGGGCCGATCCATCAGGCAGTCCGCAGGGCGCTCGCCAGGGGGGAGGACGTCGCGCACATCCATGTCCGCCACATCTGGCCGATGCCGAAGAACATGTCGGCCCTGCTCAAGGGCTTCAAACATGTCCTCGTTCCCGAGATGAACATGGGCCAGTTCAAGACCGTGTTGCGCGACCAGTTCCTCGTGGATGCAAAGTCCCTGACGAAGGTTTCGGGTCACCCGTTCCGAATTGCCGAGATCGAGGCTGCGATCGACGCGGCGCTGGCCGGGAGGTCGGGGACGCAATGACGCCTCGACTTCCTCAAATTCTAAGGCGTCGCGCGTGAAGCAGATCAACGTCTTTCCGATGGTGATTATGCTGATTGCCATTGTTTTGATCATAATCTGGCTGAGGCCGCACTGATGAACGAGATGACGACCGTCACGACCGCGAAGGACTGGGCAAGCGACCAGGAGGTGCGCTGGTGCCCCGGCTGCGGCGATTACGCCGTGTTGAAAGCCGTGCAGAGGACGATGCCCGACCTTGCCGTCGCGCGCGAGAAGACCGTGTTCATCAGTGGCATCGGCTGCTCGAGCCGCTTCCCTTATTACATGGCAAGCTACGGCTTCCACACGATCCATGGGCGCGCGCCCGCTATCGCTACCGGGGTCAAGCTTGCCAATCCAGGCCTCGATGTGTGGATCATCACCGGCGACGGCGACGCGCTGTCGATCGGCGGCAACCACACGATGCATGTGCTGCGCCGCAATCTCGACTGCCAGATCCTGCTCTTCAACAACGAGATCTATGGGCTGACCAAGGGTCAGTATTCGCCAACGAGCCGTGTCGGCACCCGCTCGCCCTCGACGCCGTTCGGCTCCGTCGACCGGCCAGTCACGCCCTGCATGTTCGCTTTGGGTTCGGGCGCGCGCTTCATCGCCCGCGGTATCGACGTCCACAAAAACCTGCCCGACGTGCTGAAGGCGGCGCACGCGCACAAGGGGGCGAGCTTCGTCGAGATCTACCAGAATTGCGTTGTCTACAACGACGATGTCTTCGCCGGCTTCACCGAGCGCTCGGTCGCCGCGGAAAAGCAGCTGTGGCTCAAGGCCGGCGAGAGGATGCTCTTTGCGAACGGCACGAAGGGTCTGGCGCTCGACGTCGAGCGGCTATCGTTGAAAATCGTCGACGGCGAGGATCCTTCAGTCATTGTCCACGATCCGAAGAACAAGGGCATTGCCGCGATGTTGATCGAGATGCCGCAGGGCTTCCCGGTGGCACTCGGCGTCATCTACGAGGACCCGGCACCGACGTTCGAAGCGGCGGTTGGCGAGCAGAACGCTGCTGCAGCATCAGGCAAGAAGGCGGACCTCCAGGCGCTCGTCAGCAAGGGCCAGACCTGGATGGTCGAAAAGGAGCCGCACAAGCTCTGAGCTGCGCTGATTAGTGGATAATCTCACGCACAGCCTCGTCGGTGCCCTCCTCGGGCGCATGGGCCTCAAGCGGCTTAGCCCGCGCGCAATGCCCGCCCTGGTTATCTCTGCCAACTTGCCCGACCTCGACAGCTTCTTCGCGCCATGGTTCGGGTTATCTGCGCGGACCTTCCACCGGGGCTTCACGCACGGCATCGGCGGGCTCGCCGTCATGCCGTTTTTGGCTATTGCAATCATTCTAATTTGGGAAAAGTTGTGGCCGGGCAAAGAAGGGCCGATCAGGATCGGTGGACTTTTCCTCGCCTGTTTCATCGGAGTGCTGAGCCATCCGCTGCTCGATCTCACGAACACCTACGGCGTACGACTGTTCGAGCCGATTTCGCATCGCTGGTTCTACGGCGACGTCCTGTTCATCATCGATCCCTGGATCTGGATCGTGATTATCATTGGCCTCGAGCTTTCGTGGCTGGCCGAACGGCGGGGCAAGGATTGGAGAATGCCGGCGATCGGCGCGTTTGGCGCCGTAATTGCTTATGTCGCATTCAACGCTGGCATTTCGGCCCGCGCGGTTGCCGCCACGAAACCGCTCGTGGCTGGCATCGACCAGCCGCGAATGATCGTCGCTGGCGAGGTCCCTCTGACCTTCTGGAAGCGACAGGTCTTGTGGCGCGGCGACAGGCTCGCGGGGAGCGCCAGCTATGACGGGCTGACTGGCAGCCTTCGTCTCGATCGGAACGTCGTGGCGCTCGGGCTCAACGATCCGCGCCTCGCGGCCGCGGCGAAAGCCGACGCCGACGTGCGCAATTTCCTCTTTTGGTCGCGCATGCCGATGGTCATTGTCCGCGACGGCCGTCTGTACCTCAGCGACCAGCGTTTCCCCGCGCTTCGACGCACGACCTTCCTCGTTCCGCTCGACAACCGATAAATGAATTCATAACTCGCTCGCCATGAGCACCCGTGGCGAGCATCTGGTTCGCGCCGACCGAGGTTTTGTCACTGGCGGCGGCATGCTTGCGCGGCTGATCGCGCCGGCTTTCGCGCGCGTCCTCGATGATATCGATCGCCACCTCGCCTGCGGTCGAATTGAGACGACGCTGCCGGACGGTTCGAAGCGTAGCTTGGGATCCCACGCTGGGGGGCCGACTGCCATAGTCCGCCTGTCCAGCTGGCTTTCGCTTGTCCGCCTTGCGACTTCGGGGTCGGTCGGCTGGTACAAGGCCTGGACACTTGGCGAGTGGTCGAGCCCAGATCCCGTGACTGTTTTCCAGGTCTTCTCGGCCAACGCTGCGACGCTGGGGGAGATAGGCCGCGCCAAGGGGCCCTTTCGCTGGGTGAACGCGCTTGCGCACCGGCTGCGCGACAATGCGCCGCGCAAAGCCAGGGCAAACATTTCGGCCCATTACGATCTCGGCAACGACTTCTACGCGGCCTGGCTCGACAGCACGATGACGTACAGCTCGGCGCGCTTTGCTTCGGCGGACGAGAGTCTCGAAAAGGCGCAGCTGCGCAAGATCAAATCCTTGCTCGACCGACTTGATCTAAAACCGGGCGACCGTCTGCTCGAAATCGGCTGCGGCTGGGGCACTCTTGCAATTGAAGCGGCAAAGCGTGGCGCGTCGGTAGTGGGCCTGACCCTTTCGGAGGAACAGAAGGCCTGGGCGGACGAGAAAATCGCAGATGCGGGCCTAGGCGAACGTGTCGAGGTGCGGCTTGCGGACTATCGGGAAACTGCCGAACAATTCGACGCCATAGCCTCCGTCGAAATGGTGGAAGCCGTCGGCCAGCGCTGGTGGGGTGCTTATCTCGACTGCATCGCGCGCAACCTGAAACCGGGGGGACGCGCTGCGCTGCAGTTCATCAGCATGAATGACCGCATTTTCGAGCGCTACGCGCAGAACGCCGACTTCATACAGACCTACATCTTTCCGGGTGGACTGCTTCTGGACGAGCCCCAATTTGCAGCACTCGCCAATGAACGCAGCCTGGCATGGCAAGACCGGGAGGGCTTCGGCCGGGATTATGCGGAAACTCTGAAACGGTGGCGTGCTCGTTACGAGCAGGCCGTCGCGAATGGTGCTTTGACGGGTTTTGCTGGGCCGTTCCACGACCTGTGGCGCTATTACCTCATGTATTGCGAGGGCGGCTTTCGCGGCGGTGGGATCGACGTGGCACAGGTGACCTTGTTCAAGGTCGGGTGAGCTCTACCGGCCTGAAAAGCTTGGCAGAGCTCACCCGTGCTCGGCACAGGGGCAACGTTGCACCGAGCAATTCGTATCGAAAAGCCCCGGCCCGGTGCTTGGTCCTCGCCACCACTCGACTGAAAAACGTGCATGTGTTGCCCTAGGCACGCCGGCTGCGTCAAAGCCGTTTGACTGCCATACGAATTAACCTTGAGTCGGGCAATGACCGTTTAACGAAAAATAAAGCAGATTAACTGCGACACCGTACTTATGCGTCGACGCGCACCTTTTCCCCCGACTGCACGTTGGCTGTCACGCGTTCCACGATTGCGCTGGCGACAGTCTCCGGCGGCTTGACGTTTTCCGGCTCCTCACCGGGGAAAGCATTGGCTCGCATGCGGGTGCGCGTTGCGCCGGGATCAACGATGTGAATTGTCAGCCGACCCATGTACGCCGTCTCGTCGGCATAGGCGCGAAGCAGCGTCTCGAGCGCAGCCTTTGAAGATCCATAGGCGCCCCAGAACGCGCGCGGCTCGGCGCCCACGGATGAGGTGAGGGCAACGACGTCGGCACGGTCCGACTTCTTCAGCAGTCGATCGAAGGCGGCGATGAGTGCCTGGTTGGCGAGCAGGTTAAGGCTCAAGAGCCGCGAATATTCCTTGGGATCGATATCCTGCACCGGCGTTAGGGAGCCGAGCATCGCAGCGTTGAGCACGAGGATGTCGAGCTTTTCCCAGCGTTCGGCGATTGCTCCGGCGAGCTTGCCGATCCCTTCGGCCTCGGTAAGGTCGAGGGGCGCAATTGTGGCGGTCCCGCCCGTTTCGTGGATCCGCTCCTCGATCTGTTCGAGGGCGGCAGCAGTCCGAGCCACGAGAATTACATGCGCACCTGCAGCAGCAAGTGCTTCCGCAGTCGCGGCGCCAATACCGCGGCTGGCGCCGGTCACCAGCGCAAGGCGGCCCGACAAGGGTTTCGAATCGTTCATGACGCCGCCTCTAGCGGCTCAGCGGCTCGCTACCAACGAGAGTGCGGCGCCGCCGTCCTTTTCCATCACGTCCGTCAAGGTCGTGGGATAGGCGCCCGTGAAACAGGCATCACAACGCTGCGGGTGAGTAGCGTCACGCTCATCGCCGAGTGCGCGGTAAAGCCCTTCAATCGAAATGAACGCGAGGCTGTCGGCGTTGATATAGTCGCGCATCTGTTCGACATTCATTTGGGCAGCGAGGAGCTTGGCCCGCTCGGGCGTGTCGACGCCGTAGAAGCAGCTGTGGCGCGTCGGCGGCGATGCAATGCGCATGTGCACTTCCCGGGCACCTGCATCGCGCATCATCTGCACGAGCTTCACGCTGGTGGTGCCGCGGACGATCGAATCGTCGACGAGCACGATGTTCTTCCCGTCCACCAGCGCACTGTTGGCGTTATGCTTGAGCTTCACTCCGAGGTGGCGGACCTCCTGGCTCGGTTGAATGAACGTGCGGCCCACATAGTGCGAGCGAATGATGCCGAGCTCGAAGGGGATGCCTGATTCCTGACTGTAGCCGATCGCCGCGGGGACCCCACTGTCGGGAACAGGGACGACGTAATCCGCCTGCACCGGCGCCTCGCGCGCGAGCCAGGCGCCAATATTCTTACGAACTTCGTAGACCGACGCGCCTTCCGCAATTGAATCGGGACGCGAGAAATAAACATGCTCGAAGATACAGGGCCGTGGGGCAACCTTCTCGAACGGGCGGAAGGAGCGGATGCCGCTGTCGTTGACGAGAATCAGCTCGCCCGGCTCGACATCACGCAGGAAGCTCGCGCCGATCACGTCGAGCGCGACGGTTTCCGACGCGAAGATCGTGGCTTCGCCGAGCTTGCCCATGACGAGCGGCCGGATACCGAGCGGATCACGGCATGCGATGAGCCCTTCCTCGGTCAGCACAACCAGCGAATACGCGCCTTCGACCATCTTCAACGCGTCGGTCAGACGGTCGAGAGTGGTGGTACGATCCGAGGTCGCGACGAGATGGATGATGACCTCGGTGTCGCTGGTCGACTGGAAGATCGAGCCACGGCGATTGAGCGTGCGTCGAAGCTTCATTGCATTCGAGAGATTGCCGTTGTGGGCGACCGCGAAGCCGCCCTCCGCTAGCTCAGCGAACAAGGGCTGCACGTTGCGCAGCGCAGTCTCTCCCGTCGTCGAGTAGCGAACGTGGCCAATTCCGGCGTTTCCGCCGAGGCGCCGCATGACGTCGTCTCGGTCGAAATTGCCCGCCACATGGCCCATCGCCCGATGGGAATGGAAATGCTTGCCGTCATAGGTGGTGATGCCCGCCGCTTCCTGGCCACGGTGCTGCAGCGCGTGCAGTCCGAGCGCTACGAAGCTTGCAGCGTTTTCGGCACCCCAAATGCCAAAGACTCCGCATTCTTCGCGCAGCTTGTCGTCGTCGAACGGATTAGTCGTCAGCATGCCGGTTCCCGAACTCTCGCGTGTCGCGGCGCCGCATATAGGGCGCGCAGGTACCTTTGTCGCCCCTGGCCTGAATAAAGCGTGAAATATTAACCGCTTAGCGGGCGTTAAGCCTTGTAAAGCGCAGGAAATTTCTTGTGCAGTGCGTCAACCTTCGGACGATCGTTCACGACGATGTACGGGAAAAAAGGGTGCCTGCGCGCAAAATCCTGGTGATAGGCCTCAGCAGGATAGAAGCCTCCGCTCTCGATCTTCGTTGCAATCGGGGCCTTGAAAAGGTGGGATCCGTTGAGACGGGCGATAAACGCCTTGGCAAATGCCGCCTGCTGCGGAGACTGCGGGAAGATTGCTGAGCGATAACTCGGGCCGACATCCGGTCCCTGGCGGTTCACCTGGGTCGGGTCATGCGCGGCCGTGAAATAGATTTGCAGCAGTTGCGCGTAGCTGACCTGCGATGGGTCATAGATGATCTTCACTGCTTCGGCATGGCCGGTGCTTTCCGAGCTCACCGCATCGTAATTGGCATCATTTGCACCGCCGCCGGCGTAGCCCGAGACAACGTCCTTCACGCCTCTGACATGCTCGAAGACGCTTTCCATGCCCCAGAAGCAGCCGCCGGCGAGCACGGCAGTCTCTGTGCGCGATGCAGCGTTCGCGGGCACCGCTGCAAAAGCGGCCAGGGCCAGGAATTTTCCGAATTGCATCGATCGTCCTTTCGACGGCGATCTAATGTTGCCAGTTCGACATTTACAGATGCTGGACGGACGGCGCACGGGAAGGCAAAGACGTTGCTGACACGGAGGTAAGCAATGCCGACTTATACCGCGCCGGTGCGCGAGACTCAGTTCGTTTTGAACGATGTTCTTGATATCGGGCGCTACTCGAACCTGCCGGGTTTCGCGAATGCGACGCCCGATCTCATCGACGCGATCCTGGAAGAAGCTGGCCGCTTCGCGGCGGAAATCCTTCAGCCGCTGAACCGGATTGGAGACGAGGTCGGCTGCAAGCGCAACGATGATGGCTCGGTTGTCACTCCGCCCGGGTTCAAGGAAGCCTACGACCAGTTCGTCGAGGCGGGCTGGCCCACTCTGACCGGGCCTGAAGAATATGGCGGGCAGGGGTTGCCGCAGGTCGTCGGCACCGCGGTGACCGAGTACATACTCTCGGCCAACCACAGCTTCGAAATGTACCAGGGCCTGACTTCGGGCGCGATTGCTTCGCTGCTGGTGAAGGGCAGCGACGAACTCAAGCAGAAATTCGTGCCGAAGATGATCACCGGCAGATGGACCGGCACGATGAACCTGACGGAGCCGCACTGTGGCACTGACCTCGGCCTGCTCAAGACCCGGGCGGACGAGAACCCTGACGGTAGCTATTCGATTACCGGCACCAAGATCTTCATCTCCTCCGGCGAGCACGACCTAAGCGAGAACATCATCCACCTCGTCCTCGCGAAGCGCGCGGGTGCACCGGATAATGTCAAAGGCATCTCCCTGTTCGTCGTGCCGAAGTTCCTGGTGAACGAAGATGGGTCGATCGGGGCGAGGAACGCGCTTTCCTGCGGAGCCCTCGAGAAGAAAATGGGCATTCACGGCAACGCCACGTGCGTCATGAATTATGACGGGGCGCAGGGCTGGCTCGTCGGCGAGCCCGAGAAGGGCCTGCAGGCAATGTTCATCATGATGAACGCTGCCCGCCTGGGCGTTGGTCTGCAAGGCCTCGCGCAGGGTGAAGTCGCGTATCAAAACGCTGCCTCCTATGCGCGCGAACGACGGCAGAGCCGGGCACTGAAGGAGAGCGAACGCGAGACCGGTGCGAAGGCGGATCCGATCATCGTTCACCCTGACGTTCGCCGCATGCTGATGGAGTCGCGAGCATGGAACGAAGCCGGCCGTGCTCTTGTCCTGTGGGGCGCGCTCCAGGTCGACCTCATGCGCCGATCCCCTGATGAAACCGAGCGCCAGCAGGCAGACGACCTGCTCGGCCTCATTACGCCGGTAATCAAAGGCTATTTGACCGACAAAGGCTTCCAGGCAGCGGTCCACGCGCAGCAGGTCCTCGGCGGTCACGGCTACATCCGCGAGCACGGTATCGAGCAATTCGTTCGCGATGCCCGGATCACTCAGATCTACGAAGGAACGAACGGCATTCAGGCGATGGACCTCGTCGGACGCAAGCTTCCCAAGGACGGCGGACGAGCGGTTCGCGCATTTTTCGAGCTGGTCGGCCGTGATATCACCGAGGCCAAGCAGAACGGCGACCCGGCGGGTGTGGCTGTGGCATTGGAGTCAGCACTCCAGGACCTCCAGGCGGCGACCATGTGGCTCGCTCAGAACGGCATGGCCGATCCGGACAACGCTGGGGCGGGGGCATATCCGTACATGGACCTGACGGGCCTCGTGAGCCTCGGCTGGATGTGGCTCAAGATGGCCGCAGCGTCACAGCGTGCTGTCAAAGATGGGTCAGGCGATCAGGCGTTCCACGAGACAAAGCTCACGCTGGCGCGTTTCTACGCGCAACGCGAACTGCCGATGTCGACTGCGCTAAGAAGGAAAATCGAAGCCGGCGCGGAAACGCTAATGAAAATCCCGGCGGAAGCCTTCTAGGCTCAGTCCCGCCTGAACGCGGCAGGTGTCGACCAAAGCTCAAGCATCTTTCGATCGTCGACCGATAGCGGCTGGGAGGTGAGCCCAGGGCGGCGAAACTGCTGCTCGAACCGCTGCTTTGGCTTGGGCACCTGGCGCAGCAGCTCGGCCGGTTCGAGTCGCCGTTCGAATGCGACCCCGGCCATGCGGCCGTGAACCCAGGCGATCCTTCCGGTAACTTCAAGCTCCTTGCGTTTGAAAACTGTCGTCGCGCCTTCGTCAGGGAGCTTCGCGCCTTCAATCAGTGCGCCCTCGGAGGAGAGGTTGCGAAGGACCACGGAGACATCCGCGCCGTTCACGTCGATCGTCGCGCTCAACAATACCGGCGAGCGGTTCGATCGGCGGTTCTGGGTGTTGCTGCTCTCGTCCATGATCCCGTGAATAGCGAAGATCGGTAAACGCTTGATTGACTTCTCGCTTTCACTCGCTGCGTAATTTTTGCGGCGCCTTGAACGAGAATGCGGGCGTTGCCGCCGCCGGACGGGCCGGCGGCAGCTTTACCGTAACGGATCCTTGAATGGCCCGTCGGCCGTCACATCCCCAGGCAAGAAGAGCGAAAGCAGCGAGAAGGGCCGCTACCTTGGAATGGGCCATTCCACGCGTTCCGTTCGCTGTTCGCCGGCAGCTTTGTCACCCTCGACGGAAACGCGAGCAGATTGCAGGCGCTGGGTCGAACGTTGCCTGGAGATGTCCCGCAAGCGGTCTAGCGAGACTGCCTTGCTCACTGCGGTCTTTCCGCTGCGCCGGACTCTTCCTGTCCGTCTGAAGTCTTGGTCGTCGAGTCCCCCGCCTTGAAGCGGTTCGCAAGAGCCATCAGCCGTACGATGGCAGCCTCGTCCTCCGCAGACAGTGGCTGCTGGTTCGCTTTGAATAGTCTCATGAGCGGTGCTCCCCCTGTTCACCACCGCCACGCCGAGGCTTGATCTACCCTTCGAATCCTTGATGAAATGCAAACGCGAGGCACCGCTACGACCGTCGAAAGCAGCGATCCGTTGACCTTCGGTCATGACCGAAAGGACTAGCCTCGCCTTACCATTCAACGACTTGACTTAGGTGAGTCAGTTAACGGCTCGAAAGATGCTATGTGGAAAAAATCGGTTTAGCGATTCGCGCCGTGCGTTTCGCATGCCGTGCCATCGGGGGGTGGCGACAATGGAAGCTGACGTAGCTTACTACAAACGCCGCACGGCTCAGGAAACGGCCGCTGCGAACGCTGCGCTGGATCGAAAAGTACGGCAAGTGCACCTTGAGTTAGCCCGTCGCTACGGCGAGCGAATCTCTGCGCTCGAACACCGCGAAGTTGCTCAGCAGCTTCATCTCGTCGCCAGTTTGTAAGGAAGATCCGAGGTGATCGCTCAGGACCGCGCTCCACGCGCGCGAAAGAGCGGGTTGTGGCTGACGAACAAAGTAAATTTTAGGGGAACCACAAGCCTTCAATCTGCGTGAAGGCGCGCTCTGTCATTGGGCTCGCCTCGATCTTGATGAAGTGGGGAACCCAAATGCGTCTAACTCTCACCCTGGCGGCGCTTGCCGCCACGATTGCTGCCGCTCCGGCTTCGGCCCAAGCGGTCACCGACAGCGACAGCGCTTTCGCCCGGGGAGTCGTTCTCGGCTCTCACCAGCTCGTGAAGGCCGCGGACCTTGATTTCGGCATCGTCGCTGCCGCCCCGGCAGCGGCCGGAACAGTAGCAATTGCTGCCACTGCAACCGGCGGTCGCACGGTGACCGGTGGCGTTACTCCCTTGCCGAGCACCTTTCAGGCGGCCAAGTTTGACGGTGCAGCCGCGCCGCTCGAGACAGTTGCTCTTACGCTCACTCCTCCTCCGGGCGGCATCATCCAGGATGGCGCTGGAAATAACATCCGCGTGACGCTGGCTCTCGACTCGGCGGGGACTCCGCGCGTCGCGGACAGTGCGGGTGGCTTTACCGTTTACGTCGGCGGCACGTTCAACATCGCGGCCGCCCAGCCGGCGGGCGTCTACAGCGCCCAGTTCCAGCTTACCGCCGAATACCAGTAACCTACTGGGTTTCGCCGGTCGGGCGGTCTCTTGCGGCTAAGGTTCGCGGGGGGCCGCCCTTTTCGTTGCCCGATTTAGCTAATGTTCATCTTTCGACGACGACTCGAAGCCCTGTCACGACGAATGTCGAGCCGACATGCGCTTACGGCGCGTTTTATCCTCCAAGACCATTCAATTCATCTGACGGAGGTAAGCGTCATGTCGAAAACGATGAAATTGCTCGGCCTGGGCGCCGGTGTTGCTGCAATTGCAGCCTCGGCCCCCGCCTCGGCTCAATATTACGGCTATCCCGCTTACGGATATTCCCAGCCCGGTTACGCGCAGCCCGGCTATGGGCAGTCCTATGCTTATGGGTACGGCGTGAACACCGGCGTTGCGCAGCAGCAGTGCACTGCCGCCGTTCAAAGCCGGCTTTATAACCGCCAGAGTATCGGTGGTGTTCTCGGCGTTCTTCTCGGCGCCAATACGACTGGCCGTGTGGTTGGCGTGACGCAGGTCAACCCGCGCAGCGATGGTACGGTTCGCGTGCGCGGTATCGCCAGCAGCGGTCGCTATGCCTCGAACGGCTATGGACCCTATGGCGTCGGTGCCTACGGTGCGATGGGCTATGGCTACGCCAATGCGGCGGATCTCAGTTTCCGCTGCGACGTTGCCCCCAATGGCGGTGTTTACAACGTGAGCATCAACCGCCGTTACTAATCGGCTGCACGACAAAACAATCGAAGAGCGCCGGCGCACGCCGGCGCTCTTTTTTTGACCGGTTCAGCAATCGGTCAGCGCTTGACCAGCTAAACCCATCCTGCATTCGTGCGTTGAGGGCAGTTGCTGCCGTTCGAACGCGGAAACCAAGGACGAAGGAAACAGATGGTCAAGCATAGCTGCGGCGCATTGCCGTTGAGACTAGTCCGGGCGGGCGCTGTCGTCGCTGCGCTCGTTGTCGCTGCACCAGCACCATTCGGGCCGGCACCGGCGACGGCCAAGTCGGCCGCGCCTGTGCCGTTCGATGGCGAGATTGCCGACTTCTATCGCTCCCGCGGCGGGGCACCCTTATGGTTTGCCCCAGGGGCGGGTCCCGCTGCGACGCAGCTGATCCAGCTGCTAGCCAGCGCCCAGGCCGATCATCTTAATCCGCGACGGTATAACGTCGGTGCTCTCAATCGAGTAGTTGCTGGCGCTCGAAGTGGAGACCCGACGGCGGTACAGCGTGCCGAGGTGCTTCTTAGCCAGGCTTTCGTGACCTACGCTCGTGATCTTCGTCACGATCCGGACATCGGGATCATCTACGTCGACAAGGAACTGAAGCCGGCGCCGCAGTCCGCCGGCGAGTTGCTCGGTGCCGCCGCCCACGCGCCCTCGCTCAGCGAATATATTTCGCAGATGGGCTGGATGAACCCAATTTACGCCAAGCTCCGTCAGGCGCTTGCAAGTCGTATCTATCGCAATGCGGCCGAGTTCCGGCTGCTACAGCTGAACCTCGAGCGCGCGAGGGCGCTGCCTTCCGGCCACGGCCGCTACGTGATCGTCAATCCGCCCGCCGCGCGGCTCTACATGTACGAAAATGGCCAGGTCGTCGATTCGATGCGGGTCGTGGCCGGTCGACCTGACCCCATCGCCCAGACGCCGATGATGAACGCGTTCATCAAATACACCGCGTTGAACCCTTACTGGAACGCGCCCCCTGATATTGCGGCCCGCAAACTTGCCCCGAAGGTGCTCGCCGGGGGGCGGACCTATCTCA